>Ga0066860_10001244_pt1 | contig 11527 bp, 8 predicted proteins | sample ETN07SmetaG_FD_65601 | JGI IMG/M metagenome (GOLD analysis project Ga0066860, IMG submission 65601) | Marine microbial and viral communities from oxygen minimum zone, Eastern Pacific Ocean - ETNP2014F14-07SV275 | ecosystem: Environmental > Aquatic > Marine > Oceanic ... | reverse complement strand
CTTTCAGGTCTTCCCTGTATACGTCGTAGTGGGTAGCCCCTGGAATCACCCACAGCTTCTTGGGCTCATATGTCTCTTCAAACATACCAACCACGCCCTCGGCAGGGGTCACCGAGTCCAACTCTGCAGCGATATACATTATGGCCCGGGGGGAGATTCTTTCTACCACGCTGATTGGCTTAAAGTCCAGGAGTTTCTCCGCCGTGGCCAAAGAGTAGGAGGTACTTTTGTAGTCTTCCATCTCAGGGATCTGGTCGATCACCTTTTGTCTAGCGGCGGCTGTGGTAGGGTCGCCCACCAGAATGCCTCCGCCACTCACCATTTCCGACATGCCAGTCTCGATTCTGGTTTTGCGGTCATCCTCAATCTGGTTCAGCAAATCCAGCCACTCGTAATAACGCCGTATGCTCTGCATCCAACGCTCTCCGTCTCCCCAGCCAGCCACACTAATTGAACATTTAACCCTCTCGTCAATCCCGGCAACGTAGGGCACCATACCAGCACCGAAACTAAAGCCCATTAGCCCTAAGCGTTCCGGGTCCACCTTGTGGTTGGTTTCCAAAAAGGTCAGACCGTTACGAATGTCCTCGACCTGCTCCAACGGGTACAGACGGCCGGGCTCACCCTCGCTTTCGCCCACACCCCGATAGTCCCAAATCAAGGCCACGCAGCCCAATTCGACCAAACGTCGGGCTAAATGGGGGAACCAGAAATATTCTTTGACGCCTACCATACCTTGACATAGCATTATTGCCGGGCAAGAAGCGTCGTCGGTTGCTTCTGGCTCAAAAAGTACCCCGGCAATCCGGATGCCGTCGCTGTTGAAAAAAACTCTTCTTTCCATGTGGCTCCTTTTGACTCCGAGTATTGTCAAACTTAATAACAGTGGCAGAATTACACTGGCCAGATAGCTTGCGGCTATTTTTTAAAAGAATAATTACAGAGGTGAGGTTCTTCCTGAAACAGTCGAGGAGACACTGGTAGGCGCTGGTGTCTAGCTCCAAGGGAGTGTCGAGGGAGGCCTGCTTAGCATGGACGAATTATGGATCTTGAACTTAGCTATAAGGAAGATAGAAGTCGGCATAGGCACTTCCTTTTCAGGAAATGCCTGTTTACACCCCATTATAATCAAGATTAACAGCAATACTTGGCCAAACTTGAGGGCGCTGTCAGATTGGCCATCTTCCACTGTAGGCGTTCAGCGATAATGGGACACTTTTAGGGGGATAAAAACATGAGGGAGATGGGGTGTTTGGACTCCTGGTGCAGGGTATAGATCTACCGCACCTAGAAAGGAGCCGAAAGTGTCCCAAGACAACACCGGTCAAGCCCAAGTCCAATTACTAGGCGATCAAGCAAAGGGATTTCCGCATAACCACTAACTTTCATTTTTCGTAGAACCTCTCCCTACGAACGGAGGAATCCTCCAGAGTTCATCTCAATAATCTCCTAGATATTTGGGCAATCCCTATTGGGAGCGGCTATATTCCTAGAATACCCGGCAACCGGTCTCCAAACATGGTTGCCTTCTCGAATGCATTGGCTAACTGAAGTACGCCGAAGTCATCGTGGTGACGACCAACTATTTGTAAACCAACTGGAAGCCCTTCGGGAGTAAACCCACATGGCACAGACGCAGCCGGATGTCCAAGCGAACTGATGTAATAGCACGATTTCATCCAATCGATATACGACTCCATCTGGACTCCATTTATCTCGGTTGGGTACTCTGTTGTCGCATCAAACGGAGGGACCTGGTTAACCGGCATGACCATAAATTCATAGGTATTCATGAAAGAATTTACCCTGTTGAAATAAGAGGTTCGCATCTTTTCGGCTCTACCAACGTCGCTCGCTTTTAACTTGAGTCCCGTCTCAATTTCGCTGATGATCGTACCTTTGATCAAATCTCGGTGTTGTTCAAGTAATTCAGACCTTACAGACGCCGTTCCCCAAGCTCGGAGGGTCTTGAACACTTCGTCTGCGTTACTAAAATCAGGGGCTGCCTCGTCTACAACACAACCCAGAGATTCCAAAACTCCTACGCAATCTTTAATTTTCAAGGCAACTCTCGGATCAACAGGAAGGCCATCAAGGTCGGGCATGTATGCGATACGGACTCCCGCGAAATCTCGTTCTAATGGCGCAGCAAATCCCGCTCCAGGCTGTTCGATGGATATCGGAGAACGATTGTCTGGACCCGCGATAGCACTTAGATGAAGAGCCAGATCCCCAACTGTACGCGCCATTGGCCCCGGGACTGCCAGAGTACTCCATCCCAGTGGCGATACCCCTGGCACCCGGCCGGGGGAAGGCCGCAACCCTACGACGTTGTTAAAATTAGCGGGGTTTCGAAGGGATCCACCTAGGTCAGTCCCATCAGCGATAGGCAGCATCCTGCAAGCCAGTGATACTCCGGCTCCACCGCTGCTGCCACCGCATGTTTTAGAAGTGTCATAAGGGTTAAGCGTCGCACCGAATACGGGGTTAAATGTATTTGATCCGGCGCCAAACTCAGGGGTGTTTGTTTTGCCGATTATTATTGCGCCGGCTTTTTTGATACGCTCGACGATAATCGCATCCCTGTCTGGGACGTTGTCTTTGTATATCGGAGACCCGAATGTAGTTCGCATCCCTTTGGTGAGCGTGAGGTCCTTCACTGCTGTGGGGAGTCCATGGAGTGGCCCCAAAGATTCTCCATTGGAAATCGCTGCATCCGCTGCTTTTGCTCCGTCTAACGCCCGGTCAGGGTGAAGAGTGACGATCGCGTTGACAGTCGGGTTCACCTTCTCAATTTGGGCCAGGTGTGCTTCCATAACTTCGACCGCCGATAGGTCGCGGTTGCGGATCTTATCTCGAATTTCCCTGGCTGTTAGGTAGCAAATTTCATTGCCAGTCATGTGAATATCCTTTTGTCGCCGTTGACCCGTATAGTTCCCGGTGCAAAATGGTCTCGCCTACGCTGAGCTGATATCAGTGAATCACAGAAGCTATGGTTGTAGGCTGGAAACTTACCGGTTACATCAGATTTAGTTCTGCGTATCCGCTTTCAACAACTTCATTACAACGCTTGCGAAAAGTAGATTGAGTACCGCTGTAACGAGCAACAATCCTCTCTTGTCTGCCGTCTAGATTACTGTTTACGCCAGTCATCCAAGAGTCGATTTGATTAGCCAGAAGTCCTTCCCCCTGTTCCAATACGTGTTGATACCAACCGGCTACCGCTTTAGTCGTCGCCTCTGCTCGAGTCAAATTTTGCGCCGTCATATGTTCGATCAGGTCGGTTATCCATTCGACATTGAATTCAATACTCCGGGGATTGTTGCCCAAGAGCGCATGCGGGCCGAGGATCATGAACAGGTTAGGAAAATTATTGATTTGAATCCCTAGAAAGGTCGATAATTCCTCGCTCCATTGCTCCTTTAATCTGCGACCATTGACACCCGCGATGTCTATCTTGTTGTAACTACCCAATATTGCATCGAACCCGGTTGCATAGATTATGAGATCGAACTCAAATTCTCTATCAGCCGTAACAATCCCACCAGGAGTGATCTTTTCGATCGGAGTTTCAATGATATCGATCAATTCGACATTGTCCCGGTTGTAGGACTCGTAATACCTCGTTTCCAGAGGCACTCGCCTAGTCCCAAAGCCATGATCTTTGGGAATCAGTTTCTCGGCGGTTTCAGGATCATCTACCCGCTGCCGGATCTTGTCCGCAACGAACTCCGACATCGCTTCGTTCGCTTTAGGACTGGTTGGAACGTCTTTGAAATTCCCCTGCCAGATCCCAAAGCCTTTGCTAGCGTATAGATTCTCCCAGAATTCATATCGTTCCTCTTCCGAAACTTCAAACGTGGACCTCTTGTCAGCAGTGTGCAAAAAACCTGCTGCTGTTTGATTACATGTCTCAAAGATCTCTTCATAATTCGCCCGTATCTCTCTCATCTCATCGGGCTCGATCTTCGAGTTGTGTAGGGGCGCACACCAATTCGGCCGACGTTGGAAGACCGTCAGATGGCCGACATCCTTGCAGACCTCTTGAATCGTCTGTACGCCGGTAGCGCCAGTCCCAATCACTGCCACTCTTTTCCCTGTATAGCTCACAGGTTCATGCGGCCATCGGGACGTGTGAAACGACTGACCTTTGAAAGAATCTATGCCTGGAATTCTGGGTAATGTCGGTTGAGAGAGCAGGCCGATTCCTGTAATGAGGAACCTACTTCTGAACCGGCTACCATCTTGCAACCGGATTTCCCAACTCCTAGTATCATCACTGTAGATCGCTGACTGAACTTCGCTAGAAAATTGGATGTCTTTGACCAAGTCGAATTTGTCTGCAACGTGTTGAAGGTAGCGAAGAATCTCAGGTTGTGATGCAAAATGTTCGGACCAATCCCATTCGTCGAGAAGTTCCTGTGAAAAGGAATATCCGTACGAGTAACTTTCCGAATCGAACCGAGCACCTGGATAACGATTCCAATACCAAGTGCCACCGACCCCTGTACCCGCCTCAAACACGCGTACTCTCATGCCGATATTTCGCAATTTATAAAGCTGATATAGGCCTGCTACACCCGCTCCGATTACGATCGCGTCGTAGTCAAGAATGGTATCCGAGTTAGAGGCTCTCGAGTTTGTCGCAGGTTGAGTCATTTCACTCTCTGTTCTTTCTAGATTAAATGGGTATACCGTTCAGTATCTCATCGGACAATCTCAAAAATAACCCGTAATTACTCCCTTCAATTAGGAACGAATATAAGTGGTACAACTGGTTATTCAAAATGGCCGACATATTACGCCGGAATCCTGGGCTCCTTCATACCAGTGACTGATTGTTCCTTTCCAGACGGCTCACTGGGAGAATGGCAGGACTTAGTAGTGGTCAGTGAATAGTTTATTCCACGGAGCCTTCGACGGGGGATTTTTGGGCTCCCAGAACTAGGTCATTTCTACCGCCTTGATCCCCAACCCACGGAGGGTAGCAAGTACGTGCACGGAACCGGAGTGACTATCTCGTTGGTCCCGAACCAGGGTTTCCGGGTCAAGAAATGGATCAACGTGGATTCGTTCAGCGGGCTGACCGGCCGCATCAATATGAACGCCGACCGCATCGTCCAGATCAATCTGGAACGGACGAGCGTGAGTGCACAGTCCACACCAAGGCCGACATTTGCGGTCGCTACCAGAACGCCAAGGCCTACTTCTACCCCAAGGCCAACGCCCCTGCCCACATCGACGCCGAGACCGGTTCCAACGCCGACTGCGGCCCCTCTAACCGGGATCGTCTCAGTAGAGATTCAACCACGAACAGCCAGGTTGAATGCTGTGCTTCATGGCTGAGTTGGTTCGAGAAAATGTATAGTTATCGTCTGTACAGCAGAGCAAAAGCCGCCACCTGTTTCATTCAAACTGCGTTACACGTCGTATCGTTTACTCGATCGATGCCCGTACTCGTCGGTCGGTAAGACCAACAATCAATGGACTTATTACACTCTTGGACTTCACGTTGATGCAGGACGGCAGCCCGCTGGCGAAGGCTCGTTCCATGGCCGGTGACAATTCTTCTATCCGTTCCACTGTTTCGCCGTAACCACCCAGGCCCGCAACCATCTTGTCAAAGGGAATATCCCTGAAATCTGTCTTGAACGATTGCCCGTTCTTGAACAGCCTCATCTGTTGCTGCTTGATCGACCCGAATCCCCGGTTGTTGTCAACTACCACGACGATCGGCACGTCGTTGGCGAAAGCAGCTTCGATGCTGAGACCACCGGCTAGGAACGCTCCGTCGCCTGATAACAGGACCACTCTGCTTTCCGGATTATTCATCTTGGCGGTGACCGAGAACGGGACTCCCACCCCCAAGATGCTTAATGGGCCAGGGTGCAATACTCCCCGTAATCTTTTGCCCTCCGCAGCGGCCATGTTGACCGCTATCTCTGCCCAGAAATGTGTGTCGCCGCCGTCAATGACAAGGTAATCGTCCTCGTTTAGAGATTGCAGGATCTCACGCGAAATCTTAAGGGGATGCAGCGGACCGTCTCCATCCTCATCCAACATCTTATGCATTCCATCTGCCCACTCCCTCCGCCGCTGCCGGTTGGCCTCGATCCATTCAGATCCAATGTTTAGTTGATCGGCGGTAGCCATGTCACCTAGTGCAGTCAGCACCGCGCCGGGGTCACCCAAGATTCGGACATCTGCTACATGGTTGTCGGCCAATTCTTCGGTGGACCCGTTGACGCATATCAGTGTGGCTTCCTCTGGAAACAACGGAGGATTGCCGAAGTTCAGGAGATTGTCCAATGGGCAGCCAATCACGAGTATGACATCGGCCTCGGCCAGAGCGGTTTCTGAGGGTGGGTTCAGGTGGATATCGACGATACCCAAAGATACTTCGCTGCCGATATCCAGCACTTTATGGTGGTAAGGCGCGTTAGAGACCGGGATTCCAAGCTGGGCTGCCGTTGTCTCCAGCTGGGATTCTGCGCCCGACCACCAGACGCCGTTTCCGGCGACGATTACCGGTTTCTTCGCGTTCCGCATTATCCCTTCAAGTCGGCGCATATCCTCTGGGTTGGGAGATGGCCGGTGAACCTCACGCCGCGATAGCTTAAACGCTCGCTCACCCTCCTGGTCCTCCGGTTCATACGATGAATAGAGAAGATCGACCGGGATGCTTATATGAACTGGACCCGGGTTCCCGTTCACCGCCAAATCGTAGGCTTTATCCACAGCCTCCACGATACGTTCTCCGGCGGTTACCGATATGGTGGACTTGGTGATTGGCTCGGCGACCCGTTGTGATCAATCTCTTTGAATCCGCCCCTTCCGTCCCGTTTCAATGTGCTGGCACTGGTGATGAAGATGACCGGCGACCGTTGAAAATAGGCCTCAGCCATCGCCGGGACCACATTGGCAAACCCCTCCGGGCCGCACAGGCTGACAACTCGACCTTTTCCGGCCGTACGACCACCCGATACCTTCCTTTCAAGAATGGATACCGGGTTGGTCGGTAAATATTTGACGTATATATCGGTCTTGGCAAACCCGCGACATACAAGCTAATTCCATACCTGGGTAAATAAACCAAACTGAAAAAACAGGTGATTCCGAGACTATTTAACATCCGGTGTTTGGTGTGTTTCTATACACGGTGTTATACGGTGGTTGGTGTGAATTTTAACCTGTGTTTGCGGCGTTGAGGTGTAAAAAAGCTCAGGTGTATGCGGTGTTCAGGTGTACGCGGTGTTTAGGTAAAAGACCCAGGTCTTTTTGGTTTTAAGCTGGATAGGCGGAGCTTAACCGGCGCTTCAAGAGTCGAAGTTTTGATCTTCTACGGGTCGCACCCAGTCACCGCAATGTGTATAATATGCCGTGAACCAGAACGTTGATCCACCCACGGCGGAGGTTGATAGAATGGCGACTACGGCACAGCACCAAACCTATTGGGAACGAGCCAAGGAATCGGGTTTTGACCTAAGCTGGTTGAACCAGTTGGAAGAAAACGTTGTTGGCGCTGAAGTAGAAGACGTTTCAGACAACCTCACAGGCCGCGTTGCAGGCTCTATACCGCGCCCCGGTGTGGCCAAATTTGGAGCCTACCCGTTCCGCACCAAGAAAGAGGTTTGGGGCTACAACCTCCGCAAACTCTATGAAGAGTTTGTCAGTCGCCAGTGGAGTTCCGCCACGGACATTCCCTGGGATACCCTGGAAGAATTGCCCGATGACATCGAAGCTGCGGAGTGTCAGTTGGCAACTTTTTTCGCCCAGGTCGAATTTGTAGCTGCGGATGTTCCCGGCCGATTCATCGCCACCATGTCGCCTGACTACCAAGAAGTCCGTATGGTGCTGCTTGGGCAGGTTATGGATGAATCTCGGCACCTGGAGGTTTTCCGCAAACGCGCCCTCGCCAACGGCGGTGGGCTGATGCGCATGATCGACAGCGTAAGTGACGTTGTCGGCGGCAGCACTGATAGCGCCAGGGAATACACCGAACTATCTACCCGTCTGCATATCGTGGGTGAAGGCAACGTCCTCACCCTGTTCCGGCTTGGCGAGTTGATGGCCTACAACGAAGCTGAGAAAACCATCTACCGTCGCTGCGCTCAAGACGAGGCCAGACACGTAGCCATCGGAGTGCTCCATGCACGCTACATGAAGGAGTGCAGCCCGGAACGCGTGGAAGAGATGCACTCGTATCTGGACGAAGCCGAGAATCGCCAGTCCTCCGGCGCCGGAGGAGAGAACCCTGCGGCTCGTAACATGCTTACAAGCGAGGCGTTGGCTGTTTTGTTGGGCGGGGGCAAAGACAAGACCGATGAAGGTCAGAAGATTCTCATGGCCGTCCGTCAGAAACAGGTTAAGGAATACTTCCAGCGGCTGAAGTCTGCCGGCTTGGACGACCGCATCACCAATGGCAGGGTGAACCCAGCACTGCTGAAGACCTATAACCCTAACCCGGACTAAGTGACATAGCAAAAGGAACTGGGGCCTCTACCCGATAACGGTGGAGGCCTTCTTTATTTCCCGGTCAGCTTACGGCACCGAATAACTCGACCTCTAGAGGCCAGAATATGGCATCGACTCCCGAATCGGACGGTGGACCAGAGGAATCAACTGCTGATAGAGACGCCATGTCAGGCGATAAGGCTGAGTCCGAGACGACCGAAGAACCCAAAACCTTCGATTGGATGCAGGACACGCCAGAGTGGGGGACCAAAGCCGTACCTGGTAAGAAAGGCCTAACACTGGATGGCATCGCCATAAACTCCTATGGCGAGATTCCGGAACGTAGTGAAGAGATGACCCGTATGCCAAGGGGCGCGTTTCATGTTGCCGGTGTCCCAAGGCTGGAGTTCTACCCACTGAGCAAAAAGGTGGACATCTGGGCTGACAACGCCGCCGGACTGTACGAAGAGGCGATTCAGCGCCGTTGGATGGCCCATCTGGATGTGCCATGGGATACCATCGAGCCTTTGTCTCGGGAACTGGAACTCGCGATGTGCCAGTTATGCACCGAGTTGGCCCAGCAGGCCAGCGTGGAAACCGACTCCATCGGTCAGTGGATCGGGCGCATGAATTACGCCTATTACGAGGTCAAGACCTTTCTGGCTGCTGAACTGTACGATACAGCTAGGCATTACGACGTTTTCCGGACGCGCGCATTGGCTAATGGGGGTACCCTGGGTTTGGAAAGCCCCGGTCTCATCAATCGGCGGATCATAGAGAGCCGGGCAGGCTGGACCGAAACCGCTGTCGTGATGTATCTGCTCCGTGGATCGTTCACTCTCATGCTCTACCGGTACGGCGAGGCCTATGCGTTGAATCCGGCCGAGAAAATGATCTTCCGGAGAGCCATCCAGGACAAGGCCAGGCATCTGGGGTATGGAATGGCCCACGTTAAGTTTGCCGTCTCCGAGAATGGCAAAGACTATGCTACCGGCCTGCTGCGTATGATGAGCGGCGTCGAACTGGACCTGGCATCTGAAATGAATGACCCGGTGTTATGGGAAGCCCTGGCAATCATATTCGGCGGCGGCTTGGAAAATATCTCATCCGGCATGGATGTGGTCCGAGAATTCCAACGCCGATATGTCTCTGAATACATGGCCCGAATGCAATGGGTCGGTATCGACAAAACAGCGGAAAACTTGGCGCCAGGATTATTGGCCTACATCAATCAGGAATCCAATCAAGAATCGGGCGCTCCCGCGTAGGGGATGATTTGCCAGTTTACGAATACCGATGCTTGCAGTGCAATGAGGTTAGTTCTTATTTCCTCAAAACCTATGGCGCTACGCCACAGTCGGGCTGCAAGAACTGTGAAAGCCCTGATATTCTGCGAATCATGTCCAGAGTCGCTTATATCCGGTCGGAAGCGGACAAATTTGCCCAATTAGACCCCAAATACGGCAAGATGGTCGATCGGGCGCTGGCCAAAGCCCCCAGCGACACCAACCCGGACCATTATGTTCGTAAAATGGTCCCATTCAGCCAGGCTAAAGAGCAGGGCGACCCCTACTTCAAAGATTAGCTAAGAAACCGCCGCGTTGCCGCCGCTTGGCTATCGGATGGCAATCTAGCGCCCCGAGAGGGATTCAAACCCTCCCCATGAACGCCTCTATCTGAAAATATCAGGAGAAGACCATGAGTTCCGCCGCAGGCACACTAGTGTTTCCATCAGTTGAATGGTTTCAGGGCCTCCAGCAGATGGTAAATGGAGACCCCGAATTCCGTAGGTTAGGGTCTATAGACGCGGCGATGGGAGTGAAGGTAGGCTCCAAAGTCTTTGTGGTTATATTCGAGGCATTTGAATGTACTGATGTCCGGGAAGGCAGTGAAGCCGACCTTGATGACTTGGATTTCTACTTGGAGTTGAGTGAGGCTGATTGGCGAGAACTGATAGAGAACACCAAGGCCAACGGTGGGGCCGACCGCCGGCATACATTGAATACCCTTGACCTGACCGCGGACGACGGCTTTGCCCAGAACGCCACCGGTGACCAATTGCGCGGAGATATCTTTTTTCGGGTTAACGAGAGTCTCCAGTATTTCTTCGACTTGTCCGCCAAACTAGATACTGTGTTCGAGTAGGCGAGCAGAATTAAAGCATCTCCATATCGGTGGATTTAGCCCTGTCATTCCTCCGTTCCAGACTCCACCGCATTATGACACGTACGCGTATAGGGCAGCATGGCCCTTGTCTCGGCGGTAGACGAAAATTCCTGACAAGCCACATAAGATTTATACAGAGTCGATTAGGCAAGTAGCTTTTCAGCGCTTATCTGACTTGATCGCTGAAAGGAAGCAAACTGACTCGTTCGCTCCTGTGACCGTAGTTGTGCCCAGCCAATACGCCGGCGTAGTTCTCAGACGGTCGCTCGCAGCGGATCACGGCCTCTTGAATGTCAGGTTCATGATTCTCCCCAGGTTGGCTGAATACCTTGGTTCCCCAACGCTTGCCAAAAATGGCATATCACCTTTAACCCCACTCATCGAACTTGCTTCCATTCGTCACATCGCGATAGAGAGCGGATCAGACGGTCCGCTGAGCGCGGTCGCTCAGCACGAAGGGTTACCTGGATTGCTGCGGAGGACGTTTCGAGAACTTTCTCGCCTCGATGCGAATGATCTTTCTGCCTTGGCCAAAACCGATAACCTACGGGCTCAACTGGTCGATTGGTATCGACTGTTCAAGGAAGACAACAAGAAATACTACGTACATGAAGATCTCGTTCAGGCTGCGGAAGACGCAGTCGCTCTAGGTACAGTAACTGACACCCTACGTGACATCGGGTTCGTGGTCTTCTATCTTCTTAACGACCTCACTCAGGCCGAACTCCGGTTGGCGAAACGCCTCATCGATATGGACCAGGCCGGAATGATACTTGGGCTGGTCGGTGAACCTGAGATAGACGAAGACACTCTTCGAATCATAGCCTCGATCGATGACGGAGTCGGTGCAGGATTTACAGGCGGCGATTACGAGAGCCTACTTCCCGTCCAGATGTTGAGTGCCCCT
>Ga0066860_10001237_pt1 | contig 11562 bp, 8 predicted proteins | sample ETN07SmetaG_FD_65601 | JGI IMG/M metagenome (GOLD analysis project Ga0066860, IMG submission 65601) | Marine microbial and viral communities from oxygen minimum zone, Eastern Pacific Ocean - ETNP2014F14-07SV275 | ecosystem: Environmental > Aquatic > Marine > Oceanic ... | reverse complement strand
CCGGCGTGGTCCATAAAATCTCTGACGCTGAAACTACCTTGGGGAATGATCTCCAGAGACTTCTCCCGCACCATCGCTGCCGTGTCAGCCTGGTCGGCGTCAAGGGAGGCTAAGGTCGTCTCCTTGCCGAAGCGGGCGAACATCTCCAGCAGGCGTTCTTGGGCCCGTTTGGCGGCGGCCATCAAGGCGCGGGTGTCTCCTTCCAACAGGTCCGGGTACCGGGAGTTCCGGAGGATTATCCGGTAGGCCTCGTGGTTCAGCTTGCCTTTATCGACGATCTTGATGGGCGGGACCAGGGTGCCGTCGTGGAAGATCTCGGTGTTGGCCGGGCCGATGCTGCCCGGCCGGGAGCCGCCCAGGTCCCAGAAATGGGCGAAGGAATGGCAGTAGGCCACGATCTCGCCCTCGAAGAACACCGGGGCCAGGAAGGTCATGTCTGGGGTATGGGTAACGCTGCCCTTGGAGAGATAGGGGTCGTTATACCAGTAGAGGTCGTCGTGGGCCATGGTCTCCACCGGATAGGCATCCCACACGCACTGGACCATGTCGCTGCCCATGGTGTCGCCGTAGAGTTCGTGGCCGTTACGGTCAAGGAAATTGACCTGGTAATCCTTCTTCTCGCGGATGAACGCCGACATTGCAGTGCGCTCGATGAGCAGTTCGCACTCCAGCCGGGCCGCCCGCAGCGAGCCACGGACCAATTGCCTGGTTACCGGGTCAACTGCCTGCGTGTTTTTCATTTCTGTCATTTGCTTGGCTCCATGATGCAATTGCCGTACTCGTCTATCTGCCCAGTCCAGCCTGGGTTGATCAGAACGGTGGAGTCCATGCCCTCCAGGATGGCAGGGCCGTCGATGCTGGAACCAGGGGCCAGCCGGTCGAAATGGAATATGTTGGTTTTAACAAAGCCGCCGGCCTCGTCGAAAAAGACTTCCCGTTCGCTGGCGATAGCCTTCTCTGGAGAATCCAGGCCGCTGGGTCGGCGGGGCATTTCCACCGAGCCCACGTCTCCCGAAGCGGCGACCCGCAGCGTCACGATCTCTACCGGCTGTTCCAGGGCAAAACCGTAAAGCTGCTCGTGGCGGGTGTGGAATTCTTGAATCACCCCGTCTAGCGCTTGGCCGGTCACTTGTTCCGCGCTGAAGGCCACCGTGACCTCCGAGCCTTGGTGGGCGTAGCGAAGATCAGCCCAGCGAGAGAAGACGTGTAAATTCTGTGGAACGCCCTCTTCAGTGAGCCAGGCCCGGCCCTCAGACTCCATCTCGCCGTAGACCCGCTCCATGCCGGCGGTGTCATAGTCCGGTGGGGTCTGGAGCGATGTGCGGGCGTAGTCGTTCTTCAGTTCCGCAACCAGCAGCCCGTAGGCCGAAGCGATGCCTGGATGCAGAGGAGCAACCACCTTGTTGATGCCCAGCAAGTTGGCAACGTCGATGGCATGCATCGGCCCCGCCCCGCCGTAGGCCACCAAGGCGAATTCCCGGGGGTCGTGCCCGCGCTCGACGCTGACATTGCGGATAGCGCCGACCATGGTGTTGTTGGCGATGCTCAAGATGCCGCTGGCGGCGGTGTGCAGCTCCATGCTCAGCGGCTCGGCGATCTTTTCCTGGATCGATTTCGCGGCTGCGGCGGCGTCCAGGGGCAGCGTGCCGCCGGCGATCTGGGTGTTGATGCGGCCCAATACCAGGTTGGCGTCGGTGACGGTCGGTGCGGTGCCTCCCTTGGCGTAACAGACCGGGCCCGGGACCGAGCCGGCGCTGGCCGGTCCCACGGTCAGGCTGCCGTAGGGTGAGACGTTGGCGATACTGCCCCCGCCGCAGCCGATGGTCGCGATGTCCAGCATGGGCAGTTGGATGGGCCAGTTGCCCAGCCGTCCGGCCAGGTTGGTGGTGGGACGCCCTTCGCGCAGCAGCGAAACGTCGGTGCTGGTGCCGCCCATATCGAAGGAGATGGAGTTGGAAACGCCCGTGTTCTCGGCGATCTGTAGCGTGGCCATCACCCCAGCCGCAGGACCGGAAAGGGCGGTGTGCACCGGCTGTCGGACGGCGATGTCGGCGCCGATCATGCCGCCGTTGGACTTCATGATGGAGAACGAGGAGTCGACGGAGTTGGCGCGCAGGGAAGACTCCAGGTTGCTGATGTAATTGCTCACTCTGGGCATGACATAGGCGTTCAACACCGTGGTCATGGTCCGCTCGTACTCCCTGAACACGGCCAAGACCTCCGACGATATGGAGACCTGGGCATTGGGGAATTCTTCTAGGATCAGTTCCCTGGCCCGGTTCTCGTGGTCGGAGTTGGAGTAGGAATGCAGGAACGACACGGCGATGGATGTGATCTCGTCGGCCTTGAATTTGCGGGCGGCGGCCCTAACGGCCTCTTCGTCCAGTGGGATCAGCACCTCACCGTTGAAACCGGCCCTCTCCGGGACCTCGACGATGTCGCGGGGGCGCACCGGGCGATCGGGCTTGACCCAAGACTGGGGGTTCACCAACCGCGGCGTACCATGCCGGCCGATCTCTAGCACGAACTTGAAACCCTCAGGCACCACCAGCCCAACCGGAGACCCTTTGTTCTCCAGGATGGCGTTGGTGGCGATTGTCGTGCCGTGGAAGACATGCTTGACCTGGGATGCCTCCACCGAGTTGGCCGCCAGCACCTCCTTGAGTCCGGTCAGGAACCCGGTGCTGGGGTCGTCGGGCGTGGAAGGGGTCTTGTGGACCCGTTGTTCGTTGGTAGCCAGGTTGCAGAGCACGATGTCGGTAAATGTCCCACCCACGTCCACAGCAACCGAATAGTCGCCCATAGTCGTTCAGCCTTGATTTGATATTGGAATAAGACGCGCCGGAGAGTATTCTAACAAACCCGACGACCTCGTCCGAACGAAGCTCGGCCGTGCCACTGTGACCCTCGTGCTAAACTCCCCTCAGAACGACATAACCCCTAGAAGATGGAACCGAAGCATGAAGCGATTTGAGTATCTGGAAGCCAGGACGGTGCGGCAGGTTATATCCATGCTGCAGCGTTACGGCGAGAACGCCCGGATCGTGGCCGGCAGTACCGACTTCTTGGTGCGCTGGCGGGCGGGCGTGTGGAACCCCGACCACGTGATCAACATCCAGCGGGTCGCCGGACTGGGCCGTATCACCTATAGCTCCCGGAACGGCCTGCGCATCGGGGCGTTGGTCACCGTCCAAGCTCTGGAACAGCACCCGATGGTCCGCCGGCGCTACCCGGCCCTGGCTGCTGCCGCGGCGTCGTTCGCCGGAGTCCAGGTGCGGAACCTGGCAACCGTGGGCGGCAACATCTGCAACGCCTCGCCATCCGGAGACACCATCCCGGCGCTGCTGGTTTTTGGAGCCGAATGCCGCATCGCCGGACCCGACGGCGACCGCCGAGTCGCCCTCGACCAGTTCTTCACCGGCCCCGGCCAGACAGTGCTGCGGAACGACGAACTGCTGGCTGAAATCCGAGTCCCACCTCCGCCGCCCAACACCGGCTCTCACTACATCAAGCACAGCCCAAGAGGCGCCATGGACATCGCGACTGTCGGTGTGGCTTCTTTGGTGTCGCTGGACGAACGAAGAGGCCCCTGTTCCGAGGCGCGGATCGCTTTGGGGGCCGTGGCCCCAACCCCGGTCCGGGCCTACTCCGCAGAGGATATTCTCAGAGGTCATGACCTCAGCCAAGACCTGATTCAGGCCGCCGCGGACTCGGCACGAGACGGCGTGAAACCCATCGATGACATCCGCGGTTCGGCGGTACACCGGAAAGAGATAGTGGGCGTGCTCACCCGCCGCACCCTGGAGCAGGCCCTCAACTCGGCTGCTACAGGCCCCATGACCTTTGAAGACCAACGGAGGCTCACGGTTCAAGCCGCTTTTTAAGTTGGCGATCACCGGGTAATAACCATGAAAAAACAACTTCAAATCACCGTCAACGGCGAACTTCGACAGGCGTTTGTCGAGCCCTACTATTCCCTGCTTGACACCCTGCGTGACGAACTGCACCTGACCGGCACCAAGAAGGGGTGCGACGAGGGCGACTGCGGGGCCTGCACGGTCCTGCTCAACGGCAAGCCGGTCTGCTCGTGCCTAGTGCTGGCCCACAGCGCCCGCGACGGCGAGGTAACCACCATCGAAGGCTTGGCCAACGGGCTGGAACTTCATCCGGTGCAACAGGCTTTCGTCGAGCGCGGCGGCCTCCAGTGCGGTTACTGTACCCCCGGACTGATCCTGTCCACCGTTGGGTTCCTGGAGAGCGGCGAAGAACCAACCGAGGAGAACATCAAACACGCCCTGGGCGGCAACCTCTGCCGCTGCACCGGCTACTCCAAGGTCATCGAAGCAGTGGTTGCGGCGGTGGATTTAACCAGCCAAAGGACGGAGTAACGATATGGCTGACTTTCAGACCATCGGCAAGAGCCACATCCGCGTCGACGCCCTGGAAAAGGTGACCGGCAAGGCCACCTACGCTGGAGACATCTACCTGCCCGGCATGCTCCTGTGCAAGCTGCTGACCAGCACCCGCAGCCACGCCCGCATCAAGAGCATCGACACCTCGGCGGCCGAGGCTCTGCCCGGAGTGCGCTGCGTTATCACCGGCAACGACTACCCCGACGCCTGGTTCGGCTCGGGCGCCCTTAAAGACCGCCGGGTGATGGCCCGCGACGAGGTCTTCTACATCGGCGAGCCGGTTGCCGCGGTGGCCGCCTGCGACGAGATGACGGCCCTGGAAGCCGTAGAACTGATCAAGATGGAGTACCAAGATATTCAGCACGTGGTAAACCCCCTTGAAGCCATCTCTGAGAAGTCCGTGGACGTTCACTCCAACCTGGAGGACTTCGAGGGTTTCGGGTTTGCTTTGGGAGGCAACAACTGCACCATGTTGGACGCCGACCGGGGCGACGTTGAGCAGGGTTTCAAAGACTCCGACGTCATCGTTGAAGAAACCTACCACACTCAGCCCATCAGCCAGGGGTTCTTGGAGCCCATGGCCTGCGTGGCCGATCTCGAAGCAAACGGACGCCTGGACATCTACGCCTCCACCCAGGGTCCATACCAGGTGCGGGCCCAGCTTGCCTCGGTGCTGGACATGCCCATCGGCAACATCAAGGTCACGGCCATGGAGATGGGCGGCGGTTTCGGGGGAAAACTGCGCCTCGCCTTCGAGGCTTTCCCGGCGCTGCTGGCCATCAAGACCGGCAAGCCGGTCAAACTGGTCAACACCCGGGAGGAGGCCTTCACCCTTAACGGGCCGCGCCTCGAGACCAACATCTATCTCAAAACCGGCGTCACCAGTGACGGGAAGATCCTAGCCCGCGAGGCCCGGAGCATATTCGATGTGGGCGCGTATCTGGGCGCCGGACCCAACGCCGGGGTCGGCCACGGTCTGGGCGCATACAGCATCCCCAACTTCAAGCTGCGTTCTTACGGCGTCTACACCAACAAGATCTACGTCGGCTCCTACCGGGCCTCGGGCGTGGCCGACATGGCCTTCGCCACCGAGTCCCACACCGACGTCATCGCCCACAAGCTGGGCATGGACCCCTTGGAATTCCGGATCAAGAACGCCCTCAGCGAGGGAGACACCGCGGTCAACGGCTCGCCCATCCCCAAGAACGGCCTGATGGAGACGATGCTGGCCCTCAAGGAGAAGATGGGCCTGCCCAAGAAGCTCGGAGAAGGCCGGGGCGTGGGCATCTCGGTTGGCGAATGGCGCAGCGGCAGCGGGCCGTCGACCGCGTCCATCAGCGTCAACGAAGACGGCACGGTCAGCCTGCTCACAGGCTCGGTCGACATCTCCGGCAGTGACACCTCGTTAGCCCAGATCGCCGCCGAGGCATTGGGGCTGCGGCTGGACCAAGTTGTTGTTGCCAAACGGAATACCGACATGGCCCCCTTCACCGGACCCAGCGGCGGCAGCCGTATCGTCTACAGCCAGGGCCGGGCGGTGCAGAACGCCGCCGAAGACGCCAAGTCCAAGCTGCTAGACCTAGCCGCCGACCGGCTGGGGGTTCCGGCCGAGGCGCTGGAGTGTGCCGGCGGAGCGGTCTACGTTCAGGACAACCCGCCCCAGTCCATGGACCTGGGACAGTTGGCCCGCATGAGCCTGAGTTCCCGTGGCGGGCCGATCATCGGCACTGCGTCGCTATCCAGCCTCCCCTACGCTCCCGTGTTCAACGCCCAGGGCGCGGAGGTCATCGTGGACCGGGAGACCGGCCAGGTTCGGGTGACCCGGTTCGTCCAGGCCCAGGACATCGGCAAGGCCATCAACCCCATGGGAGTGGAAGGCCAACTTGAGGGCGGGGCCGTGCAGGGTATCGGCCGTGCGCTCAGCGAAGAGATACTCATCGACAAAGGGACCGGGGAGGTCAGGAACCCGTCACTGGCAACCTATCTGATGCCGCTGTCGGTGGACATGCCCGAGATCGAGAATATCTTGGTGGAAGTCCCCAGCGCCGACGGGCCGTTCGGCGCACGGGCCGTTGCCGAGTCGCCGGGATTCGGACCGCCGGCGGCCATTGCCAACGCCATATTCGACGCGGTGGGAGTGCGCATCAAGACACTGCCCCTGTCGGCGGAAAGAGTCCTGGCCGCCATCCAAGGCCGCACCGAAGACGAGTACACAGTAAACGTCGAAGAACTGAGGAAAGCCGAAGAGCCGTAGCCCACAGGTGGTTTCTGCCACTTCTTTGAACAAGTCTTGCCCCTTAGCCGCCACGGCGTCACCTCCCTCACTCGGTAACGGCAGCCTAAATTTGTATTATCTTAGGTAATTTCCAACAAAATCAGCGTATCCGCACGGATAATGGAACTGAGTGGATGTAGTTGACCTCGTAGCCCCGAAAGTTCCAGGTGGCCAACATGGGCTGCACGTTGCCCGCGTTGTCGATGGCCCAGTGTGTTGATGCAACCGGCGAAAAATAACCTTTTTAATTTTTTACACCCCTTCGGCATCGCCCAGTAGAGCCGAATGGAAATGCCATTCGGCCTTGGCTGGTGAAGGTCGAACTTGTCTGGGCCGCTGGATGTGATTATGCTAGCGGCAATACTTTGGACGCCCATGTCGGGTCGGTCTCCAGAATATGAAACTGAGTATCCACTGAATTTCTAAGGAAGGTTGCCATGGCCAACATCATTTCCGCCCAGGACCTAAACGAGCTTTTACAGGGCAAGTCCAAATTTGCCCTGATCGATGTCCGGGAGGCTGGCGAATACAACAGTTCCCACATCGCTGATTCAAGCCTGATACCCCGCAAGGAATTGGAGTTCCGTATGGGCGTCTCAGCGCCGGTGCAGGGCGAGAAGATAATCGTTTGTGACGACGACGGCCGCCGGGCGACCCTGGCCGCCGCCACCCTGGAACAGATGGGGTTCAGCAACGTGTTGGTCTTGGACCGGGGCGTCAACCAGTGGTCCACGGAGGGTTTTCCCACCGAGTGGGGCAGCAACGTGATCAGCAAGGACTTCGGGGAAAGGATGGAGGTCGAGCACCACGTCCCGGAGATCGAGGCCACCGAGCTCCACGAGCGTATCGAACGGGGCGACAAGCTGGTGATTCTCGACACCAGAACTCCAGAAGAATACCAGCGTTTCTGCATCCCCGGTGGCCGCAGCGTGCCCGGCGGCGAGCTGGCATTGCGCGTAACCGACATCACCAAGGACCTGGACAAGGACACCACAATCATCGTCAACTGCGCCGGGCGGACCCGCAGCGTCATCGGGACCCGGGTACTGCAGCGCATGGGCCTGACCAACATCTTCGGCCTGAAGAACGGGACGTCGGGCTGGCTGCTGGCCGGCTACGAATTGGAGACCGGCGGCGACCGTCTGGAGCTTCCGGAACCGTCGCCCGAGGGCCTGGCTGCCGCTGAAGAATATGCCGCCCGGCTGGCTGACGAGGACGGCGTGCGCTATCTGGCTGTGGCGGCCGTGCAGGCGATGCTGGACGAGCGAGGGGAAAAGACCTGCTATTTCGTCGATGTGCGCACCACCGCAGAATATACCGCGGGCCACATCCCCGGCTTCCGCTGGTTCCCCGGCGGACAGGTGGTGCAGCGGTCGGACGATGTCCTGGTGGTGAAGAATTGCCCGGTGGTCTTCTGCTGCGACGGCAAGGCCCGCGCCACGTTCATCGCTTCGTGGTACCGCCAATTCGGTTTCGAGGAAGTCTATGCCGTCGACGGCGGCTCCGTTGCCTGGACCGACAGCGGCCGACAATTGGAGACCGGCTCCGGAGATTCATCAGTCACCGGTCTGGAAGGGGCCCGCGCCCAGGTAAAGCTGGTTTCGCCCCAGGAACTGGAGGCGGACAAACCGGCGTCCATCATCTTCGTGGAGACCAGCGCCGACTTCTCCAGCGGCCACGTGCCCGGCGCCAGGTGGGTACCCCGCGGTTCCCTGGAGCTTGAAATAGTGGGCATCGCTCCCGACAAAGCGGCGTCCATCGCGGTCACCTGCAACAACGGCGAGAACGCCGCCTTGGCCGGGGCCACGCTCAAGGCGTTGGGTTATCAGAACGTGTCGGTCCTGGACGGCGGCATGGCTGCCTGGCGAAAGGCCGGGCTTGGTGTGGAACAAGGCCTGACCGGAGTGATGCGCTCCCCGACCGACGTGGTCGTCTCCGGCCCAGAGCGCAACTTCGCTGACATGATGAACTACCTCCGCTGGGAAACCGCCCTGGGCGAGAAATACGCCGCAGACTAAGGGTCGCTCGTGTGACAGGTGTACTGGCTGAGTGGGTTCCGGCTTTCGCCGGCAAGACGGGGAGAGCAGGCCCCCTCTCCCACGCATGGTAGAGGGTCAGAGTGAGGGCAGCGGCTCTCATCATGTCAACCAACACCGAGGTATGTGGCCCTTCGTCATACCTGCGAAAGCAGGAATCCACGGCGCTAAAATACTTGCAACTCGTCTGACTCGGCTTGCCTGGAATCCGGCCTTCGCCGGAATGACGGGAGGGCGCCTAACCTGCCGTCTTTTGCTAGTCCGCCGCCGCCGGGGCCACTCCCGGCAGCCGCCGGTCTTTGATGGAAAACACGGTCACCGTGGCCAATAGTAATAGCGCTATGTTGCTCCAGATGGCGATGGCGTAGCTGCCCTGTGAGTCGTAGAGCAGACCTCCCAGGTAGGCGCCAAAGCCCGAGCCCAGGGGCATCACGGCGAACATGGTGCCGTAGATCGTCCCCAACTGGGAGAGCCCAAAGCGGTCGGACGCATAGGCGGCGGTGATCGAGGTAGTCGCGTTCCAAGAGAATCCTACCAGCAGTATCCCCACCAGCAATACGGCGATTCCCAGGGATGGGATGTTTAATATGGGGATCCCCATGGACAGCAAAACCAATACGAACCCCATGGCCCTCAGGTGGTAGGCAAGACTCAGCAATTTTCGGCGGCCGTGCTGGTCCGACAGGTGCCCCATTAATAATGCTCCGATGATGGCGGCAGCCCCAATGAGGCTGAAGGCGCCGGCGGCCACCATCTTGTGGTAGCCCAGGTCCTGGACGTAGGTGACGAAGTGAGCGTTCACGAAGCTCATGGTGTAGCCTCAAACGAAGTACCCCATGGTGAGCTTGACGAATAACGGTGTGCGCAGGGCCTCCCGGAACGTAGCGTCCCGGCCCAGCAGTTTCTCTTCATCGGAACGGGCTGAGCCAGAGGTCCGGCCGCCGTCTGACGCACCGTAAGGTTCCAGTCCCATATCCTGGGGCCGGTTCCTTATCAGCAGGTACCCGGCGGGCAGCACCAACACCAGCAAGAGCAGGGCCAGGAACCAGTAGGCTTCTTTCCAGGCGAACACCACCAGGAACAGCGAAGCCGCCGGCACCAGGATCATCGCTCCGAACGACCCGGCGCCGCTGACCAACCCCAGCGTCAGGCCCCTTTTGGTGTGGAACCAGCCGCTGACGATCTTGGTCAAGATGGGGCCGGTGCCCAAGGTGATACCGATGCTCATGATGGCGAACAGCCCGTAGAGTTGGGCTAGGTTGTTGATGAAGGGTATGAGCAGCAGGATGACGCCCATCACAGCTACTCCGGAAAGTACCGCGGTCTTGGCGCTGTACCGGTCGGCCAGATAGCCGGCCAACGGCCGCAGCAGCCCGGAGATCATGAAGGTCAAGGCGAATGCCAGAGACAGCGAGCCCCGGCTCCAACCAAACTCCTCGGTCATCGGCTTCAAGAACACGCCGAAGGAGAATTGGCCGCCGGCAACGCCGAAGGACACCAGGACGCAACCGGCCACCACGAACCAGCCAAAGTAGGTGTTCTTCGCGAACAATCTCATGCCGGCCGCCTAGGCCGGCTCCGCCGTGCGAACGATCTCATAGCAACGGCCTAGACCGGCGCCACGGTTGGACTGGCGAATGAGACGGGAGACGGTTGGAAGAGCCAGACCTCAGTCTGGGAGGGGAGTGTCTCGGGCGAGAACTGGGCGCTGTGGCCTTCCAGCCGCTTGACTCCGGATTGGGTGGCCAGCCAGCCCTCCGGTGGTTCTAAGCCGGTGTCGTCGGCCATCAGACCAGGTATCTGATAATGCATGGGAATCACGACCTTCGGCTCCAGACGCCGGACGAGGGAGTCCACCTCTTCGTATTCAAGAAGATGACTGGAGTCGTCAACGGTCACCAGCAGCACGTCGATCTCGCCGATCGCGCGGGCCACATCGTCCGGCCAATCGGCCCGGTTGTCGCCCAGGTGCAGAAAACTGACGCCGCCGGTCTCCAGGCGGAACATCACGTTAGGAAATCCAAGAAGCCGCGACCTCCCTGAATGCAGGTCCACCACGCCCCGGATGTTCATATCGGCGTTGGTGAACTCCCCCGGCATGCGGATCAACGAGGCGCCCTCGGGGAGGCGTTCGGCGGCGTCATGGTCGAAATGGGCATGGGTGATCAGGCCCAGGTCACACTCGACGTCGGGAAACAGCCTCTTGAACCAATAGCGGTCGGCGATGTTGCGGTAGGGGTCGGCCAAAACCCGCAGTCCTGCCTCCGTTTGCCATTGGAAAGCACAGTGGCCGTAGTAGGACAGAGTCAAAGGGCCGCCGGCATCCGTGGACATGCGATCGCTCCCGAGGCATCAGATCCTGAACGATTGTAATTCTAACGGAGGCGCTGACATCCTGCCATTGATTTCTTGAGACCTTTCTGGAATGGAGATTGTCATTATCGGTTATATATGCATAATTTATTATTATGTTTTGGTAATGAACATAGAAGTTGAGGGGTGATGGCCATTTACCCAATGGCTTCGCTCTTTCCGTCATTCCGCCTATCCCCGTCTCGGTTAATCTCGGAGAAAAAAGATAAGAGAATCCCAGAATCGCTGCTGGCCAAGCTTTGGAAAGAGCGGGCGGTACGGCAGACGGAGTTGCGCACGGAAGCCGGCCGACGGGTTAGAGTTGTGTATCCTGGCCGGTCTGGGGTCACCGCGGGTCCGGATTTCCGGGACGCGCTGCTGGAGGTGGAGGGCGTCGGCCTGGTCCGGGGTGACGTGGAACTCCACATAAAACAATCGGACTGGAACTCCCACGGCCACGGCCGAGACCCCAACTACAATGGCGTGG
>Ga0066860_10001233_pt1 | contig 11576 bp, 10 predicted proteins | sample ETN07SmetaG_FD_65601 | JGI IMG/M metagenome (GOLD analysis project Ga0066860, IMG submission 65601) | Marine microbial and viral communities from oxygen minimum zone, Eastern Pacific Ocean - ETNP2014F14-07SV275 | ecosystem: Environmental > Aquatic > Marine > Oceanic ... | reverse complement strand
TAAACAACGGATAATGTCATCGCCCGCCCACCTTGAGCAAATGGAACTCTGGAGACAGGGCATCGCGATGATGCGGTGTGATTACTGGGGTAAGTTTTTGTTCTCTAGTGAGCCTGACCTCCTGGCTTATGCCGGCACAGACTGATGCGAGGTTAGACCTGCTCCTTTGGATCGACTTCTAAAGGGGTAAATTGCGGCACAGACGATGCTCCGGCTTGAATAGCGGTCAAGGGGCGGAGGACAAACTCGACACATGCGTGCGCAGGTCAACTCTTGAGTTTCCCAACATTGTAATTGCTCGGCTCAAGCGCATTTCGATCTCTGAATCGGCTTCCCTTAAACCCCTGGCCAATCGCCTGCAAGTGGGCAGGGAGTTTTTCGACGTCGGCATTCTGCGTGTTGCGGAGAGCGGATTGGAACACCAAAAGCAAATACGGCATAAACAAGCCGTGGCTTACCAGAGCCACGTTCATCTGAATCACTTCCGCCTGAAGCCCCCCTCATAGCTTGTAAACCGCGTCTGGGACCGCAGCGATGCCAAACCCGTAAGTCCGCTCAGGGTCGATGTATTTTCAGACTTCTATCACTTTGCTGCGGACTGCGCTCTGGACTTGGCGTTTTAATCTAGCCTGCTCATTCGGATCGTCGGATGCCGCCAGCCCGTCTAACAGGTCAACTGCCGGCCATTTGTGGTCGATTGGCAGAACCAAATTATTGGGCGACCGCAGTCCGAATTCGACCACACCGCCTGCAACCCGAAAATCGTACACTTGCCACTCAGCGGGGAGCCTGGAGAACATCGCCTCAATTATTTTCTCGCCGGCTGCGCCCCTTGTGTTCGTGCCTGCGATAATTGCCTCGACGCGCCGGATCGACTTCGGCGTCTCTAATTCGACATCTTGTCGCGCGGCTGCCGACGAGCGCAATTCGGTCAACCCTTTGCTAGCTTCAGCTAATTGATCGCGAATCGCGTTGGCCGATTCCACCAGTGTTTCTGTCCGCGCTCCGGTGCCTGCCAAACTGACAGCCAAGCCCTGTATGCTGGTTCCCGCAGCATCTTGGCAGCGTTCAAGAGCGCCGATCCGCTCTAACAGCCTCTCGATATCACGCGACTCATTGTTTGCCGCCGACCCCGACCTCACCCTGAGTAGAATGAATGGGAGCGCTCCAACCAACACGCCCACCGCGACGGCAATGACCGTCGAGGCAAATAGCGTTGAGTTTTCCATAACTTTCCCGCGCTACACGAAAATGTCCTCCGGCAGGAACGCCGACACGGTCACGTTCGGCAGGTCCACGATGTTGCTGACCTTCAGGTCCACCGCGACGCTGCATATCACGTATGCCTGGACGCCGGAGTATCCTCGCTCCTGAAGAAGCTGGATCATGTTGATGAGGGCGTGTCGGGCCGCAAGAGTCAGATCTTCGCTCTCGTTTGTGCCGTCTTCTCGCAGGGGGAAGCCCATCGTCGCGATGAAGTTTCGGGGCGCAGCCCATTCAGGCGGCAGAAAGTAACCCGGATGCGAGAACCGCGGGAATCGGATGTTTTTGGCCGCCGCCTCGCCCTTGTGGAGGTGGTACTTGACGATTGCGGTTGCGCCCATCTCAATGGCCGTGATACAGCACTCGGAGTCTCCTTGTGCGAAGTGGCCGTCTCCTACCGAGTATAGTCCACCCTCCACATTGACCGGAATGAACAAGTGTGAGCCTTTTGTGAGTTGCTTCGCGTCGGCATTGCCGCAGTTTTCCCGAGGCGGCGCGGTGCGAAGTCCGTTGATTGCCACTTCGCCGTCTGGAGGCACTGCGTCTTCGGGGTCTGGAGGCAGCGCGGAGCCGCCGCGAGACACCAGGTCCGCCTCGCGTCGAGTCCAATCGGCAAGCTGTTCGTGGGAGGGGGCCAGCCCTGCGGTTCCCATGAAAGAGCCGTCAGGAATGCGAACACCAGGAATCTGAGGAGAGGTCGCCCAGCCTTCTTCGACCTGCCAGTGTGCCAGGTACGGCTCGGTGTAGATGTCGCGCAGAAAGCCGGAGCCAGGCCGGATGCGGGTCCAACCTCTCGGCTCGGCGATGACGTCGACGTACTCAATCTCCAGCAGGTCTCCGGGTTCCGCCCCTTTGATGTAGACGGGACCGGTCAGAGGGTGGCCCACTTTCGCGTCCATGCCCTCGAAATCGTCGATTGTGGTGTCGGGTTTGATCTGTCCGTCGGAAGCGTCGCGAGTTTCAAGAAGAAGCTCCTCGCCCGGTTCAACCTCGATTATCGGCACAACGTCCGGGTGCCAGCGGTTGTGGCCTTTGCCTGGGTCGTCGCGTAAGCGTTTGTTGCGATCTATGGTGACCTGTTTCATGTTATTGAAGCTCTCCTCCCAACGCTCTTAGGCAACGAAGAAATTGTCGTCCGCCGATTCCTGCGGCTCGTATCCCAGAACCTCTTTCGGATGGGACAGGTCGCGGTAGTTCCACTTGTTGTTAGACACGGCGAAGAACACGTCGTATTTGACCGACTTCGGGGCGTCGATGCACAGGCGGAGCATGTTGGCGATGTCACGATGCCCCAGGTAGATGGCGTTCTCCCTGACGCTCATAGGGCGGTTTTCACGATGAACCGAGCCGATGCGAACGCAGATGATCGACATATCATAATCGTCGGAGAAGTGACGCCCCAGGGCTTCGCCCCACACCTTTGCCGCACCGTAGAGCGCTTCGGGACGAATCTGCTCGTGGGTGATCATTGGAAAGTTATCGGGAACGTCGTCGTACTTTCCTGACGCAATTTCCTTGTAGGGGGACACGAACTCGAAGCCACGAATGGCATTGCCGCTAGAAGCGAAGATCACCCGCTTTACGCCTGCCTGTCGGGCGGCTTCGAAGACGTTGTATGTTCCAACCACGTTGCCTGCGTGCTGGCCTTCCCAATCCTGAGCACCGAGGTAGGCGGCGAGATGCACCACAACGTCCTGACCATCAAACGCGGGCCTGATGGCGTCGAAGTCCGCGATGTCAGCCGGATGATTTCTCACGCCCTCCACCTGACTGCGATTCAGGGCGGTAAGCTCGTATCCGCCGAGTTCTTGCAGGTGGTCTTTCAGCAATCCGCCTATTAGGCCGCTCATTCCGGTGATTAACACTTTGGTTGGCATTCGGTCATTCTCCTGATTTTATGTTCGTCAGAACGCTGATTCCGATTTTTGACGGGCATAACTGTGGGACGATTAATTCGTTGTACACTTTGGAGCCTTCCGGCCACCGTATTCAAAGGCCGGGATTCATGGCCCAATCCTTGGATTTCAGCCCAAATCGATATGAGAGCCTGCGCTGGAAAGTTACTTGGCCTCCGATTGGTTGTCAAGATTGTGGATTTATCATTTATAATGTATTGGAAGGGTCGTAGCAGTTTGTTCTGTGGCGAATGCGGACAAGGTCGCCTACCCTGTCCTCTCCCGATCCCAAATCCTTAACGGTGATGACTGACGTATCTTCACTGGCTGTCATTGAATGACGCGCCCAAATTGGGAATGATGAACGATGGTACTTGTAACGTCTACATTGAGAATTTTGTAACTAAGTTGAAACAGCAGAACGCCTCTGTTATTGTTGCTGAGGCATCGGCCTGCCCAAGTTTTTGAGAAGGCGGAGATGATTAATCGAGAAGAGCCCCTAGACGCAACAGAAAACCAGGAAGAGCGGCAAGGAACGACTCGCTTCGTGAGCGAATCGGTTGACGTCCCTGTTGCCCCAGAAAGAGAACTCGGCGACGAGCCGACCGACACGGTGCGCGAGTATCTGAGGTCGATAGGCCAGCACGCCTTGCTCACTGCCCCTCAGGAATTAGACCTTGGACTTACAGTGGAGCGATGGGTGTTGTTGAAGACGATGCGGAAAAAATTCGAGGAAGAAGAAGGCAGGCCAGCCTCTCAGACTGACATCGTCACGAAGATTTTTGACGAAGTGACGTCGGAAGAGGAACTGCTGAAGATTCTCGTCGAAACTGTCGGGCAGGGCCCGAATGGTCACGCTGTCTGGGAACTGCTCACCAGCGCCGACATTCGAAACACGTTGGATGATCCTCTGAAGGAACCGACGCGAGATAGCGTTGCCGAGACAATGGACATTGAAGTTACCGAGGCGGCGTCGCGAATATCGTCGCTCTCCCGGCATGTGTCCCTTCTTCCGGATTCGACAGTCAAGACCTTTAGCGAAATTACGCAAATTGAAAAAACGGAGACCGCAGTTGACTCAGAAGCTGTTTCCGAGGCCATCAGAGACGCCGACCGTGAGGTTGAGCGCTGGTGGGACGACATCGAAGCTGGTGGGAAAGTGGCTTCCGAGCGGCTCACCAACTCCAACTTGCGCCTTGTCGTCTCCGTGGCTCGTCGATACCTTCGCCGCGGACTTCCACTTTTGGACCTGATTCAGGAAGGCAACCTCGGCCTCATGCGAGCCGTGGAAAAGTACGATCCGCACCGCGGCTACAAGTTCAGCACATACGCGACATGGTGGATTCGACAGGCTGTGACTCGCGCTCTGGCCGACCAGGGCCGGACCATTAGACTGCCGGTTCACGTCGTAGAGCGGCTCCAGCAATTGAACGCCGCCGAACGAAAGCTCACCAGGGCGAATGACCGTGATCCGACTCACCAGGAGTTGGCGGACGAGTTGGAATGGCCCGTCGAGAACGTCGAAAATCTGATGCGCCAGCGACAGAACACTGTTTCGCTTGGCACGCCGGTGGGAGAAGAAGAGTCGACGCTTGAAGACTTCATCCGCGACGACAGCGGCTGGACCCCCGACGAAGTGGCGATGCGTATGCTCACACGCGAGGATGTCATTCAGGCGCTGGAGGACTTGCCTCCTCGACTGAGGATGGTTCTCGCCTTGAGATTCGGCTTCGTGGACGACCGCCCTCGGACTCTTGAAGAAGTTGGACAGGAGCTTGGCGTCACCAGGGAGCGCGTGAGGCAGTTGGAGAAGCAGGCGCTTAACCTGCTCAGGTCATCAGGCAAGATGCCGAAGCTCGCGGAACTGGATCGCGAAACGTAATTCGTTCATATTGCAGTGGACATTTACTGGCGTAGGGGCGGGTTTCAAACTCGCCCCTACCTGCGTCTGGCGATTGATCAGTGCGTAACTTAGATTGTCGTTGGCGTCAGGGCTTTGCTCATATGGACGCGGTCAAACCCCGTCCACAGAACGCCGCGATGTCTCGGTCCAGCCCATCTTAAGGTACATAGCGATATTCTCGGTCATTTTTACATGGGTATATAGTTGAATATCTGAGTAACCCTGTTTTCGCGATTCTTGTTCAGCGAGCTCCATCAACTTGCCGCCTAAACCTCGCTCCTAGGCTGACGGATGAACTGCAACGTTTTTCAGCAGCATCGCATCCTGAAGCCTGACTAAAACCAACACACCGACCCCATCCCTTCGATTGATAGCCACAAACGTTTGGCGCTCGGAGACGGCACGCTTGTAGTCGTCCAGCAAGGGGCCAGGAGGTGTATCCATGCGATGCACATAATGGGTGTAAGCGGCGTTGACGCAACTTGTGATGCCGTCGACGTTTGTGGATGTTGCAGTGCGGATTAAAACGTTGTCTGGTTGATCCACTGCGTCCTCCAAATGTGTCGAAATTTCTGATGTATTGGAAGATCAGATGTGGGCAATTGCTCGCTTCAAGCGATTATAGCAATCACACGTTAACCAGACGCAATCGGGCCGTTAGATGGGATGGTATCTCCGTGTAGTTCGCCCATGAGAATGGATTCGAGGTGGCGTCTTCCTGATCGGCGACGGGTTCCGCGATGCCGTCAAGGACAAACCCTGTATCGAAGAAGGTATTGAGTGTTTGGCTGAGGGGACGGTCGAAGTAGTAGTGCGGCCTTGGTGGCCCTTGATTTCGATGCCTGTGCCTGTTGTGCCATTGATGTACTCAGACATCTTGACTGAGTGTTTCCTATCCAGTTGGCCGTCTAGTTCCACCTGTTCAACCGTTTTCTGAGAGCTAACAGCGTTGAAGCACGGGTGAGGAATGCTGAATACGAAGCGACCGTTTGGTTTTAACCGCCGACACAGGGAGTCGGCTAGGGGTTGAATAGTTGGCATGTCCATGAGCGCGTTGTTGCACACTGCAGCGTCAAATCGTCGCTCTCCGAGGCTTAAAACTGATCGCGGTCGGTGGCGTCCATCAGCGCATATTGGATTCGGTCTTCGTATTCGATCGCCCTGGCTTTCGCTCGCTCAAGAAAAACTTTTGAGGCGTCGATGGCTACGACTTGCGCTCGAAGTTGCGCCATTCTTCGCGAGAAGAGTCCACTGCCGCTCGCAATGTCCAACGTCAGATCGCCCTCGCGCAGCCCCAAAAGACGCTCGACATTGGGAGCGACCAGCTTTCTGTGGGTCCTATAGATTTCGTCACTCAGGAAGTCGTCCCACCAGGGAGCAATCTCACCCAGATTTGCACCGAATCACATTTCAATGCTTCAACGTGGTGTTCGTCTGTGATGCGAAAATCCTCCTTTCATTTTGTAATGCGAACGACATTGAGCGGCAGACTTGCAAATCATTCAACCACGCGGTTTAACGCCAACACTTCAACGACATGCACCTGTCTGATGGTCTAAAAACCCCAACAGATCGCGACGATGCTTCCGTGGTCCACTATCGCTCAGATGTTGAGCAACACACGGGCTTTCCACTCGGCAAAGTATTGAACTTGAGATTCCGGTAGGTCGTCGTCCTAACCTCGGTTCTCAAATAGTGTCGGTCACGGTCAAATCGCTCGCCCTGAATGAAGGCGGACAGCGAGTGATGAGTTTTGTCGACAGTGATGTTGTAATCACTGGGCAAGAAGACTTCTGTAGCGTGTTGAAAAAGAAGCTCATTTAACCACTCGGCGACCAAATCATCCATGTTCTGGGCATCGATTTCCACACTGATTGATTCGCGGGCCTGGACGGTCCTGGGATCGACACGATTCTGAACATGCCCGCTGCAAGGGATTCAAAAACGTCGGGGAGGTTAGACCGGGTGGCGAAGACGGTCACATCGGATTTGTGTTCGCTAAAGTGGAAGCGGGTCGTGCGGCGACCGTTAATCGCTGGCGGCCATTTGCTCGATGCCGGATTCTATTGGCTCGGAATTTCGGAATATGTCAGCGACCATCTCAAAGGACCGGGTCCGATGCTCGAAGTAGTAGCAGTTGGTCACGATGGCAAGCTCGCCTGTCTGGTAACGCTCGGCGGCCTCCATGATGCCCTCCTCGACCTGCTGAGGGTTGCCTTCGATGAAGCTTTTGGTCTGTTCTTCCTGGTAGGCGATGGCATCGTCGGGCAGGGGCCAATTGACGGCCTCCTCAGGCGGGATGATGCCTTCTGTGCTGAGACCCATAGCTCTCAAAACCTTGGCAATTGCACGGCTGGAGCCGATAAATTCGGCCTCCTCTTCTGTTGGAGCGCAAACAACCTGAAGTCCGACCCCTACTTTTGGTTCTGACAGATACTCTGAAGGGAGGAAATTCTGGCGGTAGAGTTCGCAGACCTTCGGACCGTATTCTGCCGTGTTGCCGAAGAAATCGGCGAACGAGAAGGGCAGGCCTAACTGGGATGCCAGTCTCGCGCTGTAGTCGCTGGAACCCAACAGCCACACTTCCGGGACGGTCTCGGGCGGGCCGCCGGGTTGCGTCTTGATCGCCCCTAATTGGTGTCCCTCTGGCAACGTTCCGTGTATGAATCCCATCAGGTCCGCAACCATCTGAGGGAAGTGTTGGATGTCCATGGTGCGGCGGGGGTAGCTCAGGGCGGCGGCGGTGAGCCTGTCTGAGCCTGGAGCGCGTCCGATCCCGAGGTCTATCCTTCCCGGATAGAAGGTGTCCAGCATTCGGAACTGCTCGGCCACCTTTAGGGCCGAATAGTGAGACAGCATGACGCCCCCACTGCCCACGCGGATTGTGCTTGTGTTGGCGGCGATCTGACCGATCAGGATTTCTGGGCTTGCGCCGCTGTAAGAGCTTGTGTTGTGATGCTCGGCTACCCAGTACCGCTTGTAGCCCCATTCTTCGGCCAGTTGCGCCAGCTTGACTGACTCGGTGAGCGCCTCTCTGGGCGTCCCGCCCTTCCGGGTTGGGGACTGATCAACGACGCTCAGAGTGATTTCTGATTTGGATGGCATCCGTGTTACCTCATTCTTGTTCACATTAATGTATATCCCGCGCGCATCCGGCGCAACTTAGATTCGCGACCTTCACACCAGTTGGCGCGCGTGCCCTGGCGTTTGACAACATTTGAGCCTAGATATACAGTTTGTCGAATCCTAAGAGTTGAACTCGCGAAAGTGTACGATTCTGATTCTGGCATGATCGGTCATATGAACTGAGTCTAGCCGATTCACGAGTTGCGCGTCCTTTCTAACAGTTCGAAGTTCCAGGGATTTGTGCCATTTGTAAGGCCGCTGAAATCGTCTCATTGCCACAGGAATGCTACTAAATGCGCCGTCGAATCTGTGAATTAATTGAGGCCATTTTGGTGACCATTGGCGATCGAGACGTTGTAGGATGCATTAATACTGCAAGGATGGGGATAACAGCCGGAACAATGTGTTCAGTTAGAATGATGCTCCGCGACAAATGGATCATAAGTCAAACAGATCTTGCGCCCGCAGCGGCTTGCCAAGCGCCTGAAACCACAATGTAGATGAGAGTACATACATGCAGGAAATTACAGCCGAGCCCGGTCAGGGCGCATACGTTATCGGCCCATATAATGAGCCGGTTGCGACGGTGACTCCGGGCGAAAAGGTCGTCATTGAAACGATGGACGCATTCGAGAACCGCATCACCTCCCCGGATGACGACATCACCCAAATTATCACGCTGCCTTTCGTAAATCCGCTGACCGGCCCGATTTACGTCGAGGGAGCCGAGAAGGGCGACACGCTGGCGGTGACGATCCATGATATTGAGGTGACTCGAAACTATGGCGTCAGCGCGTTGATACCGGACTTCGGCGGTTTGTGCGGAACGGTGTTCACTCGAACGTTGCAGCCGGCATTGCCGGCGAAGGTTATGATACATCCAATCAACGATGGACATATCACCTTCTCCGAAGACCTGCCCATTGCCGCGATACCCTATGAGCCGTTCTATGGCACGATCGGGACCGCGCCAGAAATAGAGGCTATTTCCTCGCTGGCTCCGGGGTTCCACGGCGGCAATATGGACGCCGCGGATGTGTGTCCGGGAAACACGGTGTTTTTGCCAGTCAACGTGCCGGGCGCTTTGTTTCACGTCGGAGATGGTCACGCGGCGCAGGGCGATGCTGAAGTATGCGGTGTCGCGACTGAGATTCCAACACGAGGGACGTTCACATTCGAAGTTATCAAGGGGAGCGTGATCGGAACTCCGAGGGTGGATTCCGACGAGTTCATCATGGCCATCGGAAGCGCGAGACCGATGGAGGACGCGGCGAGAATCGCCTTCTACGAGCTTATAATGTGGTTGGAGGCGGATTACGGCATCGACAGGCTCGTCGCCTACCAACTCTGCTCTCAGGTGGCGAGGGTCAGGCTGGCGAACATGGTGGACATTCTGTACTCGGTGGTCGCCAAATTTCCCAAGAAGTACCTTCCCACCCGATGATATCTGAGACACCTACAGAAGGGCACTTTCTCCACGATGGACTGAGGCTTCACTACGTCGAGTGGGGAGAATCCGAAAAACCTCCACTTGTCCTCCTTCACGGTCTTCGAGATTGCGCCCGAAGTTGGGATGTGTTTTCTCTTGCCATGCAGGCTGAGTATCGAGTCATCGCGCTGGACAGCCGAGGCCACGGCGAGAGTGGATGGGGAGGGAATGAGGCCTACCATTTTGAGAGCTATGTCAGCGACATTGGGGCGCTTGTCGGCCATCTGGATCTCAAACATATCGACTTGGTCGGGCACTCGGCTGGCGGGAGATACGCGTGGGCGTTCGCGGTGGAGCATCCCGAATCTGTCAACTCGATGGTAGTTGTGGACATCGACCCCGACCCCGTGAATCCGCAGACGAATCGCGATTTTGAGGCGTACCGCGCCGAGCCTACAGTGTGGGACTCGATAGACGCCGTGCTGGAGAAGTTGAGGGCACGACAGCCTCTCACCAGCGAGGAAATGCTGGAATTTCAGGCTGAACAACTCACAAGGCCACGGGGAGAAAAGGGCCGAATCTGGAAAAGCGATCCTCTCGTTATGGATGAATACGAGCGTCCCGACCTGTGGGCATCGTGGGGGCGGATCACGACTCCGACTCTAATATTGAGAGGACGCCAGAGCGCTCTTTTGACTCACGACACCGCGGTCAGGATGCAGGAAGTTCACGCACGCTCCCTGGTGAAGTTGGCGGAACTTGAAGGCGGAGGCCACTGGTTCTATCAGGATTTTCCGGGAGCTTTCGAGGCCACGGTGCGCTGGTTTTTGAATAACCTTCAGGACGAGGAGTGACGGAATATGTCCACGATCGCGTTATCAACAATCGCCTTTGGTTGGGACTGCACCGCGAGACGCGCAATGCAATTCGCCCTGGATCACAAGATATTCGGAGTTGAGTTCGGCTCACCGACTTTCTGGCCGGATAATATGTCCGACGACGAAAAACTCTTCGTCCGCGAGAGCGCTGCATCAAACGAAATCAGCCTTTCGATACATCACATCCACCGCGGTGTGGCTCCGGCGTCTCACGACTCCGATCGACGGGCCAAGCATCTGGCAGAGTTAGAGGCGACGCTGAATCTCGCTTATCAGATTGGCGCGCGGCCTATCGTTCTGCATCCTGGGCCTGTCGACGCGCCCAGAATCGACATCGATAATCCGCCGGAATCGGTCCGGTTAGAGGCTCTGAAGCATCTGACGGATTTCGTTTCTAATGCAGAAAAGACCGCCCGCGAGACCGGCACAGTCATATGCCTGGAAAACTTGGTTCACACTCCTGGTAATGTGGTGTTGAGCTATCAGGAGTTGGCGGACATAGTGGAGTCTGTGAACAGCCCTGCCGTCCGCATTACTTTGGACACCGGCCACGCCCATCTCTCCGACGGAGTCAGCGAGGCGTTCGAGGTTTTTGGCTCGAATGTCCGGCACATTCACATGCACGATAGCGATGGCAAGGTTGACCACTTCGAGGTCGGAGAGGGCGAAATCGACATGGAAAGCGTCAAAAGTCAACTTTCTGATTTCCGCTTCACTTTGGCCTTGGAGACTCAACGTTCCGACGATGGCGAGGCGGGGACACTGCGGAGCCGTGACAGGCTCAAAAGCCTCCTCGGCGACTCAACGAGATAGGCTGTCAAGAACCCCAACCGTGAACTTCCTGTTAAGACTCGCTCCTAGTCGTGTCCTATACATGACCATGATTCTTAGCTCCGCGATTCTTGGCGACTCCATGATCTACAACGTCCTGCCCACAGGCGTTGATTTCTCCAGAGTGTCGGTAGCGTTGGCGGGCGTGCTTTTGAGCGCCAACCGAATCGTGTGGTTCGTCTCCAAAACGTTAGCGGCGTGGGTGTTGGAGTGATTCGGCATCATCGTTCCGCTATCGATCAGCATCTTGA
>Ga0066860_10001228_pt1 | contig 11596 bp, 13 predicted proteins | sample ETN07SmetaG_FD_65601 | JGI IMG/M metagenome (GOLD analysis project Ga0066860, IMG submission 65601) | Marine microbial and viral communities from oxygen minimum zone, Eastern Pacific Ocean - ETNP2014F14-07SV275 | ecosystem: Environmental > Aquatic > Marine > Oceanic ... | reverse complement strand
GCCTGCTTCCCCGCCGCTTCTTCATCTAGCTCGTCGACCTCCGTTTCCTCGGCATCGACGGCGACGGCGCGCACTGCGCCGGGAAGATCGTGCCCTAGCTGTGCGAGAAGGTGGTACTCGCGCACGGCTTTCACGCCCGCGCGGCGAGCCAGGTAGTCGCGAAGCGTTCCTTCGGGAAGGAGGTTGGAGAAGAACGGCTCGATCTTCGTTCGATAGCTGCGTGGCTCTGCGATGATGTCCCCATTCACGTCCTTGTAGGCGAGCGACAGCGTCGGCCGATCCTGGTCGGCAAGGTAGACTTCGTCGAATGTGAAGATGCTCGCATCTCCATCGAGGCGTGCGATGGTTCCAACGCGCGTCTCACCCAGAAAGATATCGAGAGCCGCTGCGTTGATCATGTGGCGTCGTCCTCAAGCCGGTAAGCAGGCAGTCTGTGGGCACTATCTCGATCGATTGAGTGAACCTGCAGGTTTCTGACGTGCCGTAGGGCACGTGTGGATGCCGCGATCTGTTGGGCGAGTTTCTTCCTTCCCTCTTGCTGCTCGAGCGCCCAGCCGAGATCCTGGAGATGCTTTTTCAGATGAGCGACGGGCTGCAAAGCCTGCTCGATGGCTTTGAGCGTTTCGGGGGTGAAATTAACGGCCTGGATATCTTTAAGTGCGCTTTGAAGCTCATTCACCTCGGTGACGCTCGGATAGCTCTCCCGTACTCGCTCGGCGAAACGGTTGGTTTCGGCAATCGTTGCGAGCGTTCGACTGGCCTCGCTTCTTTCGCGCTGTGAGCGAACAACGCCTTCGATCGCCGGTACGGTCCTTCGAGGCACTAGCTTCAGTTCGAGGTCAAGCGCGCGCGCTATTTCGACAAGGCTGGAAATCTGTAGGTCTACATTCCCGCCTTCGATTTTGGAGATGTGGCTTTGGGGCAAACCTACCCGTTCACCCAGCTGCTTCTGGGTAAAGCTCTTTGCTGTCCGAGCCGCTTTGATGCTTGCGGCGATGTCTTCGATTGCCGTGGTCATAAATATGTTTCTGCATATGTTGATCGACGTTTATATTTTTTAGCATATACAAAGGTTTCTCAGAAAGCGACAAAAATCTGTAGCGACATATATGGCTGACTAATCATATGTCATTGCATATCATGGACGGAGATTGACGGGCATAAAGCGCGAGCAGTCGTCACTTCGCAGAACCATTTTCGGATTTTTTCTCCCGATCCTTCGATGACAGAGCTTTCGCCCAGAAATATGTCGATCAGTCAGGCAAGCCAACGGCGGCAATGCGCCCCAAACTCGGACATCCAGTCCGCATTCTTAACTGACCAAAAGCGGACGTTGGAGGCCATGGTTTGGCTAAACACTCCCCAAGCGTTGCGCAAAAAGCTCTGTTTCGGCAGTGGACTTAACTGGAAACATTGTGGCAAGCGGAATGACATTCGATTTCAGAAACCGAGCCAGAGCAAGCTTGAATAAAGCAAAGGAGCTGCTGGCATCGGGCGATACCGAGGATTTGGAGTTCGCCGCGCTCAAGCTGCGCAAGGCAATGGAAGCTTTGACCTACGAGCGGTCCAAGATCTATGCCGATGATCTTGGGCCCAAATCGATGATGACCTGGCAACCCAAGAAGCTCATGGATCGGATGCTGGAGGTCGATCCTTATGCTGACAAAGCCGCTCGGATATCCATAGGCCGCGAACCGACTCCGGGAGAAACACCAGAATTCATGAGACTGCTGGGAACGGACAACGTTCTCGACATGCAAACGCTCAAAAAGCACTACGATGCGCTCGGCGCATATCTACATACCGAAACCCTCGACCAGATCCATAACGGAAAAGCTCACGACCTTATAAAACTGCGAAAACGATGCGATGCCATCGTTGAAGCAGTCGAGGTCGTTCTCAGCTCGCGAATTTGGAATTCCTCGATGGCAAATCGCGGGCAAATCGAATGCCATGAATGCGGCTCCATCATTCGCCGACGATTGGGCCGGGATGGTGAGCCTCGCGTGGTGCAATGCTGGGAATGCGATGCCAGCTACACGCTGACCGACATTGGCAATCGCAAAGTGCATTTCGAGCCCCGAATGCAAGACGTGCTCTGTCCGGTTGAGGGTTGCGCCGGAAGCTTTCCGCTTTGGGAACGGGAGTTCATCGTTGGCACACGGTGGAAATGCCGCGATTGCGGCCACATGCTTCATTTGGCACCGGGAGTCGCTATAGATGAAAATATATATGATGAATAAATATTAGTATAATCACGTGTTAGATTGTGGGGCCGCATTAATGGAGCAGGGAAAGCCAGATAAATTATTGCGAGTACTGTGTCTCGATGGTGGAGGTGCGAAGGGCTTTTACACCCTCGGCGTTCTCCGGGAAATCGAAGCCATGGTCGGCTGCCGCCTGCATGAGCAGTTCGATCTTGTTTTTGGAACCAGTACAGGAGCAATCATCTCGGCTCTGATAGCGCTGGGCAAAGACGTCGACGAGATCCACAGACTCTACAAGAGCAACGTTCCCGAAATCATGAAGCACAAGGGCAGGGCTAAGAAATCGGCCGCCCTTAAGAATCTAGCCGACCAGGTGTTCGGCGATCTGGAGTTTGATAGTCTGAAAACCGGTCTCGGCATCGTCTCGGCTAAGTGGCAATCGGAACGTCCGATGATTTTCAAAGGCGATCCGGCACAGGCGCATGGACGTGCGGCGACGTTTGTTCCTGGGTTCGGCGTCAGCATAAGCGATGCCGTGCAGGCGTCGTGTTCAGCCTATCCGTTTTTCGAACGCAAGATCGTCACAACCGCTGCGGGTGACAAAATCGAATTGCTGGATGGCGGATATTGCGCCAATAATCCAACGCTCTATGCCATAGCCGATGCAACTTCGGCGCTTGATACCCCGATAGAAAACATCAGAGTCGTGAGCATCGGCGTCGGTGTATATCCGGAACCGAAACGATCTCTCTTCAGTGCCGCACGATGGGCAAAGCACCTGCTGAGTGTGCAATTGCTGCAAAAGACACTGGAGATAAACACCCAGTCGATGGACCAACTCCGCGAGATTCTGTTCAAGGATGTCCCGACCATCCGGATCAGCGATACGTTCGAGCGTCCGGAATTGGCGACGGATTTGTTCGAACACGATCTCGATAAGCTCAATACGCTTCGCCAATTGGGGGCAGAGTCCTTCGCGCAACGTGAAGCCGCGCTCTCCGAATTCTTATCGGTTGAAGGTTCCTAAATGGCCATTCCAGAAAATCAGCTCGAGACATGGTCGCATCAGGGCTCGGTCACCCAATCGAGCAGCACCTATCAGACCATCAAAGGCGTGTTGGAGGCGTCGACCGCGCCCTATTCAAGCCATCTGCACCGGAGTTTCCTGCAAGGATCCTATGGAAACAGCACGAACATCTGGGCCGATAGCGATGTCGATATCGTCATGCAGATTGATTCCGTTTTCTATCAGGATGTCGGCGAGCTGCCGCCCAGCGAACTTGAATTATACAACGCATCATTCTCTTCGGCCGATTACAACTACGCCGATTTCAAGCGGGACGTGATCGCGGTCCTTCAGGCCAAGTATGGCAATCTGGTTGTACCTGGAAAGAAGGCCGTCTTTGTCGGCGGGAATGGCAATCGACGAGACGCCGACGTCCTAATTGCTGCGCAATTCCGCAAGTACTGGCGCTTTCAGGGAATGGACGAGCAGTCTTACGCGGAGGGCCTTTGCTTCTGGGATTCTGCCGGCAACCGGATCATCAATTATCCGAAAATGCATTCTGCCAATTGCGTGGCCAAACACGGCGCTACGAACCAGCGCTTCAAGCCAACCGTACGGATTTTCAAGAATATGCGCAACCGGATGATCCAGGATGGCTACATAACCGCCGGGCTGGCTCCATCCTACTTTATCGAAGGGATGCTCTACAACGTTCCGGCCGATTGCTTCGGTTCGAACTGCGAGGACACCGTGGTCGGCTGTATCAATTGGCTATTGGAAGCGGATAGAAGCAAGCTGGTCTGCGCAAACGAACAGTATGTCCTGCTCCATCCAACCTCGGCGGTTACGTGGCGATCGGAAGAATTTGATGCCTTCTTGAGCGCCGCCGTGCGATTCTGGAAGGAGTGGTAAGAAGCTTGAAAACGATCGATCAGTTTATGTGGGGTTATCAGGAACACTTCCGAATCCACTATGAGATTCTCACGCAAAACGTGTTCGAGGCGATCGGATTCGAAGGAAAGCCGAAGGTCTTTCTGGTCGGGCTGGCGATGTCCGATCGGGAGGTTCGGCATGAAGTGTGTGTCGAGCCCGAAACCGGTTTTCCGGATCAGGACTTCTTTTCTTCGCTTCCTAAGCGCGTCACTGAAGGCGTACCCAAGCACCCCAGTCAGCAGATGTTCTACGGCGACGAGGTAACCAACAGAGAAAAGCCTGAAAACATTCGCCGCCAAGTGATTACAGAGGAAGTTTTGAACCTTCTCGCCTCGGAGGACGAGCGTAGCGGACTGCGCAGTTTCGCATCCTTGGCCGCTCCCGTCGACAACCACTATGTCGTAACAGTTATACAAGTTCCGAAGGGCAATTTAGACGTACATCCGTTGATACCTTTTCGCTGGATGCAGGAAAACGCCGAGACGAATCTGCTTATGGAATGCGTCCGGAAAATACTTGGCCAGGCGCAGTATGAGACGTACCGGTCATGGCCGGAACCCGGACGTACTCTGGGAAGCGAGATGCAACTCGAAACCCATGAAATTGCTGTCCGTGCAGCCAAGAGTTTGATGCGCGTGCCGTTCATTGCCGGCGACATGATGAATTCCGGGCTTTTCGAGCCGCTCGAACAGGTCACCCAGCTCATGTACGAGGGGCAGGTATCAAAGGGCCGAATTGTACTGGCGGCGGCGGACGATCCCAACGTCGATTATGTTCTACGCTTTTCCAACCCCGTGTCGTTACAGCAAACGCGATGGCTGCGAAAACTGTTGCAAATGGCGACGCGTGAGACGGCCCTCATCAGCGGCTACGGAAAAGTTTACGGTCTCGGCTCCACTTCCGACATCAGCACAGAACCTTACGCCATTGATGTTGTCGATCGGCACCAGTGGGATTTTCGTCGCGGCAGCACGATCTACATGAATATGCGTGCTGGCCGCCCGACCTTGCCTAAAGAGCCCATTTCAAGCGAGCGCCTGAAAGAAAACATGACGCGCATTTTCGAGAACATCTCGGATGCCTCGGTCGCCAGAGCAAAAAACGTGATGGACATTCTTTTTCAGTTGGGCCGCGGCAGCATGATCGTCTTTGCCGATGATGCGGCGAAAGAGGCGGGGCGGTTGCAATCGCAGGGGACGAAGATCGAACCAACAGCGCTCAACAAGGAATTGCTGGAAAGAGCTACGAGCATAGATGGCACGATCATCGCCGATCCGGACGGCGTCTGCCACGCGGTCGGCATCATTCTCGATGGTAGTGCCAACGCCGAGTGTACTCCCGAACGCGGATCACGCTACAATTCTGCCGTGAGATATGTCGGCGATGGATCGCAGGGCAGAATGGCAATGGTTTTATCCGAAGATGGCACGCTCGACATAGTTCCACTGCTGCGAAAGCAAATCTACCGCGAGGAAATCGAGCGGGCGGTCATCGAGCTCGAAGTCGCCGATCTCGACACTTATCACAAGGCGAGGAACTATCTCGAAAAGCACCGCTTTTATGTGCTCGAAGATCAATGCGAACGGATCAACAAAGCTCTCGATCGCATTGAAAACGAACGGACCGAAGTCGGCAGAATAGTCTGGCACACTAAGAGATTTACCCCAAATCCGAACATGAGCGAAGACTACTTCAAGCAGTCCAAGAAAGGGAGGGAGTAGGCCAAGCTTGCCCTGCCTGGCGGGCGGAATGTAAATGATAGATGAGGATTTGAAAAGCCGCGCCCGGAACATCTTGAGAGGCCACTACAGAACGATCGATTTTGATCGACTGTTTTTGGGTCTGCGGTCGCGCGCGGCAAGCAAGCCGTGTTTCAGGGAATTGGGCGACTTCGTCGCCCATCGCGACACCCGGGAAAAAGGCTTTCTCACGCAAGTTGGCCGTGATGTCTTCATTAGTCTCGATGTCTGGAGCATGAAAATGCGGGGCATCGAACCGACCTTGTCGGACCTGTGCCGGGCTGCTGACGCCAATCTACGCCTCGCCAACGATCTGCAAATGTCTGAAGGGTGCGGGTGCAGCAAGGCCACCGCGAAACAACGACTGAAGCGCGGATTCGAAAAGTTGGAGAAGAATCGCAAACCGACCGACAAGGAACTCCGCGTCCTGGGGTATCTGGCAAATCGGTTCATCTGGCGCCCTGCATTTACCGCAGATCAGCTATTCGATGAGTTCGGCCAACTGCTCGTACAATGCGGAATAATAGATCGAGCCGAAATGGCACCGCAAGAGAACAGCAAAGTGCCGCTCACACTATATGCGTTAACGGTGATGCATGGATCAGCGATCATCCTGGAAAACGGTCAGCGATCCAATCTCTATGCCGGCTACGCTAACCGCGAAGGCAAGCTGGAAGTGAAAATGGAAATCGTCTTTACCGAACAATCCAAGCCTATCCTCTCGCCGATCTGTCTGTTCCAGACTGATTTGAAACCGGAAGATCACTGCGAAGCTGATATGTTGGATGCCGAAGCTCCCGTTCTAATAGATCACTGGAAGCGTCCCATTGAATTGAACTCCGCGAACAAGCTGGCTTGCGTCTAGAAAAAGTCAGCCGCTCAAGCATCCGTGTCCTTTGATTACCGTATTCCCCTACATTCACGATGTAGTCGACATGGCAGGTTTTTGGGCTCGGTGCCGAAAAGCAGACTGTCCGGAATCGGCCCCACAATCTGACACTGAGGCGGAACATCAAAACCATGAGGCCAGCGGCTCTAAGGCTTATTCAGTCTAGCGCCTCTCTCGCTTCAGCCAAATCGATCCGCGCGTCATATGAATGCTTGCGTAGTAGGTGCAGCAGGTTCGCTCCGTTCAGAAGAGATAGCGGTTTCGCAGTCGCGAATTTATGTGCCTCTGGACCGAAATCCGAGGTCGTCACCAGAATACCTTTGGTGGCTCCTTCATTCATGACGGTGCCATATAAGTCGCGAACCGCCGCGACACCAACGGTCCGGGTGTAACGTTTGGCCTGGATCACAATCTTGCCGCCACTAATGGGGTCGGGATCGAATGCTATCGCATCGACGCCCTCATCCCGGCTCGATTGCGTGACCTTGACTTCCCCGCCGCGCGAATTGAATTCCTTCTCGAACAACTCGCGGATCAGGTGTTCGAAGTCTTCCCAGTCCATCGCTGCCAAGTTGACCGAAGCATCGAGCGTATCGGCAATCTCGCGGCCATCGACGAAGCGGCGGTCGCATTTGTCGATCGTGATAATTGGTGGGATAGGTGCCAGCGCCGCCAAGGAAGCAGCGGAAACGCCGCTCAGCGCCTTGAAGCAGGCCTTGGGCTCGACACGGGCAAGATCAATCTTTTCGAACTCCGCTCGCGAGCACAAAACGGAGAGGATGCAGTTGCGGTTCGAGAGTCCGTTGGCGGGGTTAATGGCGGTGACGAAGCCATTGAACGCGACGTTCTCGATGTTTTGGAAATCATCTGCTTCGAGAACCTCGTGAATGCTCCGCAAGGCAATCTGGTAGATCGTGCCTTCGAAAAGATCCTTCTTAGCTCTGGCGGCCAGCGGGGTTTCTTTTAGCTCGCCGGTTGCTCGTACGAACCGGACGGACTTCACGGTCGGGAGATCGTCGGGGTTCGGCATTTCGTACTCGACCAGCAAAGTCTTGTCTTGGGATCGATAATCGAGGACGAATTCCTTCTCGATGAGGCCGTGATAGTTCGAGGCCTCCAGAACGAGAGAAGCGTGTTCCATCACCGCCTCTTCGTGTCCCTCTCGCAGGGATCCAATCAGCTCTTCAATCGCCCGGTTATGTTCTGCAACCTCTTCCTCATGCGCCGCTTTGTCCTCAGCATGTTTGGCCAGGAATGCGGACCTTTCCATCTCGTAGGCGACAATTGACTTATCGTGCGCATCCTTCCGCGCCGCTTCGCGTCGTTGCCATTCCTCCATTCGAACAGCGTGTGTCTCCTCAGCTTGCTGAATGAGGCTCGCCTTCTTGCCGAACAATGTGTCCCAGAAGGTGATCTTCGGCTCCTCGTAAGCCGGCGCATTTTCACGTTCCAGTTGCGGACGCGGTCTGTCGAATTTGTCGGAACGCCCGAAAGCATCATTCCTGCGAAGTTCGTCCCAATCTACCGTGTCGTCGATCCCGAGCGTGTGCGACAAGATATTCGAGAGCTGGTCACGTTCGAGTTCAGCCTGCACCGTGAGGCGTTCCGCTTCGGCTTTGCCGTCAGCGAACATCGTTTTCACGTTGTGCTTGTCAGTCTTCTCGTCCCATGATGCCAGAAGCGCATTCGCTTTCTCCTGCAGAATGGACAGGTCCGGAGCTCCAAGCTCGCGGTGAAGATTCAAGGTTCGATGGCGAAAGTCGATGTAGTAGCGGAGGATACGATCGCCGCGCGCGCTCCATTTGACGTTGAGATCACCCACCGAAATGTCGCTGAGATATCGGCTTTCGACTGTTATACCTGCCATGATGCCCCCTTCAATCAACTGGTATTCGCTAGCGCGGTCAAACCTGTTTTTCAGATCACGCCATTCAGAATTTAATGTCCATGTCGCGCCCTCTTGAGAAATTCTCATCGTTCGACACGGTATTGACCTTTGGTCCGCGCTACTGATTCAATATTGGAATTCTGAGAGAGGTAAAGCGGATGACAAAAATCAAAGGTAAGAATGACGGTCCCGGCGGTCGCAATGAGCACTATGACATCGGAAACCGAAAGAACGTTCCACGGCGCAACGCGGTAGCGGAGGTCAAACGCGGCGACCATCCCGGTGCGCACGTGATAAAGATCAACGGCCGCGAGTATGTGCGTGACAACCCGGACAACTCGAAAAAGGATAACGTAAATCGGGATAGGTGATCGTTGCTTGGTGTGTGTTCTACCCTGCGGCCAGCCTGCTCAATCCGATGCGTGCTCCTGACGATGGGGCGTGCGTAACTAGCTCACCCATACTCTCGTCTATGTAAGTGCCTCGCACCCTCTGGCGCACTGATCGCGCGGGTAGAACGTTCGGCGGCTTCCTGCTGTGCAAGTGTGCGATTGTTTGTGTGGACCACTGCCGCGATCCATGCGCGGAATCTCCCGCTACAATGCGCGGCCAAACCAGATGACGCGGCCAACCACATGTACTTCAGACCGGTCCATGTCGTACCAAGTTGGGTAGGCCGGATTGTCGCTGGCAATTGTGATCTGCCGACCACCTGGTTTGATCGCGATACGCTTCACGACGAGGGCATCATCAGAGCGAAGGACATAAATCCCATCACGCAATCGCGATCCATGATCTGATGCATCGACCAGGACCTCGTCACCATCGCTGAGAGTGGGCTCCATCGAGTCACCCTTTACCCCAACGATCGACAGGCTGGCGCTCTTGGCCGAAGTCAGGTGCCGCAGCCACCGCTCATCGAACCCAAACCGGGTGTGTGCAGTCTCACTAGCAGCTACCGCGCCAAAGCCGGCGGATGCCTCCACATCGAGTACGGGGATCTCGACCATGCCATCGGTGACCGGATTAGCCGGACCACCGAGCACTTGCTCGTCGACACCGAAGAAGCAGGCGAGCGTCTTTCGGTCTTCGTCATCGAGCTTTCTCGGAGACCCGCGCTTGATGAATTGCTGCACATAGGCAGGGTTGCGGCCAAGCAGCCGCGATATCGACGCGTAGCCATATCCGCCCTTGAGGATCAGCCGGTCGAGCTCCTCCCTCACATGTTCCATTCGCCTGTCCTTCGAATCTCAATCGTAGGAATTTTCCTAGACTCGCGGATGTGATCCTACTAAGAACATAACAAGAACACAAGGGATTTGCGAGTCGGAGCGAAAGGGTTATGACCTTGCTGGAACGGATTGAAGAGCATCTGAAAGATCATCGTATTTCGGCGACACGCTTTGGCAGGCGTGCAGTCGGTGATCCTCGATTCGTGCTAGACCTCCGGCAAGGGCGAAGGCCGCGTCGACGAACGCTAGAGCGGCTGGAAGCCTATCTGCAGTCAGTGGAGGCTGGAGATCACAAAGGTTCCATCAGGAATGGGACGTGCGCTCGGCAAGTTGCTCATAGCGACGGGCAACATCCTGCCAAAGTCTTGCTCCGTCCTGCTCGCCGGCCCGGCATAGCTGATCGATCTTCGACGCAATGAATTCACCTCCGGCGTCGCCATGGTGCTTATCCACCCACAGCGCCATGCCCCAAAGCTCCTGATCACGGGTGAGCATCAGAAGAGTGACCCGATGCCTGCGATTAGCATAAGGACAATCGGAATACCCAGCAGCCATGCTTCGAGCTTCAATTTCCATTCCCGCTCGTTGCCCGGCAAGGGATCATCGCTGTCCGGCCAGATGCGCATCAGCACCATGGCTCCCTGCGTCCGGACCAGGTTCGTGCTAGTCCTTCCGCGACCAATTGGTCGCCGATCGAGCGGCCATCGCGCATCAGGACACGGAGCTTACGACCGTACTGGTCTTCGTCTCGATTACCGATTGGAACGGCGGAGAACTCTCCCTGATTAAGCAGAACCACCAACCTGTCGCGTGCCCTTATGCCGAGATCGTATTCGATATCGCATCTTGGCTGCGAAATTTCAGGCGTGTCGATATCCGCGATCCTGATCTTCACGCCTTCGAGCCAGATCGTGTCGCCATCGACGACACAAGTGCGTCTGACCATGCCGCAAACGGCAAAGCTGTGCGTGGTTCGTGCCTCAGCGATCGCCGAACCAAAAGGCCAGTAGATGCCAAGAATGCCGCCCAGAATGCCAACGAGTAAGCCTCCGGCAACAAGCAGCGCAAGGCCGCGCCGTTTGCCTTGCTTCTGTCGGAGAACTCCTGCGTGAAAATCGAAGATATTATTCTGTGGTGATCTTCTTGCCATGCCAACTTCTTTCATTTTCGGGCCTGCAAGCCAAGACACCGTGCTCGCTTTTCCGATGATTTTCGGCTATTTTCTCAGCAGCAAGATGGGGCTGAGAAGAGGAGAGGGCGGCTCCCTTCTTGTGAAGGAGAATGAGCGATGAGCGATCCAGACGACACACCCCCGGGCGGTAAGGAGAACTGGGAGGGCTTCCGCGAAGTAGATCGGGCCATCGCCGAGAACCGTCTCACTTCCTACACCTGGAAAAAGACCTGGGCTGACCCGTGGGGCAAGCTTGGATTGATCCTGTTCGGGGTCCTGTTCCTCGCCTTTTTGATCTATGTCATCATCTACGACGGGCTGATCTGAGCTACCATTCCTTCACATCGTCGGCCGCCTCAGCCGAGGCTCCCTTGGCATCGCGAGTCTTGCCACCGAGGTATCCTTTGACGGTCCCGATCCGCCGGTCCCCTTGTTGTTGGACCCGACCTACATCCCGGGCGATGTCTTCACGCTCGCTTGAGGGGGCGCCAAGGCTCCCTGGTACCCCGCCAAGCCGTACCGATCCCCGCA
>Ga0066860_10001215_pt1 | contig 11674 bp, 13 predicted proteins | sample ETN07SmetaG_FD_65601 | JGI IMG/M metagenome (GOLD analysis project Ga0066860, IMG submission 65601) | Marine microbial and viral communities from oxygen minimum zone, Eastern Pacific Ocean - ETNP2014F14-07SV275 | ecosystem: Environmental > Aquatic > Marine > Oceanic ... | reverse complement strand
GACGTCAGCCGGCTGCGCCAGCTGGAGCAAATGCGCAAAGATTTCGTCGGTAACGTCAGTCACGAACTGAGAACACCGTTAACAGTGATTCAGGGCTACCTTGAGACCTTTGAAGATATCATCCCAGAACGCGCCGGACGTATGTTGACTCAGATGCAGGAGCAAGCCTCGCGAATGGACTCTCTGGTCAGGGACCTTCTGGCCCTGTCGCACCTTGAGAATGGAGCACACGACCCAAGAACCGGCGTCGATATCATTACACTGCTTGAACAGATCACCGAAGAAGCCATCGCGGTATCTGCGGGGCAACATTCTATACGCCTGACGATAGACACCGACGAGTGCCTGAATGGTTATGAGCATGAGCTGCGCAGCGCCTTCACAAACCTGATCATTAATGCGGTGAAGTACACGCCTGGCGAAGGCAACATCAGTATCCGTTGGTACCGGGATGGAGACAATCTTTGCCTGAGCGTTCAGGACTCAGGGATCGGCATTGAGGAGCATCACCTGCCACGGCTGACCGAACGTTTCTATCGCGCCGACCCTAGCCGAAGCAAGAACACCGGTGGCACAGGGCTCGGGCTCGCCATAGTGAAGCACGTGCTCCTACGACACGCTGGCAACCTGCAGGTCACCAGCGACTATGGCAAGGGCAGTTGTTTTACGGCCTGCTTTGAGGCACCTGAATCATCAGCGAACTTTGGCGATAAAGCGCGACAGCACGGCTAGTTTGTCTTCGTCGTCATCCACAAACCGGATAAGCATCTGAATTGTCTCGGCTTCTGGGTGCGGCTCCTGAGCCTGCATCATGCGGACATACCCATTGATACGCGCCACATCACCTGAATCCTGATCAACAATATCGGCAACCGCAGGTTCCAACAGTGCAGGCAGAACACCATCGCGGCGAAACACGCCGATCATTTCCTGCAGGTTAATATCTTTCAGTACGAGTTTGGCAGAACTGCCCGAGCCAAAGCGAACACTCGCGACGCCTCGTGCTTTAGCCTTAGGCTTGGTAGCCGGTGCGGCTTCTGGAGAGGATGAGCCGCCCATAAGTACACTGGCACCGCCCATGTCCTGCGAGACAGGCTTAGCGCCCGCTTTACCGCCCGAGTTGTCAGCACCAGCAGGCTTACCCATAAGAACATCTGCGGACTGTTGCCCCGGCATGCCTTTGAACGCGGGGCCCTCACCCGGCTTCACGCCCAGATGTTTCGCGACAACCTTAGAGACCTTAGCGACAAAGTTTTCCCGGGTGAAAGGCTTACCAATGTAGTCAGAAACACCAGACTGAACGGCTTTGACGACATGATCACGATCACCACGACTGGTAATCATCATGAAAGGCGTCTTCTTGTAACGTTCGTCAGATCTCATCCACTCGAGAACCTCGATGCCCGACATTTCGGGCATCTCCCAGTCACAAAGCACAAGATTAATTTCGCGCTGATTCATAACGGTCACGGCTTTGCGACCATCAACCGCTTCATTAATCTCACAGCCCGGATAGGTATCCCGGACCGCTTTTTTCACAAGGTCGCGGACGAACGTAGCGTCATCGACGACCAGAACCCTCAGTTTCATCGTGCGTCAGCCTTGGAGTCACATCTTCTGTTAACTCAGCATAGCTGCTTTTGCCAGAATCGCCGCCGAAGGGCATACGCTCCAGACGCATCAGAGTCGCACCAATCACCGCTGCCGGCATAATAAAAAGATTCACAATCGGTACCGTCAGCAGAAGCGCCACCAGCAAGCCAAACCCCATCACCGTCCATAAGTCTTCCGCCAGGCGTTCCCGCACTTCAGTAAACGGCTTTGTATGGTTATCGAATGACAGGTCCATATACTGAATAGCCATCATCCACCCTCCAAACCAGAACCACAGTGGCGGAGCAACAAGTTGCCCAACGCCCGGAATCCAGCCAAGTAAGAAAATGCCGAGATAACGTGGCAGATAATATCTCACCTTAGTGAACTCGCGCCCGAGGGTGCGAAGCGTCATTGCCGGAATAGATTCGTCAGGTATCGAGTGCCCCTGCAAAGTTTCAACCCGTTCCGCCAACAGGCCGTTAAGCGGCCCGGCAATAATCATCAACACCGCACTGAAGAAATACACCAGCGATAACACCAGAAAGATGACGACCAGCGGCATCAGTATCCAATAAAGAAAAGACAGCCAGCCAGGCAACAGATCAACCAGCTCACCAATCCAGGCATCCAGCTGGCTGATCCCCCAGACACTGGCAAAGCCCATAACGATGATGTTGAGTAATAGTGGAAACGCCACGTAACGACGCAGCCCGGGGGTTTTTAAGTTCTGAAAACCACGCCAGACATACTGCATACCAGTAAAAGGATTACCGCTCATGATTCCCTCGTGCATCTGCGAAAAGCCTTTTATACAATCCTCGCCCTTTGTTGACCACCCAGGAGTGCCGGACATGACCCCGGAACGCTACGAACGCATCCGCAAAACCCTGGAGATGCGCCAGCCGGACCTAACCGTCATTACGGACGAAGTATATAAACCTCACAATCTGGCAGCCATTGCCCGTACCTGCGATGCCGTCGGCATTCCTAAGATTCATTGCGTTTGGCCACGTGATCGTTACCGCCTGAAAACAGCGGCAACGGCAGGTTCTTCCGACTGGATTGAAGTGCAGACCCATGCCGATATCGAAACCGGTATCCGTGAGCTTCAGAACAATGGCGTCAAGGTCGTAGCAGCTCACCTGACGGATCGCGCCATTGACTACCGCGATTACGATTTCACTCAACCAACAGCCCTGCTGATGGGTACAGAGAAAGAAGGCGTCAGCGACGCCGCATCTGATATGGCCGACGAACACCTGATTATCCCCATGCGAGGCATGGTTCAGTCGTTTAACGTCTCCGTCGCCGCAGCCATTATTCTCAATGAAGCCCATTATCAACGTCAGGCCGCCGGCATGTATAACGAACAGCGCCTGCCAGATGAATGGTTTAACCGTTTACTGTTCGAATGGTGCCAGCCAAAGATCGCTCTTCTGTGCCGTGAGAATAACCTCAGCTACCCTGAATTGAGAGAAGATGGCGAGCTGGCAGACCCGCAAGGCTTTTCTGATTTATACAATGCGCACAGAGCAGCCAAAAAGAAGCGCTGACGCTCTGATTGCGACAGATTTTTACAAAACAAAAAGTGCAACAAAGCGCACTCAAATGTAATATCGTAAAACAGTGTTACGGCAGGTTTCAGCCCAGAAATTACACTGTAGGTTATTCACCCACTCGCTTGTGCGATATATCTCACAAGCAAGTGGGAGATATAGGCATAACACTGTCTTAACCTCCGAAACCCTTCCCTAGATTATTCCCAACTCATTGTTTTAAAAGACTTTTCTTACAATCACTGGCATTTGGCGACACATCATGTCGCAATAGTCACGTAACACGAACTCACAGTTTTGCTATCTTTAATTTCGCAGGACGCAAGGTGCTGATGGAATCAGCAGCAGGATGCAGGATTCGGCAGGATCGCCGGGCAGGAAGCACAGGGACGATATAGGAAGCGACGGAATATTGTGGCCAGGAGGCCAACCAGGACGGTAGAGAGGATCTCGCTCAAGGACGATATACCAGGAAGGTATAGGGTGCTGTGGCGGTGAGGACAGGATGTCCTGGCCGCCCATTTAGCTCCCGGTCATACCACTCGAAACCAACTCCCCCTCATTACTCTCAAAACTCTCTTGCACACAGACATGTTCCGTTAACAACTTGTACGTTTGTTAAACACGAAATCAGTTAAGTAACAGCCCTTTGCTACGCATTAAACCTCCCTCTGGAACACCGGCCAGATAATGACACCGTTATGATTTAAAGCTCGTCAAATTTCCATCAGCGCCATTACAAAAGGCTACTATCGGCATACCCACTGTTGTGGTGCTTAATTGAGGCTGTGTCATTCTGTATCCGTATAGAAAACACACCGGAAGAACAGTATGCCATCACCATCACTTAAGCTGCGCCTCGGGCAGCTTCTTCTGAACCGACGCGCAATTACTCGTAAGCAGTTGGATGATGCACTTCAATACCAGAAAGAACACGCAGGGGCGAAGCTCGGCGAAGCCTTGATTGCGCTGGGTGCTATTGATGAGGGCGTGCTTAAACGCGTCCTGCGGCAGCAGCGATGGTTGCGCCCCTGTGCCACCTGTTTTGCCCTCCTGTCTCCCATGTCAGTGACATACGCATATGACCCTGAAGAGCTCATGCTCTCTGCTCAGGATGAAGCGGCGACTTACTGGTATCTGCAAGAAGAAGAACAACAGAGTTACAGTGATTCAGAACAGGCGATGAGAGTGCTGTCGACGGCCTATGATCTCTACAAAGGCGAGCCAGAAGCCGGGGAATGGCGTTACAGTCTGAGCGAAACCGATAGCAGCAAGGGTTACCAGGTCGAAGTGAAGGTATTCTTCTGACTTTAGAATGCGTCTGGAAAAACAGACTGGCAGAAAAGAAAAAAGCCCGTACATGTGTACGGGCTTTTTTGTATGGTGCCGGCACCAAGAGTCGAACTCGGGACCTACTGATTACAAGTCACATCCAAGGCGCATAGATTCAAATAGACGCCGCCACAAATTCTCCACAAAACCCCCTACAAAGCCCTTGATTACAGGGTTTTAAGTAATTTCTTGGATAGATTTTGATAGAAGTGTATCATCACAAACATGTTCCGTATTTGGTCCGTGGATGTTCCGTGACTGTTCCTTGAGCTAAATCAGGGCGATTCGCCGCCCCACAAACAAGAAAGCCTCTAAGGTGCGCCAACACCTCAGAGGCTTACCAAAGAACCGGTAGGAGGTTCTATGGCCACCAGCAATAGTAACACCGAAAGAGTAAGGCTCTCCCGCTCCAAGATAGATCGCTTCAAATGCCCGGAAGGCCAGAAAGAAGCCTATCTCTGGGATGATCTGACCGCCTGCCTTGGTATCCGCGCATACGCCAGTGGCAAAAAGAGCTATGTATTCCGTGCCACCATTAACGGAAAAACGCAGAAAGCGACCATAGGCAAAGCTGACGGCGATCTCGAAGCCGCAAGAAAAGACGCCCTGAAGCTACTCTCTAACGCCAGCCAAGGTGTGACACCCGCGCAAGTGAAGCAGCAAAGAGCTGAAAACCAGAAGCGAGAAGAAACGGAAAAGAAACGCCATTCGCTGACGCTACAACAGCTTTGGGACACCTACCTGAACGCCAATAAAGACAACTGGAGTGAACGTCACTATCAGGACCACCTGAAAGCGATACAGGAACCCGGCAAGCCTTGTGGCAGAGGGTTGAAGCTAAAGACCAAGGCAGGCGCTCTATGGACGATCAGAGAGCTACCTGTATCCGAACTCAGCCCCTCCAACCTGACTAACTGGCTGGAAACAGAAAAGAGAACCAGACCGGGGGCCGCCGCTCTCGCTTACCGGCTTTTATTCGCCTGCCTGAATTGGAGTACAGAACAGCCAAGCTACAGCGGGCTGGTGGACGTGAACGCACTCAAGACCCGCACGGTGAAACGCTCAGTACCGAAACTAAAACCAAGATCAGGTGTTCTTGAACGTGAACAACTGCCAGCGTGGTTCTCTGAAATGCGCAGAATTCAGAATCCGGTTATCGCCGCATTTGCTCAGCTACTTCTGATAACCGGCGCACGTCGCGGGGAACTGGAAGGCCTGAAATGGGAAGACGTAGACCTTCAATGGCATAGCCTCACCATACGCGACAAAGCCACCACCAGCGGGCAAGAGATCGGCACCCGCGTTATCCCCCTGACCCAATACGCCTGTTCACTTATCCAAGCACTACCTCGCCGCAATGAATGGGTGTTTTCGTCGCCCACCAGCGCAAGCGGTCAGATGAAAGAACCGCGCAAGAGCATAGACCCTGCCCTGATTGCCGCCGGTCTGGACGGCCTGACACTACACGACCTCAGGCGCAGCTTTGCTACCCTGTCAGAGTGGGTAGAAGTGCCCGCAGGTATCACCGCTCAGATCATGGGGCATAAGCCATCAGCTACCGCTGAAAAGCACTACAAGCGCCGCCCATTAGACCTGCTCAGAAAGTGGCATAACCGCATAGAAGCTTGGGTACTTCTAGAGGCTGGAATACCTCAGCCTGAATATACAACCGGTAAACTCTCTCTAGTGGGAGTTAAAAAATGACTGATAGCTACTACCCCACACTCCCCCCTATCGACTTTGAGGGAAATCAGCCTGCCGAATTAGGCCCATGCTCAAGGGCAGCATACTTAGCCTCCAACTGGATAATAGCGGTTGATTCATGGGACTACTGCGACCCTAAACCGCTCGGTTTAATGATTCAGAAGCACGCGGTGCCCGAAGAGCTGAGACATGTAATTTCCGACATAATCGTAGGCAAGCGAAAGCAAAATAAAAAAGCAGCGGCAAAGCTAAAGTGTCCAGCGGCCCACAGGTTGTTAAGCGCTGGGATCTACAGAATGTTAAAACACGATGTAATAGATGCCACACTTCAGAGAAAGACACTTCACGATTATCACGACAAGGCGGATGATATGGGAATTGAAGTCATAGAGCTGCGAAAAATCTACCTATCAGAAAGTAAGAAGTTCCAAGAAGAGTGGGCAACCAACATGGGAATGCGAGTCGAAGCATTCCAAGATTTAGTTTTGTATCTGGATAACAAAATAAAAAACTATCCAAATATCTGATAGTTAGAACGTCTCTGGTAGTACAACGCTGCTTTGTACTACCCAGCGCTTTTTCATTATTCTCGGATCGAAATATTTAATGAACTCACAATTTAAAAATACACAAGTGAGTCCAAATGAATACCCATCCAGAGTACAACAAGCCAACCGAAACCCTAGCCGCTGAAATTGGCGTTAAGCCTAGCAGCATCAGAACCCGCCTTTGCAAGGTCGGCCACTACTTCGGCTTACGTCCGCGTAAACTAGCCAATGGCCGTCTCTTATGGCCCTCCAACTCAGTAGACCTTCTACTGACAGGAGGCAAATAACATGGCCAAGCGTGTAACCAAACTAGCCCGGATACTTCAGACCCTTATAGGGCGCAGCCTTAACCGCTTTGAGGCAGAACCCCTTGGTTGTCATTGCTTAAACAGCACTGTAAGCGCTTTACGGCACTCTCACGCGATCACAGTAGAGAGCCACTGGGAACAAGTACCCAACAATCACAGCGACCAACTGACGTCAGTAAAACGCTATTTTATACCGGAAAAAGGCAGAAATAAGGCGGAACAATTACTGAAACTTTGGGGGGTACTGTAATGCTAATAATCTACCCCATTTTTGATAGCGTCCAGAAACGCAAACGACACACCACACTAGGGAGCGGCTTATACCCGCACCCTGTCTGGGAGCTGGGTGTTCATAATATCTATCTCTCTTTAATACAGAGACACAACCAAAGAACTCGGGCCGTGAAAGATCGCGGCTCTATTCTTGCGTAAGCTGGTGCGGTCAGAGCGAGTCACATTAGATGGCCAGGAATTTGAGATTAACGCCAAAGCCAATCAACCGGTGTTTCTCGAAATACTGGTGGCTATTAAGCAGCAAATGGACGCTATGAAAACGTACCATTCTCGCCTGCTGGCCTTTCGTCTGGATGTTCACCTGAACCGCTACAGCGAAGATAACAAGCCAATCTCTCGGTTCGTCCATAAACTGTCTAAATGGATCACCAAGACCTACGGCGGGCCGGTTGGGTATATCTGGGCAAGGGAGCAAGCCTCAGCCCCTGCCCAACACTATCACCTTATGATTATCGTGAACGGTAGAGCCGTGCGCTATCCCTCCAAGATAATTCGCAAGGCAGAAGCCATAGCAGATGGCTGGGAGTGGCCTAAGCCATATACACCTAAAAACTGCTATTACGACATACGCACGAATGACGACACCGCATACAGAATGGCATTTTACCGTGCCAGCTACCTTGCAAAGTCGATTACTAAACAGGGCAAAGGACGACTAGCGAACCACTTTGGACGCAGTAAAATAGCGCCTCGTTCCCTGAAAAATACAGGAGAAATACAGCATGGGTAAATTCAAAGCAGGTCAATCAGGTAACCCCGCCGGCAAGCCTAAAGGCACAATCCACAAAGTGACGCAGCTCAGGGATGCGCTACTGGATGACGTACCAGCACTACTGGAACGCACCAAACAAGCGGCATTAGAAGGCGATATGACAGCGATGAAAATACTGTTAGACCGCACGGTTCCAACATTAAAGCCCGGTCAGGCTACTGTATATTTGCCAGAACTGGATGTTGATATGCCAGTACACCAAAAGGCTTCCATAATCACAGATGCCGTTGTAACGGGTGATATACCCGCAGAGTCAGGGCTATCATTGCTAAAAATGGCAGAGGCGCTAGCAAAAATCCTCGAAACCACTCAAATTCGAGAAGAGCTGGACGCACTGAAAACTATGATGAAGGAAAAGGGCTTACTTTCTCGCCACTAGCCCTAACGCCCCGGTTTAAATACCGGGGCTTGCTTTTGAGGTAGCAGGAACCGTTAAACCCGCCTAACAGCGGTTCCTGTAGCCACCAGCAAGGTCATACCACCAGAAGCACCACCAATTTCAGCATAATCCAAGTCGATGGCCAGAACAGCATCCGCGTTGAGCTTAAAGGCTTCTCTCTTAAGTTCTTTGATAGCAGTTTTACGGCTCTCTCTCATTGTTTTTTCGACCGTTTCACTCCGACCGCCAACCAAGTCACGGACGCTTTTCATCATATCTTTAATAGCATTCATTCCGTAAACGACTTCGGTAGAAACTACGTCCAGCTCTTCATACTGACCACCCGAGCCAAGAGTGTGAGAAGTAGAGACCGTTATATTGCTAGCCAAGCGGTCAATAACTTCTGCCGGAACCCCAGTCCAGTCACCAGTTTTCTGAGCAACCTCTATTGATTCGCGCACTTCTTGCTCAGCTTCTTCCGCCTGTTGAGCGCTAGACAATTCGGCCTGTCGCCTTGCGTTTTGTTTTTCTGCCTCTGATATAGGCTTTTTACACTTCCAGCAACGAGATTCCTGCAAGGTGTTAAAAGACCCACAAGATGGACATTCGTACTTAATAGCCATATTCACTCCTTCAACCAAAGGTACTAGACCCGTTTTACTGCCGTCCCTGTAGCCACCAGCAAGGTCATACCTCCACCAGACGAGCCAACGTCAACATAATCTAAGTCAATCGCCACAACCGCATCAGCCCCCAAAGCAAAGGCCTCTCGTTGTAGTTCTGCAAGTGCCGTCTCTCTGGATTCTTTCATCAGCTTTTCTAAGGTATCGCTTCGACCACCAACAATATCCCTAATGCCTTTGAACAACTCTTTAAAGGCATTCATACCAAAAACGACTTCTGACGATAATACGCGGATTTCTTGAAATGGCTGTCCCTGACCAAGGACCTGAGAGGTTGTCATAACTACTTCGGATTCGGAGTTAGCCTTCTTCAGGCTGACACTAGAATGAATACTTACCAAGCTAGCTTTGCAACTCCAGCAAGCCTCGTATGACTTATCATTAAGACTGCCACAGTTGGGGCATTCGATTCGATCTGACATTGGTTTTCCCTCACCAGCTTACAATCTGTCTATCCTGCCAGATGCGAACCAGAACCAAAAGGCAAAAAAAATCCCCTAATCTGAAAACCACTTCGGAATGTTCCGTATGTGGTCCGTAGACTAAGGGATTTCTTCGTAGTTAGTGCGCACTTACCGCGAACTTACTACCTTATATGGTGCCGGCACCAAGAGTCGAACTCGGGACCTACTGATTACAAGTCAGTTGCTCTACCAACTGAGCTATACCGGCTAAGTGGGCGGGAATATTACTGATCAGCCCGGGGGGCGTCAACCACTTTTCAAAAAGAATTTACTATTTTTCAATAAGTTAACGTCTATCCCTGTGAGATAAGCTAACCAAGACTAAAAACGGTCCAAAATCGTAATAAAAATGTCACAATACATCCCCCTGAAATGAATACACTAGGTGCCGACATGAACGCCGGATTTATCCTCGTTGCCGACGATGAACCAGCCATCTGCGAAATGATCTGTACCGGTCTTGAGCTTGCGGGATATAAAACCCGGAAAGCTGCCAATGGCCAGATAGCCCTCCAGATGATCATCAACGAACAACCGGATCTTGTAGTACTGGATTGGATGATGCCGATGATGAGCGGACCGGAGCTGACAGCCCGGCTGAAGCGCGAAGAACGCACAAAAGACATCCCTGTCATTCTGCTTACGGCGCGTGCCGAAGAAGATGACAAAATCAAAGGGCTGGAGTGCGGTGCTGACGACTACATTACTAAACCGTTTTCGCCCAGAGAGCTTAATGCGCGCATTAAGGCGGTTCTCCGCCGCAGTCAGACCACGTCGTCTGAAGCGCTGACCGTTCTCGATATGACGTGCCACCCAGATGAGCAGCAATGCCGTATCAAGGGTGAACTGGTATCGCTCGGCCCGAAAGAATACAAGCTACTCGAATTCTTTATGCGCCACCCGAACCGGGTGTTTTCCCGCGAACAACTGCTCGACAAGGTCTGGGGCGGCAACGTCTACATCGATGAACGCACCGTTGATGTTCATATCCGGCGTTTACGCAAAGCGATTTCTATCGATAACCACGAACGTCTGATTCAAACAGTCAGGGGAAGTGGGTATCGTTTTTCTCCCGATCAGTAAGGTGAGGTAACGCAGGTTTGTATCAGGATGCACTGCAGCGAGAGCTGTTTCGGGTTGGCATTATAGTGCTTGCAGGTTTCGCTGCCGGCTGGTCAGTCGGATATTCCCTGTATGGCTTACTGATCGGATTGGTCGTTTCACAGATCATCAGTATCCGCCACGCGGCCACTATTTTTAAATGGAGTTATCGCCAGGGCCCGGCCCCACAGGACAGCGGATTGATAGGTTACTCTGCCGACCGCATCATCCGACGAGAAAAGACACTTAAAGATCGCCTGCTGAATCAGGCGAAAATGCTGCAGCGCTATAATCAGGGGATTGAAGCACTGAAAGATGGTGTCGTTGTACTCGACAGCGCCGGCCACATTACGACATTCAACAGCGCAGCAACGCGTATGCTGTACCTGCGTAAAGATGATAATGGTCAGCACATAACTCATCTTATCCGCACCCCTCAATTTGTCCGCTATTTCCGCAGCAGCGACTTCAGCGAGCCTCTGCAGTTTGATCTCAGAAATGTCAGTCTGCAGGTTCAGATCACTGAATTTGGTATCGATCAGAAAATCATGCTCGTCAGAGATGTCACTGAACGCAAACGCGTAGAAACCATGCGCCAGGACTTTATTGCCGATGTCTCCCATGAATTGCGCACACCACTAACCGTCATTAATGGTTATCTGGAAATGCTCTCTGATATGGATACGCCAGCTCCACTGTCTAAAGCACTGGCACAAATGGATAGCCAGGCGAACCGTATGACAAATCTGGTAAACGACCTTATTCAGCTATCCAAACTGGAAAGTGCGAGCCGGGAGCGGGATGGTGTGGCCTTTGACCTGACAGCGCTGTGCCATCAGGTTGCCGGAGAAATGAAAGGCTACTCAGGCGATGCTGAAGTCAGAATTAACACCGAGCGCAGCCTGATTGTCGATGGCTTCAAAGAAGAGATGCATTC
>Ga0066860_10001214_pt1 | contig 11678 bp, 8 predicted proteins | sample ETN07SmetaG_FD_65601 | JGI IMG/M metagenome (GOLD analysis project Ga0066860, IMG submission 65601) | Marine microbial and viral communities from oxygen minimum zone, Eastern Pacific Ocean - ETNP2014F14-07SV275 | ecosystem: Environmental > Aquatic > Marine > Oceanic ... | reverse complement strand
CCTCTAACAAAACCACGGAGTTTTCTTCCCGACACAAATAGTCTGTTTGTCAATCTAACATTATCATCAATACCATGTACTGTTTTGGCCTGAAATTTGAGTGAACCAATTACATTTTCTGAAATTTCGTGCCATGTATTTGCATTAAAAGTATTTATGATTGATGACGAATCTTGAATTAATGGTAATGACTGAAAAAAACTTGTTGAATAACCTTCGGTAGGCTGAAAACTCTGATTTCTTTTATCCAGTGTGATACCGTAAGTGAAATCCGAAGTAATATAGGTGCCATCCATTTTTTTTATATTATCAGATGCTGTTGATTCAGCCTCAATATCCTCATAATCTATACCTAGTGCAGGTGAAATATAAATATTTTCATATTGTTCAAAACTTGTTCCCAAACTAAATCCTGTCTTTGAACTTTTAAAGCCTGTGGTAGCTGTTCTATCTGTAGCAGAAACATTTAATGAGGTTGAAACTGAGTTGCCACTAAAATTATAATTCGGATCTGTTACTGCAATATTACCACTTACCCTTTCCTCTGATATACTTAATGCACTTGTAAGATGGACTCCTTTTCCCAACCAGTTATTCTCTCTTACCGAAAACATAAAAGATGTACCTTCTGTACCAACTCCCGCGCCTGCCATAATTTCACCGGTAGCTTTTTCTTCCACATTTATCTCTAAAATTTTAAGATCATCAGTGGATCCTGGCAATGTTTTTTGCTCTACTTTACCAAAAATATTTCTACCTCTAATCTTATTAAGTGATTTATTAACAAGAAGTTCACTAAATGGATCTCCTTCATCTACAAGCAATTCTCCTCTAATAACAGAGTCATTTGTAATGGTATTACCAGCTATATTTATTTTTTCTATAATGAATTTTTTACCTTCAAAAATATTTATTTTTACCTCAATGCCATCATCATCTAAAGTTTCTAGAAGACTGTGATTAACAAATTGCAGCTCTTTTTGTTCACTTAATTTATCAATTTTTTCTAATAGAGAATATAATTTAATTTGAGAATAGTATTGACCAACTAATTTATTAAATTCAGGTTCTAATGAAAAAAATGCACTGCTATCGAGTGCTTCGGAAACGTCTGCAAAAATTTTTTTGAATTTGTATCTTTTTCCTGCATTAATACTATAGGTTAAAACAAAACCTTCTCCTTCTGAATATTCAACATTACTCGAGGTTAGGTCTACTTCATAATAACCTTTATTTCTATAATAATTTTCTAATAATCTTTTTTCCAATTCTATTCTTTCTTGGTTTAAATAAACGTTTCGCGAAAGAAATTTCCAAAATTTGGCTTCCTCTGAAATAATAATATCTCTTAATCTTTTATCTCTGAATTTTTTGTCTCCCAAAAAATATATTTTTGAGATTTTAGCTTTTTCACCTGCATCAATTGAATAAAATATATTTACTCTATTTTTTTCTAATTTTTCAATTTCAGCATCAATTTTAACAAAATAATATCCTCGCGCTCTATAAAAAGATTTTATTTGATTGATATCATGTTTTATATTGTTACTAACATAAGAAGATTTCTCTCTAACAAGTAGAAATTCTTTGATTGTCTCCACATGTTTTTTTGCTTTTTCTCCTTTAAAAATTATCGAGTATACTATTGGATTTTCTTCTACAACTATAGTTAACTTATTATTTGCTAATTCAGCAGATATATTTGAAAAGAACCTAGTTTCATAAAGTTTTTTAATTAATAAACTAACATCAGACTCTTCATAATTATTACCTATGACAATATCTCCAAAAATCATTATTGTTTCTGAAGAAATTCTATCATTTCCTTGAACATCAACTTTATTTACTACTTCCGAGTAAGAGTAAACATTGTAAAAGATAAAAAATAAAATATGAAACGCAATTATTTTTTTAAAATTAGCCATAAAAGTTATCTTACACACATGTTAATTGTTTTCAATCTCGACCAATTATCGGCTATTTGTATGTCTTTTATAGAGTTCGGTTTTCTTTTGGCATTCTTTCTGAAATCCTTGTGTTTTAAAATTTTGTTTATAATTTTAACTATATCTAAAAATCCAATTTTCCCCTTTAAAAATAAGTCAACTAGAACTTCATTAGCAGCATTTATTATTATTGGTGTAGAAAGTCCTAATGTGAAACATTTATTAAGCAGTTTAATAGAGGGAAAAGTTTTAGAATTAACCTTTTGAAAATTAAGATTGTTAATATGTTTAATTTCAACGTTAGAAGTTTTTAAAACATTTTTTTTACTTTTATAAAGGGTATTAGAAATTGGTATCTTCATATCGGTATTATACAAAATCATTTTTATTAAACCATTTTTAAAACGAATTATAGAATGAACATATGACTGAGGATGTATCATTATTTTATATTTTGATTTATCAAATTTAAAAAGTTTGTAGGCTTCAACTACTTCAAAAACTTTATTCATCATATTGGCAGAATCTACGGAAATTTTTTTACCCATTTTCCAATTGGGATGTTTAATAGCCTGTTTTGCTTTTACTTTTCTTAACTTATTTATTGGAGTGTTTAAAAAAGGACCTCCAGAAGCTGTAATAATTATTTCTTCTACCTCTTCATTGCTCACTCCCTTGGTAAGTTCCATGATAGAAAAATGTTCAGAATCAACGGGTATTATTTCGGTTTTATACTTCTTTATAAATTTAGATAAAATTTGCCACCCGCAAATAATAGTTTCTTTATTTGCTATTGCTACAGTCTTGCTAATTTTTATGGCATCAATTGTCGGTTGTAATCCTGCTAAACCAACTACAGCTGACATTGTATAGTCCAATTTTTTAGAAATGATTCTTTTTATAGAGATGTCTCCTGAATAAACTTTTGTTTTTGTTCTTTTTAATGAATTTTTTACATTCAAATAAAATTTATGATTTTTTATTAAAACATTTTTAACTTTAAATTGTTTTGCCTGTTCGACTAACTTTTTATAATTATTATTTGCTGACAGTAAAATTATATTAAAATTCTTTTTATCCTTTCTAATAACTTCTAAGGTAGATTGGCCAATAGAACCGGTTGAACCGAGTATTGCAATTTTTTTTTTCATTTTAAAAAAATCCTACATAATTTTTTAAAATGTGAACTACTGGAATTACAAAAATTATTCCATCAATTCTATCAAGCAATCCCCCATGTCCAGGTAAAATATTGCCTGTATCTTTAACCTTATTTAATCTTTTAAAGTATGAAATAATTAAATCTCCTAGCTGGCATGATAAGGAAACTATTAAGCAAAATAATAAATTTTTTAATATTAAATCATAGTTAAATAATATTAATGTTAATAAAGAAAAAATAAAAGAACCTGCACTTCCAGAAATTGTTTTATTTGGGCTAATTTTAGTTAATCTTTTCCCACCGATGAGCTTACCAAAAATATAGCCACCTATATCTGACAAAACACATATGCACAAAATAAATATAAAAAAAACTGCACCCTCATCTCTTAATTTTAAAGATGAGTAAAAAACAATAACTAGATAAAAAGCACCTAGAAATTTAACAAAAAAATATGGATTAAATATTAAAGGAGTTTTTTTCCTAGAAAAATATCTATAATTAATACCACACCACTCATCAAAACATATAAATAAAACAATAACAGCCGCAATAGAAAAAACAATATAGTTTATTAAAATACATAATAACGCAAGAATAAATAAAATAATTGATGTTATTAATCTTTTTTTTAATTCTTTAGTCATTAAATTTTTCCAAATTTTCTTTCTATATTATTAAATTTATTTAAAATTTTATTAAAATCTTTTTCATTAAAATCTGGCCATAATTTATCTACAAAAAATATTTCAGTATAAGCTAATTGCCATAGTAAAAAATTGCTTAGTCTTTTTGCTCCTCCTGTTCTAATTAAAATTTCTGGATCCGGCATATCTTTCGTATAGAGTTTTTTTTCAAAACTATTAACATTAATTTCTTTTTCCTTAGTTTTCGAAAAACTTTTACACGCATTAATAATTTCTTCTTTTGATCCATAATTCAAAGCAAGATTTAGTGTAATTGCTTTATTATGAAAGGTTTTCTTTTCGATAATTTTTATAGTTCGTTTAATATCCTTCGGTAGTCCAGCTTTTTTGCCAATAATATTAATTTTAATACCTTGTTTAATAATGCTCTTTATTTCTTTTTTTAAAGATTTTCTAATTAAATCAAAGAGAAAATTAATCTCACTTTCTGGTCTACTCCAATTTTCTGTTGAAAAGGTATAAAGCGTTAAAAATGGAATTTTTTGCTTGATTGATAATCTGATTACAGCTTGAACTGTTTTTAAGCCTTGTAAATGACCATAATTTCTTGATCCTTTTTTTTTTAAACCCCATCGCCCATTTCCATCCATAATTATAGCAATATGGTTTAATTCGTTCATACAGTCATTATTTCTTTTTCTTTTTCTTTAAGTCTTGTCTCTAATTCAGATATTTGTACATCAGTTAAGTTTTGGATTTTTTTTTCTGATTTTTTAAATTCATCTTCTCCAATTTTTTTATCCTTAAGATCTTTTTTTAAATTATCATTAGCCTCACGTCTTATATTTCTTATAGATACTTTTGATTTTTCCGCTAAACCGCCCATTATTTTTTTAAGTTCTGTTCTTCTTTCTTCATTAAGACTTGGAATTGGAATTCTCATTAGTTGTCCATCAATTTGAGGGTTAATACCCAGATTAGATTTTTTAATTGCAGCATCAATTACAGAAACGTTATTTTGATCCCAAACTTGCACCGTAAGAAGTCTTGGTTCAGGTGTCGATATTGTGGCTAATTGATTTATTGACATTTTTTGCCCATAAACATCTACCTTAATAATATCTAACATAGCAACATTAGCGCGTCCTGTTCTTAACGAACCTAAGTCAGTATTAAAAATGTCAAAAGCTTTTTTCATTTTAGATTTACAATTGTTGATAGTATCTTCAGATGTCATTATATTTAAACTCCCTCTCCAACTTTAAATCTTATAAACTTTTTAACTTCGATTTTATCCTTACCACCAGCTTCTTTTAAAACTTCTTTAACCTTTTTTTTGGGCTCAATGATCCATTCTTGATTTAAAAGCGTATTGTCGTTAATAAATTTATTTAATTTGCCCTCTGTTATCTTAGCAATAATTTTAGAATTCTTTCCGTTATTTTTCAATTCTTCAGATATTATTTCTTTTTCTTTATTTAATATAGTTCGATCCAAATCTTCTTTATCTAAGGCTAAGGGTGATAGGGCCGCTATATGCATAGATAATTGTTTTCCTAACTCTACCAATTCATTCTTTGGTTTTGTAGTTTTTAAACTAACTAAAACCCCTATTTTTCCAATATTTTTTTTAATCGCAGCATGTATATAAAAAAAATTTAAGTATTTATCTGTTCCAATGAAATTGCTTCTTCTTAAAGTAATTTTTTCTCCTATTTTGGAAATTAGAGTAACTAAATTATCTTTAACTTTTTTTTTATTTTCCATTTTAGAAATTAAAATATCTTCCATTTTTCCAGAGTTTAATAGAGCCAATTTAGATATTTCTTCAACAAATTTTATAAATTCATTATTTTTTGCCACAAAATCGGTTTCACTATTAACCTCTACAATTGAAAATTTATTTTCTTTTTCCGAAATACAAACTAAACCATCTGCTGCAACACGTTCCATTTTTTTATTAGCTTTAGCAATGCCTTTTATTCTCAAAAATTTAATTGATTTTTCTATATCACCGTTACATTCATCTATGGCATCCTTGCAATCTTTGAATCCCACACCTGTAAGTTCTCTTAATTTTTTTACTTTGTCTAATATATAGTCGGATGACATGAAAAAAATTATTATTTTGGTTTTTTGGTAGTTAATGATTTGACTTTTGATAATATAGATTTAGATATTTCTTTAACTATTTTTATTTTTTCTTTTTTTTCAGGCTTTATTTTTTTAGACTTTTCTTTTTTTGCTTCAATTTTTGGCTCATCTTTTTTAATCTTGATTTTTACATCTTCACTATCTGTTCTAGAAATGTTTTGTTGAGCATCCAATATTGTTTGTTTAATCATGTCACAATATAAATTTATTGCTCTTCTTGCATCGTCATTCCCAGGTATAGGAAAATTTATTCCTGTAGGGTCTGAATTAGTATCAACAATGGCAACTATTGGGATATTTAATTTTATGGCCTCTTTAACTGCTAATTCTTCAACATTTGTATCAACGATAAAAATCATATCAGGTATTTTTTTCATATCAGCTATACCGCCCAACGATCGTTCTAATTTATCTCTTTGTATACCCATTTTTAAATTTTCCTTTTTTGTAAATCCTGTATTTTCTTTTTCTAATTCTATAGAAAGTTTCTTTAAGCGTTTTATAGAATTAGATATAGTTTGCCAATTTGTTAGCATACCACCAAGCCACCTGTGATTAACGTAAAATTGCGAAGTATCTTTTGCCAGGGTAGCTATTGTCTCTGCAGCCTGCTTCTTTGTTGATACAAATAATAACTTCCCTCCAGATGAAACACATTTATGTATTTCATTTAACGCAGCATTTGCCATTTCTAGCGTTTGAACTAAATCAATAATGTGAATTGAATTTTTTGAACCAAATATGAACGAACTCATTTTTGGATTCCATCTAAAAGTTTTATGTCCTAAATGAACTCCTGCTTCAAGTAACTGTTTTACTGTAACACTTGGTAGTTTCATATTTTTTAACCGGTTATTCCACCACAATTCCTTTCCAACTAAGGACCGGAGGTTTTTCGACCAAAAATTGTGTGCGTAATTAAGTTTGATGTTCTACAGTCTAAATAAGTAAAGTTCAATATGAATTAAACACTTATTTTCTTTATATAAGGCTCCTGATTTAAGTATTTCAAAGTTTCGTAATCAAATTTCCTCTTATCCTTCAATTCAAATAAATAATTTTTGTCTTGTTCAACTATGGATATTTTTATTTTTGAATTTCCCTTTTTTTTTACACTTTCATATAATTTTTTCAAACTATCAGATGTATTGATTTCTATATGAACGTTGTTAAAATTTACCTTAGCGATTTCTTCTAAACTTACAATCTTTCTAACATTTATTCTTCTAAATCTATTTTCTTGATTTTCTTTATCTTTAATAAGGGTTAGCAAAAATGATTTACCTTCTACCAATTTTTTTCTATTTATTTCTAAAATTTCAGAAAAAAGGAAAAGCTCAAACACTTTACTTTGATCGCTAAATTTTATGATAGCGAAGGGAGTACCTTTCGCTGTTTTTTTTTCTTTTATAGACATAACGGTCCCTGCTACAAAAGACTCTCTATCGTTGATATTTTCAAAATCTTTAAATGATTTTGCGTTGTGTTGTTCGAGAGCATCTCTGAAATTTTCTAAAGGATGATTTGATAAGTAAAAACCAACTGACTCGAATTCTTTTGACAATATTTCGTTGCTGGTCCAATTAGGTAAATTTTGATCTTGCATCAAATAAGAAATTTTCTGAATATCATCCAAAAATAAACTAGATTGATTTTGAATTTTATTTTCGTATATGGTTTTAGAATTCTGAATAATATTAGGTATATTGTCATAAAGAACTTTTCTATTCATAAAAATAGAGTCAAATGCTCCAGCTTTTACTAAACCCTCTAACTGAAGTTTATTTATATCTTTTGGATTAACTCGGTTAACAAAATCACCAATAGATTTAAATTTTCCATTTTTTTCTCTTTCTTTTACTACCTGTGTAATAGCATGAAATCCTACATTTTTAATTGCACCTAATGCATAAAATAAAGTATTTTCCTGTGGTATAAATTCAGGGTAACATTCATTGATACAAGGTCGTTGAACTTTTATTTTTAATCTTTTTAATTCTTCAAAAAATTCACTTAACTTGTCGGTGTTAGATAATTCATTAGACATTGAAGCTGCAATAAATTCATTAGGATGATATGTTTTTAAATATGCTGTTTGATAAGCAATCATAGCATAGGCTGCGGCATGGCTTTTGTTAAACCCATATTCGGCAAATGGTTCAATTTTTTTAAATATAAAAATTGCTGTTTCTCTTGTTATCCCATTTTTAACTGCTCCATTAACAAATCTTTCTTTTTGTTTTTCTAGTTCCAATCTTTTCTTTTTTCCCATAGCTCGCCTTAAAATATCTGCTTCACCTGCGGTAAATCCAGATAGTTCTTGAGCAATTTGCATAACTTGCTCTTGATAAATAATTACACCATAAGTTGGTTCTAAAATTTTTTTAAGTTTTGGATGTAAATAATCTGGTTTTTTTTCGCCATGTTTGCACTGATTATAAATGGGGATATTGCCCATAGGGCCTGGTCTATACAAAGCAACTAACGCAATAATATCTTCAAACTTGTTAGGCTTCATATTAACCAAAGCATCTCTCATTCCGGCACTTTCCAATTGAAACAAGCCTACCGTATACCCAGAACTTAATAATTCGAAAATTTTCGTGTCATCAAGTTTAATTTTGCTTATATCCAAATTCATTTCTTTTTCTTTAAGCAGAGATATTGTTTTATTTATTACTGTTAAAGTTTTTAAACCAAGCAAATCAAACTTTACTAGACCGGCATTTTCGCAAGCATACATATCAAATTGGGTTGAAGGCAAAAGTGAGTTAGATGCAGAATCTTTATACAAAGGAACAAATTCAGCTAATTTTTCTGCAGGAATAACAACTCCCGCTGCATGAGTTGCCATATTTCTATTTAAGCCTTCTAACTTTTTTGAAATTTCTACAAGTTTTTTTATTCTAACATCTTTTTCTTCTTCTTTTCTTATTCTAGGTTCTTGTGCTATAGCCTTTTCTAAAGAAAGAGGGCGAGAAGGATCGAACGGAATCATTTTGCATAACATATCTACATATCCGTAAGGTAAGCCCAAAACTCTGCCAATATCCCTAAAAGCCATTCTTGCTTTTAATTTTCCAAATGTAATAATATGGGCTACACCTTTTCCGTACTTTTGTTTCAAATATTCAAAAACCCTATCTCTTTTCTCTTCACAAAAATCTATATCAAAATCTGGCATTGAAATTCTATCAGGATTCAAAAATCTTTCAAAAATTAAATCAAACTTAATTGGATCAATATCAGTTATGGAAAGCGCCCACGCAACTAAAGAACCTGCTCCGGATCCTCTGCCCGGACCTACGGGTATATCATTTTTTTTAGCCCATTTAATATAATCAGCAACAATTAAAAAATAACTTGCATATTTCATTTTAGAAATAATACTAATTTCATGATTAAGTCTTTCCTTATATATTTTTATTAAGTTGTCTTTATCTTTTTGATTAGAATTGGGAATAACGTACACATTTAATTTTTCTTTTAAACCATCCTCAGAATCTCTAGTTAATAATTCATCTACATTTTTAACTTTACTCGTTTGTATATTGGGAAGAACTGGTGGTGAGTTTTTTGGTCTGTAAGAAACTCTAAGTGGAAAATTCGCATTATTTTCTAAAGCTTCAGGAAGATCATTGAAAAGTTGATACATTTCTTCAGAAGTTTTTAGGTAATGTGAATCAGTATATTTTCTTCTATCTTTTATATTTACATAAGTTTTTTCACCCACACATAAGTAAGCATCGTGCGCTTCATGCATATCCTGACCTAGGTAAAATACTTCGTGAGTAGCTATTATTGGTAATGCCAGTTTTTCTGAAGCATCGAGTAGAAAACTCTCAAATAATTTTTCACCATCATCATTATGTCTTTGGATTTCAAGATAGAAACTGTCCTTAAAAGTGTTATTAAATTTTTTAAATAATAAAAATATTTCATCTGTAAGGTTTTTAAAAAATAATTGTCCTATCAAGCCATCAAAAGTTCCTGATAATAAAATCAAACCTTTGCAATTTGCTTCTAGATCCTCAATCTTACAATGGGGTTCCTCATCTTCTTTAATTTCTAAAAAAGATTTTGAAGATAATTTAATTAAATTTTTATATCCTTCTAAATTTTTCGCAAATAAAGGTATTTTACCTCTATTCCCCTTATATTGAATACTGATTTGAGTTCCAATTATTGGTTGCGTCTTAGATTTTGCTATAAATTCAGAAAATTCCAAAGCTCCACACAAATTGTTTGAATCACACAAACCTACAGCTTTTACATGATTTGTTTTGCAATATTTTGCTAGATCTGAAGTTCTTAATGCTCCTTCACATATCGAGTATTGTGTGTGTATCTTTAGGTGTATAAATTCTTTTTTGGTAGCTTTATCCATTTTTTCTTACAATATTACCATCCAAAATATTTAACTTATAGTCTGCTCTGTTTGATAATTCTCTATTATGAGTTGCATACAGTATTGCTCTATTCTTTGATTTCAGTTTTGAAAACAGTGAAAATATTTCGTTCGCAGTTTTTCTATCTAAACTACCTGTTGGTTCATCAGCCAAAATCAAATCAGGTTCTGTAATTAATGCTCGGGCAACAGCAACTCTTTGTTGTTCTCCACCCGACAACTCACTTGGAAAATGGTTAAGTCTTTTAGATAACTTAACTAAAGATAAAATTTTAGAAGCTTTCTTTGTTGCGTCATTCCATTGATATCCATTATTTACCAATGGAATTGTAACATTTTCTAGAGCAGTAAAATCACTAAGTAAATTATTTTGTTGATATATTATTGAAATTCCTTTTCTTCTTACCAAATCTTTTTCACTATCGCTTGATCTAGAAAAACTTTTTTTCTTAAAAAAAACTTCACCAGATGTAGGTTGATCTAATAAAGCAATAATATGTAATAAAGTAGATTTACCAGAACCCGAGGAGCCTGTTAGCGCAACTAGTTCCCCTCTATTAATTTTTAAATTTACATTTTTCAGAACAGTAATATTTTTGCTGCCACCAACAAATTTTTTTGATATCTTTGATAATTTTATTATCTCTTTATTCATATTTTAAAGCCTTAACTGGATCTAATTTTGCTGCTGATAAAGATGGAAAAATTGTAGCTAAAAAAGTAATTAATAATGAAAAAAGAGAAATAATAATTATATAACCAAAATTTAACTCTGATGGCATTTGACTTAAGAAATATATCTCCTCAGGAAACAGTCGTATATTAAATATTGAAGTAATTAAGACTCTTATCTCTTCTATATAATATGAAAACAATATACCAATTGTTACACCTGTGATTGTTGCTAGGAAACCGATTGTAAATCCGGTAAGAAAAAAGATTTTTGTAATGGAAATTTTACTAATACCTAAAGTTCTGAGTATGGCAATCTCTTTTGTTTTGTTTTTAACTAAAATCGTTAATCCTGAGATTATATTAAAAGCTGCAACAATTATGATTAGGGTTAAAATAATAAACATAACATTTCTTTCAACCTTTAGTGCTCCAAAAAAAGATTTATTTAAATCTGCCCATGAATAAACGTAATGATCGCTAAATATTTTTTGCAACCTATCTTGTATTAATCGAACTTTGTCAGGTTTATTTAAAAATATTTCTAAATCTATATCTAGATCAGATAATTCAAATAAAGAATTTGCATTTTCGAATGGCATAAAAATAACGTTTTGATCAAATTCTGCAAGTCCAGTACTAAAAACAGAGGAAATTGTAAATTTTTCTTGCAAAGGTAGATTTCCAAA
>Ga0066860_10001213_pt1 | contig 11687 bp, 14 predicted proteins | sample ETN07SmetaG_FD_65601 | JGI IMG/M metagenome (GOLD analysis project Ga0066860, IMG submission 65601) | Marine microbial and viral communities from oxygen minimum zone, Eastern Pacific Ocean - ETNP2014F14-07SV275 | ecosystem: Environmental > Aquatic > Marine > Oceanic ... | reverse complement strand
GATGGCCCGCATCGTGCATCCTGGTGGGACCGCGGCATCGTACGTTTGGGACTACGCCGGACATATGCAGATCATGCGCTATTTCTTTGACTCGGCTCTCGAGATAGACGAAGGCGCATCGGCGTTCGATGACGGGGTCAACGCCCCCATCTGCCGGCCGCAGCCCTTGTCAGATGCATTCAACGCAGTGGGATTGGTTGATGTCGAAACGACCGCGATCGACATCCCGACGCCATTCGTAGATTTCGACGATTATTGGTCGCCGTTTCTTGGTGGCACAGGCTCAGCACCACGCTATTACATGTCGCTGGACGAAAGCACGAGAGACCGGATCAAAACTTCCGTCCAAGCGAAGTTACCCTCAGGTCCCGACGATGAGATTCTACTCGCGGCCAGGGCCTGGGCAGTGAAAGGAACAGTTCGAAACTGAATCGTTACCAAAGAACCGAGAAAAATGGCATTTGAACGAAGACACCTACAAGAACCCACGAACGCCGCTGGTTTCATCGACCGGGGCAACCGGTACAGCCGTAACGGCGTCTATCACAAGGCCATCGATGACTACACCAAGGCCATCGAGCTGGAGCCGGAATCCGACGACGCCTACTACAACCGCGGCTGTTCCTGGTACGAAGCGGGGAAGAACACCGAGTCGATCGCCGACCTGACCAAGGCCATCGAGCTTAACCCGCTGGCCGACCATTATTTCGGTCAGAGAGCCATCGTCTACATCTTCGACGACCGGCCAGACCTGGCCCAAGCCGACGAAGAGACCTGCCAGGATCTGCGGCTCCGCGCCCAGGAGGACTGATCCTCAAGCCGCGCAACAGGTACCAACGTAGGGGCACGGCAATGCCGTGCCCCTACGTTTTTAGTTTCCCCAGATGGGTCTAAGACGCTGGTTTGAAGAAGGGGACCGATATCTGGTCGGTGGCGCGTTCGAATGTTACTTCCACGGCCATGCCGATGGACACGTCCTTGGGGTCGCATTCCACGATGTTGGTGAACATGCGAACGCCTTCTTCCAGTTCCACCAGGGCCAGCACGTAGGGGCCGGTGTCGAAGCCCGGGGTGCGGTTCTGGTTGGTAACCGTGAAGGTCCAGACGGTGCCCCGTCCCGATGACGGGAACCACTTGATGTCGTTGGACCAGCAATTGGCGCAGATGGCCCGGGGGTACCACTGGTACTCGTTGCAGCTATCGCACTTCTGGATCAACAGGGTGCCCCGGCGGCACATGTCCCAGAAGGTCTTGGTCTCGCCGCTGATCGTTGGCAGGGGTTTATTCCAGGTGGTCATTATCTAATCCCTCGCCAAGATGACTGTGCCGCCGCTGTGGCGGGAGCCCAGGGCCCCACCCGTGCCGTGACACAGAGCTATCTTGCAATCTGGCACCTGTCGCTCGGTCCCCTCGAACTCGCCCCGGAGCTGCCGGGTGGCTTCCAGCAACAAGAACAGACCACGCATGCCGGGGTGGTTGGAGGACAGGCCGCCGCCGTCGGTGTTGATGGGCAGTTCGCCGCCCAGGCCGATACGTCCGTTAAGGACGAACTGGCCGCCCTCGCCCTTCTCGCAAAAACCCAGGTCTTCCAGGGTCTCCAGCACGGTGATGGTGAACGAGTCGTAGATCATGGCCATGTCGATGTCTTTCTGGGTGACCTGGGCCATCTCGAAGGCCGGCACATGGCTCTGCTTGGCAGCGATGTACATCAGGTCGCGTTTGCCGGCGCCCTGATGGGCCACCGCTTCGCCCGCGCCGATTATCCAGACCGGCTTCTGCTTGCAGTTGCGGGCCAACTCTGGCGAGACCACCACCACCGCGCCGCCGCCGTCGGTGATGATGCAGCAGTCGTTGCGGTGCAGCGGTGTCGAGACCACCGGTGAGCGCATGACGTCCTCAACGGTGATGAGGTCGCGGAACAGCGCCTCCGGGTTCAGCGATGCGTGCCGGCGCATGGTGACCGCGATCTCGGCAAGTTGCTCTGAAGTCGTCCCGTAGAGGTGCATATGCCGCTGGGCAATCATGGCGTAGAGGCCGACGGTGGTGAGACCGTAGAGCTCTTCAAAGCTGTCGGGGGATGGGTCCAGCCGGGGATGGCCCTGCCTGCTGATACCGCCGGTGCCCACCGACACCCCACCCGAGCGGGCCTGGGTGGCGTAGGTTATGACGGCGCAGTTGATGCGGCCGGCGTAGATGGCGTTCAACGCGTGAGAGAGGTGGAACTCGAAGGACCCGCCGCCCACGGTGGTGTTGTCCACCATCTTGGGGTACAGGTTCAAATAGTCGGCCAGGTTCAGACCGCTGTTGCGGACCGACATGGAGGCGCAAAACAGGCCATCGACGTCCTTCTTCTCCAGACCGGCATCTTCCAGGGCCTTGATGATGCTCTCGCCTTGGATCTGTGCTTCGCTCTTGTCCGGCGCGTACCGGGTTATGTGCTCATGCACGCCGACGATCGCGGCCGCACGCCTCAGGTCAACCATTGGCTGGAATCCTCACTTAAAATTTGCTTTTAATATCCCACTAAGTAGACGAAAAATCTACACTTGGCGCAATCGCGCCCACAGCCACCAGCGGCGGCGCGAAAGAGGTCTGGGTCAGCCGGTTCACGGTAGATTTCCAAATTATCGGCTCAGGCGTAAAAAGACCCAGAGAATATTGGCCCCATTATCGCCGAGCATGCCTGGGAACACAAGACTGGGATCTCAGTCGTTCGTTTTTAATTTTTTAGTCATGGCTGGGAGTCCTTCCCTCAGCAACTTGTTGCAGCTATAGTATTGCCGCACGAATAATCACACTTGGCAACCGGCGATTTTGCACTGGGCCAGGGTGTTTATCCAAATTGGTTTGTTAAAGAAACGGACCGGGGGAACCAGGCACAAAAGGGAGAGTCTATGCTAGCGATCTTGGGAGGAACCGGGCCGGAAGGAAAGGGATTGGCGCTGCGGCTGGCCATGGCCGGAGAAACGCCGATCATCGGGTCCCGCGACGCGGCCCGGGGCGCGGCAGTTGCCGAGGAATTGGCCCAATCTATATCAGGGATAACGATCGAGGGCTCAGACAACGCCGGGGCTGTTGCAGCGGCGGACGTGGTCTTCCTGGCGTTTCCCTACGAGGGCCAACGCCCGGTGTTGAAAGACCTGGGCCCGGCGCTCAAGGGCAAGATCGTGGTCTGTGTCATCGCCCCGATGAAGTTCGAGCGGGGCAAGGGCGCCAGCGCCGTAGAAGTCGAGGCTGGTTCCGCAGCCCAGGAAGCCCAGGACATGTTGCCCGATTCCCAGGTGGTGGCGGCCTTCCAGAACGCCAGCGCCGAGGAATTGATGGACCCCAACGTGACCATGGACGGCGACGTTGTGGTCTGCTCGGACCATTCTGAGGCCAAGAAACTGGTGATGGGGCTGGCCGACAAGATCAAGGACCTGCGCGGTATTGACGGCGGCAGTCTGGCCAACGCCAAGTACGTGGAGCAGATAACGCCATTGCTGGTGAACATCAATCGCATCTACAAGATTCACGCCGGCATTAAAATAGTGGGAATCTAGTCGCATCTACAAGATTCATGCCAGCATCAATATAGTGGGAATCGAACAGTCAAACCAATGAGAAAAGAGGGGACGGAACATGCCTAGAGTAGTGATTGACCTCAATACACCCAGTGGCCTGGCGGCGGTGAATGGACAGTGGAAGTTCGCCCAGGGGCTGGTGCCCGGCGAACCCAACGAGGGCCTGGTCTCCCAGCTTGAGGGTTCTCCGGCCCGGCTCGTCGATTACGACGACTCCGGCTGGGATGTGTGCACCGACCTGGGCAAATGGGTCACCCATGGGTTCTCGTTCGTCTGGTACCGGATCAACGTGACCTTCCCGGAGACCGTGGACGGCCATCCCACCAAGGGTGTCCGGGTCCAGTTTGAGACGTGCATCGACGATTACGGAGAACTGTGGATAGATGGGGAGTGCGACCGGCACCGGGGCGCCGTGCAGGGTTTCAACGTACCCCAGCGGGTGCTGATAACGGACGATGTACAGCCAGGCGAGCAGCACACCATAGCACTGTTGGCCGCCAACGGACCGATGGCTGCCCCCGGCGGGGCAGTCTTCGTGCGCTACGCAAATCTGGCCTTCGAATGGCGGGAGCCGGGTTACTAGCTCAGTCTGGGTCTTGGGCCGGAAGATGGACGCGCTTCTTCTTCATCCTCGTCATCGTCGTCGTCATCGTAGCCAAGCACGTTGTCCGCAGGCTCAAAACCCATGGCCTCCAGGTCAATGCGCAGCTTGCGGCAGAAAATCTCGACGCTCTCGTTAACCGGGAGCGTGATCTCAACCATGCCGTCGGCGACCCTTTGGATGGAACCCGGGTCTTCTTTGGTGAGTTCGACGCGAACCGACTCGCGGTGTATTCCGAGGGCGTCGGTAACCTCGAAAATCGCCTCCATGTCTTCCATCCCGATCAGTTCTTCAGCCATCACCGTCCTCTCCGAAAGGGTTTCCAGAGGTATAGTTTAGTCTTGGAATCTAACACCTGGGCTTAATCTTTGACCTAATCTTCGGGCGGCCATTTGGTGCCGCCTTCGAGCGGCAGGTCCCCTTGGCCGGCGGCCAGAGCGTCGGCCACCAGACCACCGAATTCTTTCAGGATCACCTCTCCCCAAGCTTGGGCGCGCTCCACTCGGTAAGAGGTGCGCCGGCCCCGTTTGGCCCGTCGCTGTTCGGCCTCGTCCAGCCCGGCCGTTTCCTCGTCGATGGCGGCGTCCATGGCATCGATGTCGGGCACCAGGGTGTTGGCGGTCTCGATGAACCGGACCATCTGCTGCATCTCTTGGTCCATGACCACAAAGAGAGGCACGGTGCCCGCCCGGTGTTCCGGCAGCAGGCTGTTGCTCAGCTCCAGTTCGTCGTCCCGGTTGAACACCTGGAGTGAGATGTTGGGGGTGCTGTCGGCTAGCTTCAAGATCACGGGGGTCGTGCTCATGGCGTCGCCGCACCAATCTGCTGTGAACACGGCCAGCTTCAGCGGCTCGCTCAACTCGTTGAACAGGCTGAGGGCATCGGCCGGAACCTGGACGGCATCATAGATGGCCACGAACGGGTCTTTATTGACCTTGATCTGGTCGATGTATTGTTGGGTCGTCATACCCTGTTCGAATTTCTCTTGGTCTAGCCTGGTTTCCTGTGTCGATGCCACAATGGCCACCCCCAGGGCTGAATAATACGCGCCTAGTTTCTCAATATTGGCCGCAGTTGGCAATGGGCTAGCTAAAACTGCCCCGGCTCGACGTTTTCCGTAATCATGCGCCATGCTAGAATTGGTCGTCCAAATCACACATGTCCCATAGCGATCGGAGGCTGCAACTTGGCGGATGAAGCCAACGCCCCTTTCTTGAAATACGCCATCTTCTGCCAGGACACTTCAGAGACCGACGACGGCGAACTCACTCTGAACGGCATCGTCGATCTCTTTGAATTGCCGGAGCCCGATGAATCGGACGATAACCACGACCCGGTGCTAGCCACGGTTGATTACAACCTGGCCTTCTGCATCGGCGGGGTCGAGCCAGGCGATCACTACCTGTTCGTCACTCTGAAGACGCCTGGGATACCCCTTGAGACTCCCCCGGCCCAGAAGGTGGAATGGGAAGAGGGAATATTGTTCCAGCGCTGGATCAAGACATTCCGGATCCCAGTTCAGAAGCCGGGCATCCACTCAGCCGCCATCTTGTTCGACGGCATACCGCTGGGCGAGGCCACCTTCCTGGTACGGTTCAAGAGCAAGCAGGCGGAGGCGGAGTCTTAACTCCGAAAAGCCTTACGGAAGTTGAATCCCGTATATCGCTTGTCTATAATTGGTACGAGCCTGGGGATTTCTGAAAAACAACCCCGGCAATGGAGCTGAATAGTTGGCTAATCAGACCGGCAAACGCTACGTATGCAACAAGTGCGGTTCCGAGTTCATCGTAACCAAGGGCGGCGACGGCGCCATCGTCTGTTGCCAAACCCCCATGGAACTCAAGTAGAACGCCCGCAATAACATCCCCACTGATAATCGACGGAGGACCGCTAGATGGCCAACCAACTCGGCAAGCGATACACCTGTGAGACGTGCGGCAGCAGCGTGCTCTGCACAAAGAGCGGCGAGGGTGAGATAGACTGTTGCGAAAAGACCATGGAGATTCAAGAACCCCGCAAGCTGCCTTCTTCAGACTAAATCTGGAACCAACCTCGAATAACAAAAGTCCCCTTCTCAACTGTGCGAGAAGGGGCCTTTTTATTTCCTCAGTCATCCTGTTCCGTCATTCTGGCGAAGGCCAGAATCCAGATGGGTTGCATTAGCCAATCATGATTTCACAAAAGCATCCTGGATTCCAGCTTCCGCTGGAATGACGGTGGGAATCATTTGACAGTTGTTGGATGGCTCGTCGAGAGCCGTCGCCCTCACCCTAACCCTCTCCTCCTTCCGCGGAAGGATGGGAGAGGGGACAGTTCTCGCCTGTCCGGCGGAGGCCACCTACAAGAAATGGGGTATCACGTGGCGGCCCATGAGCTTGATGCAGTCCATGATCCGGGTGTGCTCCAAGCGGCCGGGCTGCAGGAAGCACAGCACCTGGTCCACACCGGCCTCCTGGTATTTCTTCATCACTTCGATGATTGTGTCGGGGTTGCCCATGGCAAAGGCGCCTGAGTCCAAGTGGTCTTGGGCTACTTTGTTCACCCGCTCCGTCTGGATGGCGTCCACGGCAAACTTGTAGGAATCGGGGACCTCACGTCCCTGCCACGGGTTGTAGAGACGTTCGGCGTTCTGCACGAACCACTCGCCCTCGGGACCACCGATACGCTTAGCCTCTTCGTCATCCTCCCCGCAGTGGACGATGACCAACGCGGCGATCTGGTCGTTCACGAAAGAACCGACCGGGTTGGCGTTCTTCACGGCGGCACGGTAGGCTGCGACCCGTTCGTGCAGCTGGTCGTAGCCGCCCAGGTTGAAACAGAGCACCCCCAGACCCATCTCCCCGGCGGCGGTGAACGAGTCCGGTTGGCTGCAGGCCACCCACAGCGGGGGGTGGGGTTTCTGCACCGGCTTTGGTATCACCTTGCGGGGCGGGATGTTGAAGAACTCCCCCTGATGAGAGAACGTTTCCTCGGTCCACATCTTGGGGATCATCTCGATAGCTTCCCGCCACTGGGCCTTGGTCTGCTCCGGATCGACCTCGAATCCGTCCATCTCTGTCAGGGTCGTCGAACGCCCGGTGCCCAGGTCCATGCGGCCGTCGCTAAGGATGTCCAGCACCGCCGCCCGTTCCGCGACCCGCACCGGATGGTTGTATTGCTCCGGCAGCAGGGCCACAGCGTGACCGATGCGGATACGCTTGGTGCGCTGGGAGATGGCCCCATACAGCACCTCCGGCGCGGAGCAGTGGGAAAACTCGTTCAGAAAGTGGTGCTCAACGGTCCAGAAATAGTCGAAGCCCACCTGGTCTCCAAGTTCCACCTGAGCCATGATTTGGTGGTATCTATCGCGCTCGATACCCGGATAGTGGGGCTCAGGAATCTGTATCTCATACATCATGCCAAATTTCATGTTTGCATCCTCCCAATGGATAAACCGTGCCTGTACCGCGGGAGACCGGGGTTGGTCTCGGGCGCAGAGCATCTGGTTGGCGAATGTTACCACAGCGAGTGGGCCGGGCACGCGTCGGCTTAAACCCAGCGGGGCTGTGTACCCAGCGGTATGTCAAAAAGGTGTTTGCCGACCTCTTCCCGCACCAGGTCGGGGGTGCTTACGGCGTGGAGGGTGCCCATGCGGACGTCACGGTAGTAGCGCTCGAAGTTGTCGCTCTCGAACAGCCCGTGGGCACCGCGCACTCCGAAGAGCCGGTCGACCGCTTTCTGGGCGTTCTCTCTGGCCACCAGTCCGGCCATCTCCATTCGGGAGGCATCCTCGGGCAGGAAAGCCTCATCGGCCAGGGCTTTGTTGGTGATGGACCGGGCTTCTTGGACCAAGAACGCGCGGCCCGACTCAACCCACATGGCGGCGTCGGCCACGGCGAACTGGTTGCCGGGCATGCTTCCTCTTGTAGCGCCGCCCAGGGTCATGCTGCGGGCTTTGCCGAACTCGATGGTCTCGTCCAGCGCAGCCTGGGCCACGCCCAACATCATGGCCGACATCCAGACCCTGGCCTTGGTCGGCACTTTCAGCGCTGCCGGGCCGTTGGGCAACCACGATTCGTGGGGCGCGGGTCTGATGGAAATAGGGGCCATGTCTTCGGCAACGAACACCTTGTCTAGCAGCACGTCGTTGGTCATGGAGCCCCGGGCCGACATGGACAGCCAGGTGTCTTCGATGGTCATTCCGGGCTGGGAAGTGGGCATGAGCATCCAGCGGTTGTCACCGTCCACCATGGTGCTTAGGAACATCCAGGTGGAGATGTTGGAACCGCTGACGAAGGACCAGCGTCCCGAAGCGATGAACCCACCGGGCGCCGGTTTGGTGTCGCCGCCGGGTATCGCGGCGTGGGAAATCAAGGACCCGTTCTTGACCACGTCTTTAAGCAGTGAATGGGCACCCTTGCCCATCATGCCCAGTGCACGATTGCAGAGGACGGAGTGGTTGCCCATGACCCAGGCAGTGGAGGCACAGGCCCCGCCGATGATCTCGTAAAGAGCAATCTGGGTGACCAGGTCAGCCTCGGTCCCACCGAGGTCAGCGGGGATGGCGACGGTTAGCAGCCCGGCTTCGTGCAGGTCCTGAATGTTCTCGACCGGGACGCGGCGATTCCGGTCGGCCTCGGGGGCCCGCTCAGCGATCCTTACGGCGGCCTGTTTGGCCGCCCGCACCAGGTCTTCCCTGGGTTCGATGAAAACCGGCGGCTGTGCCTTCTTCGCCACCATCGGCATCCTCCCCTAGTAATTGGGTAGATCGCCGGGGTGACCCGGCACAACATGACTTATGCGCATCCTTCGCCGGAGCTCAGGACGAACGGTGGGTTGGGACCGTTCGTGGTTCCTTCCCCGAAAGGACGTCGAACCATCGCTTGGCGTAGGCCAACGATCTCCAGGCCAGTCCAGTCGATATACCCCTAGGGGACCAGCATGGCCCTAGTGATGGGGGTCTGGCTCTGGTCCCATTCGGCCTGGGCGAAGGCCTCGTTGACCTCGGCCAGAGGGAACGTATGAGAGACGATCTTGTCGAAGGGTAGAACGTCCTGTTTGCGGACCAGGAAGTTCAGCAGTCTGGGCAGCAATTCTGGCTTATACATGAGCGAGCCGATGATGTTCTTGCCCTGGAGCAGTTTGGAGGGGTCGATCGACACCTCTTTGCCCCGAACGATGTCGCCGATCTCGACAAAGGTGCCGCCGTTACTCAGCATGTCTATTCCTTCGGCCAAGAGTTCTGCCCGGCCCACCAACTCCATCACCACATCCGCGCCGCGGCCGTCGGTCAATTCTTTGACTCGGGCGAGCCTGGTCTCGGGGGTGTTGAACTCTTCGATGTTGATGGTGTGGTCTGCGCCGAATTCTTCGGCCAATTGCAAGCGGTTCTCCAGACGGTCTATGACGATCACCCGGTCGGCGCCCATCTCTTTGGCCATGGCGGTGGCGTGGATGCCCAGACCGCCGGCGCCCTGGATAACCACATAATCACCCTCTCCGGCTTGGGCCCGGATCAGCCCGGTGGTGACCGTGCCCATGGCGCAGTTCACCGGACCGAGGATGTTGTCGTCCAGTTCGTCGGGCACCTTGAAGAAGGGATGGCGGGCCGGCAGGTAGAGGTAATCGGAGTAGGTGGCCACGAAATAGGGCCAAACCCCGGCGGCGGGATAGTTACGGTTCATACACCAGTTGGTGTTGCCCTTCAGGCATTGGCGGCAGTGGTAACAGGGGAAGACGGCGGCGTAGACCACCCGGTCTCCCTTCTTGATCGGCGCTCCGGCGGAGTCGGTCTCAATGCCGTCGCCCAGCACCTCGACCACACCGGTGCCCTCGTGCCCCATGGCCCGGCCAGTGGGCGGGATGGGCAGGTTCGTCTGGTTTTGGTCGCCCCGCCAAGTGTGCAGGTCTGAACCGCAGACACCGGCTTGGGTCATGCGGAGTATGACTGCGCCAGGAGCGGGCTCCGGCACCTCATACTCTTCGATCACAAAGGGTTTGCCGTATTCCTTGCAGACTACTACTCGGCCTTTCATACGCTACTCCTTTTGCTGGACCTGATACCCTCAACAACCTTCTAGGGCGAGACCGTTGAAAACAGTCGTCGAGAGGCTGGAAAGACGCCGGTAACATACCACAACCCTTTAGGAATGGGTACTCGCCTGCGCGCGACTAGCAAGCTCACCAAATCAGCGATGTTCACTTACCGTCTCCAGGTTTATACTTGCCGTAATAGCAGTATTTTGGGTTATAGTGCTAAGCATGAGTTTTTATCATATCGGTAATGTTCAGGCTGGAGTGCTTGGCCTCGCTCGAAGGGCGGCAATCCTCAAAAGCAAGTCGGGTCTTTGGTTCTTTGGCGCCAGCCTAGCGATGGCCTTTGTGTCATTGGCTTTTGCGCCGGGTGTGTTCGGCACGCTTGGCATCCTGATGGGGATGGCGGCCGTGGTCAAAGGGGAGCGTTACCTGGGGATGCTGGGCGTTGTCGCCAGCGCCGTGTTGGGCGTCACCGGGTATTACTTCGCGGGGGCGTTAGTCGGTTAGTAGAACCGCGGCGACAACTGGTTCCCCGTAAACCACGTAGAACCATAACTGGACCCGCCGCGTGGCGGACGCCGGTTTTGACACCCCATAGGACCGCTGCTACACTCGCCCCAATCTGGAAAGGGCCCTTAGAAGGCCCCGATTGGAGGCTGGTCCATGCCCGCTCGAACGGGGCAGCAATACATCGACGGCCTGTCAAAGAACCCTGCTGAAGTCTGGATCAGCGGCGAGAAGGTGGACAACGTCACGACCCACCCGGCTTTCCGGAACGGAGTGCGTTCCCTAGCGGCCCTCTACGACCAGCAGCACGACCCGGCCACCAAGGACGCCATGACCTTCAAATCGCCGTCCTCGGGGGAGCCGGTCGGGCTATCGTTCATCATCCCCAAGACGATCGACGACCTGGTCAAGCGCCGCGAGATGATGACCAATTGGGCGTGGGAAAGCTGCGGAATGATGGCCCGCACCCCGGACTTCCTCAACAATGCGGTGTCCGGCTGGGCCGGGTCGGCGGACTACTTCCTCGACAACCGGCCCGAGTTCAAAGACAACGTGCTGCGCTACCATGAGTACATCCGAGAGAACGACCTGACGCTGACCCACACCCTGGTGAACCTCCAACGCAGCCGCAACACCGCAGTCATCGACAACATCGAAGAACAGGTGGCCCTGACGGTGGTGAAGGAGACCGACGCCGGCATAGTGGTGCACGGCAGCCGTATATTGGCCACCCTGGGGCCCATCTCCGACGAGATAGCCGTCTACCCCACCCGCACCCACATCCTGGGCAAAGACGCCTGGCGGCAGGCGTTCTCTTTCGCCCTTCCTTGCGCCACACCAGGCATGAAGTTCATGTGCCGAGAAAGCCTGGACCTGGGCCGCTCCAACTTCGACCACCCTCTGGGGGCCCGGTTCGAGGAGATGGACGCCCTGGTCTTTTTCGACAACGTACTGGTGCCCTGGGAGCGGGTGTTCCTGCTGGGCGACGTGGACATGTGCAA
>Ga0066860_10001212_pt1 | contig 11689 bp, 8 predicted proteins | sample ETN07SmetaG_FD_65601 | JGI IMG/M metagenome (GOLD analysis project Ga0066860, IMG submission 65601) | Marine microbial and viral communities from oxygen minimum zone, Eastern Pacific Ocean - ETNP2014F14-07SV275 | ecosystem: Environmental > Aquatic > Marine > Oceanic ... | reverse complement strand
AGAGCGTTGTCGCCGGGTTTGGCGCCCAGGATTTTGCCGAGGGGCGGCGGGTTGAATCCGAGGCCTGCGTGAGGAGTCACCAGCGTGCCGTCTCTGCCGAAGATTTCGATGCCTCCACCAGGGCCGAAGGGCGCGGCGCTGGTGCCGGTCATCATGGCCCGTCCTCCGTTGACGAAGCGCAGGGCGATGTGGAATGTGTCGTCGGAGGTGGCCTGGACGGTCTCTCCGGAGTTCGGGTGGATTCGGTCGCCGAAGTGGGTATCCAGCTGGCCCGAAACCGATTCAACCTCACCGAACCAGTGGCGCAGGCAGTCGATGTAGTGCGAGCCGAGACCTCCGAGGAAGCCTCCGCCCGAAGAAGCGTCGTCTCCGCCGCTGAGGGGTCGGGCATGGAAACCTCCGCGCGGGCCGATGACCAGCTTCAGGAGCGCCATGTGAAGCTGGCCGATGTAGCCTTCATCGATAAGCTCCTTCACCCTCATACGGCCCAACGCGAACCGGAACTCATGGGCGATCATGCCTGTGAGTCCGGCATCCTCGGCCTTCTGCCACGCCTCGCGGGCCTCAGACTGATTGAGCGTGAAGGGCTTTTCGCAGATGATGTGCTTTCCGGCGTCGAGGGCCTCCATCGTCATCTGGTAGTGGTTGGCGACGGGGCTGACGATGCTCACAGCGTCGAGACCGTCCATCTGGAGCATTTTTCGGTAGTCGGTGAAGGTTTTGGAGATGCCGAACCGTTGAGCAGCCTCGGTGGCTCGTTCCTCTCGTCGAGCGCACACCGCCACAACGTCCAAACCCTCGGACTGAAAGGCAGGGATGTGGACGGTGGCCCCGAATCCCACTCCGATAACGCCTATCCGCACACTAGATGGTGCCATTGTTGATGCTCCTAAATGATGTTTACGTTTGGTTAGAGACTGCGCAGATCAGACACAATCCGGCGGAATTTTCTCTGGTTGATTGATTCACAGGGCCGAGTCCTGACGAGTCGGGCTGACTCAATCCTCGTTGACCAGCTTTGCCATGAGCCGGTGGAGCGCGGGCAGATCATCGCCGGGGTTCTCGTTGAACCTGGCGGCGCAGACGGGCGGCATCCACCCGCGGACGTAGTCCTCATGCACTTAGGTTATCCGATGGTAGCGCCGACGGTACGTGTAAGTGAACAAAGCGCGCCCTGCGTTCATCATCAGCCTTTTGTGCATCGGAATGTGAGCCGGCAAAGTAGCGGTCATCAGGACGACCAGCGTTCGGGCGAAATCCGCCGCTGGTATGCCCTTTTTGGCTCCCGGCCAGTCTATCAGCACAGGATCGCCGGAGGTCATCATCACGTTGTCAGGGTGAAAGTCTCCGTGACAAAGGAAATCTCCATCTGGCAGCGCATTGAGCATTGTGTGGGCCTTGGACTTCCATTCGTCGGGCGGGACTGCGGCTTCGGTGATGCTGACCCTCAAACGCTCTCGCCAGGGCGGAAGGTCATCGACGCGGGCCGCAATGACCTGAGCATGAAGACTGGCATCAGGCTTCCATTGGAACCTGAGACGAAGATGTAGGTCGTGTCAGTATATTGCTGCGAGTGGATGCTCGATAGCCTATGTTGAACCAGAAACCGACGCGTCATTAGTCATGAACCCCCCGCTAGGTTCTCCCCTGTTATCCTGCAGGTTCTGCTATAAACACTGGAATCGATCGGTCGGTTTTGTCCTGGTATTCCTGGTAGGGAGGAAATGCTTCTACCGCGATGTCCCAAAGACGTTGCCTCTCGGCGGAATCCTCAACCTCTCGAACCTTCATCGAGTGGACATCGACCCCGTCGCGGATTTCGACATTCGGATCAGCCTGCAAGTTGTAGTACCAGACCGGATGTGTCGGCGCTCCGCCTCTGGAGGCCACCAGGACGTAGTTGTCTCCGTCCGCGACTCTCATCAACGGAGTTTTGCGTATCGCGCCTGTCTTCCGGCCTTTGTTGGTCACGATTATGACTGCCAGGCCATTTAATGATGTGCCTTCGGTGCCTCCGCTGCTTTCGTATAGTTCAACCTGGTTTCTCACCCACTCGGTCGGGCTGGGGATATATTCGGCCATCGTTCTCTCCTCGTCTCGCTTTTAATCTATTCTGTCAACTGCACAGAGTATATATGAATCGCCGTTGCTCAGACTCTCCCACAGATCAGCCGGGAACTGTGCCAACCTGGTCCGGAATGCCGGCATGAAATAGACGTCTTGGTGTTGGCACGAACGCACTGACCAGAACGACTGCCAGGAAAGCCACGCCGCCTGCCATGAGTATCCAACCGGGGTCGAAGGCGTCGGCCAGAACGCCGTTGATGAAGTAAGAGAATGCCATGATTCCGCCAGCGTGAATCAGGTAAATGCTGGTGATGCGGCCACGCAGTCGATCGGGAGCCACCGATTGAATCATGATGGTGGCCATAGTCATGAAACCCGTATGAGCGACTCCGATTACCACCGTGCCCAAAATAGCGACAGGCATAGTTGGAGCTATCGCCAGAAGGATATTTCCCAGGGAGCTGATTACAGCCGTCGCCAGAAAGACCCGGCCTATCAACCCTCGGCCTTGAATCGGAGCTATTGCTAACGAGACCATCAGCGCTCCCAGGCCGACCATCATGTGCATGTACGCGACGCCTCCCCCGCCGGCGTCCAGCCGGTCATCAGAGATCGCTGGCAGGAGTGATTCGAAGGACATCACAAGGACGCAGTGGAACATCACGAGGAAAATAACGCTTCGCAACACACGATGGCTGTAAACGTATCGGAAGCCCGATAGCGCGTTGTAAATTAACCCCCTGCCAGACTCAATGACGCCCGTGGACGGCGTGCGTATCTGGAGGACGAAAAATACCCCAATCCCGTACAGGCAGGCGCAGGCGAGGAAGATCCATTCGAGTCCAATCACGCCCAAGAGCGGCGCTATCACTCCGGGGCCGGTCAGGCGCGTGGCATAGTAGCCTGCGTTAACCAGGGCGTAGGCATTGGGCAGAGCTTTCCCCGGCACAAGGTTGGCGGCCAGGGCTTCGATTGCGCCCATGTGAACAGCTCTGGCGCAGCCGTTAACGAAGGCCAGAAGCAGAACGTGCCATATTTGGATAGAACCTGTGAGAATCAGGAGTCCCAGCGCCAGTCCGTGCAACAGGCTGATGACGTAGGCCAATGTCAGCACGTTCCGACGGTCAAATCGGTCGGCCAGGTATCCGGCGATTACAGGCACGACGAACCATGGCAGCATGGCTACCAGGAATACCGACCCCACCCAACTGCTGGGATTGCTCTCAGCAAGATTGAAGATCAGCCAGCCTTCGGTAGCCGCTATTGCCCACGATGCCGACTCGCCAGCGACGTGACCGAACCACATCATGCGATAGTCCCTGTGGGCCAGGGACGGAGCCAATCGGTTTTTCGCGGCCCGACGAATTTGAGCTAGATCAACCAATCTACCAGAAATTCCTTTTACAGTTTGATCGAGGTGTCCTACGTGGGTCGGATTTTGTTATGATGTCTGAATTTCTACCTGACTGCAACAGTGCCTTCTTTTTTTATGAAGAACTGTTCCTGGCCCGGCGTTCCTTCAAAGTCGCCTTGTGGGCGGAAAGACAACGTTACAACGTAGTGATCTTCAGGGTCCTCTTCTGAGATAACCTCGAATGCGATGGGCGTCCGCCTCAATCGACGCCCATATGCTCCGGGCGTTTCCTAGGCAGTGCGCATCGACAGAACCCGAGCCAGATCCTGAGAGATGTAGCCTGCGACTTCTCCCGTATCGTCAAACTCAAAGGAGCATGTTTTATCGCCTGAGCCACCGAAGGAATCTAGCTTTTCTTCGGCGCCACCCGGATCGTTGGTCATATATAGGTTGCTCCAAATCCTCTGTTGTCATACTCGCGCCACGACGGCACGGATGTCTTTGAACACATCACCCGGAATATCTCGGTCTGAGAATCCTCCCGCCATGAAGCAGTCAGGAAGTGATTGAAAAACTCTTGTAGGTTCCCGTCTAGCAATTCCACGCTATCATCGGTCCTGAAAAAACTCAACGCAGTGCGTTGCACGCAGAATGCAGGCTTCAATTGACGTTGCCGGAAGTGGACAATTCACCGATGGAACTAAGGCACAGCCTCGAAGTTGATTCGCAGATACTCGCTGGGTTCGCTATCCAGGAACGTGCGCTGAACGTGGATCGTCGCCTCTTTTTGTTGCGAGAACTGGAGATGCTCCAGCGCCGCACCTGATCTGACCCACATGTAGTCGCTGTGCTCTTCGGAGAGATGAACTTGGGCATCATCGTGAACGTAGCCCACAAAAACCGGAACCAGGTTGATGACGTTCTGTCCTGATTCATAGAACCGCTCAACGAAATCGGCGGAGTAGAACCGGTACGGTGTGAGTCCGGTTTCTTCCTTGATCTCCCTCAAAGCCGCTTCCCAGGCGGTCTCTCGCGGCTCAATCAGGCCTGAGATTTCCTGCCATGTGCGGTTGAGGTATTGGGATGTCCTCTCAAGGAGAAGAATCTTGCCGCCGTCGTCGTCTCTTATGCACAGGTAGGCGGAGACTGAGAACGACCTGATCGGCACTTCTTCCCGCATGATGTTCATGTTTTCATCTCTCGGAAAATAGGTTTCCGCGTGTCAGGTTATCAGGTATTAGGGCATCAAGCATCGGCGATAGCCACGCTGTGTCGAGGCGAAGCATCTGGTCGCGTGCAGACCAGCGCTTGCGTCAATCACGGCCAGATGCTTCACTGCGTTTCAAAATGGCGAGACCTGACGACCTGTTACCCGAAACCTTCTTTCATACCAATGGCAAGTTTACTGACCGCTGATAGCTGAAGGCTGATTGATCTTGTGCATCTATAAATTGCGCTGGATGAACTCGGTGATGCGCTCTTCCATGTAGACCCGGTCTCCCAACTGGCGGGGCATGTGCCGTTCGTCGGGGAACAGCATGAACTCGTAGGGTATCCGATTGGCTATCAGCGCGTTGATGAGCCGGGCGGTGTGGCGGAAATGGACGTTCTCGTCGATCAGTCCGTGGACCAACAGCATGTTGCCTTTGATGTTCTGAACGTGGTTTACGGGGCTGCTGTTAGCGTAGCCGTCCGGATTGGACTGCGGAGTCCCCATGTACCGCTCAGTATAGTGGGTGTCGTAACCGTCCCAGTGGACAGTCGGCGCGCCGACGACTCCCATTTTGAACACGTCCGACGCCTGAGCCAGGCACAGCAGAGTCATGAAGCCTCCGTAGCTCCATCCGTATATGCCAACACGTTCAGGGTCAGCCAATCCTTGGTCTACCAGCCAACGTACTCCCTCAACCTGGTCCTGGACCTCGATGCGTCCCATCTGGTGTTTGATGACGCCCTCGAAGGCGAGGCCGCGCCTGGCGCTTCCACGATTGTCCAGCATAAACACCAGATAGCCCTGACTGCGAAGGTACTGTGCTCGCATGGACGCGGTCATGCTCCAGTGGTTGTCAACGACCTGAGCATGGGGGCCACCATACACGTACACGATGGTCGGGTGAGGGCCGTCTCCGAACTCCGATGGTGGGCTGTATATTGCCCCGTGAAGTGTCACGCCGTCGTCAGTCTGGAGCGTCACAAGCTCTGGAGGCTCCAGTCCAAGGTTCTCGATTCTGGGATCTGACGGTTCGTGAATCGTGCGTATCTGTGACCCATCATTTAGCGACCGAAGCGTGATGGTCGGGGGAACATCGATCGAGCTATGCGAATCTACGAAATTCTTGAACTTGTGGTCGATGGTGACAAGGTGCATTCCAGGCTCGTTGGTGATGCGTTGAACAGCGCCACCGGACAGAGGAACGGAGTACAGATGTCGCTCGGTAGGGCTGTCCTTCGTGGCTGTGAAATAGATCTGACCGTTGCTCTCGTCCACAGCCGCGAGGCCGGCGTCCCCGGTCAGTCCGGCAACGCCTGAGAGTCCGTCCACCATCCAATCGCCGTCGGTAAGCTGACGAATCAAGCTGCCGTCTCCGTCGTGGAGATACAGGTGAGTGAACCCCGTGCGTTCCGACGCCCAAATGAACTCGCCTGAGTCTAGAGGGTGGAACATATTGTGCAAGTTTATCCAGATGTCGCTGGTTTCTCGCAATACCGTGGAATGGGCTCCGGTGGCGATGTCGAAACGGACCAAGTCGAGAACGGTCTGTTCTCGGTTCTCGATCTGCGCCCATAGCTCGCCGTTGGGCATCCAATTGACGCGAGGGAGGTAGATGTCATCGTCGTCGCCCAGGTCCATCCAGACAGGCTCTCCGCCTTCAACAGGGACGACGCCCAGCCGCACGATGGCGTTGGCCTCTCCGGCGAAGGGATAGCGATGGTCTTCCTGCGCCCCCTCGCCCACCTGGTCTTTGCCCTGATGGACAATGCGATAGACAGGGATGTGAGTCTCGTCCACTTCGGTAAAGGCAATGTGGGAACCATCCCTCGACCACCAAAAGCCGGAGCCTCGGCCCATCTCCTCTTGGGCGATGTATTCGGCAAGGCCATGAGTCTTGCCTGTGCCTCGCGCTCCGCTGGTTATCTGCCTGGGAGCGCCGCCGTCTACCGAAACGACATACACCTCGGAGTCCTGAACGTATGCGATCTGAGTTCCGTCCGCCGAAAGCTGAGGGTCGATAATCGGAGCGTCGCCGCCGTCAACGACCGTCCGCGCCGGAGCGTCGGGACCGTCCATGACGTAGATTGCGCTCTGTCCTGGAATCAGAATTCGCCCTGTGCTGTCGACCCAAGAGTATCGAGTGATTCCCCGACCCATCTGACGCTGGCGCTGCCTTCGCAAGGCTTCTTCGATAGACAGTTCCTCGCTCTCATCATCCAGCCCCGCCAGGATCACGCGCCCCTCTCCAGTTTCGATGTCGAGAGCATGAAGCTGACGCACCGGACTCTGGTCCTCGCCGTGCAGGTACGTGACCAACCGGTCATCGTTGCTGAAGGCACAGGAAACCGGAGCCGCCATCCCCGGAGCCGGGAATTTTGCGACTTCTTCTATTGGGAATCTTGAGTTGTTTTTGTCGGGCATTTTGTCGGTTAGTCCTGTGATGTTATGAAACGAGGGTGTTAGACGTGCAAGTGTATTCTGTCATGATATGTATATCCTGGGGCCGCGGCCGAAGGATCTGGTCGGAATAGCACAACCATTGTCCTACACACGACCAGATGCTTCGCTGTCGCTCAGCATGGGATGGTTGGAGGTCTAATGATACACGGAGTCGAGGGAGGTCGGGGAGAGGGGGTAGCCGTCGCTACTTTAAGACAATGCTTCGAGGTGGGCGGTGGCGCGTTCGGCGTTGACTTCCTCGAACCAGGACTCCAATTCTCGAAGCATTCGACCCGCCCGTCCGGGGTGGGAACCTATCAGATTGTTTAGCTCCGGGGCCGGTGGGTCCGGCATTAGCCGTTGAGGGTCTAGGTTCTGCATCACGCTTGTGACGTTCTGGGGGTTGTACTTATTCGATGTCCTTCTGGACGTAGAATTTGTGGGCTTCTTCGTCGTTGGGGCTGGAGTACTGGATGTCCATACGAGGCCGCACCAGCTTCCAGTCGCCCTCGCGCATGGCGGCGTTGGTGGCTCCGACGGGTTGGTCTCGTTCCACTGCCAAAATCGTCTGGGTTCGTCTCAGGGCTGTTCGCCGAGTATTTGGGGCAGGACGTTGTTTCTGTCGAGAGGCAGGTCGCCCTGCATGTCGATGCCTGCGGCAGCGGCCAGTGTTGGCAGCCAGTCGGTGAAGTGGATCAGATTAGTGACTTCATGATGACCTGACGGCAGGCCGTTGGTCCATCTCATTATCATCGGCACTCGGATTCCGCCCTCATAGACTGAACCTTTAGCGCCGTTGAAGCCCCAGTTGTATCGGGTGGTGTCGATATTGACGCCCGAAGGGACCTGGTCGCTTCGGAGCATAAATGCCGGGCCGTTGTCGCTGGTGAACATTACGATAGTGTTCTCGTCCAGTCCCTGATACTCCAACTCGGTCAGGATTCGTCCAGCCGCCTGATCCATGACTTCGATCATGGCGTAGGTTAGGGCCACGTCCCTGCTCAAGTCCATTCCGCTGTATTTTTCGACAATAACATCCGGCGCCTGGAGGGTCGAGTGCGGTGCGTTGAATGGGACCATGAGCAGGAATGGGTCAAAGGCATGGCGTCCGATGAAGGACACTGCCACCTCTGAAAGAACGTCAGTCAGGTAGCGTCCGTCCGACGGACGAGTCAAGCCATTGACGTCCAGATTCCAGCGGTAGTAGTCGGCCCAGCCGCCGCGAAAGCCCACGATCTCGTCGAAGCCTCGGGGGTTGGGATGATACCGAGCGTCTAGCGCTCCGTTATGCCACTTGCCCGCCATTCCGGTGGCGTATCCTCCCGCCTTGAACGTGTCGCCGATAGTTGCCTCACGGGTAGCGATGCGGTCCATGCCTCGCACCTCCTGGGGCGTCACGGCCCCGGTGCGATGGGAATATCGCCCCGTGAGCAGGGCGGCCCTGGCGGGAGAGCGTACGGGAGAGCCGGGATAGTGCTGGCTGAGGCAATGGCTTTCGCCTATCAGCGCGTCGAGGTTTGGGGTTTGGACGTAGCCGTCGTTGTGGGCCCCGAAATCTCCGTAACCCATCTCATCAGCGTACATCAACACGGTGTTGGGTCGCTGGCGCTGCGCGCTAATGGTGTCTAGCTTAGGGGCGCAGGTTCCTCCCAATCTAGCACGCCTTTTGCCTTCAATGCGTGAATTTCATCCTCGGTGTAACCCAAATCTTTGAGGATGGGCATGGTGTGTTCGCCTCTGAGGATGCCGCCGCCGGCCTTGCTAGGAGTCTTGGAGAAATTTAGAATTGGAGAGTAACGCCAGAACTTTCCGAATCGTTTGTGTTCGACTACGGTCGTGAATCCGTTCTCTCGAACATGCTCGTCGTTGTCGAAGAAGCCAAACATATTGCTGTCCTCGACCTGGACACAGCCGACGTCTTTGGCCGACAGCTCTGTCTCCCATTCCTGAGGAGTTTTGGTCTTGAACAGCGGCGCGAGCTCGGCGATCAGCGCGTCGTCGTTCTCCTGTCGCCCTTCGAGAGTGGAAAATCTCGGATCATCGCGCAGGTCAGGGCGTTCAATGGCGCTGCATAGAGCCAGCCAATCGTCCTGCATTGGGCAGGCCAGGAATATCCAACCTCCCAGAGCCTCATAGATGCGATCCAGAGCATGGATTCCGTAGCCTTCGGAGTCTGGGAAGAGTCGCGGGGGCTTGCCTTCGTAGTCGAAGAAATCGTCGGCGTTGGCATAGGCGTTGGCCTGAATCATCGAAGTCTCGATGTATTGGGGTTTGCCGGTGCGCTGGCGGGTGTAGAGCCCCACGACCACGGCGGTTGACGCCACCATAGACGTGTTGGGGTCGGGATTCACGTCCTGAGCGCGACCCAGCACCCGCGACACCTCGACGATCTCTTCCATCGTCATTTCTGCGTCTTCAGGAGGTAGCGCGTCGCGGCCTGCCTGGGTCAACGCGCCCCCTGCGACCGCGCCGCCGATAGGGTGCATGGCTGGACGGTGATGGTAAGGGCCAGAGGAGCCGTAGCCTGACACGTATACGTAGTTGATGTCCGGGTTGAGTTCGCGCACCTGATCAAGTCCGATGCCCACCCGCTCCGGAGCGCCGGGACGCATGTTGTGCATCAAAACGTCGGTCTTGGGAATCAAACGCCTCAGGATTTCCTGCCCTTCTTCAGTTTTGAGATCGAGAGATAGTCCCTCGGTGCCGGCCATCGTCCTGTTGGATGCGATGCCGTTGTTTCCTCCGCGCATCCAATCGCCGTCGAGGGTTTCGATTCGAATCACCCTGGCCCCCAACTCGGCCACCAGAGAGCCAGCCAGAGGTCCGGCGATCACAGTGGACAGGTCTAGCACCGTCACGCCCTCCAGCGGGTGCTTGGGGGGAGGCTTCGAGGCTGTCGTATTATTCGGCGGAACAGGGATTTCGAGAGACTTCAAGACCTCGTCGGTGTGCTGACCGAGGGTCGGGGCAGGCCCCTGGATTCGGGGCGGCGAGCCGTCCATGTAGAATGCTGGGCCAAGCTGTCGCATCGAGCCGACGGTCGGGTCCTCAACATTCTGGACAATGCCGCTGTGGATAATCTGAGGATGGGACAGCGCCTCGGTGGCCGTCATGAATGGCTCGGCTGCGACGTTTCCTTCCTCGTTGACGAAAAGGTCCATCCACTCTGCTTCGGTCTTCTCTTGCATCCGGGTAAGGATCAACCTGCGGAGAGCCTCGCGATCTTCGGGTTCGACTAGGTTGGGGGCATCGACGAAGCGCGGGTCGTCGTAGATGTGCCCCAGCCCGATGGCGAAAATCTCCGAACGGAACAGCCTTTCTATCAGGTTGGCAAGCTGCATCCACTTGCCGTCCTTGGTCCGTACAGGCAGATATTGAATTGGCGAGGCTCGCAGGGCAATGGTCGTCGGGTCGAAATCGAAGGTCTCCGGGAATTTGATCATCATCTGCCAGAGGATGAACTGGGTCAGGTCGTAGTAGGTCACGGCCTGAAGCAGGCTGGTGTCTACCTGCTGGCCCTGGCCCGTCTGGTCGCGCACCATTAGCGCTGAGACGATGCCTCTGAATGCTCCCATCGCCGCCGCGTGACTGGCGACGTTGACCACGGCAAAGCTGGGACCTTCCCGTCCGGTGATTCCGGCGAAGATCATCAGCCTGCCAGACTTGGCCTCGATAAGCCCTTCGTAATCCTTGTAATCGGAGTACGGCCCTTTGGGGCCGAAGCCGGTTATGGAGCAGTAAACCAGGTCTGGGCGTTCGGCCTTCAGCGTTTCATAACCAATGCCCAGAGAGTCTGCGACGCCGGGTTTGAAAGTCTCGATCACCACATCGGCGCGCTCGGCCAGCTTGCGGATCTGATTTATGGCATCGGAATCGTTCAGGTCAAGAACCACGCTCTTCTTGCCCCGGTTCCAGAGATGAGATTGAGGAACCGCCCGGTATGGGTCGCCCTCAGGAGGCTCGATCTTTATGACTTCAGCCCCGAAGTCCGACAGGGCCATCGTGGCGATGGAGCCGGCCATCCCCTGGGAGAAGTCTAATACAGTGATTCCTTCGAGCGCCTGTGTCATTTCGTTCCTCTGAGACGGCATTTAGCCATTAGTTTTCAGCCGTCACCAACTTGTCATTCTGATGTCGCAACCGAAGAATCTGGTCGGAGGCGAAACGACAGTTAGTATGCGCGCATTAGATTCTTCGCCTCGGCTCAGAATGACAGTAATATTTTCCTTTTACGGTGTTTGTGAAATTATCTGTGGCCCGGCGCCGTTCATCTCGATCTCGATGGACATTGCCTCACAAGGGTTCGGGCTTCCCTGAGTCTCGCCCAACAGCATGATTTCGGTCTTCATCCAGCCGGGTTTGAGTTCCAACAGGCCGACGGTTCCCATACGAAGCTCTTTGTGATGGGGGAAGGTGATGCTGCCGCTGTTGATTAGCGTCACACCCTCGCGATGCTCCAGCCGTTCTTGATGTGTGTGCCCGGCGATCATGATGTCCACCGGCTCGGGGAAGTATGCCTGAAGCTGTTCGGTGGGCCGGAACTGGCCCTCCAGGCTGTGGATCATGCCTATGCGCCAGCCCTCGATCTCCAGAGTCTGAACCTCTTCTGAGCGAGG
>Ga0066860_10001211_pt1 | contig 11698 bp, 5 predicted proteins | sample ETN07SmetaG_FD_65601 | JGI IMG/M metagenome (GOLD analysis project Ga0066860, IMG submission 65601) | Marine microbial and viral communities from oxygen minimum zone, Eastern Pacific Ocean - ETNP2014F14-07SV275 | ecosystem: Environmental > Aquatic > Marine > Oceanic ... | reverse complement strand
AAGACTGGAGAAACGTCGTTCAGTGAGCGCTGGGCCAATATTATTGGCTACACGCTCGACGAGTTGGCACCAGTATCTATCGACACCTGGCTGGATGCTTGCCACCCGGACGACCTGGAAGGCTCAGGCGAGCTTCTTCAACAGCACTGGGAAGGCACACTGGATCGCTATGAATGCGAAGCCAGAATGAAACACAAAGATGGTCGCTGGATCTGGGTCCACGACACGGGTCGAGTCGTTGAATGGGACGAGGACGGAAAACCACTGCGCATGATTGGTACCCACCTCGACATCACAGAGAACAAGCTCGCACAGACCGAAATCAATATCAGTCATCAACGCATTCAACTGGCGACGGAGTCAGCTGGCATTTGCATCTGGGAGCATAACCTGGCTACCGGAGAAATGACCTGGGATGCCGGGATGCGGGAGCTGTACGCTATCGACCCTGATGCTGCCCCGCCGAACATCAGAGAATGGGAATCCTATATTCATCCAGAAGACCACGACTGGGTTGTCACGCGCCTCAAAGACGCTATTCGGCACAGCAAACCTTTCGACTACGAATTCAGAATCGTGCGCGCGGATGGAAAAGAGCGTCACGTTCGAACGGCTGCAGTCATTCTTGACGACGATCATACGCAGGGGTCCCGGATTGTCGGAATGACCAGCGATGTGACCCAACAGAAAGAGAATGAGCTTGCATTATTAGCCGCAAAGCGAGAGGCAGAAAGCGCAGCACGCACCAAAAGCGACTTCCTGGCGACCATGAGTCATGAGATCCGTACGCCAATGAATGGCGTTCTTGGTATGCTCAACCTCCTGAAAGATACTCCACTCACAGACGATCAGCTTAACCGGATACGCATTGCGCAAAACAGTGCGCAGTCTCTGCTTACACTGATTAACGACATCCTCGACTTTTCAAAAATCGAAGCGAATAAGCTTGAACTTGAATCCATTGAATTTGAGCTTAACGGTGTACTGACAGCCGCTACAGAATCGCTGGCCAGCCAGGCCGAAACAAAAGCCGTGGAGCTATTGGTCGATACTTCAAAACTGCACACCAATACCGTGATCGGCGACCCTGGGCGGGTCCGTCAGATACTGATCAATCTTCTCAGTAACGCCATTAAATTCACCAATGAAGGAGAAGTCACGGTTTCTATAGAACAACTCCTGGTTGATGATAAATGGCAACTGTTGATGAGAGTAAAAGACACCGGCATAGGCATTGACGAAACCAAGCGGGTCAATCTCTTTAATGCATTTAAACAGGTCGACTCCTCCACCACGAGAGAGTTTGGCGGCAGTGGGCTCGGGCTCGCTATCGTAAAAAACCTTTGTGAACGCATGAACGGTTCAGTTTCCGTTCAAAGCACTCCAAATAAAGGCAGTGAGTTTACCGCCACCGTACAACTCGATATTGCCCCCGAAGCGACACCCCTTCCCGGCCTTAACGGCACTCGTGTACTGGCAATTATTAATAACCCTAAATCCCGCGAGATTACCCGCCAGAACCTCGAAGCTTTGGGTGCCAGAGTGGATGCCGTAGGTTCTACCGCAGATGCCTCCGAAATACTGATAGGCGACCCCGACAGCGTCGACCTTCTGATCCTGAGCAGCAATATTCCGGGGGAAGACTGGAGAGGCAGCTCAGAAGCACTCGCTCAACTACCGGCGATGGATACGGCGCTCAGAGTGTTGATGGTGCCAGTCAGCTTCCGTCAATCTGAGCGAGTGCTCGAATCCGGCAGACTTCACGGGCACGTGTTAAAGCCACTGAACGTACTTAACCTGGTCGAGTACTTCCATACCCGTAAGGAATTCGGCCAGACTGAAGGTTCAGGCCCGAAACGCGATAAGCCTTCCTTCCGTAACAAACGGGTACTATTGGTTGAAGACAACCGGGTAAATCAACTGGTTGCAGAAGAAATGCTCACCGCGCTCGGTATCAAAGTCGTGGTAACAGAAAATGGCGATGAAGCTATTCAGAAAATTAGCTCCGAAGAGTCTCCTTTTGACCTGATTCTTATGGACTGCCAGATGCCCGTCATGGATGGCTATCAAGCGACTCGGGCACTGCGCCACGGGCGAGCTGGCGACCAGCACCAGAGCACTCCGGTCATTGCCATGACAGCGCACGCCATGACTGGCGACAAAGAGAGATGCCTTGCATCCGGCATGAACGACTACCTGGCCAAACCTGTTGACCCTGGTTTACTGACGTCAATGCTCGAACGCTGGTTACTGACAGATGACATAAATCAGGAATCGTCAGTAAGCAACGCTGTCGTCATTAGAAGTCAGCCTCAAGCCGGAGAGACCATCTGGGATCGCCAGCAGGCGCTTAAACGCGTTGTCGGCAACGAGAAACTGCTCAACCAATTAATCGATATGTTCCGCAGTGAACAACCTGTGCGCTTGTCTGAAATGACACAGCTCCTCGATGGCGGCCGCTATGACGCACTCAGAGAGGTAGCACACAACCTCAAAGGCGTCGCAGGCAATCTCGGGCTCGTTGCCCTACAGAAAGTCGCCTCCAAGCTGGATCAGGATATCCGCACTGGCAACACCAGCACTGCCGGTCAGTTGCTTGACGAGTTGCATGAAGAAACAGCGCGGCTGACAGAACTGCTGGAAAACACTAACAATGCCAAAACGCCGACGCCACTTATTGGCCTTAGAGAACAACTGGTTGCAATAAATCACGCTTTGGAACAAAACGACTACATTAGTCAGAAGAGTCTGGAATTCATGCTTAAACCCCTTGGGAATGCGTATTACGAAGCAGAACTGGGGCAGCTTGCACACGAAATCACCGCATTTGAAAACGCAAAAGCTCAGTCTAGGATTAAATCACTGCTTCAGCAGATAACCGAGAGCAATAAAAATGCCTAATGACATTCCGCTATCCACCGTTTTACTCGTCGATGACTCCCCGTCGAATATACGCGTTATGGCCGCTGTACTTCAGGAACGCTACCGAGTAAAAACAGCGACAAGCGGACAGCAGTGCCTGGACATGGCGCTGAAGCACAAACCTGACCTGATTCTGCTAGATATCGAAATGCCTGGGATCTCGGGTTACGAAACCTGCCGCGAACTCAAAGACATGAGCGAGACACGAGACATCCCTATCATCTTTGTCACCGGCCGCGACAATATCGAAGATGAAGAGCTGGGCCTGCGCATCGGTGCCGTTGATTACATTACCAAACCGATACGCCCGGTGATTCTGTCCGCGCGCGTTGACACGCACATCACTCTGAAACGTCAACAGGATCGCCTTCTTCAACTGGCCATGCATGACCAGCTCACGGGTCTGTATAACCGCCACTACATGTTAGAGATGGTCGACCAGCGAATCGCACGGGCTCGCCGCCATAACACACCCCTGACAACACTGATTATTGATCTCGACCATTTCAAAAAAATTAATGACACTCATGGGCACATTGTCGGTGACCAGATCCTTGAGCAGGTAGCAACTCTGCTCGAACGTCAGTGCCGCACCGAAGACACTGTCGCACGCTTCGGTGGCGAAGAGTTTATCGTACTGATGGAACCCTGCAGCCTGAATCAGGCTCACTACAAAGCCGAAGTCATGCGCCACCAGATATCAGAACTCATGCCTTCGGAGATCCCTGTCACGGTGAGTATCGGAGCCGCAGAATTGACCGAGCACGATGAAAACTTCAATGCACTTCTCAAACGAGCCGACGATGCTCTCTATCGCGCTAAGGAAAACGGACGAAACTGTACTGAGCTATCTCACATCGAGCACACGATACAAGCGTCGAAAGCATCCCACTAAAAAGCCCCGCACATATCAGGTACAATCGCCGCCTTGAAATAATTACCCCGGCGGCGAAGGTACCCACCATGACAGACCAACCCTCAACCCCAAGTGTCGGTGAAGGCGATGCAATTCCAAGCAGCGGCAAAGTAGGATTTGTCAGTCTTGGCTGCCCGAAAGCGCTGGTGGACTCTGAGCGCATCCTGACCCAACTCAAACTCGATGGCTACGACGTCGTTAATCAGTACGACAATGCTGATGTCGTGGTAGTGAATACCTGTGGTTTTATTGATGCTGCAAAACAGGAATCACTGGACGCCATCAACGAAGCCATGAACGAGAATGGCCGGGTCATCGTGACAGGCTGTATGGGCAAAGGCGCCGACGCCGAGCTGATCAAAGAAAAGAACCCAGGAGTGCTCGCGGTAACGGGCCCTCAGGCCTATGAAGAAGTGATGACCGCCGTACATGAATGGTCACCCAAGCAGACTGAGCATAACCCCTTTACGGACCTGGTTCCGCCTCAGGGCGTGAAACTGACGCCACGTCACTACTCCTACCTGAAAATTTCAGAAGGCTGTAACCACAGCTGCACTTTCTGCATTATTCCAGATATGCGCGGCAAGCATGTCAGCCGTCCGATCGGAGACGTACTGGAAGAGGCTAAACGACTGGTCGACGCTGGTACCAAAGAACTTCTCGTGATCTCTCAGGACACCTCAGCCTACGGTGTCGACCTGAAATACCGCACCGGCTTCTGGGATGGCAAACCCGTTAAAACCAAGATGCTCGATCTCTGTGAAGAGCTCGGCAAGATGGGCGTTTGGGTTCGCCTGCATTACGTCTATCCATACCCGCATGTTGATGACGTGATTCCTCTTATGGCTGAGGGCAAGATACTTCCGTACCTGGATATCCCCTTCCAACATGCCAGCCCACGGATTCTGAAACTGATGAAGCGCCCTGCCCACGCAGAGAACACTCTGGCGCGCATCAAGAAATGGCGTGAAATCTGCCCTGAGCTGGTATTGCGCTCGACTTTCGTTGTTGGCTTCCCCGGCGAAACAGAAGAAGACTTCCAGATGCTACTCGACTGGCTCGAAGAGGCCGAACTCGATCGCGTTGGCTGCTTCAAATACAGCCCGGTTGAAGGCGCTAAAGCCAATGACCTGCCAGATCATGTGCCAGAGGACATCCAGCAGGAGCGCCACGATCGCTTTATGGAAAAGGCTCAGGAAATCAGCACACGCAAGCTTGCGCGTCGCGTTGGCACCCGCATGACAGTGCTTATTGATGAAGTCGACGAAGAAGGCGCGATTGGCCGCTCAATTGCCGATGCACCAAACATCGATGGGATGGTTTACCTGAACGAATTCTTCGATTGTCAGCCAGGTGACTTTATTGAGGTGGATATCGAGCATTCTGACGAGTACGACCTGTGGGGAACGCCGGTCAGCAGCTAAAGACGACCGGTTTGTATTGCGTAATGGATCTCCACCCCGCGAAGGCGTGGGGCGGGAATCCAATCTCTTCGAGTTACCCCGCAAGAGTAGCTGCAAGATCTTCCTGCGACGGCATAAACCAGTAAGAACCCGTCAGTGCGTCACTGAAATCCATCATGGCATCCGTGATGCCATCATCTTTACCCAGCATGCTATCAATCACGTTCACAAAGCGATCCATATCACAGGCAAATGCCAGAAAATAAAGCCCCTTATCCTGGCCACCGCCGTACGGAGTTCCCCGGCGGTACATTTTCATCGGCACATCATCAACATCGATATCCGTGCGCCCCACGTGTGATTCAGGAGGAAGCGCCGTCCCCTCCAGCTCAATATTCGTCTCTTTGGTGCGGCCGATGACGTTTTCCTGAGCATTCACACTCAGGCTGAGGAACTCCTGCAGCCGGTGCGTCCACTTTTGCCCCAGAACAAACGAACCGCCCTCTCCCGGTTGGCCTTCAGGAATAATTGCCGCAGCACGCTTTTTCTCCGCCGTTCCGGGGTTGCCTGTACCGTCGACAAAGCCAGTAATAATGCGGGCATCACGAGTTTTATAGCCATCGAGATCCAGCTCAAGGTCAGCAATGCTATTTAATGCTTCTGTGACCTGCACGACGGCATTCATCACATCGCCACGATCTTCGCCCACCACCCAGATAAACATGTCTCGCTGCGAAGCCGGCATAACATGCCCTTTTGCAGAATATTGAGCAGTAAAATCATGCAAGCCATCAGGCGACCAGCCCGGCCCTAATCGCTGCCAGCTAGCTTGATTGAAGGCGACCAGAATATGAGCGCCATCGACAGGCTTCACCGCCTGAGACAAGGCCTGGCGCAACTCGGCATCGGATGTCGAACGGAATTGATATTCGAGGTACTGACTGCTACGACCCGGCTCTTCGAACAGGCCGGCCTGATGTGTCTTCATTGTAACGGCTCCGGTTGTCATCGCCCTCTGTATCTTCAGAGGTTTTAATTATTCTAGCGCCAGACACCCGATAGTTCAGCCGTTATTTAAGTCGAACCCTTTTACCCACTCTACAAATCTCAGTGATGGCATGGAACGCCCAAACAAGAACCCCTGACCGCATCCACATCCCATCTGACGAAGCGTATTAAGCTGATTCTCATTCTCAATTCCCTCCGCCGTAACGTTCATACCGAGAACACCACATAGGGCAAAGATAGCTTTGCAGATTTCTATGTCGTTTTCACTATTGGGCAGATCCATCACGAAACTGCGATCAATTTTAACTCGGTCAAAAGGCAAGGATTTAAGTCGGCTCAGAGAGGAGTACCCTGTACCAAAATCATCGATAGCAAGTCGTATCCCCAAGGCTCGTAGCTCGTCAAGCTGCTGCTTTGCATTCTTATTGTTCTGGATAGCGGTCTCAGTCACTTCCAGCTCGACTCTATCGGCCGGAACGTCATGCTCCTTTAAAAGATAACTGATAATTTCGGGGAAGTTCTTATCCGATAACTGACGAGCAGAAACATTGACCGACACAACGAGGTCATCCAGTCCTTGCAGTCGCCAATGATGCAGCTGGGTAAAGCTCTCACTTAATACCTTTCTTCCTAACTCCAGTATCACGTTGCTCTGTTCAGCGATAGGAATAAACCGCTCAGGCGGGATCATACCCAGATCATGACTGTACCAACGACACAGAGCTTCGGCACCGTAAACACGATTATTTACGACATCGACAAGTGGCTGAAACTCGACACATATTTCGTTGCTGGTTAACGCCCCTTTTATGTTCCGTTCAATGCGATTTCGCTCGACAGATACCATAGCTAGCTCGAAGTCATAGAACTTAAAGCAACTTTTACCGGCGTTTTTGGCATGCATCAGTGCTGTATCCGCCGCAGTGATAACATCTTCATGGGTAATGAGTTCCCCGCCAGAAATAGCAATACCAATACTGGCTGACACCTCAACGACTTCACGCGACAATGTAATGGGCGCTGCCACTGCTCTGAGAAGCTTATTCGCCATGACACGTATTCCTTCATGGTCGCTGAAGTGAGGCGCAACAATAACGAACTCATCGCCACCAACGCGAGTCACCGTATCATCTTCCCTTACTGAACTGACGAATCGCTCGGCAATAATCTGCAGCAACCGATCCCCTTCCGCATGACCCAATGTATCGTTGACGAGTTTGAATCCATCCAGGTCGATATAAAGAATAGCCACTGGCTCTGCTGATTGTCGCTGTGCACGCAAGCATTCGCTTAATGTTCGCTCCAGATGAACCCGATTTCCGACACCTGTCAGAGAATCCAGAAAAGCCATTCTCTGCAGGTTTTTCTCAGCGCGGCGAAGTTCACCGATGTCAGAAACAGTGAACACATAATTTGTGATAATACCGTCATCATCGAACACGCCCGCGATGTGTTCCCATGCTGGGAAGCGCTCGCCCGACTTCGTATTGCAAGCTACTTCACCACTCCAAAAATGATTTCCTTGTTCAAGAAGTTTTGGAGAAAAATGATCTTTATGACGACGAGCGTGAAGAAACTCATCCGGATCACGTCCGGTCACTTCCTCAATGGTAAATCCGGTAATAACCTCTAAAGCAGGATTAGCGGATATGACTCTTCGTTGCGAGTCAGTGATCAGAATAGCTTCGGAGATTGATTCAAATACTACTCTGGCCTGGCGAAGCTCTTCTCTTTCTCTGGCCTCTTTCTCGACGTCGCGAGCAATACCAACGACCTTTTTATGATCTTCTTTATCTGTAACAACTGCAGCAAACAAATCCACACTATGGTAGTTATCGGTGTCTTTGAACTGCAACCTGACCTGGCGCGAAAGCTGGCCCTGGTTATTAAGTGAGGAGATCAGAATTTCTCGGTCATCTGGGTGAACCCGGCTAATAATATCGTCGATAGTACTGGAAAACTTTGTCGCCTCTGACGGGGTCGGCTCCGCCAGGCAACGCTTGTCGTCAGGCTCCCACTCCCAGGCCGACATATTGGCAGCCTCAAGTGCGAGCTTGAGCTTCATGTCACTCTTTTTTATTTCATCGTCAACCTCATGTTTCGCCAGCGCGACCTGAATCGTGGCATCAATCTCACGAGCGTCATAAGGCTTAATCAGATAGCCATAAGGGGTTGACTGCCCAGCTTCCCGAATTACAGATCGATCCGAATAGGCACTCAAGAAAATGACTGGTATATCCAGTTCTTTCGAAATCAGCTGAGCGGCTTCGGTACCCATCATGGCTGTTTTTAAATGAATATCCATCAAAACCAGATCGGGCTTTAGGCGTCTCGCATACTCGATAGACTCCTCCCCCGACGCCACACTACCAACCACCAGGTAGCCTAGCTTTTCCAATGTCATTTTCAGATCGAGCGCAGTGATCCTCTCATCTTCCGTGATCAGTATCTTTTCGCCACTCATCCCTCAGTCTCCCGTTTACTAAAGCGTATTTCGTAGCGAGTTCCATATTCTCTATGCAAGGATATCTCTGCATCCAGCTGCTCCACTAACCCAGGAATCAACTGAAAACCCAGTGAGGTAGTTTTGCCGAGTTCAATACTTTCATCGATACCTTTTCCGTTATCCTCGACAACTACGATATTCGTGTCACCTTTCTGCAACATCGAAATTCGTATCTCTCCATTATTTTGTTCAGTAAATGCATGTTTAATCGAATTTGTTACAAGTTCATTCAGAAGCAAGCCGAAAGGCAATGCCTGATCCATCGTCAAAAGTAATTCCTGGTCGCAAGGTACAAGTACCGTTTCGATATTTAAATTACTTCCGTTAGTATGACTGCGGCTTATGAGGGTAACTAACTCACTACTGTATTTTTCAGCGCTAATACTTTCGTAGGTTTTGTGTTCGTAAAGTTGTTGATGCATCAGTGCCATCGCTTTGACCCGCCCCTGACTTTCAAGAAATGCGCCCTCTAACTCCTTCGGTACGCTGCGAGCCTGAAGGTTCAGTAAACTGGATACCACCTGAAGGTTATTTTTCACACGGTGGTGAACCTCATTCAGGAGCGACGTCTTTTCTTTTAGAGCTTTAATAAGACTCGTCTGAATCTGCTTCTGAATCGAGATATCGACCACTGTTGCGAGAACGCGCGTCCCTTCCGGGAACTGCAACGGCGTCAGTGCAACCTCAACCGGAAACTCAGAACCATCACGACGGCAGGCCATCAGTTCACGCATTGCAGCCATCGCTCGGGGAACTGGGCTTTCCTGATAACGAGACCGCTCCTTGCGGTGCTTATCGCGCAGATGCGCGGGGATCAGATCTTCGATAGAACAAGAGTAAAGCTCAGACAGCGAGTAACCAAACATTTTGGCCATACTGGGATTAGCGAGCATAATTTCGCCGTATTCGTTGATCATTACCAGGCCGTCGGCGGTTGAATCAAATACGCGACGAAAGCGTTTTTCACTCAGTGATAACTCAGCTTCTCGGGTCTTTCTTTCTGACACATCATTGGCCGACGCTACCAGGTGTGTGACTTCGCCATCGGCACCCAGCAAAGGAGTGATCATAAAGTCGATCGTAATCCGGGTATCGCCGACCGTACGAACCGGCACATCGTAACGAACTGTCTCGCCTGCGCCCGCGCGAATGACCGCTGAGCGCAATTGCATCTGGATTTTCGGCGAGTAGTTCCACCAGATGCAGTCCCAGAATCTTTTACCCACAACATCGGCCAGATCAATGCCCGCCGCCTCTAGTGGGGCCCGGTTGGCATCTATTAGCAGACCGTCAGGCGATAAAATGCCAACAAAGGTGAACAGGCTATCAAGAATACGCCGCTGCAGTTCGTGCGACTCTTCGCGAGTGCGCTTGAGTTCGTACTCCAGCGTGCGATTGACCGCCATGACGAGAATTCCGGACACGTGACCAGGTGATGAAAAAATCGGCAGGTAAGATGCCTCCCAGAAGGAATCCTGCCCCTTCACACTGGGGGTTTCACCAGAAATCTCCAGGTTTCTTACCGGCTCTCCTGAGTCCAATACTTCCTGCAGAATAGGAATAACCAGAGGGGCGAGTTTTGGTAAAACCTCTGAGACTGTGTGGCCCACATGCTCGTTGATAGACACGCCATTGAAGCGTGCGAGCAAGGAATTCAACTCCAGATACCGCAGTTCGGTATCAAGAATAGCTATTCCCATATCCTCGGAGCTCAACAAGGCGTCAAACGCCCCAGACTTCAGCCCCGTCAAATCCCTCTGTACTGTTACCGCCATTGCCTTCTCCCGCGCTTTTAGCGCCGAATAGCCTCTGTAACATAAGGTTAGTCGAATTATATTTTTATAAAAGGTTTATGGCCTCCATGGCCAAATAAACCAGTAGTCAGACATTACCAGCCAGACTTTTGTTTCGGGAAGTGAAAATTAATCTTTTTACTAAAACTGACTATTCACACTGAACAGCTTGGCGCGAACAGCCCGTCGGTAGTCAGATGGAGCCACGCCCTGCCACCGGCGAAAGATCCGGCCAAAATGGCTGGCATCACTGAATCCACACAATTGAGCGATCTCGGCAACCGATAAGTCGCTGTTCTTGAGCCACTCTTTGCCAAAGCGACACTTGAGATGCAGTAAGTATTGGCCTGGGGATTCCCCGGTCACTTTCTTAAAACGACGACTTAATTGCCTCTCACTCAATCCAGCGATCTCCGACATCCGCCTCATGGACAGAGATTCCTGCCAATGCTGGTGCAACCAACTCTGCGCCAGTGCTATGGCTTCATCAGCGTGCTGCGGGGCTCCTTCTGTAAACACTCTTTTATCAAAGGACATACGCGCTTCTGGCGAGAACTGCTGCTCTACGTACGCTGCTGTTTCGTTGTTAAACAATGTACCGATCAGATGAATCATCAGGTCAGCGCCCGAGTTGATACTGGCGGCACAATAGATACGCCCTGCCTGAGTAAGCAAGTGATCTCGTTGCAGACGAACGTCCGGGAAGTCATGAGCAAAAGCATCCAGTGCATGCCAATGAGTAGTCGCTGCCTGACCATCTAAGAGACCTGCTTTTCCGAGTAGCCAGGCGCCCGTACCGATACTCATAATGACCGCTCCTTCTGAATAGCGTTGCCTGAGCCAATCGCATAATGGGTCTGACGCATCCAGCTTGCGTAGTGGGTTGCGCCACATCGCAGGCACAATCACCAGATCAGTCTCATCTATATCCGCCACAGACGTTCCACTTGCGATCTTAAGTCCACCAACTGGCTGGCAATCATCAGATGCAGAGACCGGTTCAACATTAAGACTCAGCCGGGAGCGGGTGTTGGTCCGATGGTAACTCACCGCGGCATGCAGCATTTCGAGTGGCATCGCCAGACTCGATAACAGCATCTTATCAAGCTGAAGCACGCTGACATGAAAGTCAGATCGATTACGCAAAACT
>Ga0066860_10001208_pt1 | contig 11704 bp, 10 predicted proteins | sample ETN07SmetaG_FD_65601 | JGI IMG/M metagenome (GOLD analysis project Ga0066860, IMG submission 65601) | Marine microbial and viral communities from oxygen minimum zone, Eastern Pacific Ocean - ETNP2014F14-07SV275 | ecosystem: Environmental > Aquatic > Marine > Oceanic ... | reverse complement strand
TTGCTGGTGGGGACGTACTTCATGCGTCGGCCTGCTACTCTCTAGAACGACCCTGGCTTCAACGCCTAAGGGCCCGGCCGCGGACTCGTGCAGCCCCGCAAGCAATTGGGTGTCGGAACCATGACATCCAAGGGCCGTTTATCCCTCGTATATTGGAATGTCATCGCGGAGAATGGCCATCCGTGAACCAAAAAGGCTCCCGGTTTTAACCGAGAGCCTTGCTAGTCTCAAAAAATGGTGCGCCCGGCGAGACTCGAACTCACAACCCCTGGGTTCGAAGCCCAGTACTCTATCCATTGAGCTACGGGCGCATCTAATGGGTGAATCTAGTAGAATTGCTGTTGGGGCGAGCGACGGGATTCGAACCCGTGATCTCCTGTGCCACAGACAGGCGCCTTAGGCCTCTTGGCTACGCTCGCCACGATGGGAGTTGCTGTGCCGAAGAGGGCGGGACCCAGCCGAACACAGTTTCAAATAGGCTTGAATATGTTAGCAAATGAGCGTGGTTCTTACAAGGAGCCGCAGCTAGGGCGGGGAACAGGCCAAACCCGGAACTTAGATTGCAATCGGGTGAGTTCCATTGAAATAGAAGACCCTAGCTATCTAAAATAGGCTTAAGTCAAAGGCCGAAGTTCTGTGACACCGGAACTCAAAAACATCTATCCCGGGAATTAAGGATCAACGAAATGGGTTGGAAGACACTCCTACTAGCCTTTGGACTATTTTTCTTGGTGGCAGCTTGCTCCGGGTCGTCCGACAGTGACGGCTCTGAGACCGCCAGCACGTCGCCTGAGCCGACTGCGGCATCCGGCGCAGCGTCATCCAGTGAGTCCACTGGGACCGGAGAGCCACTGGAAGGCGGGCGCTTCGTCCGGTTGTTCGTGGACCCACCCACCCTTGATCCGCACCTGACCACCGATGCCACCTCCGCCCAGATAATCGTCGAGGTGTTCGGCGGGCTGGTAACCATAGACAAGGACCTCAATGTAGTCCCGGACCTGGCGGAGAGCTGGGATATCTCCAACGACGGCCGCGTTTACACCTTCAGGATCCGCCCTGACGCAGTATTCCACGACGGCAAACCGGTTACTGCAGAAGATGTCCGCTGGTCTCTGGAACGGGCCACCGACCCACTGACCGAGGCGCCCAACGTAGACCAATACCTGGGTGACATCGTCGGCGTAGACGCGAAGATCAATGGAGACGCACTGGAGATCTCCGGTTTGCGAGTGATCAACGAACGGACCATCGAGATTACTATCGACGGGTCCAAATCGTTTTTCTTGGCCAAGCTCACCTACCCGACAGCTTTCGTCTTGGACAAGGAAAATATCGAAGCCAACCCCAAGAACTGGTTCCGCAAGCCCAACGGCACCGGCCCCTTCCGGATGACCGAATACAAGGTCGGCGAGACCTTGATCCTCAGCCGTCACGAAGGCTACCATCTGGGCCCGGCCAAATTGGCCGAAGTGGAGATGATCCTGAGCGGCGGCACATCGATGCTGATGTACGAGAATGATGAGATTGACATCGCCGGCGTCGGCCTGGCCGATATCGACCGTCTGCAAGAACCCACCAACAGCCTCAACGCCGAACTCCATCGGGCCGCTCCACAATTTAGCATTCAGTATATCGGCTTAAACGTCAACGAGCCGCCCCTGGACGACCGCAAGGTACGCCAGGCTTTGAACCTGGCCATCGACAAGAATGAGATCGCCACCATCGTGCTGGGCGACCAGGTTGTGCCAGCCACCGGGATTCTTCCTCCGGGGTTCCCAGGATTCAGTGAGTCGGTGTCCGGCTACGAGTTCGACCCGGTGCGGGCGAAGCAATTGTTGCTGGAGTCTAAATACGGCGACGACCTTGATAACATTCCGCCCATAACGATCACGACCCCAGGGAGCTTCGGCGCCAACGTGAGCCTGGACATGGAAGTGGTCTTGGCCATGTGGGAGAAGAACCTGGGCATCACGACAGAGTTCCAGCAGACGGAGTTCGCCACGTTCTTGAAAGACCTTAACAAACGGCGATTCCAGATGTTCGACATCGGCTGGATCGCCGACTATCCCGACCCCGAGAACTTCTTGGACATATTGTTCTACGGCGACAGCAGCAACAACCACACCAATTACAGCAACCCGGTGGTCGACTCCCTATTGGAGCAGGCCAGGATCGAGACCGACGAGGCCAAGCGCTTTAAGATTTACAACGAGGTGGAACAAACCATCTTGGACGATGCGCCCTGGATCCCTCTATGGTACAGCGGTGAACGGTACCTGCTGATCAAACCCAATGTGCATGACTATTTCCAGACGCCGCTAATCATACCCAAACTCAGGCATGTTTACCTGACAGACAAGTAGGGGCAGGGCGCTAGCTTGGGCCGATACATACTCAACCGTTTGATCTGGCTGCCGATCATCTTATTGATTGTTTCATTCATCACGTTCGCCTTAGGCCGGTTCGGGCCGGGCGACCCGGTTGAAGTGCTCATGGGGCAATATGCCGATGAGCAAGTCGTCGAGCGTATCCGCGAACAGCGCGGCTTCAACGACCCAATCGTCATCCAGTACGGCCGCTACATCGGGAACGTCGTCCGGGGCGATTTTGGCGAAAGTTTCAAGTACCGCGGCCGCACGGTGAGCGAACTCCTCAGGAAGAAGATGTGGGTCTCCGCCCAACTCAACATGGCGGCCCTGTTCCTTTCGGTGTCCATCGGCATTCCGCTGGGGCTTTTTTCCGCCCTCAGACAGGGCACGTACTGGGACACTGGTACAGTTGCGTTCGTTTTATTGGGGCAGTCCATACCCGTTTTTCTTACTGCACCGGTGGTGTTGATTGTGTTTGCCCTAAAGCTCGACATCCTGCCCACCCACGGTTGGGGTGGGCTCTTCGACACTCGTGTGATCCTGCCGGCCGTCGTCATGGGCGTGCCCGGGATCGCCCTCATCACTCGATTGACCAGGGCCAGCACGCTGGAAGTGATCAGTCAGGACTACATCCGCACCGCCCGCGCCAAGGGGTTGTCTGAATTCACTATCCAGCGCCGCCACGTGCTGCGTAACGCCATGATTCCAGTGATCACCATGCTTGGCTTTTCCCTGGCCGGGATAGCGTTCACCTCGTTCATCGTGGAGCGTTTCTTTGGCATCCCCGGCATCGGCAACCTGTTCATCGAGTCGATATTCGCCCGGGATTTCCCCATCATCAACGCGGTGATAATCATCGGCACAACTATGTTCGTGGCCGCCAACCTGGTGGTCGACCTGCTCTACCCCTGGCTGGACCCCAGGATCAGGTTGGGGGGCGCCTATGCTCAATGATGAAGCACAGCCGGTTCTTGGCCGGCCACGTCAGTCCAGCCCCAGTTATTGGGCCATCTCCCTCCGGCGGCTGCTTCGAAAAAAGATTGGCGTAACCTGCCTGGCCATCATCCTGTTGATGTACGGTTCTGGGATATTGGCCCCGCTTGTCACTCCCTACGGATTCAACGACCAAGACCTGTCGATAACCAAGCAAGGCCCCAGCGTCACTCACCCGTTTGGGACCGACCGGCTGGGCCGGGACATTTTGACCCGCATCATCTACGGACTGCGGACCACCGTGATCATAACCGTGGTTACTCTGGTCACCGGCAGTCTCGCCATCGGCATCACCGCGGGGTTGCTGGCGGGTTATTTCGGAAAATTGATAGACACCGTCATCATGAGGGTGGGGGAGGTGAGTTCAGCCTTTCCGGAAATCTTCCTTGTGTTGATAATCGTTTCCACTTTCAAGGCGCCGATCACCGAATGGGTCCGCGAGGTCGAAGATGTCGTCGGATTCGACATCGTGGCCTTGGGCGTGGTCGACTATCTGGTGTTGTCGCTGGCATTGGCCATCTTCTCGTGGTTCGGCATGGCCAGGTTGGTGCGTGGCCAGGTACTCCAGGCACGAGAGAACCAGTACGTGGAAGCAGCCCGGTCAATCGGAGCTTCCACACCAAGAATCCTGTCCAAGCATGTGTTGCCCAATGTTATGGGGCCGGTGATCGTGATGGTCTCAGCGGGGCTGGCCGGTATCGCCGGTTCGGAGATATTTCTGAGCTTCTTGGGCATCGGCATCCAGCCGCCGACCCCCAGCTTGGGGCTTATGATCTTCGAGAACGGAAGCATCTCAGTGCTGCGGTCCGACCCCCATCTGCTGCTGTTCCCAGTGCTTACGTTGTCGTTACTGCTCTTCACCTTCAACCTACTGGGTGACGCAGTGAATGACGCCTTCAACCCCCGCGCCCGCTGAGATATCCGCAACCGGGAACAGCATGACTTATGCGCGCCCTTCGACAGAGCTCAGGACGAACGGCGGTTACGCTCCCATCCGGTCAACAAAACTTGGTCTCTGAGAAACAGCGCCCTTCCCTCCGGCGAAGCCGAGAGTCTCGACTTCATCGGACCTAAACCTCCCACGTGCGCGGGGGAGGGGACTTTGCCGGAGGCGCAACTTTTCCTTGGTCAGAGGTTGTCTGTTTTCGACTGGTCTAGCTGAAAGGCCAGCGGCGGCGTAGACGGGGGAGGGCCACTAGGCCCAGGGGAGCGCCCAGCAGTAACAGCATGCCCAATCCAGTGGAAGCGCTGCCCGACCCGCCGGCTGGGATGCTGCAGCCCGGAGAGTTTGACCCACCCTCGGAGTCTGGCTCTTCATCCCCGTTAGCGCCGGCTGGACCTACATCGGAGCCGGGAGTAGCATCAGGCAGGGTGGTTGTCTCGGCTGCCGCGTCGGAGTCACCCTCTGAGTCGCCCGTTGAGTCTTCTGATCCGGCCAGCTCAGGGTCCGGGGTTTCGGAAGTTTCGCCAAGTTCAGATTGAAGCTGCTCAGGGGAGGGTAAAGGCTCCAGGCCTAGGCTCTTGCGCCAAGCGGTATCGAGGCCGAATTGGTCCATGCCATAGACTTCCAACAACGCCTGGTCAATGTCCAAGGTGCGCTGTAAAACCGGAAACAGTGCGGCCATGCGCGCTTCGCCGTAGGAGTGGATCATGTACTTGACCACGGAGCGGCCCTGACCGTAGGCGATGATGATGTCCTCGGGCGTCCCGCCGAAGGAGTTCAGATACCAAAGGGGCTTTATTCGTCTGGTGAAGATTCCGTAGCGCAAGGCGGCATCATAGTCGTCCGTCGGGTCGATGTTTCCGTACTCGGCCAAACCTTCGTTCAGCCACGATGGCACCTGGCTGATTGCCGATCCGGCGGCTTCGCCAACCAACAGATGTGTGAATTCATGCGACACTGTACCGGTCACCGTTGGGTCGAACCCATGGACCAATAGCACCCGTTCGTTGCTGAAGGCCATGCCCTGGGTCTGCAGCCCTTCGCTGACAGCCTGGGAGCGGAAGGGAAGGGCCGACGCCATGTGCCGGTAGTTGTTGTAGGAGACGATGCGGAGAGGCTCGGTGGGAGCGATGCCCAGCACCGGCAGCATCCGTTCCAAGTTTTCCTTGGCTGCTTCGAGGACAACATTGGCCCGGTCCTCGACGTACTCACCGTAGTAATAGACCGTGATCAGGTCTTCAACAACCGTTAACCATTCAAACCGGTTGTCCTGGTACACGAATTCCTTGGAATCGGTTCGCAACACCGCCCCAGCCTTGTCGCGGACTTCAAAGGAGTACTCTATTTTGGTTCCCGGCGGAAAGTAATCTCCTCCGGTGCCGCTGGGGAGCACGGACTCGCCAGTGACGTTGTCGCCGGGCTCAAAGTCGATGGAGCGGTAGGAGCTGCGGCCCTCTTGATCAACCTTGCTGAAGAAGACCCGGATGTCATCAATTTCGTCGATGCTGTTGGCGATGACTGAGAACCTGATCCCGTCAGGAAATTGGCTCTCCGCTTTGGCTTCCACCACATTGATATTCCCTTCATCGGCGCGAGTAACCACGGAGGTCGAGAATGCCAATCCGGCGAGTAAAACCAAAGTTGTGACGAATACGAATGAGCGCAAAATGTCCTCTGACCGCAAGTGTACGTTAGTGCTACGTCAATGTCGATTAACCGGACTTCCGTTGCGCGTTGAAGAAGACCGGTCGATCTTGTCTTGACGGTGATTTTCATTACGCCTAAAATCAATCTCGCAAACCCAATAGGCACGCTCGGCGTGAACGTCGATGGGCGATTTCATGAAATTTCCAACCTCAGCGTGGTGTAGATAGATGGCAATCACTGTCGGCCGGGTTATAGACCTGAATTTTGAGCCCTTTTACATAGATATGGTGCGCCGGGGAATCGTCCTTCAAGACGTGAGTCTAAAAGACATGGCCCAGGCCTTGCGAGACGGCGAGGTAAACGCCGGTCCGGTGAGTCTGGTGGACAGTTTCGGCCTGGAGGACATCTGCCTGCCCGTGGCCGGTTTCTGCCTCTCGGCGTCGAACAAAGCCGGGAGCAACCTGTTGTACTCCAAGAAGCCCATGGAAGAGCTATCCGGGGCCGTCATCGCGGCGGCCACCGGTGATTCAACGACCCAAAAGCTGTTCCAGGTGCTGTTGGCCCAAAAATACGAAGGAAACACCGATGCTTTCGTGGCTATGCCCGACGAGCATGACGCCTTTGTGATTTCTGGGGACGACGCCCTGCGCCGCCGCCGGGGCGCTCGGGGCTACGGGCACCGTTACGACCTCGGCGAGATTTGGCACGAGATGACCAGCCTTCCCTTCGTGTTCGCCCGCTGGATGGCCCGCAAAGAGCTGAGCCAAGAAGACACTCTTTTGGTGGAAGACACCCTCTACGTGGGATTGGAAGACGGCGTGGACAGTCTGTTCCATCTGGCCGACCCCAAAGACCATCTTCTTATGATGGCCCGCGACGTCGTCGACTACATCATCGGCTACCGGTATTTCGTCGGCCTCTCCGAGCGGAAGTCGATCGACCTCTTCAAAGAATACCTGGCCAAACTACCGGCTTAAGTTAGGGCTGCGGTGATCCACTTTCCAACACCGGAGGCACCCCTGTTTTGAAGATCACCGAGAGCTGCTACGAGGCTACAGGCCACACTTCCATCATCTGCGACTTCTCTCCGCCACGTTCCGGAAACCCAGCGGTTGTCGAGCAAGCCCAGATTGACGCCGACTTTATCTCCGTGGCTTACAACCCAGGACGCGCCGTCAGGACCAACTCGGCTATGCTGGCGGCCGCGATTCAACGCTCCGGCAAGGACGCCGTTTTTACCATGGCGACCAGGGACATGAACAAACTGGCGCTGCAGTCCCAACTATTAGGCGCGCAAGTTCTGGGTCTTCAAAGCGTGGTTGTGGTCCAGGGAGACCCGTTCGGCGAGCAGGACCAAACCAGAGTGGCCTCGGTCAACGATTACCATCCTACCGGGCTGATCGCGGCCATCGCCCAGATGAACCAGGGCGTAGACTTCAAGGAAAGTAACTTGCGGTTGCCAACGGACTTCTGCATTGGCGCGACGATTGACCTGAACCGGGGTATCGAGGAAGAGGCCCAACTGGCAGTGCGGAAGGTGCAGGCCGGGGCCGAATTTCTGATCACCCAGCCGATTTTTGATGTGGACCACGTCGCCCGGTACCGGGAATCTTACGCCTACCACGCCGGCAAGGCCGGCACTCTGCCCATCTACTTCGGGTTACAGATACTGGAAAAAGACGGCGTACTCTTCAGTTTCGTGCCCGAATCGGTGCGCGGCGAATTGGAAGAGGGGCGCTCCGGTGTCGAGATCGCACTAGAGTTATACCAGCGGTTCCAGGATGCCCGCCTCAACAACATCTACCTCATGCCCCCCATCAAACGCGGCGGCGCCCGCAACTATGATGCCGCCAAAGAGTTCCTCAGCAGGATTATCCGTAACTAGACGAATGGTCGGGGAAGTTAGTTCTGTATTCTCTTCCCGCTATCAACTCCTAACATGGAGGCTTAGTCAAGATGGAACTTGGACTTGAACCCTCGGCACTTATCAATTCTAGCGTGGGAGTGTTGTCGCTGCTGATGGCGTTCGCAGCGTTTGTAACGCTTCGCATGATAAATCGGTTGCAAGCTATCCAAGCTAGGTTAAGCAGTGAGGACGTTCCTGACAGAATCAGGAATTCACTTTGGTTCTTCCCGATGAGGTATGCGGAGACCGTTGTTTACATCGCAATCCTGATATTCGCGATACTTGGGGCATATGCGTTTATAAATCTTGTTGCCGACATAATTAACTATTATTACCAGACTTCGACTGATCTGCGGGTGGAACAAAAATTAGCAATCGGAGTCGACTACGGAAATTTGTTTAGCAAGCAGATTCCCATTTTGTTTGGCATTAGCTTCCTTGTAGCGCTGGTCGAATTCATACCTTCTGTTCCGTTTCTGCCACCCACACTTGGGATGTATTATTTTTGGAATTCACGCGGGTCTCGGGTACCAAAGTCCGCTGCCCGCAGCATGTTATTGGGCGCAAAATCCCAATTTGAGCGTGAGGAGTTCATGTCGGCAATTTTACTTGCAGGTACCTCAGTCGAAGCCTTGATGAGGACGTTGTTTGATCCAAACTCTTCCATGCCTGCTACGAGATTGGTCGAACACCTAGAGGACCGCCTTAATCAACAAGGTCGCGATGCAAAGGATTCTCAATTAATTATCGATAAAGTTAAGGCAGTTCGCCGCTTTCGCAATTCAGCAGCCCATCCCGGGTCAGGAATGGATTTCACTCGTGAAGAGGCTGATCAAGTAATCAAAGATGCTGAATGGTTGCTTGAACAAATCGAGTAAACGAAGACCGATGGCAAAACCAACGGTTTTTACTGAAAGCTGACACCTACTGCCCTACGGCGCCCACGGAACCGGGGCTTCGCTGTTGAATTGATCTGTGACCACGTCCACCACCGCCGGCCGGCCCGATGCTATCGCCTGCTCGATGGCGCTCTGGATGTCGCCGGGCTTCTCGACTCGGATTCCGAAGGCGCCCATGGACTCGGCAACTTTGGAGAGGTCGACGTCGGTGAACTGCCAGAGGTCTCCGGGCGAGCCGCCCTCGATACCCTCATACGCGCGTTCATCGCCTCTCTTGTCTTGGGATAGGGCGTGGTTGTTGTTGACTACCGTTACCACGGGAATATTGTTCCGGACGGCCGTTTCCAGCTCGGCGATGTGGTACCAGAACCCGCCGTCGCCGCTGAAGCAGACCACCGGGCGGTCAGGCAGGGCAGCCTTGGCGCCAATGGCAGCGGAGAGACCCCAGCCCAGTGAACCGGCGCAGCGGATGTAGCCTTGTGTCGACTCGTTCATGTCGATCATCGAGCCGGTCCAGATGCCGGCGTGCCCGGTGTCGGCGACCAACATGGCATCTGACGGAAGCCACTTGGTGATCTCGTTGCAGAGCCTTTCGGGGATGATCGGGATGGCTTCCGAGTTGGCCAGCGGGGCTACCTCATCACGCCATTCTTTCACCAATTCCTGAGCACGGGACACCCAAGCGGACCGTTCGCCGACCGGCTCTGAAGCCTCGATCAAACGGCGGACACTGGCTTTGGCATCTCCCTGCAAAGCCACCTGGGCTGAGTAAGTGCGGCCCAGTTCCGATGGATCGATGTCGATCTGGATAACCGGTGTGCCCATGGCCGGCACGCGCCACTCGTTGGTGACCTGGCTGCCCGTGTGGCTGCCGATGAACAGCACCAGGTCGGCCTCGTGTACTACTCTGTTGGCGCACCAACGGGAGTAGGAACCTACGACTCCGACAGCCAGAGGATGGTTGTCTGGGATCGCCCCCTTGGCGTTCAGAGAGGTAGCCACCGGGATGTTCAGCAGCTCGGCTAGCTCAACCAGTTCTTGCTGGGCTCCGGACGACGTGACGCCGCCACCGGCCACTATGACCGGACGCTTGGCGTTGGCCAACACCTGGGCCGCTTCCCGGACGCGCTCGGGCTCGGGCTCCGGCCGGAAGGCGGGCCGCTGGGTGAATGAGGATTCCAGAAGAATCTCCAGGTCGGCTTCTCCGTCCTCGACCACGCTGCCGCTGATGCCCTCAAAGTCCAAGTGCACCGGGGCCGGCGCGCCGGTAGTTGCTTCGCGGAAGGCCTGGTGTAGCAGCCCGGGTAGTGCATTTACCGAATCAACGACGGCGCTGAATTTAGTGGTGGATGCGAAGGGCTTGGAGTGCTCGATCTCTTGGTAGGCGTTGCGGTTCTGCTGCAGATTCGACTTGTGGCCGGTCAATGCCAGCACGGGCGACAGGCCCAAGAATGCGTCTTGCAGACCGGCGGCCAGGTTGACCGCGCCCACCGACTGGGCCATGCAGACCCCCACTTTATTGGAGGCCCTGGCATACCCATCAGCCATGTAGGCGGCTGCTTTCTCGCCGTGGGTCACCACTCGCTTGATACCCACCATGTCCATCTCGGCCAGGGACTTGCGGAGCACCGCCGGCACGAAGAATACGTGGGTGACGCCATAGGCTTTCAGGGTCTCGGCCAGGTATTTGGCCCCGGTCATCTTAGGCATGATTTTCCTCACAAACGCCTGATATTTTCAGTTGCTAATTGCCAGGGATCTAGATGCCGCGTTCGTCGAACACTTCTTTTGCGACCCGTACGGCATTGGCGCCCACAGGCCAGCCTGCGTAGAAAGTGGTGTGCAGAATGACTTCACTAATCTCGGACCTGGTGACGCCGTTGTCCAATGCCCGGCCGATGTGGCCCCTGAGCTGGTCGGTCCGATATAGGGCCACCAGATTGGCTACCGTGATCAGGCTGCGGTCGCGCTTGGATAGCTCTGGGCGCTCCCAGATGTCTCCGAATAACATCTCGGCTGACATCTCGGCCAATTTGGGTGAAACTTCTTGCATAGCGCTGCGTGATGTAGTCATTGTCTCCTCCTCTGATTTTTCTGGGATGTACTTGTTACGGAGCCGGCGCTTGTATTCCCGGGCCCCAATTGACGCCAAATTCTGCTCTTTCCAACCGGTGACCAGAGAACGTGGAAGCTTTCTGGGTGGCCAGCCAGACTGCTGCGTTGTCGATGGAATCGGGTTGCTCCATGGGTATGTGGCCGGTGCCTGGCCAATCGCCGTGACGGTTCATCCACGTGTCGACGCGGCCGGGGCTGAGAGCGTTGACTGCGATGTCGTGTTCGCGCACTTCTTCAGCGAGGCTCAAAAAGGCCCTGTCCAGGGCTGCCTTGCTCATGGAATAACCGACGCGGCCCTCACGGTAGCCCAGGGATGCTCCGGAGGTGATGCAGAAGATGGAGCCGCCGCCCTTTTGTTCGATCATGGCCGGCAGTACGTATTTGCAGAGCAGGATCGGGCCCCGGATATTCACGGTGAGGGCGCGGTCCAGCAGTTCTTCATCCAGATCAATAACTGGAGACTCGCAGTCCACTCCGGCGTTGGACACAACGATGTCGATGCGGCCGAAGTGTTTGACGGTCCGGTCAGCCAGGTGGCGCAGGTCCTCCGATCTGGTCACATCGCAGGGAATGGCAAGGGCCTCGCCGCCGGCTGCGGCGATCTGTTTGGCGGTGTCGTTGATCGTGCCCGAACCGTACTTGACGAAGGGCGAGTCCGGAGGAGGTTCATTCTCGGTCCGGGAGGCCACTATGACCTGAGCGCCGGCCGCCGCGAATGCCAGGCATACCGACCGTCCGATGCCTCGACTGCCGCCGGTCACGATGGCTACCTTGCCTCGAAGTTCTCCTCTGGCAGCCATTTTTACTCCGTGATGTTCTTGGATAGACTTGG
>Ga0066860_10001201_pt1 | contig 11779 bp, 10 predicted proteins | sample ETN07SmetaG_FD_65601 | JGI IMG/M metagenome (GOLD analysis project Ga0066860, IMG submission 65601) | Marine microbial and viral communities from oxygen minimum zone, Eastern Pacific Ocean - ETNP2014F14-07SV275 | ecosystem: Environmental > Aquatic > Marine > Oceanic ... | reverse complement strand
CTGAACAACGAGACGCTGAACCACGAAGGCGAGTTCTACAACTACAAGGACATCAAGTTCTGGATCAGGCCCTACCAACAGCCCCACCCGCCCATCTGGTACGCCAGCGGCAATATCGAGACGGTGCCGTGGATGGCCAAGAACGGCATCCACACCAGTCACATCTTCGACACTAACGCCGTCACCAAGAAGCATTTTGACCTGTACCAAGAAGTGTGGGAGAAGCACAAGGGAGACCCGGACCGGATCAACGACGGCGCCGGCGTGCCCAAACAAGGCCAGACCCGCCACGTCTACATCGCCCCCACTGACGACGAAGCCATTGAAGATGCCCGCACCGCCTGGAAAGCATGGTGCGACAACATCAACTATCTGTGGAACATCGGCAAGTCGGACAACTTGAAATGGCTGTACGACTTTGATGCGCTGCTCGCCGACGAAAAGATCATCGCTGGGTCGCCCCAGACGGTTAGAGAGCAGGTTTGGCGGGCCGTGGATGAGTCGGGCATCAACTACTTCATCGGCGTATTCGCTTGGGGCAATATCCCGCACGAAAAGGCCATGCGCTCCATGAAATATTTTGTGGATGAGGTGATGCCGGGGGCATAGGCAAGCTGCACGACCCACCCCTAACCGTCATTCCTGCGAAAGCAGGAATCCAGAATGGTCTCAGGAAATGACGCTTGGCTGAGTCAGTCTACATGGATTCCGGCCTTCGCCGGAATGACAGAACGGGTTCCAACCAGACTAAGCGCTAACGCAGTTTGGACGCCAGGTTTTGCTTAACCCCTGGCCATTCACTCTTCACGATGCTGAATAGCACCGAATCTCTTTCCCTTCCGTCGGGCATAACCATATGGTTCCGCAGGATGCCCTCTTCCTTGGCTCCCAAACGTAGGATCGCCTGGCGAGAAGTGGTGTTCAGGTAGTCAGTCAGCAGTTCCACCCGATTAAGACCTAAGGTCTCAAAGGCATGGGTGAGCATCAGCAACTTTGCTTCCGTGTTGATCGGAGACCGCTGCCAGGTTTTGCCGAGAAAGGTAAAACCGATCTCGATGCGTTTGTTGGAAAGGTTCGCATTCATGAACCGCGTTGAGCCTGCCACCTGATCGTTATTTCTCTTGTCGATGGTGGCGAACGCGAGATCCTCACCTCGTTCGTGGGCGCTCTTCGCGTTAGCCAGGAACTGGTTGATGTCGTCCGGATGGGGAACTATGGTCACAAATATGTTCCACAGTTCGCCGTCCGATATCGCCCGGCACAGCCCTTCTATGTGACGCCCATCAATGGGTTCGAGCCTTACGTGTTCTCCTTCCAATACAACCGGTTCTAAGCTCATCGGGAATCCTCTATGACTGGTGTGGCCCGGCCAACGCAAGATGTTAGCGGAGAGTCATCGTAGTGTCACCGGCCAATACCGTCAACATTTCCCTCCGGCGGACGATTCCCCATTGGACAGTCCCACTCAAGGGCGGTACTCTTTCTGAGGCCCGTTTTGGCGCCACGGTGTCCCATCCCCTAAAGGCGGTCTCAATAGCCCCATGCCTCCCGCCCGGCCCTCCATGAACTCGTGAAAGTGAACATACGCCGGGCAGCCGGACCCATATCCATCCTCCGTCAGCGCAACTTCGGCCTCATCTGGTCGGCTATGACCATGTCTCAGATGGGATCGCAGATGGAGACGGTGGTGGTTGTCTGGTATGTGCTCAACCTCACCGACTCGCCGTTCCTGGTCGGGCTCACCGCAGCGGCCCGGCTGGGTTTCAACTTCCTAGCCTTATTTGCCGGAGCCACGGCAGACATAGTCCCACGCCGGACCCTGATGATCATCGTGCAGGCGGTGCTGGCATCGATGGCTCTCGTGATGCTTTTTCTGATCGTCTCGGGACTGATCGAGGTCTGGCACATCTTCATCGTTACCCTGGCTGCCGGGCTGGCCCGTATCTTCCAGATGCCAACGATCCAGTCGCTGGCGGTCGATAGTGTATCGACGGACCGCATCCCCAACGCCGTGGCCCTGATCAACGCGGGTTCGAATATAGCTCTGGTGCTCGGGCCGATCCTTGGGGGACTGCTATTCGACATCTATGGCCCGGAGGGCGCTTATGTGTTGGTGGCTTCTCTGTACATACTAAGCGGCTCGGCGGCGTTTCTGATCGGCACGACGCGGGTCAGCGAATCGGTGAAAGGGGAGTCGGTGTTCACCATGGTGGCCCAGGGGCTGCGGTACGTTAAGGGCGAGCAGTTGCTCTGGTCGGCGCTCCTGGTGGCGGTCATATTCAACATCACCGGGTTCTCGTTCCACACCACGCTGGTTCCCATCTTCGCCAGGGACGTTTTGGGCCGCGACTCGGTGGGACTCGGCATTTTGATCTCGTCCTTTGGCATCGGCGGACTGGTGGGGTCCATGTTCTGGGCGGCGATACCCAATTTGAAGCGCACAGGACTGTGGTGCATCTTGGCCGTGATGGGATGGCATTCCACCATGATCGTGTTCGCCGCCTCGTCCAACTTCTACCTGTCGGTGGGGATGTTGGTGGTCACTGGGATGTTGTTCTCATCGAGCCTGGTGCTGGTGCTCACCGTGCTGATGAAAACCGGCCGGCCCGAGTTCCGAGGCCGGCTCATGGGGCTACGGACCCTGGCGATCTACGCCCATGCCTTCGGCAGTATGGGTGCAGGGGCGTTGGCTGGAGCCATGGGCGCGCCGACGGCCGCGGTGCTCTCCGGGGCGTTCGGGATTGCCATGATGATCGTGCTGGCCCTTATAGCCCCCAAGCTCCGCCGGTTCTAGACCTGAGCCCACCGTGGCACCAGATCTGCTTCCAACCTGACTTTGGCGGCTGTCTGGCGGGCGTTGGGCTCGAAGGTCTCCAACAGATTCCAGAACCTCTTGGAATGGTCCAAGCGGCGGCCGTGGCACAGCTCATGGACCAAAACGTACCGGGCCACCGGCTCTGGGAGAAAGAGCAGGTTCCGGTTCAGGCTGATCGACTTCTCAGCGGAGCAACTCCCCCACTTAGTCCTCTGCCGCCGTACCGACACCCGGCTGAAGGGCAACGACAGCTCAGAGCTCAACCGGCCCAGCCAAGGCACCAACACAGCTTTCGCCCGCTTCTGGAGCCACTGGTTCAAGCCGCCTGCCACCAAGATCGGGTGTTCCACCGGGCCGGTCAACAGCAGCACGTTCCCGCCCTGCTCGGAAACTTTCACACGCTCGGTTGAGGCAAGTGCATACTCAGCACGCCAAATCTCGTCCAGCATGCCGAGTTGGATGGACTCCGGGCGTTTCAGTTCTTCCACTGGGTGGGTTCTTGCCAGGCTTCTCTCGATCCAGCGGGCCTTGGACTTAAGGATCTTAGGGATCTCAGACCGCTTGAACCCAACGGGCACCACGACTTCCAGTCCCGTCCAAGACGACACCTTGATGGTCACCTGCCTGGCCCGCCTGCTCTCCCGGATTTTGTATTCCGGAATTGTCCAGTCCTCGCTCATCCGCCCTCACCCATTCCATAAGAAAAGTGGCCAATCAACATGAGATTGGCCACTTGTTTAGACTCGTATTCGCGACGGTGCAAGACAGATGGAGCCTAGTAGTGCCGCAACTCCACGACGTTGTCGTCCGGGTCGTAGATGTAGAGTGATATCCCGTCACCATGCGAACCCCAGCGCTTTCCGGGCCCCGCCTGAATCCCCACGCCCATGGCCTCGAATTTCGCCTTCAGTTCTTCCATGTCCGTGGGTTCGATGACCATGCAGAAGTGGTCTTGGTTCTTGATGCCGTCCTTGGCGATGGGCTCCTGGTCTGAGCCGAAGAAGTCGATGATGGTGTCGGCGTTGATCCTGGCCGAGGGAAAACGGACCTCGCCGGCCTTCCATTCCTTGACGCGCTCGGCCTTCATGCCCAGGACCTCGGTGTAGAACTTGAGTGATGCCTCTACGTCTTTGTTCCGCAAGACGATGTGGTCCATCTCGGTGATCTTGACCAGTGCCTGGGTTTGGGTCGAAGTCTGACTCTGCGTTTCGGTCGACATAGATCCCTCCTGCCTACAGCTTCTGATTTCTGGATTATGCGACCAGTATACATCCTTGGAGAGCCCCGGAAAATGGGGGTCAATCCTCTGACCGGGTGATGATCACTATGGGGAACCGCCGGGTGGTACGGGTCTGGTAACCCTCGTAGCCCGGGTAGTTCTCAACGAACCTGCGCCACAGCTCCTCCCTCTCCTCACCTGACGCGATACGGGCGGTACCTCCCCGGCGAACGCCCCCGATCTGGACCCTGACTTTGGAGTCGTTCCGGATATTGAGCAACCAGTCCGGGGCCAAAGGGCTGCCGCCGCGGGAGGCAATGACACATGGGTCGCCGTTGTGTACCAGATACAACAGGGGCACAGTCTTCAATCGACCGGACCGACGTCCTTTGGTGGTAAGTAGCAGGAAGTTGACGCGGCCCCGGTGGGACACGAACCGGCCTCGGAGCAGAACGTAGAGATACCTGTGGACCCTGCTGAGCATGGCGCCCATTCTGAAGCTGGATTGTTTGACCTGCGTCAACCGGCCGCTCCGAATCTATAACGATTATTGGATTCTCGCAAGCGAAATCGGGTCGTTTTCATTAGCTTTGGAAGTCTATCATGAACATTGGATTTAGCCAGACTGGAGCGTTCTTGTATCGTGAGTGGGCCTGCGACAGTTCGTAATTTTCGGTTATAGTTATAGATAACCGCCCACGAGCGGCGTCTGTTCCTTGTTCGCGATTTAGTCCACTTCCGGGAGACCCATCCGTCTTATGCCTCTGGTTTCCACCTCTGATCTGGCTGTTCATTACGGCGCCGACATTATTTTTTCGGGCGTTGATCTGGACATCAATGAACGGGCCCGCATCGGCATCGTCGGCCCCAACGGCGGCGGAAAAACCTCCCTTCTCAGGGTGCTCGTGGGAGAGCAAGCCGCCAGTGAAGGCAGAGTGGCCCGCTCCATCGGCATCCAGGTGGGCTACGTGCCCCAGCACCCCCAGATGGAGAACACCGGCACCCTCCGTGAAGAGGTGATGCTGGCCTTTGACGAGGTCCGGGCGTTGGAGAAAGAGTTGGAAGCCGCCTCCCAACAACCGGACGGCCAGAATGGCAGTTCGGAAGAAGCGGGACGGCGTTATGCGGCACTTCTGGAGCAGTACGAAGCCTTGGGCGGTTACACCTACGAACGCGCCGTGGAAAGAATGGTGGACGGCCTTGGCCTGAGACCAGAGACCCTGGACTCGCCGGCGTCGTTGGCCAGCGGAGGCGAACGGACCCGGGCAGCTCTGGCGAAAGCGCTCCTGGGCAACCCCGACCTCCTGGTGCTGGACGAGCCAACCAACTACCTGGACCTCAAGGGCGTTACCTGGCTGGAACGCTACCTGACCTACTTCGCCCCTGCAGTGGTCGTAGTCTCCCATGACCGTTATTTCCTGGACGAGATGGCCACCCAGATCTGGGAGATCGACCACGGCCGGATGAACGTCTTTCCCGGCAACTTCTCCAAGTACCGTGTGCTGAAGGGCGAGCGCGACCTGCGCCTGGCCAAGGAATACGAGGCGCAGCAAGAATTCATCGCCAAGGAACAGTCGTTCATCGACCGCTACCGCGCCGGCCAGAGGTCTCGAGAGGCCAAGGGCCGGGAGACCCGCCTGGGACGCTTGGAACGCATCGACCGGCCCGACATAGACCGGTCGATCTCGCTGAAGCCGGCAGGCGCCACCCGCACCGGGCAGGTTGTCTTGAGCACCAAGGGACTGAGGGTTGGCTATACCGACGGTGACGGCCCCACCGAACTGCTCAAGGTGCCCGACCTCAAACTGCCCCGCGGCTCCCGCACCGCCGTGATCGGCGATAACGGCACCGGCAAAACCACTTTCATTAAAACGGTCTTGGGGATGGTCCCGCCGCTAGAAGGCTCAGTGGCTCTGGGTCAGAGCGTTAAGGTCGGCTACTACAGTCAGGGTTTGGACGCGCTGGTGGATGATCAAACCGTCTTGGAGTCTTTCCTAGAGATCAAGAACATGCCATTCGAGCAGGCCCGGTTCTATCTGGCCCGGTTCTTGTTCCAGGGCGATGACGTGTTCCGGACGGTGGGCGCCTGTAGCGGCGGAGAGAGGAGCCGTCTGGCGCTGGCCCGGCTGTTGATCACGGAGCCGAACCTGCTGGTGCTGGACGAGCCCACCACCCATTTCGACATCCCAAGCCGAGAGGCCCTTGAGCAGGTTCTGCTGGGCTATCCGGGCACGATATTGCTCGTGTCCCACGACCGCCACCTCGTCTCTTTGCTGGCAGAGTCCCTGCTGGTCATGGCCGGCGGCATGGTCGATGTCTTCCCCGGCACCTTTGAGGAGTGGTCCGAGGCTCAGCGGGGGTCGGAAGCCGAGGCTGCGGCGTCACGGAGCCAAGAGAGGCTAAAACCAGCCCTACGCCCTCAGCCGGTCAAGTCTCAAGTCCCGAAACGCAGGAACCCAGCGGCGCCGGTTGTCGATATGGAGCAGGTCATTGTTGACCTGGAAGACCGGTTGAAAGAGATCGAGTCCCAGCTCCAGGAAGCGACGGAGAGCCAGGATTTCGAGGTGATGACGCGGCTGGGCGACGAGCATGTCCAGATTCAATCCGAGTTGGAACAGCGCCTGGAGGAATGGGAGGCCTAGACGCTTCCTGCGAGTCTTCCTAGTCTCAGCACTGTCATTCTCAGTAGTTCCGGAAGCTGACTAAGAATCTGCCGATCAACCCTTTGGCAGACTCTTCGCTCAACCCAGGGTGACAGGCGCGGAGGAGTGTTCGCCCTCCATTTGTTAACTCGAACATGTTAACGGGGAGGCGCTGGGTAATTCCGCAATTCAGCCACCCGTTTGTATTGTGCGGGCCACTCGGCCGCGCCGTCCAGCTCGGTCTGAGCGTGGATCGGCCAGTACGGGTTCCGGAGCAGCTCCCGAGCCAGCAAAATGACATCAGCGTCGCCGTCGTCCAGGATCTTTTCCGCCTGGGCCGCCTGGGTGATCAGACCCACGGCGCCGGTGGTGACCTCTGCCTCGCTGCGGATGCGGGCCGAGAACTGGACCTGGTAGCCGGGGAAGGGGGTCAGCGTTTGGGTGGCGGAGTTGCCGCCCGAGGAACAGTCGATCAGGTCAACGCCCTCGTCCTTGAGCCAGCGGCTGAATTCCACACACTCGTCCACGTCCCACCCGTTGTCCATGTACTCGGTGGCCGACACACGGACAAACAGGGGCATGGAGTCGGGGATGGCGTTCCGTACTGCCCGGGTGACTTCTAGCGGGAAGCGGGCCCGGTTCTCCAGGGAGCCGCCGTACTGGTCATCACGGTGATTGGAGAGGGGAGACAGGAATTCGCAAGCCAAGTATCCGTGAGCCAGGTGCAATTCTATGACCTTCATCCCGGCGTTCACCGCCAGCTTGGCAGAACTGGCGAAGTCATCGACAACCTGACCGATGTCGTCGAGGGTCATCTCACGGGGAACGTCCCAGTCTTCTTGGAAGCTGATGGGGCTTGGAGCAATGGGTTTCCATCCGCCCTGGCTGGCATCCAACATCTTGCTGCCGTCCCAGGGTTTGCCGTGGGATGCCTTGCGGCCGGCATGGGCCAGTTGAATGGCAGGGGTTGCGCCATTGCCAACGATGGCGTCGACCACCGGGCCCAGCGCCGTAACGTGACCCTCGTCCCAGAGGCCCAGGTCCCAGGGCGTGATGCGGCCGTCAGCCCGGACAGACGAGGCTTCGACCATTACCAGTCCTGCTCCACCGACGGCACGGGTGCCGTAGTGGACCGTGTGCCAGGCGCTGCAGCGGCCGTCTTCGGTTTCCGAGGAATACTGGCACATCGGTGCCACAAAAACGCGGTTGGGGATCTCTTCGCCCCGGATAGTGATCGGCGAGAATAGCTTGCTCATGTTTCTCCTGGCTTTTTGATAAGCTGCCGGGCCGTTTTGCCGCGGCGGGCGCCGGGTAACTGGTCCGAATAACGCGGACCGGGACTATCCACAAAAAAACCCCAGCGCACGCTGAGGCCTTTATTAAAACCAGGAGTCTGTTTTGGGCAACTAGACCGACCACCTGAATAATGATTGGAGATTTAACCGGGCAAAAAAATAAGCCCCAATTTCTCGGGGGCTTGCCAAGAATCTTAACATAAACGATTCAGAGTAGTCAAGTGTTTGTGCGTGAACTCATGAGATAAGTCAAGAAACGTCGGTCCATGTTTCATGATTCTGCCGGGCGCTAGACGCTATTGAGTTCCACCGGCAGCCCGGATTCGGCTGATTCGTAGACCCTGAGCACCAGGTCCAAGTCGTTGAGGCCCTCTTCGCCGGTTATAGCCGGCTCTGAATTCTCCAAAATGCTACGACGGAACTCCAACACCATCGCCATGATACCCCGGTGATCGTCACAGAACCGCCGCGTTTCTCTTGTATCACCGTGCTCGATATTCAGCCAAGAACGCCCCAACTCAAAGTTCAAATTGCCAAGTGTGCCGGTCACGCTGACCCTGGGACGCTGGACCGGCTTGCTGATGTTCCAGGTGTGATTGACGATGCCCACTACTCCATCTGCAGAGCGGGTGGTAACGACCATGCCGTCCTCTGCTTCCAAACCAGGAGTTCCAGGCAGCACTTGCACGGCGTACACCTGTGTGGGCCGACCCGTCAGGTAGGTCAACACGCTGGTTTTGTGGATTCCGCCATCGATGAACACACCACCGCCGTTACGGTCTCTGTCGTTCCGCCACGAGCCTGGCTCGAAGGGATGTTCTTCATGCAATTGAATGAGGCGGACTTGGCCCAGCGATCCCGAATCTATGATCCGTTTTGCCTCTTGGACCGGGGCCAGAAACCGGTAATTCTCAGCGACCATCAACGTCACACCGGCGTCGGCGGCCGCAGCGATGATTGCGCGCCCTTCCTGGAGCGTCCGGGCCAATGGTTTTTCGACCAGGATGTGTTTTTTGGCGGCGGCTGCAAGGCGGGCGTGTTCCAGATGAAGGTCATGGGGAGTGCAGATGTAGACCGCTTCCACCCTAGGGTCGGAGACAGCATCTCTATAGGAACCGAAAGCGCCGGCGCCGGCAAACTCCGCTGAATAAGCCTGGGCACGGGCGTAGTCACGGCTGGCGAAATAGAGCTCTATCTGGTTTCGCGCGTCCGACAAAGATTCGGCAAATATGCGGGCAAAAGAGCCGCAACCTAGGACGCAAAGTCCGAGTTTCATCCATTCTCCAGCCACGGTTTGTATTCCAAAACCGTGGTTTCTGAAGATGATACACCGGGTCACAACTCGTTTATATGCAGCCTGAGTAAGATTTCGGGGCACGAATCTCAGGTGTGTTTGAAGTCAGATTCGCCGGTGGCCGTTGCATGATGATATATACTGCACCCCGAATATCCCACCCGCGAGAAACCAGGCAATCGGAGGCCCCATGACCACGCAAGGCAACAGACTAGAAGGCAAGGTCGCCGTCGTGACCGGCGCCGGCGCCACCGGCAGCGGAGACTTCGTCGGAATCGGCCAGGCTATCTCCCTGCTCTTTACCCGCCAAGGGGCCAAGGTCCTGCTGGTCGACCGGGACGAGAAGAACGCCGAGATCACACTGGCGCAGATCAAAGAGGAAGGCGGCGACGCCACGGTCTTCGTCGGCGATGTCACCAACATAGATTCCTGCCAGGAGATGACCGAGGTCGCCGTAAAGACCTATGGGAAGCTGAATGTCCTGATCAACAACGTAGGCATCAGCGGCCCCGGCTCGGTCACGGACGTCGAGGAAGAATTCTGGGACACGGTTATAGACGTAAACCTCAAAAGCGTGATGCTGACTAGCAAGTTCGCCATCCCCGAGATGATCAAAGACGGTGGCGGGTCCATCGTCAACCTGTCGTCGATCGTTGGTCTCCGGGCCGGCAGCGGCAGTCCCAGCCATGCCTATGCCGCATCTAAGGGTGGGATACTGGGGCTTAGCAACTCCATGGCCGTTCATTACGGGCGGGACAACATCCGGGTCAACTGCATCGCCCCCGGCCACATCAACAGTCCCATGGTCGCCAGGCACAGTTCCGACGAGATGATGGACCTGCGCCGCCGGGCTGGCCCCCTGGGCTTTGACGGTACCCCCTGGGACGTGGCCTACGCCATCTTGTTCCTGGCTTCCGACGAGGCTCGCTGGATCTCCGGAGTGACTCTACCGGTGGACGCCGGACTCCTGGCCGCCACACCGCTGGCCATGTTCCCGTACCTGAAAGACCCGGAGTAAACCAGGCCAGTAAGCGCCAGCATAGAAAATCCCCTCCCCCGTAGCAACGGAGGAGAGCTAGGGTGGGAGCCGGCGCTTTACTGCGCCTTAAAAATCTCGTTCGCCAGGTCAATAGCAGACCGCACGAACGGAAGCCCACAGTAGAAAGTGGCGTGGATGAACACCTCCACGATCTCCTCTTGCGTCAGTCCCACGTTCAGACCCCCACGGATGTGGCTGGCTAACTGGCTCTCCCGGCCCAGCGCTGTCAGCGCCGCCATGGTGCAGATGGAACGCTCGGAAAGCGTCAGGCCCGGTCTGGTCCAGATGGAACCCCAGTAATACTCTTGGGTCAGCCGGCCGAACTCCTTCTCTGCTTCGGTCACCGGACCCTGGCCGCCTCCAGCGGGCGGGCCCATGTATTCAATGCGCCGGGCCACACCACGGTTGTACAGGTCATCTGGCGTCTCCGAGTTGTCGAACACCTCCTGAGGCGTGTAGTCGATCCCTCGCTCTTCAAAGACATCTCTGGCGATGGCCAGGGCGTCCAGGGTCGCCGGCACCCCGCTGTAGAACATCGAGTGCATCAATACTTCGATGATCTGGATGGGAGTCAACCCTAGATTGAGGGCGTTTCCTAAATGACGGCGGGTCTGGTTGTCCCTTTTTAACACAGTCAAGCAGGTCAGGGTGATCATCTCCCGTTGCAAGTCCTTCAGGGCGGGCCGGTGCCAGATGCTGCCAAACAAGAACTGGCCCGTGATCTTTTCCAGGTCGGGGGCCATCGGCCAGGCCATGGGCGTTGAGCCTGCAGTCAATGTGCCGCCGCCGAACTTTGTCCGAGTTTCGATGCCCTTCTGGAACCGTTCATCCAACGTTGTCATGTTCTACTCCAATCAATAATCAGTAACGACTCACATTCTAATGACCTGGACAGGCCACGCCAACCCGGCCTGTGTTACTCTGATAGCCAATTCTGTAACCTGAAAATAAGCCAATAAATACCCGAATCCAGAACTCGAACGAGAGGTAAGTCATGGAACTTCGAAATGCAGTGATCGTTGACGGTGTCCGTTCCCCATTCGCCCGGGCCGTCCGTGGCAAGCTGGTCGCCACCCGTCTGGACGAGCTTGGCGCCAAGGTCATCAGGCACCTGTTGGATCGAAACCCCAAGGTTGAAGACCGGATGATCGAGGACGTAGGTCTGGGCAATGTGCTGGGCAATGCCGAGTTTGTTGACCTAGGCCGAGTTGCCAAGATGGCCGGACTGCCGCCCGAGGTGTCCACGTTTAACTCCAATAGGCAGTGCGGTTCCAGCATGGAAACCCTGCACCGGATCGCCCAGTCGATCATGGTCGGTGTCATCGACTGCGGCATCGCTTTGGGCGCCGAGCGCATGGCACGCACCATCCCCGGCGACGAGGGCCCCTTCACCAGGGTCACCGAGCCCACGCCCATTCAGTTCAATAAAGAGCAGCGGGACCTGCCGCCGGACCACTACGACAACTTCTCAGTGG
>Ga0066860_10001198_pt1 | contig 11792 bp, 9 predicted proteins | sample ETN07SmetaG_FD_65601 | JGI IMG/M metagenome (GOLD analysis project Ga0066860, IMG submission 65601) | Marine microbial and viral communities from oxygen minimum zone, Eastern Pacific Ocean - ETNP2014F14-07SV275 | ecosystem: Environmental > Aquatic > Marine > Oceanic ... | reverse complement strand
GTATAGTATTTCTTGAGTTTGTCTTTTTTGAGTCTTGTCCAATAGATAACATTCTAGTTTGTGCGTTCTTTATAGCAATCTCAGCTAGTTTTTCACCAATTTCTGCATGTTTATTCAGCCAAATCTCATATTTATCTTTTAACTGAGAAGTTAGCCCCGTTAAAATATTATTAGATTGAAGTTTGTTCTTTATCTGACCAGAAAACTGAGGGTTATTCATCTTAAAAGATAATACAAAGGAGGTATTTTTCCATATATCTTCAGGAGATAACTTTAGATTTTTTGGCAAAAGATTGTGTCCATCACAAAATTCTCTCATAGCATCAACTATCCCAGATCTAAAGGCGTTGACATGTGTTCCACCATATATTGTGGGTATAAGATTTACGTAACTTTCTTGTAGAGGTTCTGATGATTCACACAGCCAAATTGCAGACCATTCCATGTAATAATCACCAGATTCTATAGAACCAAAATATGATTCACTAGGAAGATATTCTTGTTTGGGCAATATGCTTGAAATCAAATAATCTTTCAAATCTCCTTGATGATAAAATTCTTGCCTTCCTGTTCCATATTTATTATCTACAATAATCATCTTTAAGTTAGGTTGTAATATTGATTTGGCTTTAACTAGATGAATTAATTCTTTTATATTTACGGAGAGACTATCGAAATATTTCTCATTAGCTTTAAACAAAACATATGTGCCATGTTTCTTTTTAGTTTGGTTTTTAGATGTTTTGAGTTTATTTCTTAATTTTCCATTTTCAAAAGCAATAGAATATTCTTTTGCATCATTTTCTCTATGAATTTTTAGCATTAATGATTCAGAAAGAGCATTTACAACTGAAACCCCTACCCCATGCAAACCCCCGGAATATTTATAATTTTTCTCTGAGAATTTTGCTCCAGAATGTAGATTTATCATAATAACTTCCACACCAGAAATTTTATGATCTGGATGGGTATCTACTGGCATACCTCTACCGTTGTCTTCTACAGAGATAGACATATCTTCATTAAGCGTTATTATAATTTCATCACAATAACCAGAGATTGCTTCATCGACACTATTATCAATTAACTCTTGAATTAAATGATTTGGGTTTGCTGTATCAGTATACATCCCTGGGCGTTTCTGTACTGGCTCAATTCCCTTAAGAACCTCGATGTCTGATGATGTATATTTTTTTTTCACTATGATGATGTATAATTAAAATTATATTACTATATCTATTCAGGAATATAAATGAATTATGTGTTTTATGATTTTGAAACCACTGGAATAAATCAGCGTTTCGACCAACCTATTCAGATTTCAGCAATGCTAGTTGATGAAGAGTTCAATATCAAAGAAAAAATCAACGAAAGATGTAAACTTAGAGATGGAGTAATACCACATCCCAAAGCATTGATGGTAACAAGGATTAATCTTGATAAACTTGTTAGTAGCCAATCATTTTATGAAATGATGAAAAAAGTAAGAGATAAATTCAACGAATGGTCACCTGCAACATTTATTGGATATAATAGTATCTTTTTTGATGAAGAAGTTCTCAGAAATAGTTTGTTTCAATCTTTGTACAATCCCTATTTAACTAATACAAACTCAAACACAAGAGCAGATTTATATAAAATAATGATAGCTTTAATGCCGCTTAAAAATGATATTGTAAAAGTTCCTATTAATCCTGAAACCAATAAGCCAATTTATAAACTTGAGGCTTTGGCTAAAGAGAATAATATTGCTCATGAACAAGCACATGACGCAGAAAGTGATGTATATGCAACTATAGGGCTTGCTAAACAGATACAAAATAATTTCCCTAGTTTTTGGGATGCATGCCTGCAATCTAGAGGGCCAAAATTTTTAATGGAATATTTAAAAACAGAAAACTATTTTTTTAATGCTCCTTCATACCCATCATCAAATAAATATAATCCAATAACATTGTTGACTTCTAATCCAAATAACATAAAAGAGCTAGCTTTCTTTGATATGGAATATGATATAGATAAGTATATTGACTTTAGGACATCAAAAATAATATCAACAATATCGGGGAAAGAAAAAATTATAAAAATTCATAAAGCTAATAAATGCCCAATAATTTTAAGTGCCAGTTTTATGAAAACTATTGATAAATATAAAGACCTAGACTTTGAAGAATTGCAAATAAAATCTGAAAAAATAAAATCTTCTGATAATTTTATTGAAAATTTAAAACAAGCATTAGTTGATAGATCAGAAGAATACGAGATTAACCAATTAATTCCAGAACATGTAGAGGAACAGATGTACTTAGGTTTTGCTACTCATGAAGATCAAAATATGATGGATGCCTTTAATAATGGTGCAACAGGTGATGAGAAATATAAAATATCAAGTCAATTTTCTGATACTAGGCTAAAGGAAATTTCTCAGCGAATAATATATTCTGAGTATCCAGATAAATTATCCGATAGTAATAAAAAAGAAAGAAAGAAACTTATTGCTGAAAAAGTTTTTTCCCAAGAAGATAAGGTTTCATGGTGTACCATAGAAAAAGCTAAGAATGAAATTAATTCAATTAAAGGAGATACTAATTATATTAATGATAAAGAATATATATTAGAAATTGAAAATTTTATAAAGTCTGAAGAAATGAAATATAAATCTTATTCTAGTTAGATGATAATCTTTCTAAATAAGCAATGATTGCTCGTGATGGCTGATAACCAGCTATTAACTTCCCATCCCCTGTAAATATCATAGGAGTCCCTGTCACCCCAAGACTCTGAGCGCTTGCATAATTTTTAGAAATTGGGTTTTCGCATGAATTATCATTTTTGATAAAACCACCATCAAAAGCTACATCTAAATTTTTTAATCTATCACTTGAGCACCAAATTGATACCATTTGCTTAAAGGCATCATCATTATTACCATTTCTAGAAAATAGTACATAACGGACCTCAATATTATTTGTTATGAGATTATCAATCTCATCATGTAATTTTTTACAATATGGGCAAGAAGTATCAGTGAAAACAGTAAGAACATGATTAGTCTTTTTGGGTTTATAGATAATCATTCCATTTGTATCAAGATTATTTATAAGAGAAATTCTTGTATTCTCTTTTCTTTTTTCTGTTAAATTTTCACCAGTTTTTAATTCAAGGATATTCCCAGCAATTAAATTTTTATAATCTTTTGTCATATAAAATATTTCTTTCTGAACAGTTACTTCAAAAAAATTATCATTAAAAACTCTTATATTATCAACAGTAATATCTGGATAAGCATCTTTGATAGCTTTTTTAGCACCGTCTATATCATTATTAGTATTACTATAGGATGCTAAGTATGCTCCCATTGTTATAGCCAGTAAAAAAATAATAAAAATAATAAATCGTTGCATAATACACTATCCCCTTGGGTGAAATTTAGTATGAAATTTTATCAACCTTTCTTTAGCTACATGTGTATAAATTTGCGTTGTAGATAAACTTGAGTGACCTAATAACATTTGAACTGATCTCAAATCAGCTCCATGGTTTATTAGATGTGTTGCAAAAGCATGTCTGAGCGTATGGGGTGAGACTTTTTTCTGAGATAAAACTTTTTTTGCATAAGTAGTAATTAAATGCCAACATGATTTTCTTGAAATCTGTTTCCCCCTATTACTTAAAAATAAGTAAGAATTATCATTTTCAGTAATAAAATTTGACCTACACTCATTTAAAAAAGTATTAATCCACTCTAGCGCTGTTTCTCCTATTGGAATAATTCTCTCTTTTCCGCCTTTACCCATTACTTTAATAACTCCTCTACTTAAATCCATTTCGTTTACCTTTAGTCCAGTCAATTCAGATATTCTTAAACCTGTAGCGTAAAGTAATTCTAATATTGTTTTATCTCTGATTCCATTTTGTGATGAAGTATCAGGAGCATTCAATATTTTAACTACATCACTTTCAGTTAAATTAACAGGTAAAGCTCTTCTAGATTTTGGTGATTCAAGCAATTCAGATGGATTTAATTTTATAAAACTATTTAATGCTAACCAAGAAAAAAAACCTTTCATTGATGATAGGGATCTGTTTATGGAGGAAGGAGAGTCTCCGCGATCAATTTTATCAGCCAAATAAGAATTTAAGTCGGCTTCATCACAATTTAAGAAATCTTTAGTATTTCTAGATAGCCATATAGATAATTGCTTAATATCAGATGCATAAGAGTCTATGGTGTTCTTAGATAGCCCTTTTTCTATCCAAATAGCATCACAATAATTCTCAATAATCGTGTCTATAGGTACATTTTGCATCTCAAATATCTTAATTTTACAGCTTATCCTCAATTGTACTATAATTTAAAAATAATAGTAAATGTATGACCATGAAAAATAAGATTAAAAATAGCTGTATAAATGAATTTGATCCTACTGCACTAAGTATTGAAAATGCTAGAAATCGTATTTTAAAGACAATCAAAAGTAGCACTAAAGTTGAAAAAATTAAATTGAAAAACTCTTTAGGAAGGATTATTTCAAAAGATATCAAATCTAGAATTAATATCCCTTCATTTAAGAATTCAGCTATGGATGGTTATGCATTAAATATTTCTCACTTGTCTGAGAAAACTAATATGTCCTTAAAAGAAGTTGGTATTTCCTATGCTGGAAAACCATATCGCAATAATCTTAAAAAAGGAGAAACAGTTAGGGTAATGACTGGCGCAGTAATCCCAAATAACTCAAATGCTGTTGTTATGAAAGAAATGATAAAAGTTATTGATGAAAATATTAAATTTCCCAAAAATATTAAAAAAAATCAAAATATTAGATTTATTGGTGAGGATGTAAAAAAATCATCAATAATTATTAAAAAAGGCAAAAGAATAAACTATATATATTTAGGTATATTATCATCAGCAGGAATTGAATATGTTGATGTTGTTAAAAAACCTATTATAAGTTTTTTTTCAACTGGAGATGAATTAATTTCTATTAAAAGGAAACTTAAAAAAGGACAAATATATGACAGTAATAGATATTTGCTTTATGGGCTATTATCAGAACTTCCCGTATCTATCAAAGATATGGGGGTTGTTAAGGATAATAAAAATGACATAACTAAAAAATTTATTCAATGCAGTAAAATTTCAGATTTAATTATAACCACTGGAGGAGTATCTGTTGGTGATGCAGATTATATACGAGAAGTTTTAGATAAAATTGGAGAAATTAATTTTTGGAAAATATCTATAAAACCTGGAAGACCTTTAGCATATGGAAAAATTAAAAAAACAAGTTTTTTTGGTTTACCTGGTAATCCAGTATCCACAGTTATAACTTTTCAATTATTTGTTATTCCTGCAATAGAAAAAATGATGTCATCCGAAATCAAAAATAAATTATTTATAAACGCCATAACAAAAACAAGCTTGTCTAAAAAGAAAGGAAGAGTTGAATATAAAAGAGCTCTCTTAACACAAACTAAAAATAAAGTTTTTGTTGAAACTACAGGGCTACAGGGGTCTAATATATTAACATCTTTAGCTAAGGCTAATTGTTATATAAAACTTTCAGCAAATATTAATAAAGTAAAGAAGGGCGATATTGTAAAAGTATTACCTTTTATGAACAATTTATAATCATGAAAAATAAAACATACTATAATGTAGGTCTGTTTAAAAATATCTTGATTTGTCTTTATGATTTAATGCTTCTTTTTTCAGTATTATTTTTTATGTCTATACCTATTCATATTTTCACAAATGGGAATGAAATAATAAATAATCATTTATATCAAATATATTTATTAATAATTATTATTTTATATTATTCATGGTTTTGGATTAAACATAATCAGACGCTTGGGATGAAAAGCTGGAAAACCTTTCTAGTAAATGATAATGGTGATGTCAATATAACTTTTTATCAGTGTATTTTAAGGATTTTATTTGCTTTGTTAGGCGGACACCTATTTCTTCTGTTTAATAAAAGATCATTGCAAGATATTGTATCAAAAACTAAAATCATAAAAAATTAAATTTATCTCAAACCTGCTTCTAATTGATGCATATATAAATAATAACCTATTACTACAAAGAAAATATTGGTTAAAAGTATATTAAAGAAAGAGTATATTCCCAAAACAATCCCTATATTAGGTAATATTGAAGATACAATAAAAAATGAAATACCAATTAGCACACCTATCACGATTCTTTTATTTAAATTATTTTGCCTATACCTTCCAAATATAAAAGGCATGGCTAAAAAAAGCATTATAACGGTAGAAACTGGTTGAAATATTTTTTCCCAAAATATTTTTGTTTGAACAGTAGTATCAAGATTATTACTATCTAAATAATTTATATTTTTATTTACATCATATAATGACAAACTTAATGAATTTTGAGTTTTTATATTTATTAATTGTTGATTTATAAATTCATCTTTAATTTGTACTTTATAATATTTTTTTGATATAGGATTAGTAGAAAAGAATGTTTTGGTGACATTTTTTAATATCCATTTTCCATTTATTAAATCTGCCTTTCTTATATCGCTTATGGATTGAAGTTTATTTTCTTCATTATAATCATATATAATGATTGCCTTTAAATTAGAGTCTGAATAAATTTCCCTAATATTTATAAGCGCATTGCCATCTTTAAACCAAACTCCATTATGTTGAAAAATAATTTTCTTATTGATTGCAAGATTCTTATTTTGCTCAGCTTTAATTGTATATTTAGGAACAATAAAATCAGATATTAAATAGAAAATAATAGATAATACAAATACTTGAGAAAGTATAGTAAGCATAATTTTACTCACAGATATTCCAGCTGCCTGCATAGAAACAAATTCAAGATCAGATGCCATTGCTCCCAATGAAAGCATCGCTCCAATTAAAATTGCATAAGGAAACATAATATTTATGCTTCTTGGTATATTTAATGAAATATATTGAAGTAATTTAAAAAAAGAATAATTTCCAGTATTTAAATGTTTAATTTCAGCAGTGAATGAAAAAAATATTTCTATAGATAAAAGGACTGTTAAACTTATTAAAAAACCATATATAAAACGTTTAAATAAATATAATTGTAATATTTTCATTATTCTCGTGCCGGTATCTTATGAGAATCAACATAGTAAACATAAATCAACATAGCCATGACTAAAATATGTATCCACCAGAGACCAAAAAAACTAGGGATATAAGCAAGTAAATATATTTTTTTTGCAATAGACATAGATATAAAATAAATAAAGTAAATAATCGCGCCTAAAAATATTTTACTATATCGGCCTTTTTTTGGTGAAGAGTAGCTAAGCGGTATAGCAATAAATCCTAATATTAGAGAAGCTATTGGCAGTAATAGACGAGATTGAAGCTCTGCATGATCTGTAGTTTCGTTGCTGAAAAATAAATCAATCGTAGATTTGCCTGCAGGAATGCTATTTATATGAAGCGGAATAGCTTGCCTCAATTGCAGCACATGCTCTTCATATTTTGTTGTTCTAGTTTCTACACCATTAGGAGATATAATTTCATTTATAATTCCTTCTTTTAGCATTATGTATTTTCGATTATCTTTATCAAAATAATATGAAGCTGTTTTTGAGTTTTCAACTGAAATAATATCACTCTTCCCAGAACTAAAGAAAACATTGCTTAGTTCATTATTTACAATATCTTCAACAAAGAATGTTGCTTTCCCGCTTTGAGAGGATATAAATCTACCAGCTGTAATCTCCTCAATTCTTTCTTCATTATTCAGTCTATGTTCCAATTGATAACGATATGCTGTAACTGAAGGTGTAATATACAAAGAAAATAATGCCACTATTAGACTTGCTGGTATAATAATATTTGATAAAATCTTGACTATATCTAATGGAGACTGTCCTGATGATGATATTACTGCCATCTCATTATTATTATAAAATTTCCCCAAAGAAATAATAATACCAAAGAAAAGACTAATTGGAATTATATGTATTGAATACTGGGTTACTTTAATTAATATTGCCGGTACAAGAAGATATGTAGGAAAATTCCCAATTGATGCCTCCTCAATAAGCCGAAGCATTGTATTAGATGATAATATAATCATCAAAACACCAAAAACAGCCATAGAGGAACTAAACACCTCTTTGAGCAAATATTTATTAAGAATTCTCATTATGAATAATATTTTATTTAAATTTTAACAAGTTTTTTAAAAAAATGTTAATCTAGTATATATTCTCATAAAAAAAATAAAAGGTAAAAAAAATATGGATTATATAATTGCTAAATCTGATAAATCTACTGAGAAAGCTGACTATCACCTAATGGGTATTTTTGCAGATAAAAAAACAAACCATATAGATAAAAAAGTAAGTAAATCAACAACAAATACCATTATAGATAGTATTAAGAACAGCGAAATATCTGGAGAGATTGGGGATTATCAAATATTTGATGATAATGAGATTGCTTCTAAAGTTATTATATTTGGATTAGGTGAGAAAAAAAAATTTAATCCTATTATTCTAAACAGAACTGTATCTTCAGTTATAAAAAAAATAGCAAAAACTAGTGCGAAAATATTTTCAATTAACACTAGAAATATAGTTTCAAGTAATTTAACAATTTCGGCACAACAATTAATCATTGCTATGGAATCCTCATTTTATAAATTTTCTTTAAAAAAAATAGAGGATAAAGTCAAACTTAAAAAGTGTATATTTTTATCAGATATAAAAATCTCTCCAAAAGATTTTAATAATGTGGCAAAAATATCAAAATCAATATCAAATGGCATTAGTTTAGCTAAAGATTTAGGTAACACACCTCCAAATATTTGTACTCCTCTATTTTTAAGTAATGAAGCGAAAAAACTACAAAAAATAAATAAATTTATCAAAGTTAAAATTCTTGATGAGAAAAAAATGAAATCTTTAGGCATGGGTTCTTTATTATCTGTTTCTCAAGGAAGTAAGCAACCAGCAAAATTTGTAATAATTGAATATTTGCCACAAAAAAATAAAAAACCTATTGTATTAGTTGGCAAAGGTATTACCTTTGATACAGGAGGTATTTCACTTAAACCAGCATCAACAATGGATGAAATGAAATTTGATATGTCTGGTGCGGGAAGTGTAATTGGGACTATGTTTGCCTGTGCGAAAATGCAAAGTAAAACTAATGTTGTAGGAATATTAGCATGTGCAGAGAATATGCCTGGCAGTCAAGCAACTAGACCAGGAGATGTTGTTACAAGTATGTCTGGGTTAACAATAGAGATACTAAATACAGACGCAGAAGGTAGGTTAGTTTTATGCGACGCATTAACTTATGCAAAAAGATATAAACCAAAATATATGCTTGATATGGCAACTTTAACTGGTGCTTGTCTTGTAGGTTTAGGTAAATATCCTAGCGGTTTATTTTCTAATGATCAAAAACTTGCTGATTTAATAAAAAAATCTGCTGATAGAACTGGGGACAGAGTATGGCAGTTACCGCTATATGATGATTATTTTTTAGAATTAAAAACAAATTTTGCTGATATTCAAAATATTGGTGGAAGGTATGGAGGAGCTATAACTGCAGCTGCATTCTTGGCAAAGTTTACGGAAGATATAAAGTGGGCTCATCTTGATATTGCTGGAACTGCATGGGAGACCGGTGAAAATAAAGGATCAACAGGAAGACCTGTTGGTTTATTAGTAGATTTTCTCCTATCAAATCAATAAATTGAAAAAAATCGCTCTTTTTTATATACTTAATAAAGCAGAAGATTTAAAAATATCTGTATGTAAAATTATCAAAGAATATTATAAAAAAAAATATAAAATTTTTGTATCAACTTGTAATAATGATCTAGTTAATGAGCTAAATAATCTACTTTGGACGTTTGAACAAATTAGTTTCGTTCCACATTGTACTACTAAAAATTATGATAAAGACTCTCCAATACTATTGAGCGGGAGAGATAGTTTTCCAAAAACAATTAATCTAAAAGAATATGATGTTTGGTTAAATTTAGATGACGAGGTAGAAGAAAATTATACTGATTTTGAAATAATACTAGAAATAGTGTCACAAAATGAGGAACAAAGGATATTGTCTAGAAAAAGATATTTAAATTACCAAAAAAATAATTTTGAAGTAAAACATGAGAAGCTATAAATAGATGGATATAAAATATTCTCCAAAAGAACTAGAAACAAAAATCTATAATAAATGGGTTGAAAATGATTGTTTTTCACCAAAAGATTTAAAGACTAATTATTCTATTGTGTTACCTCCACCAAATGTAACTGGAACCTTACATATGGGTCATGCATTTCAACACACAATTATTGATATTTTAATTAGATATAACAGAATGCTTGGTAAAAGTGTCCTCTGGCAACCAGGTACTGATCACGCAGGTATTGCAACACAACTTGTTGTTGAAAATAATTTGAGCTTAAAAGGTAAAACTAGACATGATATTGGACGAGAAGCTTTGGTAGATGAAATTTGGAAATGGAAAGAAAAGTCTGGAAATACAATTATAGCCCAGACAAAAAGGATTGGGTCCTCAGCTGACTGGAATAGAAATAGATTTACAATGGATGATGGTTTAAACAATGCTGTTAAAAAAGTATTTATAAAATTATTTGAAGAAAATATTATCTATAAAGGCAATAGACTTGTAAATTGGGATATAAATTTACAAACTGCGATTTCTGATTTAGAAGTTACTAATATCGAAAAGGATGGTTACTTATACTATATTGATTATCATATCGAAGATAGTTCAGAAATAATTACAGTTGCTACAACAAGGCCTGAAACCTTATTTGGAGATAGTGCAATTTGTATTAATCCAAAGGATAAGCGTTTCAATAGTCTTATTGGAAAGTATGCAAATGTACCAATAATTAATAGAAAGATACCAATAATTCAAGATCAATCAATTGATATGAAATTTGGAACTGGTTGTGTAAAAATTACACCAGCTCATGATTTTAATGATTATAAATTAGGTAAAAAACATAAACTAGATTTTATTAATATATTAAATAAAAATGGAACTTTTAATCAAGAAGCTGGAGATAAATTAGCAGGTGAGAATATACATGCATCTCGTGATCTAGTTTTAAATTTATTAGAAAAGAGTGGCAATTTAAATAAAAAAGAAAAATATAAAATAGTTTTGCCAATAGGTGAACGATCAGGAGAAATAGTTGAGCCATTATTAACAGATCAATGGTTTATGAAAATGGATAATCTTGCTAAACCTGCAATAGATGCTGTAAAAAATTCCACTATAAACTTCGTTCCAAAGAACTGGGAAAAGATTTATTTTAATTGGCTTAATAATATTGAAGATTGGTGTATAAGTAGGCAGATCTGGTGGGGGCATAGAATACCAGCTTGGTATGATGAGAATAATAATGTGTATGTTGGCGAAGACGAAAATAACGTTAGAGAAAAATATAGTTTAGCAAAAAATATTAAACTTATTCAAGATAATGATGTACTGGACACCTGGTTTTCATCATCACTATGGCCATTTACAACTTTAGGTTGGCCAGAGAAAACAGAAGAACTGAAAAAATATTATCCAACAAATGTTCTTGTTACGGGATTTGATATTATTTTCTTTTGGGTTGCCAGAATGGTTATGATGGGTATTAAATTTATAGGTAAAGTTCCTTTTAAAACAATATATATTCATGGACTTGTTAAAGATTCAGAAGGCAAGAAAATGTCTAAATCACTTGGCAATGTAATTGACCCCATTGATATTA
>Ga0066860_10001195_pt1 | contig 11797 bp, 8 predicted proteins | sample ETN07SmetaG_FD_65601 | JGI IMG/M metagenome (GOLD analysis project Ga0066860, IMG submission 65601) | Marine microbial and viral communities from oxygen minimum zone, Eastern Pacific Ocean - ETNP2014F14-07SV275 | ecosystem: Environmental > Aquatic > Marine > Oceanic ... | reverse complement strand
TCCGGAAGTTTGCCAGCCCCAAAAATGATCATGATAATGACCAGGATTATCATTAACTCAGGAAAACCTATTCCCATCATAAGCTTTTTCTCCTTTTGCCTAATCTGATTGTGATGTAAGTCTAACAAAATATAAGCTGAATTGATAGGGTTTTGGTATCCGGCCATGCAGCCGTAAGCAACTGGCAATGTCTCATCAAGCTAACGAAACTCCCAAGCGCACGTGACATTTTTCCTAAGCTCTCGTGCCCCGGAGGGGCAATACTTTAATAGCCTCCCTTTAAAAAAAAACATGTGCTAATAAAGCATAAAAAAATATACCGGATAAATATTTCCCAATCCTAAAAAGAAGCATTTATTTATATTTTAAACATTTTATTTCAAAGAGTTAGATAATATTAACTTATATTTTAGATTAGCACTTGCCTTTTAAAAATTCCCGATAGATTTTGAAAATAAAAAAACGGGAAACAGGTATTCCCTGCCTCCCGTTACAAAATAATTTAAGGGCATCCCTAAAAATTGCTTCTGGCCTCCGGCGAGCGGCCTGGGGCAGATAAGGGTCAAAGGCTCATCAAGCCGAGTTTACCTATTGTGGCCAGCAAAAGTTATTGCTCGTAGGCCCCACCCCTAGTGGTTGCCTTAGAGAAAATTACCGAATAAATAGAGTTCCCCTTAAAAGCTTGCTGATAACTAGCGCAAATGCCCGTTTAAAATGGGGGAATCTAAAATCTTTTTATTTCCCTTGGCGTGTTTTTTTGCTGCTCCAAAATGCATGGTGGCATCACCATGCCTGCCCAGTTTATCCAATGACACCGCTTCATTGAAATGGGTTTCTGCTATAGTTTTGTCTTCCGCACTGGCTTCCTGGAAATGTTTCAACGCTCCCTCAATATTGCCTTCGTTCCAGTTTTTGATCCCTGCTTTGTTATGCATATCGGCGCCTGAATTGGATCCTGCGGGAAGCTCCATGGGCCCCTCTGCGGCAACAGCTATGAGTGGCAAAGAAATCAGAAACAAGGCAAATAAAACTGAAATTACTGTTCGCATATCACAACTCCCTTAACGTTAAATTTACAATCACCCCAAACAAACTGAAATTATATGAATTCAATTTAGCATATTTATGGATCTAAATTGAATAACAAAATTGATGTTGTTATATTTGACCCGGCCCGGCAATAAGTTTATGATGAATTCTGTTAGCAAAGTATTGTATTTAATGATTTTTTTCGTCTGGATCTTTATTTTATGTCCAAGGACCAAACCATAGATTTAGATAAGCTGGTTGCCGATAAGATCGAAAGGGGCATTGCGGATGTCAGTCTTTGCCTGGAAAATAAAAAACTGGGCGATGAAGAATTAATCCGCTTGTCAGAAATGGAAATTCTAGCCGAAGTGACCAATCTGGACCTGGGGGAAAATGATATCAGCGACCGAGGTTTATCGGTACTTTGCAATTCCGCTTTCACAAAAAACCTGAAAGTATTAAATTTGAAATCTAATAATATTACTGAAGCGGGGGCACAGTCTTTAGCCCAGGCAACGAACCTGTCTAAACTGGAACAATTGATTTTAAAGTTCAACCGTATTGGCGAACAGGGAGCGAAATATCTTGCACAATCGGAAACTCTTGTGAACCTGACCACACTGGATCTTTTTCGCAACCGGATTGGAGACACAGGTGCAAAAGCCATCAAATCCTCAAAAAATTTTAGGGGGGTGAACCGTCTCAGGCTCGACTGAACATCAAATGGACTTATCCAGAGCCTATCCACGCAGTCCCAATGTCAAAATGGCCGGTTTGGTGCATTTGGCGCGCATGATCGATAAGGCCCAGGCCTTTAAACAAAACCAAATAGCGGACTATGTATACCCCTGCCCGCTCGATAAAATCATCCTGAATTTCCTGCGTATCGACTCGGATGTATTCGCAAATAAAGCTATGGAAAATGGGGATGATGAAATCAGCGCCTGGGCTGAGGAAACTCTTAAAGATAAAAAGCCCGAAGATTTCGAATTTATCAATGACCAGATTCTTGAACGGAGACCAGACTCTGAAGATCGATTGAAATATTTTTATGAAACCCGCGACAGGATTGATCCTTCAAGAACAGATATCAACACCTGGGTCGACCTTCTGGACCTGGAAGAAGGTCGCCTACCACCAAAATAATATTTTTCCCGATACTTTTCACTCATGGGTATTACTGCCTGTTTTGGCCCGACTATTCCCCGCTTGCCGTTATAACGATTGATCATGAAGAAAGCACTGAAAAACCAAAAACCCATCAGACTTAAAAAGAAAAAAAAACGTTCCAAACTTGGAAAAATTTTAATTATCACATTTTACTCCATCACCCTTTTTTGTTTGATCGCAGGTTTTACCGGGGCAGGATTTATATATTTCCACTATTCCCAGGATCTACCAGATGTCCGTGAATTAAAAAATTATCATCCTAGTACCATCACCCAGATTTATTCGGATGAGGACGAAAAGGTTGCCGAGTTTTATATAGAAAAACGCATCATGATCCCGCTTGAAGATATTCCCCTGGCCTTAAAGCAAGCCACTCTGGCGGTTGAGGACTCCAACTTCTACTATCATTTTGGCATTGACCCTAAAGCTATTTTCAGGGCTTTTATCACCAACCTAAAAGCCGGACATGTGGTAGAAGGCGGAAGCACTATTACTCAGCAACTAACCAAAACGCTATTTTTATCCCGCGAGCGCACATTACCCAGAAAAATCAGGGAAGCCATATTGGCCGTCCGGCTAGAACTGGTTTTCACCAAGGATGAGATTCTTGAAATGTATCTCAACCAAATTTACTACGGCCATGGAAGTTATGGCGTGGAGGCCGCTGCCCGCACCTATTTTGGTAGAGGTGTTGCGAATATTACCATAGCGGAATGCGCGATGATTGCCAGCCTTCCTAAAGCTCCCAACCATTACTCGCCCTATAAAGACCCGGAACGCGCGCAAAAAAGAAGAAACCACGCCATTCGCAGAATGGCCTATCTTTCTTTTATCACCAGGGAAGAAGGGGAAAGCGCCATAAACGAGGAGTTTCATCTGGGTGAAATTACCAACATGCTCAACAGAGCTCCCTATTTTGTTGAACATATAAGACAATTTCTTCAAGAGAAATACGGGAGTAGCAAACTTTATCGTGGCGGTTTAAAAGTTTATACCACTCTCGATATCGGTCTACAGGAATCTGCTCAAAAATCCATCAGAAAAAATTTGAGGGTCGCTGACAAACGATATGGCTATCGAGGCTCGTTAGGAAACGTGGATCTATCCAGAGGAGAATTGTCCATTCAGGAAGCCTTAATCAAAATGAACCATTTTGAAGAGGGTGAAGGCATTACAGAGGGTAAAATTATCAAAGGAGTTGTGATTTCAGTAGATGAAAAACAAGTATCTGTTTTTTTAGGGCCTGATGAAGGGACCATTGACATTCTCGATATGAATTGGGCAAGGCCTCCCAATACACGCCTGGACGGAAGGTGGGCAAAAATCAATAGGCCCAGCGAGGCTCTGTATCCAGGAGATTTAATTTGGGTAAAACCACTAAGAATTATTGAAGGAGGTCTGGGCTGGGCACTAGCCCTGGAGCAAGAACCACAGGTGGAAGGCAGTCTAGTAAGCCTGGACCCTAAAACAGGTCAAATCAAGGCTATGGTTGGTGGCTATTCCTTCTCCAAGAGCCAGTTTAACCGGGCCGTACAGGCTATTCGACAACCGGGCTCCGCGTTCAAACCCCTCATCTATGCGGCCGCAATCAAAGAGGGATTTTCCCCGGCCAGCATCATCATAGACTCCCCAATAATATTCAAAGAAAAGGAAAATGCTTTTGATAAATGGAAACCTGTAAATTTTGAGCAAAAATTTTACGGACCGACTTCACTGAGAACCGCCCTCACCCACTCTCGAAATGTGGTGACTGTCAAGCTCATGCAAAATATTGGTATCAAGGGGACTATCAAACTGGCAAAAAGTTTAGGAATCACCTCAAATATGGAAAAAAACCTGTCCATATCGCTAGGATCATCGGGATTAACACTGTTTCAGCTCACTTCCGCATATTCAGCATTTGCAAATAATGGAACCCTGACCAAACCCAGGTCAATCAGGTATATTCAAAACCGTAAAGGTGAAATTCTATACACCTCTAAACCCGAAATTTCCCATCCGATTTCTCCAGGCGTTGCTTATACCATCACAAGCTTATTGCAAAGCGTTGTGGAACACGGAACCGGAAAAAAGGTCAAGGCGCTTAATCGACCTGTAGCAGGAAAAACTGGAACCACCAATAATTTCGTAGATGCATGGTTCATGGGCTACACACCAGAGTTGGTAACTGGGGTTTGGGTTGGCAAGGATAAAGATGAGTCCCTGGGAAAAAATGAAACGGGTTCCCGGGCCGCCATACCCATATGGTTACAATTCATGCAGGAGGCTCTTGTCAATAAACCCATCACTAATTTTCAAATTCCAAGCGACATTCAATATTTAAGAATCCGTCCAGAAATTGGAGAGCCCGCTTCATTTAACGAACCCGGTTCACGATTCGAAATTTTCTTGCAGGATTATCTCCCTGATAATGTACAACCTTTCCCTGAAGATTTTCTGGAAAGCACATTTTAAGGAAAGCTGGATTTTTTCAACAACCTGTCAATTATGCGGAGGGAGGGTTGCGACTAAAAAGGCGACTTGTATGAAACCTAGTTTTCCTGAACAATTTTTTTTCTTTTTATTGTCAACGCAAAAATATTTTTTTCGGAATCGCCCGAAGGAAGCAAGGTAGTCTTGCCTGTAACTCCCGGAAAGTTTTTTACGATTTTCAAGTTTTCCCACATCTTGATCCTGTTATCCGCACCAGCCCGAATAATTTTTATAAATATGTTTGCAGCATCAAAAGCCTGGGCTGACAAGTAAACAGGCTCTTCACCAAAATTAGTTTTGAATTCCTGAACAAACTGCCGGACTTCCGACTGGTGAGAATCGGGATAATAGCCATCGACAAAATAAACTGTCTCCAAATGTTTCCCGCCCATCTTGACCAACTCGGGGGAGTTCCAGCCATTGGCACCCAGCAAGGTAACATTAGTGACATTATAAAAAGCCAATTGGGGAATTATCAGGCCCACTTTATCATAGACTCCAGGAATAAAAATCGCATCGTAACTCAACTCCAGGGAAACTTTTAATTTTTCAACATTATTCTCTGACCAATGGCCCATATCAACAATTGGCCGGGACAATAAAGATGTATCACTAAAATCTTTCATTTGACCATTGTTCAACAATATTTCGCGGGCAATCTTTATTAATTCATCATCCTCAACGCCGCCTAATTGCAAAATCTGATTTTTAAAGTCATTCTGGGAGCGTTCGTATCCGGAAACCGTCACCACTTCCCCTCCCAAAGCTTCAACTTCGTTGATGAAGATATCTTTCAATTCCAATCCAAAAGGTTCAAAAGGATGAAGAACCGCAAATCTCCGCAGATGGAGAGTATTAATGGAATACTCCGCCAGGAATTTGGCCTGAATCTCCCGGGTCAAAGCATTTCGAAATGTATAGGGGTTCATATCCACCAGGCCCTGAGTTGATGCGGTGGGTGAAAATATGGGGATTTGATATTGCCGGGCAACCTCACCGGCGATTTTTACTTCATCGCTCAATAGGGGCCCGATGATACCCACAACATTGGGCAATCCGGCCAATTCGGTTATAACCCCCTTAATCGGCAGTTCTCCGGAATCCCTCACTTCCAGCCCCAGCTTTTCCCTGAATTGAAAAGGAAGCTGGTTCACTGCAAGCTGAATTCCCTGTAGCACCCTTTGTCCAGTCAGCGCTAGTTTTCCGGTCAGCGGAAGAACCACGCCAATTTTTATTTTAGCCCCGGTATTTTCCTTAATCGAGTTCAACCAGTTTTGAACTTCAACTTTACGCGAATGTTTGGGGAAGGTTTCAATAAATTTCTCTATACTTGCCACGTAGTTGGCAATATCCCCTGTCTCCCTGAAAGATGAAATTTTTCTCAATATTAAAAGGTCTACCGGAAAACCGTTTCCAAATTTCTGAATTAATGCTGAAACATGGGCAGCCCCAAGTTTTTCATTAATCAGATTCGCAGTGACCTCGACAGCATGTTTACGGACTTCCTTATTTTCAATCTGACCAAAAACTTTTTTTAATTTAGAAAAAGCTTTTTCATAATTCATCCGATTCCCATCAATCCGGGCCAGACGAACCATGATTTCCCATTTACGTTTTTTATCTGGCGATGATCGCAAGACCATGAGGAACAAGGCTTCTGCACGATCATAGTCCGCCAATTCATAGTGGCAGACGGCCATGTTAAATCTTGCAGAATTTGCCAAAAGGGAACCAGGAAACTTTTCTAAAAAAATTTGGTAGAAACGGACTGCCGTAGAAAAAGAAAGGTTGGACTGATCTATCCAACCCAGACGAAACAAGGCCAGATAACTTCTTTTCCCCGAGGGGTTATGGGACAAGTAGTCATGAAAAAGTGGTTTGGCTCCAATAAAATCTCCTGAATGGAATAGATACTCGGCCTGCAAAAAAGGATCATCCGGCAAAGCAGGCTTGTTTTGCTCCAGGTTGTTCTCTCCTGATACTACTTCTTCAAGCTCAGCATATACCAGCCCACAAAATGCAAACTGGAAAACAATAATAAATTTAACTATAAATATTTTCATTAAATATCAAAAAGATCGCCTTGGTGAGACCGGCACTAGTTATTCTTAATGGGGTGCTCTTAATCTTTATCTTTGGCTTCACCCTTTAATTTGTGTTTTTCAATCCGATATCTCATTGAACGAAAACTGAGATTTAATATTTTCGCCGCCTTATTAATAATGCCATCAGAACGCAACAAGGCATTGGCGATCATTTTCTTTTCGATTTGATCCAGGGTTCTTTCAAGGTCAATATTATTTTCGCCCAGCTCAGGGATCTGGATTTTATTGGGAAACAATTTTCCGAGAAGCTCATCCGGTAAACTAGCTTTGCCGATCCTTTTCTCTGTCTCCAGGACCACTGCTCTCTCAATGGCATTTTCCAATTCTCTCACATTGCCTGGCCAGGAATACTGTTCAAATGCTTTCAAGGCATCCGGATCTATGCCTTGAATATGGGTTTTAGTGTGCCGGGCATTATACTTCTTGATAAAAAATTCCACTAAATCCGGAATATCTTCTCTACGTTCTCTTAAAGGGGGAAGATGAATAGGAATAACATTCAACCGGTAATATAAATCCTCGCGGAAGGATTTCTGTTCCACTAAATCCGAAAGTTTGCTGTTTGTCGCCGCAATGATTCTTAAGTCCACAGGAATGGGCTGGGTGCCTCCTAATCGCGTGATTTCATGTTCCTGCAAAACTCGCAACAGTTTCACTTGGGTCGATAATGGGGCATCGCCCACTTCATCAAGGAAAAATGAGCCTTTATTCGCGGATTCCATCAATCCCAGCTTCAAGGAATCAGCGCTGGTGAATGCTCCTTTTTCATGCCCGAACAATTCACTTTCAAGAAGGTTTTCCGGCATAGCTCCACAATTGATGGAGACAAAAGGATAGTTTTTTCTGGAACCGTTAAAATGGATAGCTTTCGCGATGAGTTCTTTGCCCGTACCACTTTCACCGGTGATTAAAACGGTCGCATTACTTTGGGCGACTTTGTCCACTAGATCGAAGATTTTCTGTATCGGTCCGGACTTCCCTATTATATTTGTAAGCTGAAAGCGGTCATTTAATGCGGTCTTTAAAAAACGGTTTTCCTCAGTGAGCTTTTTCTTCTCCAAAGCGTTCTTGACGATTAGCTGGATGTCCTCGATTTTGAATGGCTTGGAGATATAATCGTAGGCACCCTTTTTCATAGCGGTCACGGCTGTTTCGGCGGAAGCATAAGCCGTCATCATCACAACGGGTGTATCGGGAAGGACTTTCCGGGCCGCATCCAAAACATTTATTCCATTGGAGCCCCCCATGCGGATATCGGTCAGAATCAGGTCGAAAATGTTTTCGCGGATCAGCTTGATAGCTTTTTCGGCACTGGGAGAGGTAACAACCTGATAACCTTCCTCCTCAAGCATAATAACCAGGAAGTCCCGCAAGCTCTTTTCATCATCCACAATCAGAATGGAACTCATATTATGATTTTATCGCCATTCCTACCATCAAATCAATACTGATGAGCCAGCGAAGGCAGATAGCGTGATAATCTCCCTCCGCCTTCATGCCCTGAAAGGGTACAATGGCTCATTAAACTTAGATAACCCTTTGCTCGCCACCTTCTAGCGAGGGAGGCAAATAGCAACAGTTCATTAAGCCGAAACAAATTTTTGCTGGCAGATAGCTTTATGGCTAGTTGCCCCTACGGCTAGTAGTCAGCGGTCAAAGGTTTCGGCGTAAAGTTTCAATCGAAGGGCATTGAGTTTTATGAACCCCTCCGCGTCATCCTGACTGTAACCATGACTCTCTTCGAAGCTCGCTATATTCTGGTTATACAGCGATTTTTCAGCTTTTCGACCTACAACAATACAATTACCCTTATACAATTTCAGCCTGATCTCTCCGGTAACATTAGCCTGGGCCTGGTCTACAGTTTTCTGAGCCAACTCCCTTTCAGGAGAAAACCAGAAACCGTTGTAAATCATTTTGGCATAGGAGGGAATCAGGGAATCACGCAGAAAAGTGACCTCCCGGTCCAAAGTAATGGATTCAATCGCCCGATGGGCCTCGTGCAGAATCGTTCCACCTGGAGTTTCATACACCCCCCGCGACTTCATCCCCACAAAGCGGTTCTCGACAATATCAATACGGCCGATTCCATTTTCTCCCCCAAGCTGGTTGAGACGCTCCAACAAGGTTGCAGGACTCATCTTTTCCCCGTTAACAGCAACCGGATCCCCCTTTTCATAGGTAATCTCTATAAGGGTTGGTTTCTCGGGGGCAGCCTCCGGAGAAACCGACAATAAAAACATGTCGTCATGAGGCTCGTACCAGGGGTCCTCCAGCACCCCTCCCTCATAACTGATGTGAAACAAATTACGATCAGTACTATATGGCTTGTCCTTGGTAACAGGAACGGAAATCCCATGCTCCACCGCATAATCGATCAACGCCGTCCTGGAGGTGAGGTCCCATTCCCGCCAGGGGGCGATAATCTTTATTTCGGGATTGAGCATATGGTAAGCCAACTCAAAGCGGACCTGATCGTTCCCCTTGCCCGTAGAACCATGCGATACTCCATCCGCCCCTTCCATATTCGCAATGCGAATCTGCTCCTTTGCAATCAAGGGGCGGGAAATGGAGGTTCCTAAAAGATAATTGTGCTCATAAAATGCATTGGCCCGAAGCATGGGAAAGATAAAATCCTTAACAAATTCCTCGCGCAGATCTTCGATATAAACTTTGCTGGCCCCGGTTGCCAGGGCTTTCTCTCTAACCAGATCCAACTCCTGGCCCTGCCCCACATCGGCAGCAAAAGCGATGATTTCACAATCATATTTTTCCTTTAGCCATTTGATAATGACGGAGGTATCCAGTCCACCTGAATAGGCCAATACAATTTTTTTCACTTTATTTCCCATAACTGCTTTCTTTCAAAGTTAAGGAATTCCGGTAGCAATCAGCTTTCCTTAAAAACCAAACGGAGAGCCTCCGCTGGCATGAGCAATGGTCCCCCAAGCCGCCGGGCCACGCCCAGTGGGAACAGGCTCCACGCCTTCGGCGGTCGCGTCAGCGTCACCGCCACATTGCCCCCGGCGGCTACGCCGGCGCCAAGTGGTGGGATTCAAATAATCATCAATTCACAAAATATTGTCCACGGGCATATTGGGCGGCCCCCAGCAACGGGGCGGTTTCATCCATCACCACTTTCACAGGGATTCCCGAGAGAACCTTTTTGAACCTGCCTTTGGAAAGAAACGCCTCCATAAAATCTCCCTCTTTTAATAAGGGCACGACCTTGGGAGCAATGCCTCCCCCGAGATAAACCCCTCCCATCGATAAATATTGCAACGCCAAATTCCCTGCCAAGGCTCCATACAGGGAAACAAATAATTTTAAAGTTTTCTCACAAATCGGAGAAGTTTTTGCGACGGCTCTTTCAACGATGGTAGCAGGAGAATCAACGGCCTCAATCACTTCTTGCGAATCCTCCTCATTGGCAACCAACTTAAGAAATCCATAAATATCCAACAGGCCGAATCCTGATAATACGCGCTCTATACTGACCCTTGAATATTTTTTTTGCAGAAAAAATAAAAGCTCCGCTTCCAACCTGGTCCGGGGAGAAAAATCACAATGTCCCCCCTCAGAATCCATAACAATAAATTTGCCATTCCTTTCCGGAATCAGGAAGGCCTGCCCCAATCCAGTGCCCGCTGAAACCACGGAAATTCTTCCCTCACTCACTGGAGCTCCGGCTTGAATTACTTCAAAATCTTCCGGACTTAAAAATGGAATGGCACATGCCGTAGCGGCCAAATCGTTGATCAGCCAGACCGCATCTATCCCCAATTGTTCCTTTAAGTGTTCTACCTCAATCTGCCAGGAAAGGTTAGTCAAACGGCATTTTCCGTTAGTGACTTGACCCGCCACACCAAAGCATGCTTTCTCAATCGTTGAATCGTTGTCCTTCAAAAAGTCGTCAAGTATTTTCTCGATTCCGGAAAAATCCCGGCTTTCATAACGCTTTTCCGTTATTCGCATTGTGCTATCAAAAAGTGCCAGATTGACCTTGGTTCCCCCAATATCACCGGCTAATATCATCGTTTTTTATCATTTGAGGAATGACCGGATGCGCTCATCCAATGCATTTTGGTCTTTAGTAAAAGACTGTAACGCCGATTGCGTCATCAAATCATCCAGCGCAACGGATTCGGGCCAGGAATCCAGGTTCGGGATTTTTCCATGGTCCTGGATTTTCTGTAAGTCGTCCTTGCTAAAGGGATGAAACAGGTTGACACTCTGCGCAATTTCATCCAGTTCCTTTCCCTGCATGGAATCCAGGTCCGACCTGGCAACCAGAGCATCGACAAAATTCTTAAACTCGTCTGATAATTCCCAAAGCTCCGAAAAACGCTTTGCAAGTGAATGTTGCGGATCAATCCCCGGTTCAATAGAATCATCAATATGGGAAACCACCGGAGGTTTTCCGGATTCCTGAAACTCTTTCATTGCCTTGGGAGGAATGGTCATTACATCCACCCCGGCCAGAAAAGATACCTGCTCACCGTTTCTTATGCTGGCCGCAATCAATCGCGATCCCACTTCTTTGTGGTTTTCACGCGCAGACCGCAATGCCCGCTGGGTCGCTAAAGTCACTTTTTCACCCACCAGTTCTCCCGTTCCCGCTTTATGATCCATAACCACTTGATTCAACCTGCCCAAAAACACATTGACAAAATCAGGGTTACCCAAACGCACCGCCAGATAATTTTGCCGGACCGAAAACCCCAAAGTAAAATTAATAGGAACTCCTTCCTGTCTTAAAGTCCGAACCGCCAAATATCCTTCAGGGGTAAGAGGCACTTTGACAGTAAAATATTCAGGGCACACCTTGTAATATCTACGGCCAAAATGCAGGGTGCGCTCTATGCTCCTGGACACAGCCGGGTGCAATTCAACACTGACTTTCACTTTGAAAGCCTGGACCAAACGCAAAGCAATCTTACAATTGATCACGAATCCTACCTCCAGAATCATTTCCTCCTCGGACAAATCCAAAGCCTCCTGCCTGATTTGATGGATGGTGT
>Ga0066860_10001186_pt1 | contig 11832 bp, 17 predicted proteins | sample ETN07SmetaG_FD_65601 | JGI IMG/M metagenome (GOLD analysis project Ga0066860, IMG submission 65601) | Marine microbial and viral communities from oxygen minimum zone, Eastern Pacific Ocean - ETNP2014F14-07SV275 | ecosystem: Environmental > Aquatic > Marine > Oceanic ... | reverse complement strand
GAGCAAGTAAAAACAGGCTGGATCATCAGTGGCGTTCTGATGTTGGCCGCAGAAAATGTCGCTGCGATTCTTGGAATATTCTTCTTCAGCAGCTTTATGAGCTTCGCATTTCTGGAGCGGGACGAAGAATAAACCCCCAGCCCTACTCTCAGTAAACCGACCCGTGATCAGTCCTCTGAAGCAGCGCTGTTTACCGTTAGAAAAAACGTGATAACAGCCTGAATTACAGCTTTTTCTTTAATACTTTTTGCTACTCCTACTCCCTTCAGAAAACCCACCCTACAAAAATTTCCTGAACTCTTTGCCAAACGCTCAGTCACAAAATAAGCAGCAAGAGACTGCACCGCCGGGAATATCCCGAAATCATCCTCAAAAAGGAGACGTTTTATGGCTACTGCAAACTCAAAATCAGCGAATAATTCTGCCGATAAGCAAGAAGAGCTAGCCGCAAGTCGTGAGGCAGTATCAGAGGCCTACAACAAGCTGATCGATGCCAAAAATCACTTTAAAGTTGCAGCAGAATCAGCCGGTGTTGATGTAAAAAATGACGCCACCGAACAGCTACTGAAAGGCAAAGACAAAGCATCAGAACTTGCCGACCAGGCCACTGGCTATATGAAAGACAAGCCGCTGGTGACCGCCGGTATCGCATTTGCTGCAGGCTTTCTGGCATCAAAGGTTCTTTCGCGTAAATGAACCACGAAAGCGATAAAAAGCCAGAACAGAGCGAACAGGAAGCTCTCGCTCAGGCGCTGACAGAACAACTGTCAGCGCTGTCTGGCCAGACCACAACCGCTGCAAAAGAATTGTCTGAAATATTCAGGCTCGAAATGCAGCTGACGGTCGACGATACTCGAAGATTACTCATTACCTGGTTGGCCATCGTACCTGCCATTATTCTGGCCTGGATTTCCTTCAGCGGCTTGATTGCCTGGACGATTTATAACGTCTCAGGGTCGGTAACATGGGCAATCTCGGGTGTCACTCTGCTTCAGTTTTCGCTCTGTGCCACGCTGCTCTCACTGAGGAAACGCTTTCGCAGCGGTATTGGCTTCAGACGCACCAAATCACACGCACGTCGAATCGTACAGGAGGTATCCGGTGAAACGTCAGACTCTAATCAACCAACTCGATCAACTCGATGAACAACTGACACTCAGAACCAAAGCCATCGGCGTGTTAGCCAAAGATTCACACGACACACTGAAACAGGTTCCGCCTGTCTGGTTAATAGGCACCGGCGCCGTCGCGGGCGCACTTGTGGGTTTTCTTGGCCCTGCTCGTCTTTCTGCATTAAGCATCAAAGGCAGCCAACTTGTTCCCTTCACACGCGATGCTTTCGCACTGGGCCAACAATTTGGTGGCGGTGAATGAGTCAACTTAAACAGCTGCACCCTCAGGCAGCTGAAGAAAACACGCAGCCAGAAAAGAAGCGGCTGACATCAATGCAAATGGTGATGTACTGGCTCACGGCGTTTGTCGTTTTCTATACCTTATATTTTGCCCAAACACTATTTCTGCCCATCATAGTGGCGGCGCTGTTTGCCTTGCTTCTCAGCCCGGTGGTCAGACTACTCAAGCGCTTCTACGTGCCTCGATCCTTCTCGGCACTGTTACTGCTCGCCATGTTAGGTGTCCCGTTCACCTTACTCGGCATGCAACTGGTAGAGCCTGCAGAGCGCTGGGCTGAACGCATTCCAGAACTCTCTAATCAATTGACCGCCGAACTCGATGAAATCAGTGAGAAACTATCACCGACCGAACAACAGCCACAGACTCCCGTCAAAGAGAAAGAGAGCAGCGGTTGGTTCGGTTGGTTCAGCAAAGATGAACCCGAGCCGCCAAAACCCGAACCAGAACCTGATCAGAACGCGGTATCTGACCGCTTCAAGCAAGGCGGTATTGAGTTGATGATTCAGGTACTGGGAGCCACACCTGTGATGCTGACTCAGTTCTTCACCTTTCTGATACTTGTTGTTTTCATGCTGGTGTTCGGCCCTTTGCTCTACTCCAGTTTTATGAGCAGCTTCAGCCAGAAGCAGGATAAACAGGCGGCGGACTCTCTGCTTAATGAGGTTCAGCGTGAGCTATCACGGTACATACTGACCGTGAGCGTTATCAATACGTGTTTAGGCATAGTCACAGGAGCCGCACTCTGGGCTGCTGGAGTACAGGATGCATTGCTATGGGGGGTAATGGTCGCCCTGCTGAACTTCGCGCCCTACGTCGGCCCGATTGCCGGAATGTTCGTACTCTACCTGGCAGGCATTGTTCAGTACGGTGCAGGCTGGATGGCAACGATGCCACCACTGATCTTCTTTGCGATTAACACCATTGAGGCGCAGTTCATTACACCCACGGTACTCGGCCATAATATGAGGCTGAATCCGCTGATACTGATTCTCTGGCTGATACTCTGGGGGTGGATGTGGGGTGCCGTCGGCGTATTGATCGCAGTCCCCCTACTTGTTTGCCTGAAGCTGGCAGCGGCACGCCTGAACGTACTATCAAGATGGGTGAAGCTGATAGAAACACCCGGCTGATAAGGATAGCGGGCTGAAGGGAATACCGGGCGAGCAAACCCCGCCCGGTGTTGAATATCAGGCTTTCTTAACGAACTTAGCCGTCACCATAATCTCGCCCGCACCAGCAAACTTACAGTCCAGCTCGTGATCTTTGCCTTCAACAATGCGACGAATCGTGGTTTTAGAACCGATCTTCAGCGGCTGCGATGAACCTTTCACCTTCAGATCTTTGATCAGAGTGATCTGATCGCCTACTTCCAGCACCTTGCCGTTCGAATCACGCACCACAAACGCATCATCATCGCTGTTATCCGCCGGGTTCCACTCGTGACCGCATTCAGGGCACACCAGGTTCGCCTGATCTTCATAAACGTATTCAGACTGGCACTTAGGGCATGGAGGCAAAGACATAATGAACACTTCTTATCGAATTTTAAGGAGGCCGGAGTATACCCGAATAGCCCTACAAACGGTATGGGGTCTCAGTCGTCATCCTGCATCGGGATGCCGTAGGTACCGGCATCCAGGCCAGCTAACCGCTCATTGATAGCCGCCTGCTCTACTACCGTTACCTCAACGACATCATCGGGCTGATAGAAGATGTGCTTCCCCTTTGCATCATCAAACCGAATCTTGCCCAGAATCACACCACGCTCACTAATGCAGTCCAGCTCTTGCTGGATCGGGAAAAACAACATACTGAACAGAACCTGAATAACGTGAAGAGGCGGCGATTATAGCTATCGGAGTAATCCCCCTCAATTTGTACAACTTACGTATAAGTTCTGGATTTTATGCCCCCTTCTCGTACACAATGGAGCGACTTAACTCACTGACTTACCTCTCTGGAGTCATGCATGTTCTCATTTTTAAAAAGCGACCCGACCAAAAAACTCAGAAAACAACACGCCACCCTGCTTGAAAAGGCGATGCATGCGCAGAGAGGTGGCGACATCCGTACTTACTCTAAGCTATCGACAGAGGCTGAAGAGATTTATAAGAAGATTCAGGAGATAGAGGCGTCTGCTAAGGAGAACTAAGGCGACTACTTGCAGGGGATAGCAAAATCAACATGATAGTGTTCGTCATGCCGTACCCAGGAACGTTTTCTCGAAAACTGAATATTCTCTTTCAGGTACTGGCCATGCTGAGTATTGAACAAATTTGGCTGCAGGGCTGGATCAAAGATTACCCGCCATAAACCATGCCCGTGCACTTTGGCCTGTTGATCCAGAGCGACGATGTGCGCTGCGAGTGCCTCGTAATCAATCCGCAACCCATCGTATTCGCCGTTGCCATCAAATTCGATGTTGTAGCCAAACTTATTTAAAGGATTGGTTGGCAGGTGCACTGATTTCCCATTCTCATCCACTACCGGAGCCATAAAATCGACCGATAACCCGTTTCTGTGGGTTTTATGAGGTTTGAACTGACCACCCTCACGGAAACCCGTTTCAGCGTACTTATAGACCATATCCGGTTGCTCAGCCTCTAACTGTTTGTACGCGGCGACAACGATATCCCTGACGTCTGAATGCACATAAGTTCGACCAGCCAGCCTGGCTATGGAGCTGTAGCCAACGTAGTTTTCTCCCTCAGAAGGTAGCTGCACTCCCCCGATCAAGCTGCCATTGGATGTGGTTCCGTAGCAGGTGCTCGTTTCGGCATTTAGCACCAGGGGGAACGACAAGATGGCTAGTAGAGTGTATTTCATAAGCATAGTGGACTTCGTTGACTCACTTTGGTGTCCGTTTTATCGGGGCAAGATCACTATCCGACAACCTGCACTTGTTAACGATCATTTGAACTTTTCCTGATCTGAAATCTTGCCAGAAGCATACTCTGTGCACCCAGCACAACATGCCAACACTCCCTCAATGTCAGGCTAGAAAAGAAGAACAAGAAAAATGAGGTCACAAAATAGAGGTAATGGTTCGAACACGTTGGCCACACCAAATCAAAAACGCCAAGCCCGGCTATCGCCCAAAGAACCAGCGTCACTAATATCAGAAGAATGGCCGCCTGAAAGGTGTAAACATACTCAACATACCCACCATTTCGAAAAGACGACATATTTTCGATTTCCGTGCTTTGGAGCAATGCTTGGGCATTTCCACCCCAAGCAAAGGACAGCCCAATAAAGATCCCAGCTACTGGTAACAGTAACGTAACCGCCGCGTCTTTGAGCGGTAGGGGGGTAAGAAAAGCCAACGCAAGACCAATAGCAATATGCAATAGAATCCAACGATCCAGAAACCTTTTTAGACCAGACCCATTTCCTGAACCTTTAAAGAGCCATGACCAAAACGTAGTCATGTTTTATCTTGCCTCCGAATCCTCGCATAAGCTTCACGAACCCTTTCCATTAAACCCTTTGGTTCCTGTCGCTCATCCTCGTCAAATGCAACACTGACCGGATCACCTCGTAAATGGCGTGTAACCGGCCGTTGTCCTTCCTCATGCCTTATCCTCGCTGACGCATCATTGCCCGTTGAAGCAACAGATCGAGTCACCTTTTCAATACTATTTCGATCAAGATCCTCGCCTTGAACGATAGTTTTCCCCTTTTGTCCGCCTGTTGCTTCGATGTACTGCTCCATTGGCTTGTGAAAATCTGCCTCAACATCGAACGGATTTGGCTTGGTAAACTCAACAGTGAAACCAACCACAGAATACGCGCTTCGTATTTGTTTAAGAAAATCCTCCGGATCCCATATTTCCGATACCTCTATCTTCGCACCATAGTCGTGCACTGAGGCTTGCTGGTTAAAAAGCTTCTCCAGACTATTTGCTATACCCTTTACTGTGGGAGAAAGCTTCGATTTCGGTTCAATAGCTAATACGCTGTATTTTCTATCAAAGTATACATAAGTGAACGGAGATTCTTCGTCATCCACCTGGATGAAATCCCCGGTTTCTTCATCATAGAGCTCTTTGCTTTTCTTGGTCGTCCGACCAGCCGCAAATAAAAGTCCATCTTTTCCCACGTTCAACACATTACCGACGTGCCAAACATAACCTTCTCGAAGCTCTTCAGAAGGCTTGCTCTCAATAACCGAGGTCAAGAACTCTTCTCTTGTAGTTCCATTTTCAAAGAGGGCTCCTTGAGCGGTTTTTATTGCTTTTAGTCGAAAAAGATAGATGCTTGGCACGAATGTCCCTCCTCGTTGACGCTGCGGTTTGGGGCTGACATGGAGCGCCAGCGGAATGGCAATCCCAGCCGAAGGCGACAACACCGCCTTGTTAAGTAGAGTCCTACCGTTTTTTGCCTAGTCCAGGTGAACCACCTTGAACTAAGGTGATTTTCTGGCTTCTTATTTTTGATAACTTATGGTCGTTTTCTATGGCTGCTTTCTTTTGACTTCTTTGCTTCTTCTCATACTGCCGCCATTTCTGGGCTGACGAATTTCTAATGGCCTCGTCGTCTTTGATAATGACCTTTAAGATCTCTTGATACCTTATAATATCGGATTCGCAATTTGATATTTGAACGCTAAGTTCTTCGCGGGAAAGATGCTTTCTCTTAGACTTTCGCATCTTTTTTAACCTCTTGAGCCTCTCTTTCAATGCTCTGATCTTTTCTGAACACTCAATATGCTCTTTCGATTTCATGATCACTTAACAGGTTATTAGTGTGCGTGCGCGTTTATCACAGGATACTCTTTCGAGGTTTCCCAGATAACTCATTGACCCTGTTGAAAAATCTTCCATAACTCAAATCTCCCTTCCAGAAAAACGCGCACGCCTGTTATTTCGGCAGTGGCTTGCATATGAACATCCGACCGGGTTCATAAGCCTTGTTTTGATAGAATTTAAGTTACTACGCTATGACTTCGTGGGCAAGAGAGCCATTTTGATAATGGCCATGTTTGCGGCGATATCGGTGGGCAGTGCCCACCCTACGTGATGATTTTCAGATGTGCAGGCAAAAAAACAGAGCAACAAAAAAGGGCCCGAAGGCCCTTTCTGTGAGTCGATAGTTTAAGAGGTGCGCAGTGCACACCCTACATCAGAGACTCAGTACTTTCTCACCGCGTGCGATACCAGATACACCAGTACGTACGGTTTCGAGTACACAGCCAGCACCGATGGATTCGATGAAGGCTTCAAGCTTGTCGCTCGTGCCAGTCAGCTGGATGGTGTATACGCTTGGGCTGACGTCAACGATCTGGCCGCGGAAGATGTCGGCCGTACGTTTGATTTCAGCGCGCTGTGCACCAATCGCTTTGACTTTTATCAGCATCAGCTCGCGCTCAATGTGCGGGCCTTCTGACAGGTCAACGAGCTTAACCACTTCAACCAGTTTGTTGAGCTGCTTGGTGATCTGTTCGATCTTGCGCTCATCGCCGGTGGTGGTCATGGTCATGCGCGACAGTGTTTCGTCTTCTGTTGGCGCGACCGTTAAGGTTTCGATGTTGTAGCCGCGCTGTGCAAACAGACCAACAACGCGGGACAAAGCACCTGGCTCGTTTTCAAGCAGGATTGAAATAATGTGTCTCATGATCAGGTACGCTCCGTCTTGCTCAGCCACATATCACGCATGGAGCCGGTTGGCACCTGCATTGGATATACGTGTTCGGTTTCATCAACTGCTACGTCGAGGAATACCAGACGGTCGTTGTACTTGCCGAAGGTGTCTTCAAGCGCTTGTGGCAACTGATCGCGATCGGTCACACGGATACCCACGTGGCCATACGCTTCTACCAGCTTAACGAAGTCAGGCAGTGACTCCATGTAGGAGTGTGAGTGACGACCTTCGTAGTTCATGTCCTGCCACTGGCGAACCATGCCCAGTGAGCCGTTGTTCAGACACAGGATTTTCACCGGGATGCCGTACTGCAGACAGGTCGACAGTTCCTGGATGTTCATCTGAATAGAACCTTCACCGGTAACACACACAACCATGTCGTCCGGGAAGTTCATTTTGATGCCCATTGCCGCCGGGAAACCAAAGCCCATGGTGCCCAGACCACCGGAGTTGATCCAACGGTTTGGCTTGTCGAACTTGTAGTACTGCGCTGCAAACATCTGGTGCTGACCCACGTCAGAGGTGATGAAGGCATCACCTTTGGTGGCCGTCCACATGGCTTCGATCACTTCTTGTGGCTTCATCAGCTGGCTGTCGTTTTTCTCGTAACGTCCGCCATGACGCTCACGCCATTCGTTGATCTGCTTCCACCAGGTTTCCAGTGCTTCTGCATCTGGCGTTTCACCTGCTTCATCCAGCAGTGCCATCATTTCATCCAGAACCGCGCCTACTGGGCCAACAATCGGCACATCAGCAATGATGGTTTTAGAGATTGATGATGGATCAATGTCTACGTGGATGATTTTCGCATCCGGGCAGAATTTGTTCGTTGCGTTGGTTACGCGGTCATCGAAGCGCGCACCAATACAGATAACCACGTCTGCGTTATGCATGGTCATGTTCGCTTCATAAGAACCATGCATGCCGAGCATGCCGATAAAGCGCTCGCCAGTCCCCGGATACGCACCCAGCCCCATCAGGGTGTTGGTGCATGGGAAGTTCAGGCGATCTACCAGAGCGCGCAGTTTGTCAGAGCTGCCATCAATGATGACACCACCACCGGAATAGATTACCGGGCGCTTAGCAGCCAACAGCAACTCAACGGCCTTTTTAATCTGACCGGAGTGACCACGCTGTGGCGGCGTGTAAGAACGCATTTTAATTTTCTTCGGATAGACGTACTCATAACGTTCGTTAGGCATCGTCATATCTTTCGGAATATCGATCACAACCGGGCCAGGGCGACCGGTGCTGGCAATGTAGAATGCTTTGGCAACGATCTCTGGAATATCTTCAGGACGACGAACCGCGAAGCTGTGCTTAACGATAGGACGCGAGACACCCAGCATGTCGGTTTCCTGGAATGCATCATCACCCACAAGGTGACTCATTACCTGACCGGAAATAACGACCATAGGGATGGAGTCGGTGAACGCTGTCGCAATACCCGTAATGGTGTTTGTTGCGCCAGGACCCGAAGTAACCATCACCACGCCCGCTTTACCCGTTGCGCGCGCATAACCATCAGCCATGTGAGCAGCAGCCTGCTCATGACGGACGAGTACGTGCTTCACCGCGCTCTGCTTGTACAGCGAGTCGTAAACGTGAAGCAGCGAACCGCCCGGATAACCATAAACGTATTCAACACCTGCTTCGTGAAGTGCACGAACCAGCATGTCTCCGCCGGAAATTAATTCCACCGTAAAATCCTCTGTTCTTGTGCTCGTCGTTGAGCACGAGTTACGTATGTTCGAGTCGGGTCTGCACCAACAACAGCTCAAACGGAACCGTTGGGGCAATCCCTTAAAAGGCTGGATGAGTCACTCTTAGTTCGTCATCAGATACCGGGTACCTGGTCCAGGAAGCCGGGGTCAGGGCCGGACACGGGGGGTAACCGCATCAAAGGCCATGTATGACACTTACCACGCTCCGGGTGTGTAGCATTGGGCAAGCTGTCATTTATGGCGTTTATTCTAACAGCAGATGTCGCATGTGTGAACCACCAAACCCCTGTAAAATCAAGGCTCAGGCCGGTTTTATCATGGTATTTAGTAAGGTTATGGCAACGGTGTTTTTACGTGAGGTTTATGACGCCGGTGACGACTCAATCCAGATCATGCTGGCCTGACGTCCTGTGACACCATCCCGCCGGTACGAGAAGTACTGCTCAGGCTCTGAAAACGTGCAGTGTTTTCCGCCCAGAACCTCCCCCACACCGGCCTGCATCAGCTGCCAGCGGGCAAGCTCATACAAGTCTGCGTACCAACGGTCATGGTGCCCTTTGTGAAAGCAAACGTCGGGAGCCTCAGCAAACGCCGCCTTTACTTCTGGCCCTACCTCAAACGCTTCGGGGCCAATCGCAGGACATAAGTAAGCACTTACCTTTGATGGCTCTTCAAAGGTATTCAGAGTTTCGAGCAGAACGCCCGCCGCCAGCCCTCGCCAACCGGCGTGCGCAGCGGCGACTTGTGTCCCTTTTTGATCGCAGAAAAGTACTGGCAGGCAGTCGGCCGTCATCACTGCGCAAACAATCCCTGGCTCACCCGTCATGACCGCATCCGCCTCTGGTACCCTATCGACGGTCGTCCCCGCCGCCTTGATGACCTCAATACCATGAACCTGTTTCAGCCATTGAATGGCTCGTGCTCCAGGCAAGGCGTTAAGTAAAGCAGCTCTGTTCGCTTCCACGGCTTCAGGCAGATCCCCTACGTGATCGCCGAGATTAAACCCGTGATACGGAGGCAGAGATACACCACCCCGACGCCCCGTATAACTGGCATGCACGCCTTCCGGGAGTCGCCATTCGGGTTGGTGCAGGTCAATCATTAATAGATGTCCTGCTGAGCTTCGTCGTCGGCCAATGTATTGAGCAGTTCAATAAAGTCATCCGGCAGCTCGATTTCCCACTCCATGATTTCTTCTGTTCGCGGATGGATCAGCGTGAGTGCTTTAGCGTGCAGTGCCTGCCGCGGGAATTTCGCCAGCATTTCCCGCAGCTCAGGGCTGACACCCTTTTTAAGGCGGGTTCGCGCAGCGTAAGTCGCATCACCGACAAGCGGATGACTGATGTGCGACATGTGCACACGAATCTGGTGGGTACGGCCCGTTTCCAGCTTGCAGCGGATATAGGTGTGCGACGGAAATTTATGTAACACGCGATAATGCGTGGTGGCATCTTTGCCCATGGGGCTAACAGCCATTTTCGTACGCTGAGTACCGTGCCGACCAATCGGTTCATCGACTGTACCGCCCGCCACCATGTGCCCCTGCACTACCGCCTCATACTCACGTCCCATGCTGCGGTCCTGCAATTGAGCAACAAGATGCGTCTGAGCTTGCAGTGTTTTTGCCACCACCATCAGACCGGTGGTGTCTTTGTCGAGGCGGTGAACAATGCCCGCGCGTGGGATATTGATCAGATCCGGGCAGTGAAACAGCAGACCATTGAGTAACGTACCGGTGCGGTTGCCTGCCGCAGGATGAACGACCAGGTTGGTGGGCTTGTTCAGGACCAGAATATCGTCGTCTTCGTAAACAATATCCAGTGGGATGTCTTCGGCCTGCCACTCGCCTTCTGCTTCAAGCTCAGCTTTTAAGGTCAGGGTCTCGCCCCCGACAAGCTTGTCGCGCCCGCGCACGGACTTTCCGTTCACCAGCAACTGGCCATCTTTAATCCATTGTTGCAGGCGTGAGCGCGAGTAATCAGGAAACAGCTTCGCAGCCACCTGATCCAGGCGTTTGTTCCCCTCGTCGAACGGGACCTCGACGGTGTGATCTATCTGATCAGACATATTAACCCTGTAGTAAACCTGTGAATGTGCGCGACGGATGATGATGACGCGCAGGTGTGTTCTAATACGGCGTATCGCGAAATTATATAGATGTATGAGAATGCACTCCATAAAGTCCATCCTGTTGGCACTGATCACAGCCTCTTTTCTTTCAGCCGGTCTGAGCGCCTGCTCTTCGAATCCTGAACGTGAAGTCCGCACCGAAGCTGAATACTACGACGAAGCCCGCGAGGCCATCGACGACGACAACATGCTCATCGCCGAAGACCGCCTGAAGCGACTGGAAAGCGAGTACCCGTTTGGTCAGTACGCTGAACAAGCCCAGCTTGAGCTGATTTATGTCAGCTTCAAGATGTCTGACATGGAAGGCGTTCTGGCAAAATCAGAGCGTTTTATCCGTCTGCACCCGCAACACCCGAAGGTCGACTACGCCTATTACATGCGTGGTCTGGCAACCTATGAGCTGGGTTTTGCGTTCGTTGAACGTTACCTGAGTGACGAAACAGAGTACCGTAATCCGGTGCCTCTGCAGGACTCATTCGCGTATTTCTCTGAATTGCTGCGCCGCTTCCCTGACAGCGAATACAACGCCGACGCCCGCGCCCGGATGATCTACCTGCGTGAACGCCTGGCCAGCTACCAGATCAATGTCGCCAAATATTATATGAAGCGTCATGCCTATCTGGCGGCTGCGAACCGCTGCGAAGAAGTTCTGATTCACTACCAGAAGACACCCTATGTTGAAGATGCGCTGGCAATTATGACCGAAGCCTATCAGCTCCTTGAAATGGACGAACTGGCTGAGAAATCTCTTGCTCTGCTTAAGCTCAACTACCCAGACCACCCTCAACTGGTGGACGGCCAACTCAAAGAAAGTGGGCTGGCAGATGTTGATCGTCGCAGCTTCTGGAACATCATCAGCTTTGGCCTGATCGACTGATTATCCCGATGTTTTTGGCCCTGCCAGCCTGACTTTCCTCTCAGCTGG
>Ga0066860_10001162_pt1 | contig 11922 bp, 10 predicted proteins | sample ETN07SmetaG_FD_65601 | JGI IMG/M metagenome (GOLD analysis project Ga0066860, IMG submission 65601) | Marine microbial and viral communities from oxygen minimum zone, Eastern Pacific Ocean - ETNP2014F14-07SV275 | ecosystem: Environmental > Aquatic > Marine > Oceanic ... | reverse complement strand
GGCTACACGAGATCAGGTCTACCCCAACATTGGGGCGGTTTATGGCCTGGGTTATGTGGATGGGTATGCCACCATGAAGACAAAGAAGAGTCAACTCTGGCACCAATCATTTGTCTTGGCAGACATCCCGAAAAAGAAAAGGATTCTAAAACGCAGTAATGTGAAGTATTGGGTTACAGAAGACTACGAGCAGTTGCCTTCCCCCCAATACCCCAGAGGAGTCAAAAAGGTGAATGTGTTTGAAGATGCCCTTCCGCGCGCCTTCCTAGTTGGCGAGTCGCGGGTGGTGCCCTCAGCGGAACAGCTCGATACTTATTATGCTTCTGCGTTCGACCCGCTTCGGCAAGTGCTGTTGGCAGAAAAGGTCGTGGTGAAAAAGGAAAAAAACTTTTCCGGTCAAGTCGAGCGAATCGAATATGGTCCCAACCGGGTCACAGTGAAAACCAGGCAGAACGAGGAAGGTTTTTTAGTCCTGCTCGATACCTGGTTCCCCGGTTGGAAGGTCGAGGTCGATGGCCAGCCGGAACGAATTTACCGCGCCAATTATTTTTACCGAGGCGTAAAGTTAGGGCCGGGGAGCCACCAAATAGAATTTTCTTATGAGCCCGTAGGGTTAAGAACGGGTTTTACAATCAGCGGTATTACCTTTATCCTGTTAATATGTTTATTCGTCCTATCTGTGAGAAGAAATCATGAGACTGGTTAGCCTGCTACCTTCGGCGACAGAAATTCTGGTGAAACTCGGGTTAGAGAAAAACCTGGTTGGCGTGTCGCATGAATGCGATTATCCCAAGACGGTTCAGTCCCTGCCTCGGCTCACCTCCACCCGTGCCAACTCTAAACTCGATAGTGCGGGCATTCACAATTCGGTTCTCGAAGTGATGAAGAACGCCGTGTCGGTCTACGATCTAGATGTGGAATTGTTAAAAACCTTAAAACCCGACTTCATCGTGACTCAGGACTTGTGTGATGTTTGCGCCGTTTCCTTCTCGCAGGTGGAAGAAGCCTGCCGGGAACTTCTGGATTGCAAAATCATTTCTCTCAGGCCCAAAAGGCTGGGAGATATCTGGAACGATGTTCGGCAAACCGCCGAGACGCTGGGCGTGAAACAAAGCGGACACAAGTTTCAGCAAGAAGTCGATGAGCGGGTCCAGGCCGTGCGCGACCGCCTCGCCGTAGCGGGAAAGACCAAGCCAAATATTATAACGATAGAATGGATCGATCCCATTTATATCGGTGGCATGTGGCTTCCCGAAATGATCGACATTGTCGGGGGGAAAGTGTGCATCGCCGAGAGCGGGCAACCCGCGCCGATTGTCAGCCGGGAAGACCTGGCCAAGATAGACCCAGATGTGGTGGTGGTCAAACCCTGTGGTTATAAATTGGATCAGACCCTGAAGGAACTGGATCTGCTGAAAAAGCAAATTCCCGCATGGAGCAATTCGCCGAGAGTTTATCTTGTAGATGGGAACTCCTATTTCAACCGTCCCGGCCCGCGCATTCTCGACTCGCTGGAAATTCTGGCCTACTGTACCCACCCCAATCTGTTCCCGGAGTTCGGTGAGCAATACAAAGAAGGGATTATCTCCCTTCGCCCGGGCCTGCAACTTCCTTCCAATTAGGCGTGGGGTGGTGATAATATTCCTTGGCCCTTTCTGCTTAGTAAGGGGATAACGACTCCTACCTTGAAAGGCTTTAATTAAATAATTTCTGCTTTTTCCGCCTATGGTTTCAAGTTATCGTCAACCCTCCACTCTCATAACCTGCCTGTTGCTGGTGTTGGTAAACTTTGCGTTGTTTTGGCAGACTATCTTCCATGATTTTGTTAACTACGATGATTATCTTTATGTCAGTAACCTGTACGTTCGTAACGGGATAACCTTTGAAGGGATTATTTGGGCCTTTGTAAAGGTCGAGGAGAACTTTTTCCAGAGCCTTGCGTGGATATCCTTGATGTTGGACAGGGAAGTTTTCGGGCTCAATCCGGCCGGGTTTCATTTAACCAATTTTCTGCTTCACAGTGCCAACACGATGTTGGTGTTTTTGATTTTGAAAAGATTGACCCGCGAAGTTTGGCCGAGTATCTGTGTCGCGGTTCTGTTTGCCGTGCATCCCCTGCATGTCGAGTCTGTTGCCTGGGTCGCGGAACGCAAGGGACTATTATGCGCCTTCTTTGTTTTTTTGACGATCGGCGCTTTTGTCCGTTACGTGGAGTGCGGAAAGCGGAGGTGGTACTTTGCGGCCATCCTGGCCTTTGCCTTGTCGCTCCTTTCAAAGATGACCCTGGTGACTTTACCGCTCGTCCTTCTCTTGATAGATTACTGGCCCGCAAACCGGTATGGCCAGCCGGGCCTGCAGGGGAGACGGAAGATTGAAACATTTTGGAAACTGGCTCTCGAAAAACTTCCGTTTTTCGGTCTTTCTATGGCCCTGGCCTCTATCAGTTATTGGGGTTACGTTTATACGGGAGTCATGATACCCGTGTCGCAGGTTCCTTTCGGTTCCCGCATCCTGAGCGGATTGACCCATTATATCGCATACATTTGGAAAACCCTTTGGCCCGATAATTTATCCGTCATTTACCCTCCCGGTCCGGAGACCGTTTCTCTCTGGGCGGGAATGGGGGCGGGCTTGTTGATTGTTGTCCTAACGGTTTTAGCGGTGAAAGCGGCGCGGACACGGCCCTATCTGATATTAGGGTGGGGGTGGTACCTCATTATGTTGTTCCCCGCTGTCGGGTTTATTACCGCCAGTGAATTTTCGATGGCGGACAGATATACCTATGTACCCCTCATCGGATTATTTATTATTTTTGTGTGGGGAGTGAGGGATCTGTGTGTTGTTTTTGATTCCGGGAAGTCCGGACTTATCGCCGCTGTCGGCCTGGTCATATTTCTCCTGGGCATAGGTTCGTGGTTTCAGGTTCAACACTGGAAAAACAGCGTCACACTTTTTGACCATGCGGTAAAGGCCACCGTCAATAACAGGGTCGCGCACAATAACCTGGGGGTTGCCCTGGTCGACCGTGAACGTACCCGGGAAGGAATAGTACATTTCTCGGAAGCCCTGAGAATCAATCCTAATTTTTTTCGTGCCCGGACCAATCTGGCTTCTGCTTATCAGAAATCAGGACAGCCTGAAAAAGCCATCGCCGAATACAACCATGCGCTTCGATTCCAGCCCGAAAGCTCTTTAGTTCATTTTAAACTGGGGGAGCTTTACCACCAGGTTGAAAATGGGGCGAGGGCTATTTTTCACACGGAAACCGCTGTGCGCTTGCTGTCCAGCCAAATGGGAGCCCAGTTTGAAAAAACCATCGAGGCGGAAAACAACCTGAGACGTTATTATCAGAAATACAAGTAATTTCGATATAGAACCCAACACGAAATTCCCTGTAGAGATGCCTACCACTAGGCGTGGGTCTAATGAGCAAGAGCCCAATTAAGCCGAGATAACCATTGTTTCCAAGATTAAGCCATTGCTATCTGCCTCCGGTCGCATGACCGATAGCCGGTTGATTTTAAAGGAGTAATTCGATATAATCCAGGTATGGCTATTGAGAAAGATTTCATTGTTATTGGTTCTGGTGTGGCTGGGTTGACGTTTGCGCTCAAGGTTTGCAAGTTCGGGTCGGTCGGCATCATCACCAAGGACGCGCTGGAGGAATCGGCCACCAAATATGCCCAGGGCGGGATCGCCTCGGTGATGGCGGAGGACGATTCGTTCGAACTGCATGTTAAGGACACGATGGAAACGGGTCGCGGACTCTGCCACGAAGACTTTGTGCGCATCGCCTGCCGCGAAGGTCCTGCACGGGTTCGTGAGTTGATCGATCTTGGAGCCAATTTTGACCGCGGTCGCGGTGCCGAATTCGATTTGGGAAAAGAAGGAGGGCACTCCAAACGCCGCATTCTGCACGCGAACGACCTCACCGGTTGGGAGATTGAACGCACCCTCATTGAGGCGGTTCATGCCCAGGACAATATCGAGATTTTTGAGCACCACATGGCTATCGACCTCATCACCCGAGCCCGGTTTGAAGAAAAAATTGAGCCGGGAGGTTCCGATGACGAGGCGTTGGGACTCTATGTATTGAACCACCGCACACAAAAGGTGGAGACGATGGTCGGGCGGGTCACTCTTATGGCGACCGGTGGCGCGGGCAAGGTTTATCTCTACACATCCAATCCGGATACGGCGACCGGCGATGGCATTGCGGTGGCTTACCGGGCCGGAGCCAAAATCGCCAATATGGAGTTTTTCCAGTTCCATCCGACCTGTCTTTTTCACCCAAAAGCGAAATCGTTTCTCATTTCGGAAACCGTCAGGGGCGAAGGGGGAATCCTGCGCCTGCAAAATGGCGACACATTCATGGAGAACTGCCACCCCCTGGGATGCCTGGCTCCGCGTGATGTGGTGGCACGGGCCATTGACTACGAAATGAAAAAGAGCGGCGACGACTACGTTTTGCTGGACACCACGCATCTTGAGGGTTATCGCATTCGCGAACGTTTCCCCAATATTTATAAAACCTGTCTGGAATATGGTTTCGATATGTCGCGCGAGCCTTTACCGGTGGTCCCGGCGGCGCATTATATGTGCGGCGGACTGGTGGTGGACGCCAACGGTCAGACTAATATCAAAAGGCTTTTTGCCAGCGGAGAGGTGTGTTTCTCTGGCCTGCATGGTGCAAACCGGCTGGCTTCCAACTCTTTGCTTGAAGGGCTGGTGCTCTCGCACCGTGCGGTGGAGAAGGCGGTGAACTTATTAAAAGAACCAACATATTCAAAAAACCAGTTGGAGCGAATTCCGGAATGGGATCCTGGCAGTGCGGTCGACAGTGACGAATCTGTGGTGGTATCGCATAACTGGGACGAAATCCGCCGGTTGATGTGGAACTATGTCGGCATTGTCCGCTCCAACAAGCGTCTTCAGCGGGCCGAGCGCCGCATTCAATTGCTACTGGAAGAGATTCAGGAATATTACTGGAACTTTAAAATTACCAAGGACACTCTGGAGCTGAGAAACATCGCCATCACGGCGCAGTTGATCATTCAGGGAGCCTTGACGCGAAAAGAAAGCCGGGGTTTGCACTACAACCTCGACTGCCCCGATAAAGATGATGAAAACTGGCAACGTGATAACGTTTTCCAGAACACCACGCATCGATTGATAACTCAAACCAACCCGAGAATTGTGACCCATGAGTGAAGAAAAAACAGTACCTATATTGATCAGAGATTTTTTTGGAGTGGTTGCGCTTGCCTTCACTGTGTTTGGCTTTATGGCGTTAATGACTTTTTCACCTGATGATCCATCCTTTAATAAAAGTGTTACAGGGATGGCCGTGACAAATTCCGTTGGCATGATCGGAGCTTATTTTGCCGATGGACTGGCCCGCGTCTTTGGCAGTGGTGCGTTTTTCTTCCCGGTGATCACCGCATTTTTAGGCTGGGCTTTAATTCGGGGAAAAGATTTTCGCAACTGGTTGTTGATTCTAGGCTCGGGAATTTTGTTTTTGATCGGACTGTGTTCCCTGCTGACCATACAATTCAAGGTCGATCCTTTTTTTGGCGAAGCGGTCCCGGTTGGCGGTTTGGTAGGCCATGGCCTTGGCGGGTTTCTGGTGGCCTGGTTGAATCCTTCAGGAGCGGTGTTGACCCTAATTACTTTATTGTTCGTGGCCTTTTTGGTGATGACACGCATTCCGGTCAATGTGTTGGTCGAGAGAACCGTAACCATTTTCAAGGTGTTGGCCGCAGGTTTGGTGTTGGGCGGAGTTGGAACAAAAAATATGGTTTTAAAAAGCCTGTCGGTTGTCCGGGCTTTGATAAAGACAGCCCAAACAGCGCGAGCAGCAGCGCAGAAAGCACCGGTGGTTGCGCCGGTGATTGTTACCCGCAGTCGGCCTGAACCGATTCCCGTGGAGAAAACGGGGAACAAGAAAAAGGAAGAGAAGACCGAGTTTGTGGTGCAGGACCATTTTGCTTTCATGAGTACACCCGGCAAATACCAGGTTCCCCCGCTTTCGTTATTAGAGGATCCCCCGCCAGACGAGGGAATACAAACGGATAAAGCCAGGGACGAGATTATTGCCAGCAGTGCCATTCTGGAAAAAAAATTATTGGACTTTGGCATTGAGGGACGGGTGGTTCAGGTTTTGCCGGGTCCGGTCATCACTTTGTTTGAATATGAGCCGGCACCGGGAGTCAAGGTCAGCCGCATTGTCTCTCTGACAGATGACCTGTCGTTGGCCATGCGTTGTGTCGGGCTTCGCATTCTGGCCCCTGTACCGGGTAAGCCGGTTGTTGGCATCGAGATTCCTAATATACGGCGCGAGACCATTTATTTTAAAGAGGTCATGACGTCCGATGAGTTTCAGTTGTCGCAGTCCAAACTCACTCTGGCGATTGGCAAAGATATTACCGGGGAACCGGCGGTACAGGATCTGGCGACCACTCCGCATTTGCTCATGGCGGGATCAACCGGGTCGGGCAAGAGTGTCGGACTCAACGCCATGATCTGTAGCATTCTTTTGAATGCTACGCCGGATGAAGTCAAAATGATCATGGTTGACCCGAAGATGCTGGAGCTGTCGGTCTATGATGGAATTCCGCATCTTATTTCTCCGGTGGTCACCAATCCTAAAAAAGCCGCCGCCGCGCTCCAGTGGGCGGTCAGCGAAATGGAGTCGCGTTACAAAATGATGGCTGAGCGTGGGGTGCGCAACATTAGCGGCTTCAACGAATTGGCGGAGAAACTACAGAAAGAATATGACCAGGAACTGAAAAAACGCCAAAAGGCCAACAAAGGGGTCAAACCCGCAATGGCCGAAGAGGAGGAGGACGAGGGGGTTCTGCCGGAACCGCCTGCTAAACTCCCTTACATTGTTATCTTGATCGATGAGTTGGCCGACCTTATGATGGTCGCATCCAAAGGTGTGGAAGACTCGTTGACCCGGCTGGCGCAGATGGCACGGGCCGCAGGCATTCATCTGATCGTTGCCACGCAACGTCCTTCGGTGGATGTCTTGACGGGAATCATCAAGGCCAATTTCCCCACACGTATGTCTTATAAGGTTACTTCCAGAGTAGATTCGCGCACCATTCTGGATGCTATGGGTGCCGATAAGCTTCTCGGTAAAGGCGACATGTTGTTTCTGCCTCCCGGAACCACGAAGCTTCAACGCCTGCATGGGGTCATGGTCAGTGATGCAGAGATACAGCGCATTGTGGACTTTATCAAGAAACAGGCGAAACCCCATTATCAGGAAGACATTTTCCAGTCGGTTGTTCAGGAAGAGTCCAAGAGAGAAGAGGAAGAGGAGTTTGATGAAAAATACGACGAAGCCCTTGCCATTGTTGCCAAAGATCGGCAGGCTTCCATTTCTTATATTCAACGGCGTTTGAGAATAGGCTATAATCGGGCGGCACGAATCATAGAAACTATGGAGCGAGAAGGGGTGGTGGGTCCATCTGATGGAGTCAAACCCCGCGAAGTCTATGTCAGCCCGATTGAAATTGAATAGAGTTTCCCTTGTTGTCCGGTTAGCGCTGGTTCTTTTTGTTGTTTCCTGCGCGGTGCAGGTTGTCGGCAGTCTTGCGGGCATTTTCTCTTACCGGGATGACAAAGGCGCCATCCATTTTACCGACGATCTCTCCAAGATTCCAAAACAGTACCGCGAAAGCGAAAAAGGGGTCCGCAAGCATCGTGAGGCTCGAGGTGCACACCGCGCCACCCCAGTTCCTTCTTCTCCAATAGAATTTCCAGGGGTAGCTTCACAAAACCAGGAAATTCAGATCCCCCTCATTCCTGTAAGTGGAGGAAACTTTTTGGTCGATACGCTTCTCAATGGCCGGATCAAGGCTCGGTTAATGCTGGATACCGGAGCCTCCCTCATTACCCTGACCGAAGAGATTGGCCGTAAACTGGGAATTACAAAGTACTCTGGCGCTGCTGAGTTGCCTTTTAACACCGCAGGTGGGGAAGATTGGATGCCGTTGGTAGCGCTGGAGACAGTTACCATAGGTACCGCTCATACCAAGCTGGTTGAAGCATCTATCAACAGTCATATAAAGGATATCGACGGTTTACTGGGGATGAGCTTTCTAGGGGACTTCCGTTTTGAAATCGACCGCACCAATAAACTCCTCACTTTAAAGCCTCCACAAAAAGCAGGCGAACTGGCATGGGATGGCAAGTCGGGAAACTGGTGGAAAGGAAGGTTTGACCATTACGACTCGCTCATTAAAAGTTATTCTTCCCGCGCAAGCTTCCTCAAACGGCGGGGACATGAAAAAGCTCTGAACATGCAGAAGACGGTGGAATTCTATAAGAACCTGCGCCGGAAACTGCAAGCCCGGGCGTCTATTTCCGGCCTGCCAGACCGTTTCCGGTCGTCCCTCTAACTGGCGGGCCATGCAAGGCTCTGCGTCTGCTAATCCTAGGCGAGCCGAACCCGCCGCGTTTCTCTTTGTGCTGTTGGGGGCCAGCAACCTGGCGCGGGGCTACTCGGCCCTGACCCGGCATATTTCCCAAGGTATTTCCCAGGGTCCGGCACAGTTTATCAATGCGCTGGGACCGGGACGGGGTTACTGTACCAGGGGGGGACTGTTAAATTTTTCCTACACGCCGATCGGCGAATGCAGGGTCATGGAATCTGCCGAAGTTTTTGCGCAACAGGGGGGGCGGATTGCCGTGCTTTTTACCGATATCGGCAATGACATCATGTATGGAGTTCCAGGCGAATCTCTCGTTAAATGTCTGGACGCTTTGATTGAAAAAGCCCTGCGCTGGAACGCGGAGATCTTTGTGACTTCAATTCACGTGGATATATCCCGGGATATGGGAAAGACTTCCTTCAAATTGTTGAAGGCCCTCTTTTATCCAAAAAGTTCGGTAACTTTTGACCAAGCTGATTCGGCAGTGAAAAGGGTCAATCATTATCTTCAGAAAAAATCGGAGCAGAACGAAGGGGTACATTTAGTGAGCGGACTGGGCGCATTCTGCGGGTTGGATAAAATTCATTTTAGTTTATTGAAAAGCCATCTTGCATGGTCGCGCGTTGCCAATGAAATGCTTCTTGCGCTGGATGTGGCACCCGCAGGAAATATTGGGCCGGGTTCCATGGCGATTTCCTTATGCGGCAATCTTAGCCGTCTGATTGCTTCTGACATGCTGGGAATTAAAAAAAGAGAAAAAGGGTTTTTCTAGGAATTTTTTACGGAGTCCTTCTTATTTCAGAAATCAAAAAAATGACCAGTAATTTTCCCAGGAACCTTTGATGGGACATTGTCTTGCGGTCATCCGAATAGGAGCTTACATAGGGGTGTTCGTGGTGTTTGTGGTCATCGGAGTGTGCGGGCATGTTTTATTTTTTACGTCACGGGCGCGGCTTTTAAAGTGGATTGCATTTTTTGAGCAATGGTGGGCACGCGTGACTTGTCTGATCTTTAATATCCAAATTCACATTGAAGGAGACGCAAATGTAAAATCAGGATCACTGATTGTCGCCAACCATGTGGGTTCGCCGGATATTTTTATTTTGGGTGCGTGCTTTAAAGGGTTCTTTGTCTCGAAAGCCGAAATCGCCGACTGGCCTCTGTTCAATTGGCTGGCCAGGCTGGGGCGCACCATCTTCGCCGACAGGAGCAAACGCCATCAGGTGAAAGCCGTCATCCGAGAAATTGAGGAACGATTAGACGATGACCATTCGGTGATCCTGTTTCCCGAAGCCCAGGCGACCGATGGAACCGATGTAGTGCCTTTCAAGTCGGCGGTATTTGAGGCGGCGGTTCTTGCCAACCGGCCTGTGATACCCGTTTCGATTCGTTATCATGATGGAAACAGGCCAACGATTGCCCATTATGGAAACAGTTTTTTCGCACATATTATAAGACTGCTGAAAAATCCCCGGCTTCAAGCGACCGTAATGGTATTGCAGAAAATTCCAGCGGGTCCAAACCGGCAAACCCTGGCGACGCAAAGTTATCGGGTTATTCGTGACAAGGTTATCGGCGCCTCTAAAAATCATCGTTTGCCATGAACGCGCTGGCGCCACCGCCGAAGGCGTGGCCCGGCCGAGTTTTTTATGATGGACTTTAAAATCGAAATGACGTTACATTACCACTCGGCGTGGGGCCAACTAGCAATAGCTTGTTGAGCCGAGAGGACTGTTGGTAGCGGTAAAAAGCTATTTCTCATTGCGTCCCTCGCTAGAGGGCAAAATATTTCAAAGGATTCAAAATGATTCATCCTTTTAAAGGTCAGAAACCGGAGATTGATGCTTCTACCCTGGTGGTGGAAAGCGCGCAGATCATCGGTGATGTAAAGATAGGTGAGGAGAGCAGTGTGTGGTTCAACGCGGTGATTCGGGGGGATGTCAACCATATCCGCATTGGCAAACGCACAAATATTCAGGATGGCTGTGTCTTGCATGTGGCACGCAAAACCCTGCCCTTGATTATTGGCGATGAAGTGACGGTGGGGCACAACGTCACCCTGCATGCCTGCACCATTGGATCGCAATGCCTCATCGGTATGGGCGCAGTTGTTATGGATGGCTCGGAAGTGGGGGAACAGTCTATTGTAGGAGCCGGTTCTCTGGTGATCCCGAACACGAAAATTCCGCCGAAAAGTCTGGTACTGGGATCGCCGGCGAAAGTAAAGCGGGAATTGACCGAAGAAGAAATTCGTAGCATCCGCGAATCGGCCGCTAATTATGTCGGCGATATTGAAACCTACCTCGATTAAGGCTTATGACTGAATCAGGCCCCGTCCCGTTTACGGTTTCCATTGCGGTGATTGGTGGCAGTGGAGCCTATCATCTTCTCACCGGGCAGGCCCTGGGCCAGGAAAAGGATTGCGAAGTTCTCGACACACCTTATGGCAAAAGCGCTCCCATCCATCGTTTCAGTTTTGCAGACCAGGAATTTTTATTTTTATCCCGCCATGGAGAAACCGATTATTCACTGACGGCCCCTTTTGTCAATTACCGCGCCAACGTCCATGCGCTGAAACAATGCGGGGTCGAGCGGATCATCTCCTGGTCTGGTCCGGGAATTATCAACACGGCATTCAAGCCGGGAGACTTCGTGGTACCACACGATATCATTGATGAAACCCGGAACCGGGAGACTACGTTTTTCAAGAATACCGGTATCGGGTTCATTCGCCAGAACCAACCATTTTGCCCACAAATTTCCGCCGCCCTGCACGATACCCTGCACTTGAGTGGGCTGCCCCATCATGAACAGGCGGTCTATGCCTGCACCGAAGGGCCACGTTTGGAAACGCCCGCCGAGATCCGCAAACTGCGCCTGCTGGGTGCGGACCTTGTGGGCATGACCCTTGCCCCGGAAGCTTTTCTCGCCCGCGAGATGGAAATCTGTTATTCCCCTTTCTGTTATCTCACTAACTACGCCGAAGGGATTAAATCGAGGGAGTTTAAAAAAGGCGAATTATTTGAAGGCATGCAAACAGAAGAAGAGCGAAAACAGGTCGATGCGGCGATACAAAAATTCCCTGCGTTGATCCGTGCGGTATTTGAAAGTTTGCAAGGAATCGAGCACACCTGCAACTGCCAGGATGCCCTGCGCCGCTACAAAGACAAAGGCTCACTCCCGTGAGGGGTAAACTGGGCAAGGGCTTGTTGAGCTGAGAAAACCTTTTGCTGGCAGACGTGATATTTAACCGTACTTTCGTGCCCCGAAGGGGTAAAGCTATTGTTCACTGGGTCCAGCAAGTTATGTCCATTCATTAGCTTTTACCCTTCCAAGGTATGAAGGCAAATGAAGAGGACATCACGCATGCCCCGAATGGGGTATCACGCTGGTTAGTCGGGCCAGGCTTCGAATCCTCCGGTCATGCTATAGACCTCTTTGAATCCATTTTGCGAGAGGTATTCGGCGGCACCACGGCTGG
>Ga0066860_10001153_pt1 | contig 11958 bp, 11 predicted proteins | sample ETN07SmetaG_FD_65601 | JGI IMG/M metagenome (GOLD analysis project Ga0066860, IMG submission 65601) | Marine microbial and viral communities from oxygen minimum zone, Eastern Pacific Ocean - ETNP2014F14-07SV275 | ecosystem: Environmental > Aquatic > Marine > Oceanic ... | reverse complement strand
TTGGCACCGGTCTGCGATGATCCCATCATCAGCCTGCCTGCAACGCAGACGGACTGATCAGCTCGGCCGTCGAAAGCGCCCGGCCAGCCGCGAGTTACACCACGCTATGGGGCATGATCGATCATTCTCTCTTTCAGGACAGGGGTGACCGGGGCAGGGAAGATTTCCGCACAAAGCTATCGTCTCTTCGTCCACGAGGTGAGCGACCGGTTGGGGCTGGCTTTTATCGGACCCGCTCCGACCGATGCAGAAACTGGCTCTTCACCATTCTAATTGACCGCTCCCCAAAGAGTCTCGTGGGTGTTGTCAACTTAACTTGCCACCCGCGAATAGATGGCCGGTCTTTGAGCGTCAGATGCTCGCAGCCTCTTTCCAAGCGTCGAAGGCCTCTATTCTGTGATAGCGTGTTTCGATTGCGGAACGGCGGCGGGCAGGTATCGAGAAGCGGTCTCTGGTGGCAGATTGACATGCTACAAACCGTTGCAACCCGCCCGGAGAGCGAAACCCTTGCATGCACCGCTCTCGTTTTCGAAACGGCAAATGGCTGTGCTCGGCCCGGTTGTTAAGGCCTTTGTGGGAGCGATGTTCAAGGCCGGACGCGATCTCGCGTCTGGCCGCACCGTAGGAGCGCAGCTTGTCCGTGACGATCCGTTTGGGCAGACCAAACCGCTTGATCAGGGCTTTCAAAAGACGCTTTGCGGCACGCTTGTCGCGCTTAGATTGCAGAATTTCCTCCAGAACGATCCCCTCTTGATCAACCGCGCGCCAGAGCCAGAATTTCCGGCCGGAGATCGTCACGACAACTTCGTTGAGATGCCAAACGTCCCCCGGAGGCGCCTGCCGCCGGCGCAAGTTTTGAGCGATCTGCGGGGCGAATTTCGCCACCCAACGCCGGATCATTTCGTAGGAAACATCAATGCCACGCTTCAGCAGCATTTCCTCGACTTCGCGCAGGGATAGGTTGAACCGGACGTACAGCCAAACCGCGTGCGCGATGATCTCTGGTGGAAAACGGTGGCGCTTGTAGCTGACGATCATGCTCATGCGCCGCAACTACGCAAAATCTCCAACGCTTCCAACAGGTCCGACTTAATGTGACAATGCCGTTGCGCTTAGGGTCGAACAATTTGAACAATCGCTCGATGGGCTTTGACACCGAATGCGACGTGGCGATCGAAGGCTTCCGGACCAAGCTTATGGCAGAGCATCTGGGCGTGCCGCCTGCTGATGTCGCCGATCTGATGTCGCGCACTGGTTCGATGATTGTCACGATCAAACGGCTGAACGTGAAGCACGGCCGCGGGCTGCGGCGGGTCTCGCGCGATGCGGTGACCTATGTGGGCAGCTTCCTCGCCAACACACGGCTGCTCGATCCGCGCTACCATCCCGGCGAAGGCATGACGACGGGCCGTGGTATCCGCCCCCGGCACCTCGCCCTGATCGTTGGTGGTGCGGCAGTGGCCTGGCTCGCTTGGCGCAAATGGGGCGGGCGTGACCGCTAGTCGTTAGGCCCAGGCTTGGTACGGGTCGGGCAGGGGGATGGCGTCTAGCAAATCTCGCGTATAGGCCGCCTGCGGGTCTGCAAATAGCGCCGCTGTCGGTCCCTGCTCAACAATCTCGCCGCGGTAAAGGACGAGCGTCCGGTCGCAGAGCCGTCGGATCACCGACATGTCGTGGCTGATAAAAGCTAAGGTGAGCCCCAGTTCCCGAACCAGTTCCTGCAGAAGGTTCAGCACCTGCGCTTGTGACGAGACATCCAACCCCGAAACGATCTCATCCGCGAGCATGAACTCAGGACGCAGTGCAATCGCCCGTGCGATCCCCACGCGCTGCCTTTGACCACCGGAGAGTTCATGCGGATAGCGATTGACAAAGCTGCGCGGCAAGCCGACCATATCCAGCGCTTCGAGTACTTTGGCCGCGATGCCTTCATGCCCCTGCACATGCAGCGGTCCTGCGATGATGCCCCCAACCCTGCGGCGCGGGTTGAGCGAAGACATCGGGTCTTGAAAGATCATCTGCATCTGCGCGCGCATGGGGCGCAGGTCGTCCTCAGCCAGATGGGTGATGTCCTGCCCATTGAAGGTGATGCTGCCGCCGGTCGGTTCCAAGAGCCGCAGCATTGCCCGGCCGAGCGTCGATTTGCCCGATCCGGACCCACCGACGATCCCGAGCACCGCGCCCTTTGGCAGGTCGAAGGTCAGTCCGCGCAGGATCTCAATTCTTGGAGCCGCCCCTAAGAGAGGTTTACGCGTCATGTCAGGCAGCGAAAGTTGGAGGTCTTTGACTTGATACATCATGACGCGGCCCTCCGGTCGTGGTCCTGCACTTCGCGTTCCACTTGCTCGATCACCGATTGCGGCACCGGGGTCAGCGCGCCTTCGGGGTCTTCATAGCTGGGAGTGGCGGCTAAGAGGGCCCGAGAATAGGGGTGAATGGGCCGGGTAAAAAACCGCCGCATCCGGGCGTCCTCGACCACTTTGCCTGCATAGAGCACGCTGAGCGTGTCGCAGACTTTGGAGACCACGCCGAGGTCATGGGTCACGAACAAAAGCGCCGTGGCGTGGCGCGCTTGCATGTCTGCGATCAGACGCAGGATTTGCTTTTGAACCGTCACGTCGAGCGCAGTTGTCGGCTCATCGGCGATGATAAGCTTCGGCTCTGCTGAAAAGGCAGCGGCAATCAGGATGCGCTGGCGCATGCCGCCCGACAGTTCATGGGGGTAACTGCGCATGACGCGGGCGGGGTCGGGGATTTGGACCTCTTCTAACAGGTGCAATGCGCGGGCCTCGGCATCTCTGCGCGACCAACCTAGAATATCAACCAGCCGCCGAGTAATCTGTGGCCCGATGCGGCGCGTTGGGTTCAGCGCGGTCAGCGGGTCTTGAGGGATCAGCGCCGCGGAGGCCCCGATACGTTTTCTGCGCTCGGAGGCAGGGAGGCTCAACAGATCGACACCGTCGAGCCAAATCTCACCGCGGGTCACTTGCAGCGCACGTGGGAGGGTGCCCAGCACCGCCTTGCCGATCATCGACTTGCCCGCGCCGCTTTCGCCCACCAGCCCATGCACCTGCCCCGCCGCCACATCGAGCGAGACGCGGCGTAGAATGGGTATGCCGCCCTTAAGCGTCACACAAAGGTTGCGGATTTGCAGATAAGCACTCATCGCAGAACCGGATCGAAGCGGTCTTTCAACCCTTCGCCTAATTGAGAGAAGCTGAGCACCGTCAGGAACAGGGTGATCAGCGGAAAGACCAACACCCACCAAGCCTGATGGACCGAGGTGCGGCCTTCGGAAATCATGCCGCCCCATGTCGGGCTGTCGGTCGAGATCGACAGGTTCACGAAGCTCAGGATCGCCTCGACAATCACCGCGATGCCCATTTCCAAGGTCAGCAGAGCGACGACGGTGGGCAGCACATTCGGCAAGATCTCGGCCAACATCGTGCCCATGCGTTTGCGCCCCGCGACTTGGGCCGAGGCGACATAGTCCATCGCCCCTTGGGTCATTGCCTCGGCCCGGATCACGCGGGCGAAACGGGTCCAGTCGATCACCACGATGGCGATGATGATGGAGGTGAGGCCGGTGCCCAGCACGGCGATTAAAAGGATCGCAAAGAGCACCGGCGGGAAGGCCATCCAGATATCGACAAAGCGGCTGATGATGCGGTCCGGCCAGCCCCGGTAGTAGCCCGCGATCAGGCCAAGCGCAGTGCCTATTATGCAGGTTAGTGTACCTGCCACCAGCGCCACGATCAGCGCAAGACGCGCGCCATGGATGATCCGGCTGAGTACATCGCGTCCCAGTGAGTCTGACCCTAGCCAAAACCCCGGCTCGGCGCCGCTTTCCCAGAATGGCGGAAGGCGGGAGGTGAAGAGGTCTTGGGCCAGCGGGTCTTGCGGGGCGATCCACGGAGCCAGTAGTGCGGCCAGTGCCAGCAGCAACAGCCAACCGCCCGAGAGCCAGAGGCGCAGCCCGAGGGGGCGTTTGATGTCTCCGCGGGCGTCACGCATGGCGAAGCCTCGGGTTCAGCACGACATAGAGCATATCGACAGCGAGGTTCACGAGGGTAAAGATCAGCGCAAAGAGGATCACGATGCCTTGGATCAGCGGCAGATCGCGGTTGATCACCGCGTCAATCGCCATATTGCCCAAGCCTTCGTAGCTGAACAGACGCTCAATGATGACGGTGCCGCCGATGAGGAAGGTGAACTGCACACCGACCAAGGTCAGCGTTGGCAAAATGGCATTGGGTAGCGCGTCGCGGGTGATGACATGGGTCTCAGCGTAGCCATGAGTGCGCGACAAGGTGACGTAATCAAGGTGCATGGTTTCTTTCAGGCTTTGCTTGAGCAGCTGCGCGATGATCGCCGAGAGCGGGATCGCCAGTGCCAGTGCGGGCATGAACATATGGCCGATCAGATCGCCCAAGACGTCAAACCGCAGGCGCAGCAGGGCTTCGAACAGGTAGAAATTCGTGGTGAAATCGATGTCGAGCGCGGGCGAAATGCGCCCCGAAATGTGGAACACCGGCCATAGCACGCCAAAGAGCAGGATCAGTACCAACCCCCAGAGGAAATCGGGGATCGACAGGGCCACGCCAGCGGAGATGTCGATGGCCCCCTCGGCGCGGCTATCGCGCCGCAGCGTGCCCATCAGCGCCAGCGTGCCGCCGATGGCAACAGCGATCAGCAGCGCCATGATGCTCAGCTCCAGTGTGGCGGGCAGACGGTTCAGAACAAGGCTGCTGACCGGCTGGCGCAGCGAGATGGAGGTGCCGAAGTCACCCTGCAGGACGCCACCGAGCCAAATCACGAACTGCTCAAAGATCGATTTGTCGAACCCGTATTGCGCTTGCAGCCGGGCGATATCGGTCTCCGTTGCGCCGGGGGGCAGCATCATGGCAATCGGGTTGCCGGGGACCACGCGGATCACCACAAAGACGATCACGGCCACGCCAAAGAGCGTGATGGCGGTGCTGAGAAGCCGCATCGATATGCTGCGCAATAGGGTCATTTTGCCTCGGGAATTTGGTGTGACGGGGCAGCCTTTGCCGCCCCGTCAGATGTTGCGTTACGCGCGTGTCATCAGATGCGGCAGCAGCGCGCCGGAGCGGTGCGGCACGACTTTGATGCCCGAGATATGCAGGATCGGCTGCACATATTGCAGCAGCGGGATCACCTCGGCGTTCTCGGCGATGTGGCGGTCGACGGCCTTCCAGCCCTCGATGCGCTTGGCCTCGTCCTTCTCGCCCCAAAGCGGCAGGATCATGTTGAAGGTGTCTTCGCCGTCCCAGACCGAATGCGGCGAGGGGCCGAACATCGCGAAGCCGGTCGAGGTTGTCGGGTCGCCCACCGAGTTGCCCCAGTTGTAGAAGGCAGCAGGTGCCAGCGTGTCCGCGGCGCGCAGCTCGTAGTGTTTGGCAATCTCATAGACCTCGATCTCGGCCTCGATCCCGACCTTGCGCCAGAGCCCGACGATGGCCTGCACCATCTCGTAGTCCTTGGGCTTGAAACCCTTGGTGGTCTGGATTTTGAACTTCACCGGGTTGTCCGTGCTAAAGCCGGACTCGGCCAGCAGTGCCTTGGCCTTTTCCATATCGTGGCCCACGGTGATCGTCTCATCATAGGCGGCGTAATCCGGGGTTTGCAGCGTGTCGATCGGCACGCCGTAGCCCGAGAGCAGCCGGTCGATGATCAGCTTTTTGTCGATCGCCAGCGCGGCGGCTTTGCGGACGTTGGGGTCAGTCATCGCCTCAATGTCGTTGAGGAAGATCATGCCGATGTCCGAGATCGGCTCCGCCACGCCTTCGATGCCGTCTTTGGCTTTCAGACGGTCGAACTCCTCATAGGGGACTTCGAGCGTGACATGGCTGTTGCCCGATTCCATCTCGGCCACACGGCTGGCCGCGTCGGTCACGAATTTGATCGTCACGGATTTAAACGCGGGTGCGCCGCCCCAGTAGTTCTCATTGGCCTTTAGCCGCACAAAGGCGTTGCGCTCGAACTTTTCGACCATGTAGGGGCCGGTGCCGATGGGCGCGGCTTCAAAACCGTCTGCGCCGACTTCCTCGTAGTATTTCTTGGGCATGACATAGCCGGTGAGGAAGGACATCCACTTAAAAAACGTGGGCTCGTATTCCTTGACGTCGGCGGTGACGCGGTTGCCCTCGGCGCTGATGTTCTCGACCTTGCCCCAGATGAACTGGATCGGGTTGCCCGTTTCGGCATTGGCGGCGCGTTGCAGGGACCAAGCCACGTCTTCAGCTGTAAAAGGATAGCCGTTGTGCCAAGTGACCCCGTCGCGGACCTCCATCCAGATTTGGGTCTCGTCCTCGTTCCAGCCGTAATCGGTGATCAGGCCTTGGCCGAAAGACAGATCGGGGTTTTGCGGGATATAGAGGTCAAAGACCGACTGGTAAAAACCTTGGATCGTCGGGTTCACCGCCGAGGGGCCAACGGTCGGGTCCCAGCTGGGCAGGTTGACGTTGTAGGCAATGACCAATTCGTCGATCTCTTGAGCAATGCTGGGCAGGGCCACGGTGGCAAAGGCGGCCGCCGCGGCGCTGGTCTTGAGTAGGCTGCGTCTGGATAGTTTCATTTGTTCTCTCCCTGAGACTTGTTGTTTTTTAGGTTCTTGTTTTATTTTCCGGCGAGTTTTCTGGCTAGCAGGGTGCCGGGCCCTGCGCCTGTGCCCCCACCGGGCCAAACGGCGGCACCGGTGTGGTAAAGCCCTTTGATCGGCGTGCTGCCATCGGCATAGCCGCGCGCAGGGCGGTTCATGAAATGTTGGTGCAGATGGTGACTGCCGCAGACCTGATCGCCGCCGAAGAGGTTGGGGTTGTCGGCCTCCAGCATCGCGGGGGTGACCACATGGCGGTCAATGATCCGCGCGCTTGTGCCGGGGGCGTAGCGCTCTAGGATATCGAGCGCGCGGTCGGCCATGGGCGCGGCGGCGGTCTCCCAGTCGGTCGCAGCAATCTTGCCCTTGGCATCGCCTTTGATCTGTCCCGGCACCATGCGCACCTGAAGCCAAAGCACATGCTTGCCCGCCGGCGAGCGGCTGGGATCCGCCACAGTGGGCTGACCGCAAACGATCACCGGTTCATCCGGCAGCATTCCGGCCTTGGCTTGCGCATAGGTCTGCGCCATTTGGTCCATCAAGGGGGCCAGATGCACATAGGCAAAGCGTTTTAGCTCGGCGGCGGGCCAGTTTGGCAGATCGTCCATCGCCAGATGGATCATCATCGTACCCGGCGCGTGCTGAAACGTCTTCATCGCCTTATCGTGACGCGCATCGCCGCTGCCGCCTGTCAGCCGGAGCAAAGCAGAGGGGGCAACATTGGCAATGACGGCTTTGTCGGCGCCAATGAAACGCCCGTCTGCCAGCGTGATCCCGGTGGCGCGACCGCCTGCTTCTTCAATGCCCGTAACCTCTGCGTTGCAGGTGACAGAGCCGCCGCGCGCCTCGATCATCGCGACCATGGCACGGGTCATCGCATCCGCGCCGCCTTGGCCCAGCACCATGCCAAAAGCCTGCGCGGTCATGGCTTCGAGATAGGGGAAGAGCGCGCCGCCCGCGATGTCGGGGGCGAAGTCCAGGTGCATCCCCCAAGCGGCCAAGGTCGCTTTGACCCGGTCGTCTTCAAAGGTCTGATCCAGCCAAGCGCGGGGCGACATCAATAAGAACTGCGCCAGATCAAGGCTGCCACCCCGCCCGCGTTTGCGCAGCGTGGACCAGCCTAGTTTGGCGAGTGAAGAGGCGCGCATCGGGCTGCCTAGTAGGGCAAAGATCGTTTCAGCCTCGCCCGGGAAATCATCACTCAGCCGGTCCCATACCTCGGCATCGGTTTGGCTGAACCCCGCAATCCGTGCGCGGTTCAAAGCGCGGTCACTTGAGATGCCAAGCCAACGCCCATCGGGAAACAGGCTGGCGAAAGGGTTCGACGTGGGCGCAAAGCCCAGCCCGTGCCGCGCCAGTTCCTCACCATGCTCCGCGTGAAAAGCAGAGCCTGCGAAAAGCGACAGGTTCATCGCCGCCCAGTCGTGGCGGAACCCCGGCTGCGTGTAGTCGCCAGACTTCACCGCCCCGCCCGGTTCAGCCGCTTGCTCGTAGACCGCCACGCTCCAGCCCCGCGCCGCCAAGTGGCAGGCGCAAGCGAGGCTATTGTGCCCCGCGCCGATGATGACGGCATCAACATTAGATGTCATTGCCCTAGTCTCCCTGAGCAAGATAATTGCAAACGCATATTTTTTTGTCTAGCTTTGTTTCAAAATGTTGAGACCTCTGGAAATAATAGCGGAAGGATTAAGCATGTCGGACGTCGATCATCTCATCATCGGGTCGGGCATAAATGCGCTGGTCGCCGCTGCAATGCTGGCCCGAAAGGGTGACAGCGTGCTGGTGGTCGAGCGCGAAGACCGCATTGGCGGCTGCATGATGACCGAGGAGATCACGCTGCCCGGTTTTCATCACGACGTGATGGCTGCGACCTTTGTGCTGTTCCTGACCGGTCCGGCGCATGAAGCCCTGGGCGCGGACCTGGCCGAACATGGATTAGAGTTCTGTCACAGCCCCCACCCGACTGCGGCGCTGCGACCAAACGGACAGGCGTTGCGGTTAGAGATGGACCGCGCCGCGAATGTCGCGGCTTTCAACAAACGCGCGCCGGGTGACGGGGGCCAGCACGCGGCTGATGTGGGGGCGATTGAGGCGGATGCTGAATTCCTTTTTGCGCTCTTGGGGCAGCCGCTTTGGTCGCGGCAGTCGGCTTGGCTTTTGGCGAAACAGGCATGGAAGCGCGGGCTCGGGCCGCTCAAGGCTTGGTTCGGTGAGGCTTTGGAACCGGGGCGAGCGTGGCTTGAAACACGCTATGAAAGCGAGGACGTTCAAGCTCTTTGGGCGCCTTGGGTGCTGCATGTTGGGCTGACCCCGGAGGCAAGCTATGGCGGGCAGATGAGCCGTGTCATTGCATTTGCGCTAGAGGCCGCGGGCGCGCCGGTGGTCAAGGGGGGTGCGGGGCAGATGGCCGCGGCGTTCGAGCGGCTGATCACGGCCAAAGGCGGCGAGATCCGCACCGGGGTCGAGGCGCAACGCGTGCTTGTCGAGAATGGGACCGCGATAGGAATCGAGACTGCAGCGGGCGAGACGATCCGCGCCAAAAATATCATCGCCTCGGTAGCGCCCGGGCAGCTCTACGAAGGGTTGTTGAAAGAACAGCCACGCCCGCAGACCCGGCGCGAATTCCGGCACGGACGCGGGAATTTTCAGCTGCATTATGCGCTTGATGCCGCCCCTGAATGGGTGGCCGACGGGTTGGACGACGTCGCGCTGATCCACCTTGCTGACGGGGTCGATGCGGTTTCCCGGTCCTGTAACGAGGCTGAGCGTGGTCTGTTGCCTGCCGTACCCACCATCTGTGTCGGCCAGCCGCATCGCCTTGATCCCGGCCGTTGCCCTGAAGGCAAGGCTGTGCTTTGGCTGCAAATCCCTGATGCGCCGCGGGTGATCAAAGGCGATGCGGCGGGTGAAATTGAAACCACAGCCGATTGGACAGAGGCCACACGCGAGGCTTTTGCCGACCGGGTGGAAGACATTCTGCGCCAGAGCATTCGTAACTTTGACGCCATCAAACTTGCACGCCGCGCCTATTCGCCCGCAGATTTGGCGGGGCTAAACGTCAACCTCGTCGGCGGTGATCCTTATGGAGGGGCCTGCACCCTGGACCAGTTCTTCCTTTGGCGGCCCTTCGCAGATCAGAACAACTACGCCACGCCAATCAAAGGTCTGCACCATATCGGGGCCTCGACCCATCCCGGTCCGGGCTTGGGTGGTGGTTCTGGTCTTAACCTCGCACGTCAGTTGGGCGGCTGAGGTAGTCACCTAAAACTCCCCTTTCAGGTCAGATAGTTGACCGTTAGGTTGCGAACAAAGAACAGGTGGGGGCAGGGATGGCAGAGCTTAACAAAGCAGATATTTCCGAGGCACGTGCGGCGATCAAAGGCACGTTAATCGAGACACCGACGCTTCCAATTCAGTCCGGCCGCTGGAAGGCCATTCTGCCCGATCTAGCCAGTGGGACGATCAAACTGGAGCTATTTCAGCAAGCAGGATCGTTCAAAGCGCGCGGAGCGTACTTGGGGGTCAGCGGGCTGACCGAAGCAGAGAAAGCAAACGGCGTCGTCGCGGCGAGCGGGGGGAACCACGCGATGGCGGTGGCTTGGGCGGCGCAGAAGCTGGGCGTTTCGGCCAAGATCACCATACCCAAAGCCGCCGATCCGCTTCGCATCGAAGGTTGCCAGGCGAGCGGGGCGGAAGTGGTGCTCTGCGAAGATATCGTCGAAGCTTTTGCTGTGATGGAGGACAGCGCCGCGCGCGAAGGCCGTGTGATGATGCACCCGTTTGAGGGCCGTCATATGACACTTGGCAGTGCGACCTGCGGCGCTGAGTTCGTGGCTGCGCATCCCGAGATCGACCTCTTCGTCGTTCCTGTGGGCGGGGGCGGGTTAATCAGCGGCATGGCCGCGGCAATCAAACTGGCGAAGCCGGACGCAACTGTGATCGGTGTGGAACCTTTCGGGGCTGATAGCATGTACCGCAGCTTTGCTACTGGTGCTCCGGTGCGGCTGGAAACCATTTCAACCATCGCAGACAGCCTCGCTTCCCCGCTTGCGATGCCCTACTCCTTTGAAGTGGCGCAGTGCTATGTCGATGAGATTGTACGCGTCGAAGATGACGCCCTGCTCACGGCGATGCGCAGCTATCAAGATATCCTGCGGCTCACGGCCGAACCAGCCTGCGCTGCCGCATTGGCGGCTCTTTGTGGCCCGTTGCGCAAGCGCGCGGAGGGGCGTCATGTAGGGATTATCGCTTGCGGGTCCAACATCAGTTTGTCACGGTATCACGCTTTGTTGGATGGCTAAGCTTGCCCTATGGCAAAGTTTGCCATAGCTTATAAGGGATAAGGAGAACCCCATGGGCACCATGAACATTTCTCTCCCGGACCCAATGAAAAACTGGGTAGAGCAGTAATCTCGCACCGGTCGCTATGCGAATACCAGCGACTATATGCGGGACCTGATCCGGCGTGATCGCGCACGGCAGGATGCGATTGCCGAGATACAGGCCGCTGTTGATGTGGGACTGGAAAGTGGTGAAGCCACGTCCGTCGACCCTGCTGCATTCAAGGCTCAGATGCGCGCGGAACATGGGGGCTGAAGGCGGTTGGCAACTTCGCCCCGCTGCCCGGTCTGACCTTGCTGATATTTGGCGCTACGGAGCGACCACTTGGGGCGCGGATCAGGCAGACCGCTATGCCGACGGGCTGTTTGCCGTCGTTGACCTGCTTGCCGCTTTTCCCGAAATGGCGCGGCTGCGTGACGCCTTTGATCCCCCGGTCCGGATACATGCGACGCGGGCGCATCTGGTGATCCACCGCGAGGCCGCGTCGGGAGTGGAAATCATCCGCATCCTGCATTCCGCACGGAACTTGACCGACTTCATCGCCGAGACTTAGGCGGCGATCCCCCTTTGGCAGACCTCCTTACATTCCGGCGATAACCTTATCCAAGGTCGCAGGATAGTCACGTACCCGAACGCCGGTCGCGTTAAATATAACATTGGTAATCGCTGCTGCTGCACCGCAGATACCCAACTCGCCAATGCCCTTGGCCTGCATCGGGTTGGCCCAATCGTCGCGTTCCTCCTACAGTTCCACCGTGAGCCGCGGCACGTATGTAGCTATCGTGTAATTCTTGGTGGTGTGTGATGTTGTTGTTGTTGCGTTTAGCGTTGTTCTGTGGGGTTTTGAATTTACCATAAGTATGATTATGGGGATTTTTGTTGTAGCCGCAAAGCAGTAATGTCACCCATCGGCAAAGCAGAAGTGTCACTCTCCTTGCATACGGTAGCGAGGATTAGTGGACATGGGATGGGTGACGATGAGTGAGCGCGAGTTG
>Ga0066860_10001149_pt1 | contig 11978 bp, 9 predicted proteins | sample ETN07SmetaG_FD_65601 | JGI IMG/M metagenome (GOLD analysis project Ga0066860, IMG submission 65601) | Marine microbial and viral communities from oxygen minimum zone, Eastern Pacific Ocean - ETNP2014F14-07SV275 | ecosystem: Environmental > Aquatic > Marine > Oceanic ... | reverse complement strand
AGGAAGTCCTTCCGGCCCTCCGGGAGATCGGCGAAGATCTGGAGCTTACGGATCCGTTCCAAATGGCCGCCGCAACGGCTTAGCGGTAATTAGCTGACAGCGGTCAGCTTTCGGGTTGGCTGTGACACCAGTCGAAATGCAATTAAATTCGCGAAATTGAAAGACCGGGCCAAGCCCGGAACATGGCTGAAAGCTGACGGCTGATGGCTGACAGCTTTTCGCTCCGAAGGAGAAAAAATGGTTGCCTTTACCGAAGAGGTCGTGGACGTTGGCGGCACCAAGGTTCACACATTGAAGGGCGGCTCAGGGGAACCCCTGCTGCTGCTTCACGGCGCCGGCGGAAACAACGGCTGGCTGAAATTTGTCGACGCCCTGGCCGAGAAGTACACGGTCATCTATCCCTCGCATCCCGGTTACGGAAAGTCGAACCGGCCCGACTGGCTGGAGACCATCCCCGACATGGCCTGTTTCTACACCTGGTACCTGGAAACACTGGGCCTTGAAGGAGTCCGGGCCATCGGGTTCTCCATGGGCGGCTGGATCGCCTCGGAGATCGCGGCCATGTGCAACCACTCCTTCAGCAAGCTGATGCTGGTGGACGCGGTGGGCATTAAGCCCAACGACAGCGAGATCACCGACATCTTCATCATCAGCCCTGCCCAGGTGCGAGAGCTAGGGTTCCATGACCCTCGCCAGGCGCCCGAATACGAAGCCCTCTACGGAGGCGAGCCCACCACTGAACAGGCCAATACCGCCGAATCCAACCGGGAGATGGCCGTTCGACTCTGCTGGAAGCCCTACATGCACGACCCGCGGCTGAGCAGCCTTCTACAGCGAGTTAAGATTCCCACCCGCATGGTCTGGGGAAAGAACGACCAGATAGTCCCGTTGGAGTGCGGCGAGCTCTACAAGAAGGCCATCAATGGCTCCGACTTGGTCGTCATCGACAACTGCGGCCACTCGCCGCAGGTCGAAAAACCCGACGAGTTCATCAAAGCAGCCCTAGATTTCTTAGCCTAAACGAGCAATCAGCTAACAGTGATCAGCTTTCAGGCACTCCTGACTACTGACCGCTGACAGCTTTCTCCAAAGGAGAAGCATGAGTCTGGACGTTTACTACTTCACAGAGATGCCCTACCACTACATCGACGATGAGTTGGCGGAGCAATGGCCATCCCTGCGTCTCACCTTTCCCAATAGTTACTTCGACCCCAACAAGGCCACCGACCTGTTCAAGCGGTACCTGGACGAGTTCCAGTACGCCGAGGAGGCGGGGTTCCAGGGTCTGATGATCAACGAGCACCACAACACCCCGTCCTGCATGGACGTCGAGGTGAATATCACCGGCGGCATCCTGGCCCGCCTGACTTCCAAGGCCAAGATCCTGATGCTGGGCAACTTGCTGCCCACAACCGAGAATCCACCGAGACTGGCTGAAGAGATCGCCATGCTGGATGTCATCTCCGGTGGCCGCATCGTCTCCGGCTTTGTCCGTGGCATCGGGATTGAAAGTTGGGCCAACAACACCAACCCCGTCCACAACCGGGAGCGGTTCGAGGAATGTCACGACCTAATCATCAAGACTTGGACCACCCCCGGCCCCTTCCGCTGGGAGGGCAAGCACTACCAGTACCGGGCGGTCAACCCGTGGATGGTGCCGGTGCAGAAACCTCATCCCCCAGCTTGGGTCCCGGGCACCGGCAGTCCTGAGACGGTCGAGTGGGCGGTCAAGCACCGCTACACCTACGCCGCATTTCTCACCGAGCTAAGCAGGGCCAAAGTCCTGTTCGGCTCATACAAAGAACAAGCCGCCAATGCCGGCTGGGAAGCGGGACCGGACAAGTTCGCCTTCATGATCTGCGCCCATGTGAACGAGACCGACGAAAAAGCCCAGGAATCGGGCAAGGCTTTCATGTGGCGCATGGGCCATCCTCTCAAGGGACCCAGAGAATACTGGGCGCCACCTGGATACTTCTCCCAGGCCGGCGTAGCCGCCAACGCAGCGCGCCGCCAGAAGCCCATGAACGAAATGTCCTACGAGGAACTCCAAGAACACAACCATTTGGTGGTCGGCAGCCCCGATACCGTCATCAAGAAGCTGCGCTACATCAAAGAAGAGCTCGGCATCGGCTCCCTGCTGTTGGAAACCCAAGGTGGCCCGCTCTCCCACGAAGACACCATGCGGTCCATAAAACTCATGGGCGAAGAGGTAATTCCGGCGCTACAAGACTAGCAAGAACCTAATGTCCCTTCCTCCTCGCATGGGGGAAGGTTAGGATGGGGGCGCTTACCACGCATCAACCAACCTCCGAACCCCTATCCTAGAACAAACAAGGCACGCTCATCTCGCCGCAAGTGTCCCGTATCCAATCGGCTACGTCCGGATGGAGCGGGATGCCCTCTTCACGGCGGACTTCTTCCACCTCGGCTTCAGGCTGGCCGGCCACCAGCACGCGGTCATGTCCCGGCGCCGGCTTGGTGGTCTTCATCATGGTCAACCACTCGTCCATCTCAACTTTGAACGGGCCTACGTCGGTGAACGCCTCAATGCTGTAGGCCGCGACCATATGGCCAAAGTTGGGCCTGCCAGGCACGGCGCCGTAACCAAACCCGGTCAATACTCCGGCCAGAATGTCCACCATACAGGAGAAGCCGTAGCCCTTGTGGGAGCCCAATTCACGGTTGCTGCCAAGAGGGACCAACGTGACCTTCTCCGGGGCTTCTGATTCCTCCATGATCGGATTGCCGTCTTCGCCGGCCAGCCAGCCGCCGGGGATGGGCGACCCCAGACGCGCCGCGATGCGTATCTTGTTCACGGCCACAGAGCTGGTGGCCGCGTCGAACACGAAGGGCGGTTCGTTTAAGGCCGGCACCGCGATGGCGATGGGGTTGGTGCCCAGCCTCGGCTCGGCGCCAAAGGTGGGCAGCACCGAGGGCGGGCAACTGGTCATGCAGATGCCAATCATGTCATGCTCTAAGGCCATCATGGCGTGATAGGACGCCATGCCCAGGTGCCGGGCGTTGCCGATGGTCACCATGCCCAGACCCACATTCTTGGCCTTTTGAATAGCGATGTCCATAGCTTTTGGTGTGATGATCGTCCCCAGGCCACGGTCCGAATCGATGGTCGCCGTGCTGGGAGTCTCCCGGACCACCTTCCAATTGGGCCTGGGGTTGATAGACCCCTCTTGGTACCCGGTGATGTAGCTCTTCAGCATGTTGGACACGCCGTGGGAGTCCACCCCCCGAAGGTCCGCAAGAACTTGCACGTCGGCGGCCAGCAGGGAATCTTCAGGCGACACGCCCAGCTTTTCGAAGATCCCGGCCACAGTATTTCTCAGGTCGTCTCCCTGAACGAATTCGGCGTCGTCGTGGCTAACCTTGAACTGCTCTAGCAATTTATATCTCCTCGGCTGGGCGGTGATTGCAGGCTGGTCGCTCTCCCGAGCCTGCTTGCCTGCGTGATTATTTTCGACGAAAGTATAGCATTCAGCCCACGCTCCTCGACTCGCCTTGGCCTCAGGCGGTCACGTTGCTATAATCCCGCCATCCCAGGCAACCCCACATCCTCAATCTTCCCCCTTAGGTGCCGAATGACCGACCCCAAAGACCAGGCCCTCGACTTCCTCTCCCGGCTGGGCAGCAGCCCGGCAACAGCCTTCTGGGAAGCTGGCGTGGCCGCAACGGTCAAGGCCATCCTGACTGAGATTGGTCTTGGGTACCAGCAGGACGACTTTGGGAACATCATCGCCAAGGTCGCCGGCACGGATTCCACCGCCAACCAGCTGGCCATCGTCGCCCACATGGACCATCCCGGTTTTGAGATAACCGCCAGCCACCCGGACGGGTACATCGCCACAGCAATGGGCGGCGTGCCTCCTTCCAGCTTCGAGGCCAGCGTTCCGGTCCAGGTCCTGCTCCCTGACGGCACCAGGATCAGCGGCACAACCGCGGGGAAGCATGGCGACGATGAAGACCGCCAATTGGTGATCAAGCTTGACCAACCACAGGCCCTGGAACCGCCCGTCTCCGTCGTTTTTGACCTTGTTGATTTTGAACTGGACGGCGAACACATCCGCATGCGGGCGGTAGACGACCTTGCCGGGTGTGGCAGCATCCTGGCCGCTCTAGCTCAGTTGACGGCGGGCGATGCGTCTCCTGGAGATGTATACGGCGTCTTCACCCGCGCCGAAGAGGTCGGTTTGGTCGGCGCAAGGCTAATGGCCGAAGCGGGCACCCTTCCTCCGGAGACGCTAGTGATCTCCGTAGAATCCAGCCGGACCCTGCCGGGCGCGGAGATGGGCGAAGGACCGGTCATCCGGGTCGGCGACGCCGGCTTCACTTTCACCGCCGACGCTGAATCGGTGCTGATCCGGGCCCGCGAGACCCTCAGGGAGCGGGACAGCGGGTTCAAATGCCAGCGGCAATTGATGAGCGGCGGCACCTGCGAAGCCAGCGCCTTCGCCGTCTTCGGCTACCAGACCACCGGCATCGCCTTTCCGCTGGGCAACTACCATAACGGCGCACCCGAGGGCCGCATCGAAGCCGAATACATCCATATAGACGACTACCTGGGTGGCGTGGAGCTGCTCACCGAAGCCGCCCGCCGGGTCTCCGACCGGGCCAACACAGCCTTCCGCCAACGCCTGCGCGAGGTCCCCTCAGACATGCGCCAACGCATGATGGACACCGGCGCCGGGATGAAAAAGTAGAGGTAAGAGATGGCCACCAACGACATCGCCTTCATGTCAGCCACGGAATTGGGTTCCGCCATCAAGTCCAAAGAGGTCTCGCCCGTCGAGGCTGTGGAGGCCTACCTGGACCGCATCGAGCGCATCGATCCTCAGGTCAACTCCTACATCACCGTCTGCGCCGAACAGGCTCGGGGAGAAGCCCTGCAGGCCGAAGCTGAGATTCGCCGCGGCGAGTACCGGGGTCCCCTCCACGGCATCCCCATGGGCATCAAGGACCAGATCTATACCAAGGGCCTGCTCACCACCGACGCCTCCAAAATCAGGTCTGATTTCATCCCCAAATTCGACGCCACTGTAGTCACCAACCTCAAAAAGGCCGGGGCTGTCCTCCTTGGCAAGCTGAACATGAGCGAGTTCGCCCACGGGGAGCCTCAGAGCTCGGCATCCGGACCGGCCAGAAATCCCTGGGACCTGACCCGGAGCCCAGGCGTATCCAGCACTGGGTCTGGGGCCGCCACTGCCGCCCGGCTGTGTGCGACATCATTGGGCGAAGACACCGGCGGTTCCATCCGTGGCCCGGCCGCCAACTGCGGTCTGGTGGGGCTTCGGCCTACCTGGGGGCGGGTTAGCCGCTACGGCGTTGACGGGGCCGGTTGGTCCTTCGACACAATCGGACCCATCTCCCGCACCGTGGAGGACTGCGCGATAACCATCGGCGGCATCGCCGGTTACGATCCGCAAGACCCGTCGACCCATAACGTGCCGGTGCCCGACTATCAAGCTGCGCTCACCGGCGACATCAAGGGACTCAAAGTGGGGGTGGTCAAGGAACTGCTCGACCCTGTGGAACTGGATTTGGACCCCAAGATACGCCAGGCAGTCTTAACGGCCATCGAGGTGCTGGCGGAACTGGGCGCCAACGTTCGGCAGGTGTCCATGCCTCTTGCCGAGAAGACAGGCTACATCACCCGCGCCATCACCCACGTCGACCGGGTTAGTCTGCATCCCGAGTACCTGCGTGAACGCGCAGAAGACTACCACTACAACACCCGCGTCCATTTCACCACCGCTAACCTGATCCCGGCCCAGGTCTACTACAAGGCCCAGAAGCTGCGTACCATGGTGCGCCAACAGGTGTCGGATCTGTTGAAGGAGGTGGATGTCTTGATTCAGCCCACCTCCGGCGCCCCCGCCAACGTCATAAACCTGGACCAGAAAGTAGACAGCCAAGAGCACGCCAGAAAGGCGCTGTCAGCGGGTGGGTTCAGAGGGCCATACAGCCTGAGCGGAGCACCAGCCCTGTCCATCCTCTGCGGCTTCACCTCAGAAGGGGACGGTGGACTGCCATTGGCCATGCAGATAGCCGGCCGCCCCTTCGAAGAAGCAACCGTCCTACGCGTAGCCCACGCCTACGAGCAAGCGTCAGGCTGGAACAAGCGGGTGCCGCCAACGGCGTTATAGCAACGTCTGCTTGTCCTGTAGTTCGTCTATCTGCTCCCGGGTGCGGTCGTAGATCTGGGGGACATCCCAGCCTTCTAGGCCGGCGTAGGTGTCTATCTGGGAGCGGTGGTGCACCTCGTGTTCCAGGAGCATCATCAGGATTCGCCAACCGCTGAGGGTGCCGTCAGTGTCGATCATCTTGATCTTTCGGTCCAGCCACTCTCTAGGCGTTCCCGAGATCTGTTTCTGGAACTCGACCGCCGAGGCTTCCAAAGCGGGAATCCAGCCAGACTGCTTCTCAGTGCTGGGCGGGACCCAGTCATAGCGCCACCCCTTACCGGTGTAGGCTGAGGCGAAGTAAATCCTGGACTCACAGATGTGATATACGATCTGCGAGATGCCCCACGCCTTCTCTCCCTCACCCCTCGACGGCTCCCAATTCTCGGCGGGCGCGGGGAGGGCTTCGATATCCCGCAGGGTCCGCCGGTGTATCGAACGGAAGAAATTCAGGAATGCCTCAGGTTCGGTGATCATTTCTAGTCCTCCCCGGACAGATTACTTAACTGCCAGCAGATCGTAGGCCAGGGCCAACATGATTCTGCTGCCGCTGATCAGACTCTGGATGCCCACCGACTCGTTGGTGCCGTGGATGAAGCTGATCATGGGGTCGTCATCGGGGTGCGAGCCCACCATGCCGTAGGTGGTGGTGCCCAGGTTGCGGGTGAACCGGGAGTCGGTGAATCCGGTGGTCAGCGACGGCACCCATTGTATGTCGTCCCGGTTCAGTGCGTTGGCAGTGCTGATCTGGATGCGCTGGGCGAACTCGGTCTCGAAAGGCGAGGCGTTGGGGATGGACATGTAGTCGATGTCTATCTCAACGCCGGGAATCCCGTCCAGTATCTTCCCCAGTTCCTGCCGGACATAGGCCTCGTCCTGGTGAGGCAACGTTCGCACGTCGCAGGTCAATTTGACCGACTCTGGAACGCTGTTGGACTTGATGCCGCCCTGAATCATGGTGGGCGTGATGGTCATCCTGGACAAAGCCTTCATGATGGAGGCAAAACGGGGCTGACTCTCTTCGTTGTCGGCTATTATCTGGTCGATGTTTTCCGGCGACGGTTTGTCCTCGATAGCGAAGGTGGACAGGTGGTCGAACAGGCTGGTGGAGGTGTCCCGTTCCGCTTCGTAGGCCTCGATACGCTTCACGACCTCCGACAGGCCAAATAGGGCGTTGTTCCCCTGCCAAGGAGTGGAGGCATGGGCGCTGGAGCCCCGGACCTCAATCTCCAACTGCAACCGGCCCTTCTCGCCGATTCCCAGCAGATAAGTCAGGTTGCCGGCGGCCTGTATTGGCACTCCGCCGCCTTCGTTTACGGCATAGGGCGCCGCCAGCTTCTCGGGGTGATGCTCAGCCATCCAGCCGAATCCATACCGGCCGCCATGCTCTTCGTCGGCACAAGAAGCCAGGATCAGGTTGTCCTTCAGCTCGATGTTGTTGCGCTTGAGGATGCGCATGGCGATCAGTTGGCAGGTCAGCAGCGCTTTACAGTCCGACGCCCCACGCCCGAAGACCCGGCCGTCGGCCACGGTGGCGCTGAATGGCGGGAACCGCCATTTCTCCTCTTCCTCCACCGGGACAACGTCCAGGTGTGACATGAACATCAGTCCGGCCTTCCCGGAACTACCTTCCAAGCGAGCGATCAAGTTGCCCCGGTCCGGGGCCGACTCAATAGTCTCAGACTCGATACCATCATTGGCCAGCCATTTCTCGATGTATCGGCAGGCTTCGGTCTCGTTGCCTGTGGGCATGAACCCGGTGTTCACGGTGGGTATGCGCACCAAGTCCTGTTCCAGCGCAATGATCTCCTCGCGCATCTCATCGACTTGGTCCAATAAACTCTCTAGGTCCGGCATCTAAGCCTCCAGTTGTTCGATTTCCCCGTCTTCGCATATGTCACCCTGAGTGAAGCGAAGGGTCTGCCAAAGTCCTGATTGGTAGATTCTTCGTAGGCCTACGGCGCTCCTCAGAATGACATTTTTGCGGCGGGTTCTCTACATATGAATCAATACCCCACCGCATACGCCTCGCAACGGGGGTCGGCGCCGCCCTGCAGCACCTTGGTCTCCGGGTTGCGGGTGATGGCGCAGTACAGGGACGAACCTTCCCACCAATCAGGGTACCGCTCGATGGTGTGGCCCTTCTGTCGTAGCGACTCCGTCGCATCTTCGGAGATCCGGCCTTCCAGCCGAAGCATCGCTGGCTCGTATTTAGACGGCCAGTTAGACCCTGGGAAATTGTAGCTGTAGAACCGGGGTTCCTCCACGGCCTCCTGGGGATCGCGCCCGAACTCCAGCATGTTCAACAGGAGCTGCAGCGTTCCCTGGGGGATATGGTCGCCGCCGTGGGCGCCCAGGGCGATGACCGGCTCGCCGTCCCGCAGTACCAACGCCGGAGCAGGTGTGAGCCTGGGCCGCTTGCCGCCCGCCACCGAGGCGGGGACGGAATCATCAACTTTTGACTGGGAGCCGCGCATGGAGAAGGCCAGCCCCGTGCCTGGAATCACCGGCCCGCCGTTCTTGGTCCCCTCGCTGGGGGTGCTGGAGAAGATGTTGCCGTCCCGGTCGATAACCGCGAAATAAGACGTACCGCCGCCGGTGGCCCCGGCAGTGGCAACAGGGACCGGGGCATCCTTGGGAGACTGGGGACCGCCGTTCAAAGTAGCTTTTCGGTTGCGGGGGTCTCCCGCCGGAGGCGTCCCCGGCCAGGCCACATCGGGGTCGATGAGACCGCGGCGATGGACCAGGTATTCTTCCGACAGCAGCTCTTTGATCGGCACATCCACGAATTTAGGGTCGCCGACATACTGTTCCCGGTCGGCAAAGGCCAGGTTCAGCGCCTGGCTCACGGTATGGATGTACTCTGGCGAGTTATGGCCCATCGACGCCAGGTCGAAACCCTCCAGAATCTTGAGGGCTTGCGGGAAGGTCGGCCCCTGGCCCCAAGGCCCGGTGCTGTAGACGTCATAGCCGCGGTAGTTAACGGTTACCGGAGTGCCAACGCTTACGTGATAACTAGCTAGGTCATCCGCGGTCAATAGTCCGCCCATTTCCTGGTTGAAGGCTACAATCTTGCGCGCAAGTTCACCGGTATAGATGTCGTCCCTGGCTGCCTGCATAGCAGCTTTCCGGCCCTTGCCCTTGTTGGAGTTCTCTATCTCCGCCAGCTTGGCCAGCGTCGCCGACAAGTCCTTCTGATAGAACATCTCGCCCTGCTTGGGAGGGCTTCCGTTGGGCATGAAGATCTCAGCCGTTGATGGGTGGGCGTTGTAGGCGTCGTAGGCGGTGACGAACCGGCCGGCCAGGTAGCGGAACATCGGGAACCCGTTCCCGGCCAGGTCGATGGCGGCGGACGCCACCTCGCCAAAGGTCATGTGCCGAACTGGGATAGGGCCGTGATCCACGCGTCAGCGGCCGCCGGTGTCAGGGAGTTCATCACGCCGGGCGTCAGCTTGCCGCCGTGGTTCTTCTTGAAATAGTCCACCGATGCAGCCTGAGGCCAGACCCCTAGGCCGTCGATCTCGACCACTTCCTTACGGTCGGCCAGGTACATGACCGTAGGCGCAACCCCCAAAAAGCTGCAATCGTCGACATGGACGACGTTCAATGCCAGGCCCACAGCCACTCCGGCATCGATGGCGTTGCCACCCTTCCTTAGCACATCCAGACCGGCCATGGCGGCGGCGGGGTGACTGGCAACAATCATGCCGTTGACGCCCTGCATCAGCGGGCGAAAGCTTGTCATCGTACTTCCTGGAACGGGCATTTTTGAAGTCCTCCAATAATTGATCGCCGGAGTAGATACTAGACCTCTCCGGCTGTTTGGTCGATAAAGCTACGGGCAAATTCCCAGAATCGGTATACATCGGTGAAGTTGGACGCCAGGCCCATGGAAATTCGAACGGCGCCGGCGCTCTTGCCGTCCCGGTCTTCCAACACGCTCAAGAACTGCTCAAAGGTCATGCGCTCGCCATTTGCGAACGCGGCCACCATGTCTTCCTCAGTCAGGCCGTGGGCCAGTTCACCCGCGCCGGGGTTGCAGAAACAGCCGGTCCGGAGGGAGATTCCAGCTCGCCCGGCCAGGTTGTCGATGCGGCGATGGTCGACCAGTGCATCTTTCGGGTCGTAAAAATTCACGGTCAGAGTCCCTCCACGAGCTTCCATGGTGGTTGGCCCGTAGATCCTGATCACAGGCGCCCCGTTGCTGTGACGCAAGGCCAGCAGGTTCTCTATGAGCCACGAAGTCAAGCACAACACCCGGTCATGGATGGTCTCGATACCGATGGACTCGATATGTTTCAGGCCGATACCAACGGCAGGGATGTTCAAATAATTCAGGGTCCCTTCCTCAAAAGCCTGCTCGCCCTCAGCCAGGAAGTGTTTTTCGGCCTGCACCGAGGCGATGGTGATGGTCCCGCCCGCGAACCACGGCCTGACGAGCTTGGCCAGGGCGCTCTTCCTGGCCAGCAGGCAGCCGACGCCAGTCGGGTAGCCAAACATCTTATAGAAGGACAGCGGCACGAAGTCGGGCAGCACCTCGGCCAGGTCCAGGCGATTGGAGGGAGCAAATGCCGCGCAGTCCAGGAGCACGTCCCACCCTTTTTCGTGGGCGTAGGACGTCCACTCCATGGGATGCTGCACGCCGGAGAAGTTGGACTGGGATGGGTAGGCGAACAGGTTGTGACCGCCCTCGTTGGGCCGGTCCAATTCCGCCTTTAGTTGGGCGTCGTCCAAACGTAGGTCCGGGGGTATCACGGGCACATAGGTGACATCGGCGCCCTTGGCCCGGGCGAACTCCCGCACTCCGTTGATTGAATTGTGGTTGTCGAAGGCCAGCAGATAACGGTCTCCGGGCTGGAACGGGTACGCCTCACCCACCAGCTTGATGGCCCCGGTGGCGTTGGCTGTGAATATGGCCACGTACTCGTCCGTCGGAGCATTGAAAAACTTCAGGAGCGACTCGCGGGTCTCTTCGACCAAGGCAGTGGTCGCCGATGATGCGGGGCTGTCAGAATGCGGGTTCCCGAAGATTCCGTCGTCCAGCAATTCTGATATTTGCCTGATCTGAGAGTCGGCATACAGCCCACCGCCCGTATAGTCGAGGAACACCTGGCCCAAGCGGTCCAACCGCCCGTAATCCGTACGGCGCAGATCGTCCAACTTCCCTGTCGACTCAAACGCCGGATTAGCCTTCAAAAAGGCTTGATAGGCGCGTTCAAAGTTATCAGTTCCTGCGGTCATTTCAGCTCGGATTACAGGCTGGGTTGAATAAGAGGCATTCTAGCAAAATACACCAGGCCACAGGAGGCAGCTCTGATCCAGGTTCAAAACGGCATGATTTTTAGATTTGGTTTCGTTCTCGACTGAGAGTAAACTTACACCACCGCCGCAGGCGGACAAAACCTCGGAGGACGACACGCATGGATATGCCCAAACGCATGAAATTCGGTTCTTTCCTGGGCCCGTTCCACCGGGTCGGAGAAAACCCAACGCTGGCCATGGACCGCGACCTAGAATTGATCGACTGGATGGACAGCCTGGGCTTCGACGAAGTCTGGGTCGGCGAGCACCACTCGGCCGGCTGGGAGATCATCGCCTCGCCCGAGGTGTTCATCGCCGCCGCCGCCCAACGAACCCGCTACATCAAACTGGGTACCGGCGTCATTAGCCTGCCCTATCACCACCCGCTCATGGTCGCCGACCGGATGGTCCAGCTTGACCACATGACCCACGGACGGGTGCTCTTTGGGGTCGGGCCGGGCGCCTTGCCTGGTGACGCCTACATGA
>Ga0066860_10001146_pt1 | contig 11990 bp, 10 predicted proteins | sample ETN07SmetaG_FD_65601 | JGI IMG/M metagenome (GOLD analysis project Ga0066860, IMG submission 65601) | Marine microbial and viral communities from oxygen minimum zone, Eastern Pacific Ocean - ETNP2014F14-07SV275 | ecosystem: Environmental > Aquatic > Marine > Oceanic ... | reverse complement strand
AGCCCGTCGCGTGTGTCAGGATCGGCTCCCGAAGACGCGTCCCCGAACTCCGCTCGGAGCCGCATCAGGACCTTCGACAGCAGGCCTGCTGTCCTAGGGGTGGCGAAAGAGGTGCCCGAGGTCTCGTGGTAGCCGTCGATGTCGTCATGGTTGGGCAGAACCTGCGTCCAGTCCGCGGCGACGTCGGGGTAGGAGCCGCTCATCGTCTCCTTCTGGTCATCGCCCTCCTCGGCGTAACCCGAGACGCCGATGCTCCACGGCGGGCCAGCCGTCGAGTCCTGGACTGCCGGCGAGGGCGAGTTGTCGGCCGCCCCCGTGTGGAGCTTTTTCTTCTGCACCACAGCGAACTTTGTGGCGTCCTCGATGCCAGGCACTGGAACAGAGAGGATTGGGCCGAAACTCGTTGTGATAAGATCAACTAGGGGCTGGTTGGCCGCTGCGAGCACGGCAGCGTCACTGAAACCCTCGACGAAGAAAATGACAGCATCCGGATTGGCGTTGAGTACGGCTCCGGTGACGGCGGTGCCGTGCCCGTCCTGCGGATCGTCGAGGATCGGAATGTCAGTGTTGTCGTCGGGAGTGGTGCCGATGATGCGGGTGCCGCGGAACCAGACGACGTCCTGTGAGGTTATGTTGTCCCAGCAGGTGGTCTTGTCGGCCTCGTACCTCTCCTGCCAGGTCCCATTCAACGTCACATCGCAGACCTTGGTCACACCGAAGCCGTCGAGGAGCCACTGCGGGTAGGACTCGTTCATCCGGAAGTGGTTATGGTAGACGTTGATTCCGGTGTCGATGGGGGCGACCACGCTGAAGGCACCGAAACCGACCTCCTCTTCGGGCTGTACCTCGGGTTCCTCGTCGTCCCCCCAGAACAGGCAGCCGCTGAGCGGAGCCGCGATAACCAGAAGCGCGAGCATCAGGGCAAGGTTGCGCACGCTCTCCCGCGGCGTTGGGTAGATTTCAGCCTTCGTCGGATTTGTAGTGCAATTGCAGGCATATTCATGTAGGAACTCACCGTAACATATCCGAGGGTGATACAGTGGGATTCATAGGCAGGAAACTATTCTCAAGCGTTTTCAGGTTCACTACTAGTAACATTTCAAAAATCATCAATCTTGTTTTCGGCGCTTTCGGGAAGATGCCTGTCAGAGTGGGCCTAGCGATTGTAGGCTCAATATTGCTAACAATAGCATTCGCAACTGGTTTCGTATGGGCATGGATAGCATCCTTTGAACAGGAAGACTTGACAAATGCTGTTCAGAATTCGTTAACTGTTATTCTGATTATAGTGTTGATATGGGTGTCAATAGCCACTTTCATCCCAAGTCTGGAAAGGCAACCCGAAATAGTTCATGTCACCGAGAGCCAGGATGTCCATATCGTCGAAATAGAACCTAGGGGAGCAGCGGATGAGGACGAGACGGAACTCGTCGAGTGATTTCTAATCCCGCTTCTCCAGAGCCATGATCTCGGCGCAGACGGCTACGGCGATCTCCTCCGGCGAGTCCGCGCCGATGTCGAGTCCGATGGGGCATCTCACCGAGTCGACTGCGGCCTGTGAGATGCCCTCTTCGACGGCGGCCTCACGGAAAGCGTTCCACTTCACGGTCGAGCCGATGACGCCAATCCTCGGCCGCGAGCCCCCGTCGAACTCGCTCAGCATCCCCAGCAGCATCTGCTGGTCTACGGCCCAGTCGTGGCCCAGCAGCAGAACGTCGGAGAACCTGCTCAGCGAGACGGCGTCCTCAGAGTCCAGGAACTCCGAGACCGCCTTGGCGTGCAACTCGGTTGCGAAGGGGTAGCGCTCAGAGTCGGCGTACTCGGGGCGAACGTCGAAAACGCTGTGCGACCAGCCGAGCGTGTCGCATACGATAGCGACCGAGCGGCCGACATGCCCGCCACCTGCGATGAGTATGTGCGGCATGGGCTCGATGACCTCCATGGCGACGGTAACGCGGCCGCCACATAGGCTGTCAAGGGACGTCACTTCTTCTCCCTTCGCATCCTTGTAGAGCAGGAAGGTCTCCACCTTCCCCCCCTTGCTGCGGGCAGGCTCCCGGCTCCCGTTGAGCAACTCTTTCAGAGCGTTCTCGACCTTCAACTCGAGCCCGGCTCCACCGACGGTGCCGAACTTTGCCCCCCCTGGTGTCATCGCGAGCCTCGCTCCAGGCTTGCCCGGCACACTGCCGCTGGCCTCGATTACCGAGGCCATGGCGACGCGCTCCCCGCCCTCGAGCCTCTCTAGCACCCATGTCAGGACAGCGCGAGTCACGTCCCTGAGAGCAGGTAGTGTGCCTTTGTGGTTGCGCAACCGGAATCATGCGAAGGCGACGTCGAGAACCATCATGACGGCGAATCCTAACATCGCGCCCATGGTGGCGATATCGCCGTTCCCGCCCCTGTGGGCCTCTGGTATCAGTTCCTCGACCACTACGAAGATCATCGCACCCGCCGCGAAGGCCAAGGCATAGGGAAGAATGGGTGTCGCAACGATCACCAGTGCAGCCCCCAACACGGCTGCCACAGGCTCGACGGCAGCGGATAATTGCCCCCACAGGAAGCTGGCCCTCCTCGAGAGCCCCTCACGTCTGAGGGGCAGCGAGACCGCCGCCCCCTCGGGGAAGTTCTGGATACCGATTCCTATTGCCAGTGCTATCGCTCCGCCCGTGGTCGCACCCTCGAATCCTGCGGCTGTGGCCCCGAATGCCACTCCGATTGCGAGCCCCTCTGGGATATTGTGGAGGGTGATCGCCGAGACGAGCAACATGCTTCTGTGCCAGGAGCTATCGACTCCCTCTACCTCTTCGGGAGGCGCTCCCGGGTGAAGATGCGGAAGGAACATGTCGATCAGTCTCATGCAGAATCCTCCGAGTAGGAATCCCACGAGCGGAGGGAACCAGACCGGCAGGTCCTTGCCTTCCGATAATTCTAGAGCCGGAGAGAGAAGTGACCAGAAACTGGCTGCTATCATGACACCAGCTGCGAATCCCAGCATACCATCCAGTACCTTCCTATCTATTTCCTTGAAGAATATCACAATAGCGGCTCCAGCCGCTGTCAAGAACCATGTGAAGAGGCCCGCGATCAAGGCCTGTTGAATGGGGTCGAAACCTTCCATGAATTCTATGATGCCCATGTTACGGACTTCCGAAAGTGGATTGACTGAAAAGAATATGCTTCCTATTCCAAAGCACTCTGTATCACAGATTCACCAACGAATCATCCAGACCGATCATATCTCCTGGCAGATCTACGTTGAGGTGCAGGTGGGGATCCTCGACCTCGAGTCGGAAAGGTTCGATCAGTTCGCGCAGCGGAGCGTCGGGCGCAGCGCTTCGAATCCTCCCGACTTCGGCGGCTGAAATGACGATCGGATGCGCTCCCCTCCCGTCCTTCGTCGGGCAGGCGGTGCGCTCCGAGGAGATGAGACTCCGGAGAGTCGAGTCCGAGAAGCCCGGGCGGTCTACGGGCACCACCAGCAGGCCGTACCCGGGACCGATCTCTCTATCGAGGTGGGCGATGCCCACTTGGAGGGTCCCGGTCCGTCCATCCTCAGGACGAGGGTTGACGATTACCCGGCAAGCGACGGATGCCGCCACATCCTCCAGCAACTCCCCCCGTGTCACGACCACTGGCGCTAGGCCGTGGCTCTCGAGCCTTCCGACCAGCCATTGGACCAGGGTGCCTTGACCCACCTCGATCAGCGCCTTGGGCTGCCCTAGGCGCCCGCTGCCACCCGCCGCTAGGACGACGCAGCCGATAGCAGCGGCGTCTTCGGCCACCTCACCACCATCACATGTCCCGGAGCAGCTCTCGCCCGATGATCATCCTCTGAATCTGGCTCGAACCCTCGAAGATCTGAACCACCTTGGCGCCTCGCATGCGGCGGGCCACTGGATACTCCTCGGAGTAGCCGTATCCGCCGAACACCTGCACCGCGTCGGTGGTCACCTCCATCGCCATGTCGGCGGAGAAGCGCTTGGCGTGGGCAGCCTCGAGTGTGTTGCGCTCGCCGGCGTCGGCCTTCTTCGCCGCGCACCACGTCAGAAGCCGGGCAGCTTCGATCTTGGTCGCCATGTCAGCGATCATGAACGAGATCGCTTGGTGTCTGTAGATCGGCTTTCCGAAGGTGCTGCGCTCATTGGCGTACCTCAGGGCCTCTTCCATGGCGCCCCTGGCATTGCCGACGGCGTGCGCAGATATCGTGGGCCTCGAGAGGTCGAACGCCTTCATCGCATTCATCCAGCCGCCGTTCTCCTCGCCGCCGATGAGGTTCTCCGCCGGCACGCGAACGTCGTTGAAGTCGACCGCGCGCGTGTCGGAGCAGCGCTGGCCCATGTTCTCCTCCTTCTTGCCGAGCACGACGCCGGCGCTGTCGGCGTCGACGATGAAACTGCTCATTCCTCTGTACCCAGCTTCCCTGTCGGTGTATGCCAGAACGAAGAACCAGTCAGCTTGACCGGCTCCGGTGATCCACATCTTACTGCCGTTGACGACGTAGTCGTCACCGTCCCTGACGGCTTGCGTCCGAATCGACTGTACATCGCTACCGGCACCGGGTTCCGTCACACAGTAGGCTGCGATGCAGCCATTGGCGACCTTGGACAGGTAGCGCTGCTTCTGGTCCTCAGTGCCGCCTGTGATGAGTGGGTAGGAAGCCAGCATCGTGCTGCCAGATGCGGTGGCGAACCCAGGGTCGCCCCATCCGAATTCCTCGCATATCAGGACCTCCTCGAAGGAGCCCATGCCGTAGCCGCCGTACTCCTCGGGAATCTTGACGGTGAGCAGACCGAGTTCGTTGGCCTTGCGTATCGCCTCTCGCGGGAAGGTGCTCTCACGGTCCCACTTCTCGGCGTGCGGCTTGACTTCCGCAGCGGCGAACTCGCGCGCCGCCTCCTGGAGCATACGCTGCTCCTCTGACAGGCTGAAGTCGACCACGGCCCTAGGGGCGAGGCCTCGGTCTTAGCGGTTCGCACCCCGGATAGCGCTAACCGGACCTAGAGGTACAGGAACACCATGTACGCCAGGTAACCGGCGACCATCGTCGCTCCCACCCGCCTGCCGATGTGACGCTCGTCCAGCAGCATGGCTACGATGAAGCCCGATGTGAGGACGACGATCCAGATGTCCCGCACAGCGAATTCCGGAGCTACGATCAGCCCTCCCGCGTATGTAGAGGCCACACCCAGGATGCCGAGGATGTTGATGACGTTGGAGCCAAGCACGTTGCCTATGGCAACGCCCCCCTGCCCCCTGAGCCCAGCGACCAGAGTCACCGCCAACTCGGGGAGGGAGGTTCCCAGCGCCACTATCGAGAGGCCAATGACGGACTCGGAGATGCCGTAGTCGGTCGCCAGGCCAGTGGCCCCCTCGACCAGCATCTGAGCGCCAGTCCAGATCATGTAGCCACCCGCGACGGTGGTCGGGATTGCCAGTTTCACGTTGTCAGGCAACCAAGACTTGCTGTCCTCGACATCGTTCCCATCTGCCTTGGAGGCACGGTAGGAGTAGGTGTAGTAGGCGGCGAGGCCCAGCAGCATGAGGACGCCGAACTGCGACGCGATTTCCCCGATCAGCACGGCAGCCAGCAGGATCACGGTGGCGACGGCGACGGCTATCGCGTCGCGACGGATGCCGGGCCCGGGGTCCGATGCCGCGCCAAGCAGGGCCGCGGTTCCCAGAACCAGCATCACATTGGCCACGTTGGAGCCGAGAACAGCTCCGACGGCGATCTCGGGGGTGCCTTCGCTGACTGCCTCCAAGACAACTGCCAACTCCGGCAGCGATGTCCCGATGGCGACGACGGTGAATCCGATCAGGAGCGGCGGGACCTTCAGCCTGTTGGCTATGGTGATGGCTCCTTGGACGACGAACTCGCCCCCCAGCATCAGGAGGACGAACCCGGCAATGACAAGCATCCCGTCAGTCTCTGCCAAGGCCATGCGACTCGCTCTCGGGAGACGGCACTACGCTCATGACCATTTGGTTGGGCGACCGGGGGACTCAGGCGCACATCCTCTCGATGTGACGGGACACCAGTTCGGCTGTGGGTAAGGTGTAGTCCTCCAGAGTGGGGGCGAAGGGGACAGGGGTGTCGAGCGCGCCTATGACCACCGGAGGGGACTCGAGGCACCAGAACGCCTCCTCGAGGATGCGACTACTCACGGTGTTGCCCAAGCCCCCAGTCCACTGCGCTTCCTGCAGGACAACGAGGCGTCCGGTCCGTCGCACCGATTCGATGCAGGTCCGGGCGTCGAAGGGCAGTATGGTCCGAAGGTCGACCACTTCGACTTCGATCCCCTTCTTGGTCGCCTCGGAGGCCGCTTTCATCGCGACATGGACCATCGCACCCCAGGTGACGATGGTCAGGTCCTTGCCACCCCGGACGACGCGGGCCTCTCCCAATGAGTTCTCTCCAGCGGCAAGTCGCTGGTGGACGGACTCGGTGTCCACGAGCTGGTTGATCGACTCCCCCCAGCCGGTCAAGCCCCCCCTCAATCCATACAGCCCGAGGTGCTCGAGGAAGACGACCGGGTCAGCGAGTTCGTGAGACTCGATGAGCAGGTCGTAGGCGTCTTGCGGAGTGCTCGGGAAGACTATCACCAAGCCCGGGTCGTTGAGGAACCAAGACTCGATCATGTTCGCATGGAACGGCCCACTGCGCGTCTTCCCACCGAGCGGTATCCGGACGGTGACCGGAACATTCGCACCCCAGCGCCAGCGCAGTTGGGCCGCGTTGTTGACGAGTGCGTTCATCGCCAGAGCAGCGAAGCCGCCGAATTGGATCTCTGCTACCGGGCGCATCCCGCCTAAGGCCGCGCCAATAGCGGAGTGGACGATGATGGACTCGGACAGGGGCATGTCGAGGAGTTTGTCCGAATGCCCCTTGGCAATCAGTGGAATAGTCATGCCGAAGGCACCGGCGACTTCCATGTCCTGCCCCATGAACACGACCTTGTCGCCGTGCTTCTCGGCGATCGAGATCATCCCTCTTTGGATGGCTCGACCGAAGGTCCAGGAGTTGGAGGCGTCAGAGAACTCTAGAGAGCTCTCACCCGGAGCCAGAGGGGAATCGACCACAGCCACCTCGCGCCCGAACCTCTCGTACTGCTCGGCGTGTCCGGTAGCGTCATGCAGGCTCGTCACGCCCTTTGTCACGGTGTGGCCCTCGGGCCACGGCATCTCCTCCATCTCCTCCCGGGAGGCATCCACCGACGCCTGCTCTTGAGCCTCCATCGACTCGATCTCCCTCTCGTCCGCACCGAGCTGGATCATCAGTTCCCGGTGGTTCGGGACTGGGTCCTTCTCCGCCCAGTAGGTGAGCAGCTCTCGGTCGACGTAGCCGGGCGGGTTCCCCGAGGCCGCACCGAGGTACAGGTCGTCATGGTGGTGCGCGTGCCCGCAGCCCCGCATCGTCTCGACGTGTATCAGGGTCGGCCCCCCTCCACCGGTCGCGAACTCCCTCGCGACGGCGGTGGAGGCGTAGAACAGCCCCGGGTCCGAGCCGTCCATCGTCCAGGCCGGCATTCCCATGGCATGCCCCTTGTCGCCGAAGGTCTCGACTCCGGACTGGCCGGTCACGAAGGTGTCTAGGGCGATCTGGTTGTTCTGGATCATGAAAGAGATCGGTAGTCCGCGGGCTCCTGCGAAGTTCATCGCCTCCCAGAACTCGCCGCTGCTGCTGCAGCCCTCACCGACTGGCGCGAGGTGAAAACGGTCCACTCCGAGCCTAGATGCGGCGAGAGCAACTCCGGTGGTGGTGGCGCTCGCTATCGGCAGGGGAGCGGTCGGGGGCAGGATCCCCTTCTCCCAGTTACCGATGTGCAGGTCCCTTCCGCCCGAGCCCTCCTGCCCGCCGTCCATGTACGAGCCGGACTTGCCTATCTGGGCGGCGAAGACCTCGGTCGCAGTCTGTCCCATGGCCAGTGCGAGTCCGACGTCGCGGATCATCGGGGCTACGATGTCGGCTCGAGCGCGTTCCTCCTCTGAGATATCGATGCCCCTTCGCATCGCGCCCGCGCACGCGACCACTCCCTCCTGCCAGGTCGAACGGAATCCCTTGCCTCCGAAGGTTCCGCCATCGGGCGTGGGCAGGCCGTTCGCGAAGAGGTCCTTGAGGTGCTCGTCTACTGCTCTCGTCCTAGTCATCATCCTCTGCCACTCCATGCGTTGCTCGAGGGTGATCGAAGCGTAGTGGGCGATTCGCCTCAAGCATAGTACGATGTCGAGCAATAGCCTCGCAGTACGCCGTTCCAGATGCAGTCCGCCCGACCTTCTGGGTATGACCTCTGCATCTCCCAACGAGGATAGCGCAGGAGTCAGCAGACGCTCGTGCAGGGACTCTTCAAGGGCACTCACATAACGCTTCGAGAACTCGTGGAAAGCCTCTCCTCCGAATGACTCCGGAGCCCCTAGCTCGTCCCAACTTGAGGCTGCAGCGCCGAGGTGACCGTCATGTCTCTCGACGACGAATCTGAGCAGTTCGGCCCGGGCTGACGAGGAGCTCATCGGGGTCGGGAAGTCGAGGGCGGAGCTAGGCTCCCAGCCCGCCCCCCATATCGTAGGCAGGTCGCTCTGGGAAGCAGCCCCGGAAGCATAAGAGCGAATCGAGTCCGCCCGCTCGACCCTTCGCTCTGACTCCTGGTCTCTGCGAAGGGCCTCATCCTTGAGCTCATCCAGGTCCAAGGTGGTATCCCGCTCCCAGATCCGCACCGCCCGCTGCCTGCCCTGTCCGCTCGAAGAACGGTCGAGGATCGCCCGGACCCGCTTGCCGCAGTGCTCGCACCTCCTGTCAATTCTCTCGATCGATTCTTTCGTCCTCCATGTCTGATGATGCTCGCAGGAGGGGCATCTCCAGACTCCCTGTCGGGTAATCGCCATGGTATCCCGAAGGTCTGCTTATACAACAATTCTTCGACTCACTGCACCAGTTATCCCCCCAAATAGTGAAAATATGTAGATTCCAGGTATTCTCAAATCTAAATAGATAAAAAATACCACAAATAATAGTCAGTTTAAACTACTAGTCACCACAATTAGTATTTTGGGACGGAAGAGTCAACCGTGTCCGACCACTCGTGAATCCCTCCGGAGAGGTTGTAGACGCGCTCCTCAGACCATCCTGCCATGGCTAGGAAGCGCGCAACGGTAGCGGACCTGCCCCCCGTCCTGCAGTAGACGACCACGTCTCGGTCCTTGGGGACCTCGTCGGTACGTGAGGGGATCGACAGGTGTTGGATTCGCAGGGCCGTCCCGTTGAGGGAGACGATCGTCTCCTCGTCCCGCCTCCTGACGTCGAGCAGGAACGGGGACCATCCGCCGTCTACGCGGGTGACGTACTCGGAGGGGCTGATCTCCCGCATGCTCCCCTGCTTCTCCGCCATCGAACCCGGTCTGGCTGAGCATTCTATGGCCTCCTTGGAAAGCTCGGTCACTGTCTGCCGGCTGGGGTCGTGGGAGAATGAGAGGGAGCGCATGCCCATGCTGAGCGCGTCGATTACTAGCAGCCTGCCGCTGAGCGGTTCGCCGATTCCGAGGATCACCTTGATCGCTTCGGTGGCTTGGATCGACCCGACTATCCCGGGCAGGACTCCGAGGACTCCCGCCTCAGCGCAGTTGGGAGCGAGTTCGGCCGGGGGGGCCTTTGGAAACAGGTCGCGGTAGTTGGGCCCTCCGTCGAGGTTGAATGTGGACACCTGCCCCTCGAACCTGTGTATGCTGCCGAATACCCACGGTTTGCCGAGGATTTCGCACGCATCGCTGACGAGGTACCTGGTGGAGAAGTTGTCAGAGCCGTCTATCACCAAGTCGTAGCCGCCTATGACGTCCAGGGCGTTGTCCACCTCCAGCCTGAACCCCAGCGACTCTACTTCGACCTCCGGATTGAGGTCGGCGAGCCTGCGCTCAGCGGACGCCACCTTCGGCTCTCCCAGCTCCGCAGTTCCGTGAATCACCTGCCTCTGCAAGTTGGTGATGTCGACCGAATCGTCGTCTATGACGCCTATTCTGCCAACTCCCGCCGCTGCTAGGTACAGCAGGGCTGGCGAGCCGAGGCCGCCTGCTCCCACCACGAGGACCGAGGCCTCGCTTAGCAGCCTCTGCCCCTCAGGACCTACCTCTGGTAGCGTCAGATGACGCGCGTACCGCGCGCTCTCGCCAGCACTCTGCTCGTCGGACACGCTCCGCCGAGGGGGGCAATCCAACATGTGCGCTTCGGTCGCAAGCCTCGTCAGGGCACACCCGGCACGAACAGGCGAGCCGTCGCCACCAGCCATCCTACGCGACCCCACACGCGCGTGAGCGTACTCGCGTTCTCAGGCTGTATATCCCGTCTGAGTATGAGGTTGAACAGTCGTCGGATGAAGCTCTGATCGAGATGGGAGTCCGCTTTGGGAATGCCTCTGAACCACTGTTCGGCGTCAGTGAGGATGCAATACTCGTCTCTGAACAGCCACAGGACCTCGGTGGCCCCGTAGAGGATGAAGACACCCCACCACATCCACTCGTAGGGGCCCAGCCACGCAAAAGCGCAGAAGAATGTGACCGAGACGTGCAGGAGATAGAAGAAGTCGGCAAACCGGTTGCTGAGCCAACCCTTGTCAACTTCGGGCTCCAATCCGAGACCCCCTAATGCTGGCCTTCCAACCACTTCTCGGCATCCATGGCCGCTCGACAGCCCATGCCAGCAGCGGTGACAGCCTGCCTGTACCGTTTGTCGACTACGTCGCCCGCGGCGAACACACCAGGCACGCTCGTCATGGTGTGCTCGGTATGTAGGACGTATCCGGAGCCATCCATCTCCACCTCGCCTTCGAGGAAGCCCGTCATCGGCTTGTGCCCGATGGCGACGAAGGCGCCAGTGCACGAGATCTCCTCCTCGGAGCCGTCTCTCGGGTCCTCCAGCACGGCTCCGGTCAGGCCGTTGTCATCGGAGAGCCAGCTCTTGACCCTTCTGTGTGTCTTGATGTCGATCTTGGGGTGATTGGCAACGCGTTCGTACATGATCTTCGATGCCCGGAAACCTTCGCGCCGGTGGATTATGGTGACCTTGCTCGCGAATCTGGTGAGAAAAGTCGCCTCCTCCATCGCCGAGTCGCCGCCGCCGACCACGATGACCTCCTCGTCGCGGAAGAAAGCGCCATCGCAGGTCGCGCATGATGAGATCCCTCGTCCCTTGTGCTCTTCCTCGCCCTCGACGCCGAGCCAGATGGCCTCCGCGCCGGTGCAGATGATCACAGCCTCGGCGCGGAACTCCTCGCCCTCGACCCAGACCCTGAACGGGCGCTCGGAGAAATCTACCCTCTCGACGTTCTTGTCGTGGACCTCGAGGCCGAAGTGTTCGGCCTGCTCCCGCATGTGTACCATCATCTCCGGGCCGCCGACCCCCATCGGGTAGCCGGGGAAGTTCTCGACGTCCGTGGTCAGCATGAGCTGGCCGCCGGACATGTAGCCAGCGAACATCAGAGGCTCGAGCAGAGCGCGGGCGGCGTATAGGCCGGCAGTGTAGCCCGCAGGCCCGGAGCCGATGATTATCACATTACGGACTTCACCGCCCATGGGCATCGGCAACGGTGGGACGTCCTTCAACCCTGCTCCGTGTTTATGGTACGAATCTGGGGCCGAGATGATGATGGCGCAAGGCATCGAAAATCGAGGAATGACGGCACTCCTTGTTGCCGATAGGGTTTCATCGGAGTCGGCCGACGAACTCGCATGGCCTGGAGACCAGCACCGCCTCCAGCCGACGACGAAGAGGCGATCCGGGAGAACCTAGAGTCGTGGGACGCGATGGCTCACCTCCACGCGCAGGGCAGCGGTGCCGAGTTCTACCGCATCGAGCAGTGGCTCGCCGGCGAGTCCAAGCTATCGCCCTGGGAGATCGAGGAGATCGGCCGAGTCGGGGGAAAGTCGCTGCTCCACATGCAGTGCCACATCGGCACTGACACGCTCTCCTGGGCGCGCGAGGGCGCGAGGGTGACCGGCCTCGACTT
>Ga0066860_10001145_pt1 | contig 11990 bp, 10 predicted proteins | sample ETN07SmetaG_FD_65601 | JGI IMG/M metagenome (GOLD analysis project Ga0066860, IMG submission 65601) | Marine microbial and viral communities from oxygen minimum zone, Eastern Pacific Ocean - ETNP2014F14-07SV275 | ecosystem: Environmental > Aquatic > Marine > Oceanic ... | reverse complement strand
ATCTCATCATAGAACTGGAAATAAGTGGAAAATTTATCCTACTTATGATTGGACTCATGGTCAGTCTGATTTTATTGAATCAATATCTCATTCTTTTTGTACTTTAGAATTTGAAGTACATCGTGAATTATATGATTGGTTTTTAAATAAAATACCTAATGACGATAATTCTATTATTCCTAAACAAAGAGAATTTGCTCGATTAAATCTTTCTTATACAGTAATGAGTAAAAGAAAATTAGCTGAATTAGTAGAGTTAAATCTTGTTTCTGGATGGGACGACCCAAGAATGCCAACAATATCTGGATTAAGACGAAGAGGTATTCCTCCTATATCAATTATTAATTTTTGTGATAAAGTAGGTGTAGCTAAAAGAGAAAATATAATTGATTATGCTTTACTTGATTATTGTGCAAGGGAAACATTGAATAAAATATCAAAAAGAGTTATGGTAGTTTTAGACCCTCTTGAGTTAATTATTAATAATTATCCTGATGGGAATGAAGAAATTTTAGAAGCTGAAAATAATCCTGAAGATGAAAGTTATGGTTTTAGAAAGGTACCTTTTTCTAAATATCTTTATATAGAAAGGGATGATTTTAAAGAAGAAGCAAATAGAAAATATTTTAGACTTTCAATAGGAAAAGAAGTAAGATTAAAAAATGCTTATATTATTAAAGCTAATTCAGTAGAAAAAGACAGTTCTGGTCAAATAAAAAGAATTTGTTGTACTTATGATCCCTTATCTAGGAGTAGATCTGGTAGTCCTGAAAGTAAAAGAAAAGTAAAAGGAACAATCCATTGGGTTTCTAAAAGTAAAGCAGTTAATATAAATGTTAGAGTTTATGATAGACTTTTTAAAAAAGAATCACCAGATGGAGATCAATCAGTGGATTTTAAGTCTCATATTAATCCTCAGTCATTATTAATTTTAGATAATGTTTATGCTGAACCATCTATCAAAAAAGCTTCAAATGATGATTATTTTCAATTTCAAAGGAAAGGATATTTTAAACTAGATAATTGTGATAATAATAATATGGTTTTTAATAGAACAGTTACTTTAAGAGATACATGGAAAAATAATAATTAATCATTGTTACATTTATGAAATTTTTATATAATTAATAAGTATAATTGAATTAAATCTAATCTAATAAATATGGAAACCAAACAAATTGAATTGATAGGAAATAATCATGAACATTTCTCAATAGAAACACCACTAAAGAAAAATGCTTTTGATAAATCTAATTTTGAAAAAATAAAAATTATAGAAAATCATTTTAGAATTATTTTGGATGAGTTGGGATTGGATTTAAATGACGATAGTTTAAAAGGAACAGCATATAGAGTTGCAAAAATGTATGTTAATGAAATATTTGGTGGTTTAGATCCAAGGAATAAACCTAAAATTTCATTGTTTGATAATAAGTATAATTATAATAAGATGCTTATTGAAAAAAATATTAACCTTAATACAACTTGTGAACACCATTTTTTACCTATTATTGGAATAGCTCATATAGCTTATATTTCAAGTGGAAAAGTAATTGGATTGTCAAAATTAAACAGAATAGTAAAATATTATGCTGATAGGCCTCAAGTTCAAGAGAGACTAACTACTCAAATTTATAATGAACTCATTACTGTTTTAGATACAGATAGCGTGATGGTAGTAATTGATGCAAAGCATTTATGTGTTACTTCTAGAGGAATAAAAGATGATTCTTGTTCTACAATTACTGAAATGTATGGTGGTGATTTTAATGTTTATAATAAAAGGAATGAATTTTATAAATTATTAAATTTAGGAATTAAATAATCATTTAATATAGTCCTCTAAATAATCATATTTAGGAGTTAACTGGCCATTTTTTATTATTGTAGCATTCTCAATAATACTTGATCTTTTTGCAGATGAAATTAGAGGAATTATTTTTTTGATAAGAATTTCTCCAAAAAATTTAGAAGAATCTTTTGGGAGTTCGGATGGCAAGTTATCAACAGCCATAATGGTGATATTACTTTTGTTGTTAAAAGCTTTTTCTATATTTTTTGTTTTTGAATTGTAATCATAAAATGGGTCTTTTATTGTAGAAGTCTTTTTTGTGCATGGTATGGCTCCATTTATATCACAACTTATATCTCCAATAACTTTAGTTTTAAAATTTTTGTTCATTATAAAGTCTTCTTCAAATAATTTTGGTGATTTAGGATCCCAGTAAGCTGCATTAATTAAAATATCTGTTGCATTACTATATTTATAAAAATTCGACTTAAATAGTTTTGGATTATTAAAATATTCGTTCTCAACAAAGCTAGTGTCATCGGGTTTTTTCATATAATCCGTGACTTCAAGTTGACAATATACAGGGTATGAATATTTCTTATTAATATAATTTGATGTATTTATTTTTTTTATTTTTAATAAATCGAGCAGTTCTGTTGCTCCATTTGCTACTTTACCATTACCTATAATTAAAATTTTAAAAGCTTCATTTATTTTAATGTTTTTAATTTTATTTTTTAAATTTTTATAGTCTTTGAATTTAGATAGACTTTGTAAATAAAATTTTTTTGTTTTTATTCCATATGCAAGTAATGAATTATATGATCCAGCGATACCAGCATATTTTCCAAAAGCAATAATTCGTAAATTGTTTTCTATTAGACATTCATAATCTATAAGTCTTATCTTTTTTTTAATGCCTTCTTTAAGCAATTTTTGATTTTGAGGTTGTTTTTTGATAGTGTGTGAAAAGAAAAAATAAGTTTTATTTTTTATCAAATTTTTTATTGGAACTTCTTTAATTCCAAAAATGATATCGCGATCATCTAGATTACCAACAACTTTGATATTGTATTTTTTGTATTCTATATCAGAAAAGCATCTTATATCGCTAGTTTGACAAACTAGATCTATTCCATTATTTTTAATTTTTTCAGCCTGTTTTGGCGTTAGAGGAGTTCTATTATCAGTTGGAATTTTATTTTCTTTAATTATACCAATTTTAATCATTGATCTTGTTTAGTGTTTTTGATATTCTCTTATTTATTTTAGAATTTCCTAATATTTCAATTATTATAAATAGATCTGGACCACTAATTTTTCCTATTACGCATAATCTTAATGCTTGCATACCTATTCCAATCTTTATATTATTATTTTTTAACTGATTTAAATAATAATCTTTTATTTTTCCGGGTTTTATAAGATGATTTTCTTCAATATATCTATTTAATTCTATTATTACATTATTTAAATCTTTTGACCATTCTTTATTAATAAAATTTTCATCTAAATTTTTGGGTTCTTCTAAAATATTATTCGATTCAATTAATATGTCGTTTTTAAAGGTTAATCTTTCTTTCAAAAGTTCAATTATTTTATTAATTTTTTCACTGTTTAGCTGAGAAGTATTAATATTATTTTCTAGAATAATTCTAAAAGTTTTATTAGGTAATTTTCTTACATATGATTGGTTAAACCATTTTGCTTTTTCTATATCATATTTAGCGCCAGATTTAATTATTCTATTTATTGAAAAATTTTCTATTAATTCATTTAGAGATAAAATTTCATTTTCATTTCCTGGATTCCAACCTATAAAACATATAAAATTTATTAATGCTTTTGATTCATATCCTAATTCTTTAAATCCTTTAATTTCAGATTTTTTTGATTCATTTTTCCATTTTATAGGATAAACTGGAAATCCGTATTTTTCTCCATCTCTCTTACTTAATTTTCCAGTTCCTGTAGGTTTGAGTATTAACGGGAGATGAGCAAATTTTGGTTTTTCCCATCCAAAAGCATTATATAGTTGCCAGTGTAATGCTAATGAAGGCAACCATTCTTCACCTCTTATTACGTGAGTAATTTTCATTAGGTAATCATCTACTACATTAGCTAGATGATACGTTGGCATTCCATCACTTTTACATATTATTTTGTCATCTAAATTATTTAGATCAACTTGTATTTTTCCTCTTATTTCATCATTAATTGTTATCATATTTTTATTCTTACCAGAATCAACTGTTTTAAATCTGACAACATAATTATTATGCTGAGTTAGTTCTTTAGTTTTTTCATTGCTGATAGATAAAGAATTGTTAAATTTTAATCTATTGTGCCAATTATAAATGAATGTTTCTCCATTTTTTTCACACTTTTTTCTCTTTTCTTCTAATTTTTCTTTTTTATCAAAAGCAAAATAAGCGTTTCCTGATTTTATAAGTAAATCAATAAATTTTTTGTATATGTTTTTTCTTTCAGATTGTCTGTATGGGCCATAATTTCCAGGTTTTTCTGGACTTTCATCAGGTGATATTCCGCACCATTTAAGTGAATCTAAAATGTGTTTTTCTGCTTTTTTATTATATCTTTTTAGGTCTGTGTCTTCAATTCTAAGTATAAATTTTCCTTTTGATTTTTTTGAGATCAAGTAATTATATAATGCTGTTCTTAGACCCCCTATGTGTAGAGGTCCTGTTGGGCTTGGTGCAAACCTTAGTCTAATATTATCTGACATTTAGTCTTTAATTGCTATACAAGAAATTTCAATATTTACATTTTTTGGTAATTGTGATACTTGTACAGTTTCTCTAGCTGGTGGAATACAATTTTCAAAAAACTTTGCATATTCAGTATTAACTTCAACAAAGTCATTCATGTCTTTTAGGAAGATTGTAGTCTTTACAACATTATTAAAATTCATTTTTGCTTCTTCGAGAATATGTTGAATATTAGTCATGACTTTATTTGTTTCTTCTTTTATTCCTGATGAAATTAATTTTCCATTTTTTGGATTAACTGGTATTTGACCAGAAATAAATACTAAATTGTCAAATTGTATTGCTTGGCTGTATGGCCCAATTGGTAAAGGTGCTTTTTTTGTTAGAATTGCTTTTTTTTTCATTTATTTTTTTTTACAATTTACATCTTTTATTCTTTTTGTAAAAAGTTTTCTGCAATCATGCATCTTGCTCCACCCCCTCCTATTTTTTCTATTAATTTTATGTTACTGTATAATAATTTATTGTATTTTTCAAGTGATTTTTTTTGAGATAAATTGAGACTTTTATGTGCTGTTTCACTCATAATTAAGTATTTATCATTTTTTATATTTTTTACTTGAAGCATATTTCCCACAAAACTTTTGCATTGCTCTTCAGAAATTTCAATTATTTCTTTTTTGGTATTATTTAGACTTTTAATTAGTAATTTTTTTTCATTTTCATCATCAATACTGTCTAAGCATATTACTGCATATTCATCAGCTAAGCACATCATAACATTTGTGTGGTATATTAATTTTCTTTTACTTTTATAAGATTGGTAGGCTTTAAATTTTAAAAGTTTGTAATTTATAAGTTTACAGAGTTGATTTAAGACAATTTCATTTGTTCTTTTAGATAATGCAGCATAACATATTTTGTTCTTTCTATCAAGTATCATGCTCCCAGTACCTTCAAGATATTGTTTTTTCTTTTCATAATTTGATAAGTCAATAATTTTGCTAATATTATATCCTTTATTTTTTAATTTTTTTGTTAAATCTTTTCTTTTTTCCTTTCTTCTATTTTTTGAGAACATTGGATATATTATGACTGTTCCATCTTCATGTAGAGTTATCCAATTATTTGGAAAAATACTATCTGTTGTCTTTATATTATCTCTATCATTAAAAACATGAATTTCTATTTTTTCTTTTCTAATTATTTCAACCATTTTTTCAAATTCTTCAATTGCTTTTAGTACAATCTCATTTTTATTTAATATTTTTTCTTCTTTTTGGAAATAGTTATTATTTGCTGTCTCTTTATTATAGTTAAAGTGTTTAGGTTTAATCATTATTAAACTTGATGTGATTTGTGAAAAGTTCATTTTTATTATTTTATTATTATTATTTATAGCTTTATTTTCACTTTAATCTTTATTTTTTTGTAATGTATCCTGGTATGTATCCTGATATTTTTTTATTCTATAACTTAATAAATTACCTTTTTTAAATAGAGATTTACTTTTACTTTGATTTGTATCTTCTTCTAAATTTTCCATTATAATATTTTCATTTTCTAGAAAATCATAATTTTCCATATAGTTATAAATTTCTTTTGTTTTGTTGATAGAATTGTGTCCTAATGCTGCAGCTACTTTGTAGATATTTTTTGTTTTATCATATAAGTTTTTTGCATAATTATTTACCGCATCATTAAATTTTTTCTTTTTATTGATATTTGATTTACTTATCCATTGTTTAAATATTTTTGATCTATTTGATTGTTTTTCTGGTAATGTGAATACCAATTCATTATTAGATTTTCTTTTTCCAATCATTTTTCTAATAGTTTTTGGTAATGAGTTTGTTAATATCTCATTATTATTATTGATTTTAAAATAATGTATTGTTTTTTTATCATGATTTGTTTTATATAGATTTTTCCATTTTAATTTTGCAATCTTACCCATTTTTAGTCCTGTGTTATATGAAAAGAAAAATGCTTTTTTTAAATCTTTCCATTTTTTTGGAGTAGTTTTTGTAAGTTTTTTTATTTCTCGACTGTCAAAGATATATATTTTAGGGTTTTCTTTTTTGTAAGTAATTCCTCTAACTCTTGGGTAGTTACAAATACCATTATCATTTAAATGTATTAGTACGCTTTTAAAATTATTCCAATATTTTGTAGCTGTACTCCCTTTTATTTTATTGTTTTTGATTTTATTTTCTATTTTAAATTTTAATTGATTTAAATAAGTTTTGTTTATTTCTTTAATTTTTTTCTTTTTTATGTTAGAGTCAATTTTTTTTATAAAATTAAATACAGCATTATAATTTTTAATTTTTGAATATTTTTTAAAAATAAATTCAAATTCATCAAATTTTTTGCTGTTAAAATCAATTTTACTTCTATTATTTTCAAGATCATCTTTTTTTCTCCTAAGAATTTCTTCATATCCTCTTTTGACATTTAAATTATGTTCTTTTTGTTTAATATTTTTAGGTGAAATCCATTCCCATAATTTTAAACTTTCAACTTTTGCTTTGATCTGACTTAGTCTGTATCTGATGTATAAATTATATTTTACTTTTTCTTTATTTTTTCTTCTCCAAATTTGAATTTTCATGTATGTATCCTCTAATGTATCCTGTAATATATTAAATTATATTGATTAAATGAGGTTAAATTAGGATTTATGACTTTCTTTCTAACGGTAAAGTACTACATCTAAATAATCCTCCAAATTTTGATATTTCTCTATAGTTTACTTTTTCAACTAAAAAATTAAGTCTTTCAAGCTCTTTATTTAGTCTAGTAAATGTTGTATCTGAAACGATAGTTTTTTTATTAATTGAAAAAATATTTGAACACCCCTCATACATTTCTTTTTGATTTATTTTTATTAAGTTCTTTTCTCCATAGATCTCATATATTGTATCTAGATCTTTTTTATGATAAATGCCATTCTCATATATGATTATTTTTTTATTACCAATTGGTTGCATTGTACAGTCAAGATGTAAGATACTATTTTTATGATCTTTATCATTTTTAATCACTTTAATACCAATTATTGTTTTATCTGGAAATTGTTCCTGTATGTATTCGAGAGATTCTTTATTTGTTCTAGATACTTTTAAATTAATATATTTATCATTTTCACTATATCCAATAAAAACGAATTCATCATTAAGTATTATGTCTCCTCCTTCAATTTTGATATTTTTTGGTATAATTATTTTTTGATCATTTCTAAGATTATTAATTATTGAATTTATTCCATTTTTTTCATTATTTCTTTCTTTAATTATTTCAGGGACAAAGAATTTATCTTCAACAACAAAAGATATGTCTCTTGTAAAAATTTGATTTAGATTTTGGATGTTATTATTGGGTCTTAAAACGTTAATATTATGTTTTTTTAAAACGTTTTTAAAATTTTCAATTTCTTTTATGCAGTCATCTTCTTTGGGGTATGTATTGTTTAATATATGAAATTTTGTTTTTGGATCAATGCAATTTTCTACTGTTGGCTTGGGGCCTAAATTTTCTGCTATTCCTAATATAACAGATACCAATGTATCTGTTTCATTTTTTATATTAAGATTCATGACTTAAATACCTGTTGCTAGTTTTATCTTAAGATATTCTTTTGGTGCTATTATTCCATTTAAAACTTTAAAATTTAAATGATCTTCAATTTTTCTTTTACCTACTTTAGTTTTAAGAATTATAGAATTAAATCCTTTTACTGTAAATATATTAGCATAATTTTCAAATGTGTAATTAGTATGGTTTTCTAATATAATATCTGCACTTGAATGATTTATAATTTCTATATTAATGATTGAACTTTCTCCATCTTCAGAGTATCCTTGATTTATTTTCCCCTTTATGGATATTTCTAGACTTTTTTCAATGAGTGGCTTTAGATTTATACTTTTTCCAATGAGTAAATCATTGTAATAAACAACCGTTCTTCCATTAAAAAGAGCGTTTTTTATGTCATCTAATTGTTTTGATTTTGAAAATATTAAAGTTACTGGTCTGTGACCATTCTTAGGGATTTCAAACATCCAATCTATTAATCCGTGAATGTCAGAAGTTCCCATTATTGTTAAATTATTATCAATGGCAATTTGAAGAGCTTCTTCTGAGTAATCTAACTCATTAACTACTTCAATTCCATGTAAATATTTGTTTGATATTAAGTATTTATGATAGTCATCTAATCTTGCAATTCCATCACTTCTTTGAGCAGGCCATGCTGGATGATTCCAGAAAAGAAATGCATCTTGTTTATTTGCTTCTAAAATTCCACTAAGTGAATCTTTATGTAATAAATTATTTGCTTCATTTATAAAAATAGCATTTATATGTCCTGGGGGCATGTTTTTTGTAATTTCTTGACCATTTATAACTATTAGTTTTTTATCATCTTTTTTTCTTTTATTTAAATTATCAGCATAGTTTTTTGTTACTTGGTATGCTCTATTTCTGTCTTTATTTGGAATATCTTCACTATGGGGTTGATATTCTAGATGTTCTGTCATTGATATTACATCTACTCCATCGTATATTGCTTCATCTACACGAATAGTTGGCCATACTAAACCATCAGAAAAAATTGTGTGTTGGTGTAAATCTGAAATAAGTGTTTTGTATCCATCAATATTTGGAAAGAAAAGTTTTCTTGGTTTATTGGATTTATTTTTTGAAATAATATTTCCACTAAAAAGGACAAAACATAATGTTATAAATGTTATTTTTAATGTGTTCATTTTTGAGATAAAATATTGAATCAATTTAATCATTTACAATGAAAAATTTTTATTTTTTACTAACGATATTTATTATTTCTAGTTGTTCATCAACGAAGTATTTAGTATCGTATAATGGTTATCCAAAATCTCCTGATTATAAATACAAAAAAAATTGGGCATCATCTTCTAAAAAAGAAGTTCCTCTTCCCAAGAATTATATTAATTCTTCATCAGATTTTAAATCTAAGGTAGATGTATTTTACATATATCCGACGGTATATTATTCAGGCTATAATGGTAATTTATGGAATTCAGATACCGAAGATTTGGATCATGTAGAAAAAGTTAATGTACTTGCTATAAAAAATCAAGCGAGTGTATTTTCTGGTATAGCTAATGTATATGCTCCATTATATAGGCAGTTATTTTATGATGGTTTGATATATCATAATTCTAATGAATTATTAAATAAAATTGCTTTTGATCCTAAATTAAAAAATAATTTTAATTCATATAAAGATGAGCTTTATTCATCACTTTATAATTCTTTGAAACTGTTTAGTTATGAAAATAATAAACTACGTTCTTTTGCAAAAGAATCTTATGATTTAGCGTATAGTGATTTAAAAAGGGCATTTTTAAAATATGTTGAATTAGAAAATCAGGGTAAAAAAATTATCTTAGCTGCGCATAGTCAGGGAACACTTCATGCTATTAGATTACTTAAAGAAGTTATTATACCAAATGAAGAATTAAGAGAAAAACTAATACTTTCTTATTTAGTTGGAATGCCTGTTGAAAATAATTTTAAAGATTATTTTCCATGTGAAAACCCTGATGATATGAATTGTTTTATGTCATGGAACACATTTGGTAAAAATTTTAATCCATATAATAATGAATTATATGATGATGTTATAGCAACTAATCCCATCACTTTTTCTTCAGATGATAAACCTAATTTAATTACAGAACATAAAGGTATTTTAATGCCTAGTTTTTTTCAATTTTTTAAATATAATGTTTTTAAGTTACCTATAAATAATTTAAAAATTAAAAAAGAAAATTCTATAGTGGTTGAATCGGAAGAAGGATCTTTACAGGTTAAAAAAATTGCTATTCCATGGATTAAAATTTTTAAAAAAGAAAGCTTTCATGCCGCTGATTATAATTTTTTCTGGTTGAATATTAGAGAAAATTTGAATTATAGACTTTCTAATTATTTTGATGAATAGATTATTCACCTTTTTATTCTTATTTTCTTTTTTGTTATTAGTTTCTTGTAAGGATGAAGATTGTTGTCAAGAAGTAATTGTAAATGAAATATTTCTTGAGTTAGGTCATGATAAACCCTATATAAATGGAAGTGTTTATTATGGAAGAAATAAATATGTTGAATATTATCCTGGAAATCTACCAATAATTTTGTCTGTTCCTCATGGTGGTAATATGATGCCTGATGAAATTAATGACAGAACGTATGGAACTAATGTAAATGATGTAAATACTAAAGAATTATCTAAAGTTATTATGAATATTTTGAATTTAAATTTTGGAAATAGACCATATGTAATTATAAATAATTTAGATAGAAAAAAAATGGATGCTAATAGAGATAGTGTTGAAGCAACACAGAGTAATAAATTTGCTAAAAAGGCTTGGGAAGAATATCATTATTATATAGAATCTGCAAAAAATAAAATAATTCAAGATTTTGAGTATGGATTATTTTTAGATATCCATGGACATGGAAAAAACCCTGATGGATTTTATGATTTAAGGACATGGTTAGGATATTTATTAACAGGGGATGAATTGGATAAGTCTGATTTTGAATTAAATAATGACATTTATGAAAATAAAAGTAGTATAAAAACTCTTTCTAGTATTTCATCAGAAAATTTTGTTCAAGTTTTAAGGGGTCAAAATAGTTTTGGTAGTATACTTGATAGCTTAGGTTATTCTTGTATCCCTAGTATTAATGATTTGGGACCAAAAGGTATGAGATATTTTAGTGGAGGATATAACACATATGTTCATGGTTCTGTAGAAACTGGAGGAAAAATTAGTTCTATACAGATTGAGGCTTCAAAACCAGGAGTTAGAGATAATTATTCTAATTGGAATGCTTTTGGAGAAGCTCTTTCAATTACTCTGGAAAGATATTTTAAATCACATTATAATATGGATTTATAGATTATCTAAAATCTAAGGAATTCGGTATTTCCCATTTGGAAGATTAGTTGGGAATTTATATTCTGGATTAGTTAATAATTCATAAGTAGCAATGTCAGTATTTTCCACCTTATCTTTTGTGTTAAGTTTCCATTCGTTTTTTATCTCATTAAGTCTATCAGGATATTCTTGTGCTCCAAGTATAGAAGTAAGGGCCCAATACATGTATTCTGTTATTTGGCATGCATAATCACAGGTACGATCGTAATAAGAATACCATGCACTGCTAGGATACTCATCTGGAACATTTTTAAAATATCCACCTCTTGCTATATCCATTGCATTAGCAATTTCTGAATCTTTACTTTCGGAAAATTTATCCGGATAAGCTTCAGCATAACCATGTTGTGTTATTAGATGTAAAACCTCTTCAAGTGTTGCATCGAATCTTGGAGATCCATTAATTAAAGATATCTCCTCATTGTAAAGATCTTGAAAATGATGATAATTGGCTGGTGGATTTCTTGCTGCATCATCAAAGTC
>Ga0066860_10001140_pt1 | contig 12005 bp, 11 predicted proteins | sample ETN07SmetaG_FD_65601 | JGI IMG/M metagenome (GOLD analysis project Ga0066860, IMG submission 65601) | Marine microbial and viral communities from oxygen minimum zone, Eastern Pacific Ocean - ETNP2014F14-07SV275 | ecosystem: Environmental > Aquatic > Marine > Oceanic ... | reverse complement strand
CGGTGTCGATACGTCCGGCGTGTTGAGGATGCTTAATAGGCACGCCTCGCAGGTCTCCGAAACCGGAGGCCACCGCCGCGCCGAACCTCTCGGCAATCTCTGTGACCGCTGCTTCCGCTCCGCTCTTCCAAACCCCGTCGCCGACGTATATTAGCGGACGCTCTGCCTCATGCAGCGCCATCGCCACCTGCTCCAAGTCCGAGTCTGAAGGATAGCCAGCCCGGAACTCGTGATGTCCGCCCTCCAGGATATTCGTTGATACCTGTTGGTCTCCCAGCAGGCGGTCGTACACGGCGATATGCACAGGCCCGACCGGAGGAGTTTTGGCAACTCGGATGGCGCGGTCTATCGCCGCCGGAAGGCCCTCTGGCTCGATGACGGTCCAGTTGGCCTTGGTGACCGGAGCCGCGATGGATGTGGGCCCGAAGTTGTGGCTCAAGTCCAGGCCGATGGTGTCTCCGAAGCTGCCAGTGTCTCCGGCAAATGTAATGACCACAACAGGCAGGCTCCCCGTCCAGACGTTGATAAGCTGCCCCATAGCCTGAGCGAGTCCCGCGCCCAGATGCACGACCATGACCGCCACGTCGTTCTTCACCTGGGTGTAGCCTCCTGCCATCGCGGTGACACTGCCTTCGTGCAGGGCTAGAATCCCGTTGATATCTTTGTGAGTGGTCAGAGTGTCGAAGAATCGTGCCTCTCTAGAGCCTGAGTTGTAGAAGACGTACTTGACGCCTGACGCGGCAAGCTGTTCCACCATGATCTGAGAAGGGTTGGCTGTGATGGGCCTGGACTGCATGAGATGTTTCCTCCAGAGGGTTTCAATATAAGACGGGGGAAGCAGATGATTTACCGCGCTAGGTTATCTTCGAGAACCGAACTTATCAAGTAATCGTGTGCGAGATAAGATTTTCGATGTCGTGATCGGCAAGAATCGAGTCGAACCTTTCCATTGAGGCGGATAGATAGGCCACTCCTCGCGGATCAGTCATGTCCAGGTATGCGCCGGATAACACCCATAGCTCTGCGAAATAAACGAAGGACAGTTGGTAGTCACGGTAGAAGCGGTCGAAGTCATAGCCACTGACCCCCAGATCAAGCAACTTGTTGTGATACTCGTTCAATAGCCGTAATTCAAGTTCCCTGCGCTGGTCAGCTTGCAGCGATGCGGCGACGAAATACGAGACGTCGTAAGCAGAACACGACCTCTTGAAACACTGCCAGTCGATGGCAGTCAGACCGGCAATGTCTCCCGCCGAGTTGAAGAATATGTTGTCGTATCGATAGTCGCCGTGGATGAGGGTTTGAGGACGCTTGGACAGATCGTTCACTACATCGCTGAGCCTGTCACAAAGCAGTTCCCCGAAACTCATGAAAGAATCGGACAGAAGCGGGCCGACATTCTCGACACAAGGCCTCCATCTTTCCCGAAAGTCGCGTTGTCGTTGACTGCTATCTTCGAAATCGCCAGGTCCGGACAACTCATGTAGGTTCCACCATCGAGCGTGCATCTGTGCTAGTTGAAGCACTGCCAACAGAGCGTCATCCGAGGAACCACCAGTCATGTCGTCTCCGTGCCTCATATCGGACAAATCCTCCAGAAGAAGGGCGTGATACCCTGAGTTCTGGTCTGCCGCGCCGAAGTAGGCTCTGGGAGTTGCGATGCCGATACCATTGGAATACTCGGTGTAGAAATCGACCTCTTGTTGATACAGATCACTCATCGCCGCCCTTCCGATGGGATCAGCAGTTGAGAATTTCGCTATCATAATAGCCGGAGCGCCGTCTTCGCGATTGTCATAATCAAGGGTGACCCGGACGCACTCGCCAGCCCAACCAGTGCCTGCGCCAACCCGTTCGATGTCGATGCTGGTTACCGAGGAATTATGTATTATTTTCGACGAGCGCAGGGCATCAGTGAGCCAGGCTGGGGTCAAATCTTGTGGACTGTAGGGAAACGCGAGTTGAGGCATGCTTATCGGGCCCAGCGAGCCGGAAACTCGCCAGCCTCTTCGATCCAATCCAGCGAGTGTCGGGCCCCAGAGAAGTTCGATTGCGCGAGGTAGGCCAGCAGGTTGTTCCCATCGAAGTGTGCCTGATCCAGGTAACGGTGCATCCTGCCTTCGTCAATCCGCAATTCAGGGGGGATTACAGGCACGTATGTGACCTCTGCGCCCTTTGGGCGGGCAAAATCTCGGATGCCGTTGACAGAGTTGTGGTTGTCGAAGGTCAGCACGTAGTGATCGCCAGGTCGGAAGGGGTAAGCTTCGCCCACCGGTTTAATCGCACCGGTGTCGTTGGACGTGAATATGGCGACATACTCGTCTGGCGAGGCGTTGAAGTAATCGAGTATATAGCTCCTCGCTGGCTCAATCAGATTAGTGGTGGCTTCTGAGGTCGGATTGGTGGAGTGAGGATTGCTGAAGACTCCGTATCTGAGCATGTCAGTATGTTCGCGAATCTGAGAGTCTGCGTACAGTCCGCCGCCGGTATAGTCCAGATAAATGTGTCCTTGTTCATCGAGACGGCTGAACTCACGCTTGCGAAGGTCGTCGATAAAACTGGTGGTCTGGAAAGCGGGATGGGCTTGCAGAAATTCAGCTAGGGCAGATTTCAAATGCGGCGATGCCTGAGAATCCTTGTGGGACGTCGCCATCGTTTTCTCCTCAGAAGGTGAATAATGCGTCAGAAGTGTGGCCCGCTAGCAACTAGTTTATAGCGCTGGACCGTCGGACGCGTGATAATTTCGAGAAGATGTGGAGGAGCCTGTATACGGAATATCGCATGGATAAAGTCAAGCGTCTCGACCCCCTCACCCCAGGGGGCCGAAACGCTCGACGGGATGATATGCGTTACTTTTCGATAGGCGCTCGGACGATGCTGCCCCACTCGGTCCACGAGCCGTCGTAGTTCCTGACGTTGGCGTAGCCGAGCAGTTGAGTCAGCACGAACCATGTGTGTGAGGAGCGCTCGCCGATTCGGCAGTATGCGATGGTTTCTTTGCTGCCATCAACGCCGACGCCTGTATACACCGCCGCGAGTTCATCGGCAGACTTGAACGATCCGTCCTCGGCAACTGCCGTGGCCCAAGGAACGTTGGACGCGCCGGGGATATGCCCGCCTCGCTGAGAGCCCTCCTGGGGAAGATTGGCGGGAGCAAGAAGCTCGCCGCTGAACTCTGCGGGCGCTCGAACGTCCACCAGCGCGATGTTTCCAGCACTGACTGCGCTCAGGACTTCGTCGCGGTAGGCGCGGATAGAGTCATCTGCGTCATTGGCGCTATAGCTGGCGGCGGCATGGCTAGGCGCGTCGTTGGTCAACTCTCGGCCTTCGGCTTCCCACTTGGCGCGGCCACCGTTCATAAGTTTCACCTCGCCGTGTCCATAGTACTTCATCTGCCAGAAGGCCCAGGCAGCGAACCAGTTGTTGTTGTCTCCGTACAGGATAACGGTGGTGTCGTTGCTGATGCCCGCGTTGCCGAGAAGCGATTCCATATCCGATTTGCTGATCAGGTCTCTGCTTACGTTCTCTTGTAGCTGGGTCTGCCAGTTCCAGCCAACCGCGCCTGCTATATGTCCCTGGTCGTATGCGGCTGTGTCGACGTCCACCTCGACCAGCCTCACGCTGGAATCACTGCCGTGTTCTGCGACCCACTCGGTGCTTACTACTGACTCTGGATGTGCGTATTCTGCCATTTGATTTCCCCCTTCAAATGATGTTATCGACACCAATAATTCCTTTGATAATGCGCCGAAACTTAGCGTTGGCCCCCGACTGCGTTGACTCCTTTCCTCCGGCGGCCTCGATGAGGATGCGGTGTTGAATCGTGTTGCAGATGGTGACAACCCTGATGAGAACCTAGCCAGATGGTCTTCGATTCTCTTCGCATAACGAGGCTACGGCTTCTCGATGCGAACATCCAGAACTGCGGCTTGGCCGTTTCGCACTCGCTCCAATGCGCGCTTTAGAGCAGGAAGAACCTCGGACGGGGCCTCGACCTTTTCGCCATAAGCTCGGCAGGACTCTGCCAGCATCGCAAACTCGACCGACGGGCCGAGGTCCATGCCGACCCAGTTGTTGGTTCGGGCCGAGTAGCTGTCAGGGTAGCCTCCGATAAGCGATGCTTTGGGCGCGTTGTGTATTTGGTTGGTGTATATGACAGTCAGGAATGGGGCGTCGTACACGTCCGCCGTCCAAAGCGTCGAGGTCGGGGTGCCGTAGATGAAGGCTCCGTCCCCTGACAGGGCAACGACCGTCTTGTCTGGCTCGGCCATCTTCACGCCCAACGCCCCGCCGGTTGCCCAACCGAGGCTGGAGCCGCCGCTACGGTACATAGTCCCAGGCTTGGAGCGGGGGATGTATGTGGAAACGTGGCCGGAGTTGGTGACCGTCTCGTCCAGCACCACGGTGTCATCGTCTATGGCTTCAGAGATGCAGTGACTCAACCACTGGGGCGTGATTACGTCCTGCTTCCCGTGCTCTTGGGCCAGCGCAACGGCTTCATCACGGGAGCGTTGGTGGCGGTCTTTGATGGTCTCTATTCGCTCCTCGATTCTGGCGCGGTCGGCCTCGCTGATCATCTCAGTTAGCATCCCGTTGAGGGCTGGAATCGCTTTGGCTGAGTCTGCGTGCATCAGGCTGTCGGTGGGGAACACCCACATCGGGATGGATTGTTTAATTGGATCAATGTCGATATGGATAATCTGGGCGTCGGGATTGGGTTTGGCGTTGATGGGAATGTAAGGCACGTCGCTGTCGATGGCCAGGATGACGTCGGCGTTTTCGATGTACTGGTTGCCTGCTATGCCTGCCCAGAGGGGGTGGTCGGTTGGGAAGTTCAGATGCACAGACTCTGAGATCACGGGCGCGCCCACAAGCTCGGCCAATTCGACCATCGCTTGAACGCTGGACTGATTTCTGCCAGACTGCGTGGCGATAATCAGCGGATTCTCGGCCTGGGACAGCGCCTTGGCGGCGGCCTTGAGTTGACCAGCGTCGGCTTGGGGCGTCGTTGGAGGGGCGTAGCGTTTAGTTGGGAGGTTTTGCGTGGTCTCCATCTTCTCCATCAGCACCTCGCGGGGGAGCATCAGATAGACGGGGCCGGGTGGCTCGGACGCGGCGACCTGGAAGGCCCTCTGCATGACGTGATGGACGTTCTCGTTGCGCCGAAGCTCGTAGTCCCACTTGGTGAAGTTGCGGACCGAGCCTGCCTGATCCAACTGCTCCTGGGTCCAATGGATAGAGCTTGAACGCGAACCGTCCATCTCGCCGTCGAAGGTCATGGGCGCTCTGCCGGCGCACAGCACCATGCCCGCGCGTCCGCGCTGGGCGTTGTGAAGCCCGCCGCTGAGCTGGAGGGTTCCGGCATCGACGTGGACCAGCACCACCTGGGGTTTTCGCGTCGCGTTGAAGTAGCCGTGAGCGGCGGCGACTGCCGTCGTCTCGTCAGGGCAGAGTATGAACTTGGGTGTGCGCTTGCCCTCGGCCTGGTACTTCGCCGCCGCCTCCTGAATCGGGAACGTGTCGGTGCCCGAATTGATGAACACGACTTCAACGTCGTTATTGTTCAGCGTTTCCAGGAAGGCTTCGCCTCCGAAGTCGACCTGAACAGTGGTTTCGTGTTTTGATGACTGGTCAACCATGTTTGTCTCGCTCCTAATTCGGTATCGGTTGGCGCCTGACTCTGCCATTCGCTCAATTTGTGGGAGTGTTCAACATCCACTCTCTAACTCTCGTGACCCACGAGCCGTCGGGATTTCCACCCTCAAGGCTAATGATGAAGTGGTCCTCGTCTGGCATGTTCATCAACTCGACCGCCCCTGACTGGTTCCTCAGAGCGTCGGCCATTGCGTGAGATTGAGGGATGAGTTCCGGGAAGTCAATCTCTCCGATGGCGAACAGGAAGGGCGTTCGGTTGCCCACCACCAGTAGGATGGGACTGGCTGCTGGGGCGTCTGAAGGACTTTTGAGCAACGGGCCGAGTCGTTCTTCGTCGCGTCCGGTCAGGTCGAAAACGCCGCTGACCGGGAAGCACGCCTTTAGCACGTCGCGAGGCATCCCTGACGCCTCCAAAGCGTCGAGTTCAAGGGCTAGCATCGCCGCCAGATGTCCTCCGGCAGAGTGTCCACCCACGAAGATTCGGTCTGGGTTTCCGCCGTGTTTCGAGATGTTTTCGTATACCCACTTCAGGGCATTTCGACAATCCTCCACCGGGAAGGGGAATTTCGTGTCCGGGGCCAGACGGTACGCCACCGACACAAAAATTGCGGGCAAGGTCGTGAAGGCCGGAGCCATGAATCCCAACCATTCCTTGTAGCCGTGGGTCCACGAGCCGCCGTGGACGAACATGAACACTGGCACGTTGGTGGCGTTTGCGTCGTCGGGGAGGTAAATGTCGATGTCCTGGTCGTCCTCCGGACCGTAGGCCACGTCTAGAATGTGTCGGGTCGTGGCTTTCGCCTCCTCGGTGCGTCGGAAGGCGGTGGCAGAGTACTCTTCCGCCGGGGGTGACATCGGGATCTGTTTCTTCAGTAATTTAGCCATATCTTTCTCTCAGGTCTGACTCATCCATGCTCGGATATCGGTGGCGTGATGTCGATAGTGTTCGTAGGAGTTCTGGGCTATGATTTGCCAAGGAACCCAGTCGGGCGGCATGTTCTTTTAGCGTTTTGGGTCGGAAAGGTTAATATCCTCCAGAGTTTCGATAGCCGAAACCAGTCTGCTGAAGCTCTCGGTTGAATCGGACAATGCTTCTTTTAGCGATTGTTCCCGATGTTGTTTGTAAATAGCGTCGTTTCGGTTGTCAGGTGACAGGGTCCAAAGCTCAGAGCCGACCAGCTCCATTGTCTAAAGCATGTCAGCCGCCTCTCGCTCAAACTAGGAAATATGCGAGATTGTCTCCTTTGTAGACCACTCGCCGACGGCTCCGCATCGGGTCATGTCGCTGGCGTCGATACCGGACAGTAGTTCATCCCTTACTCGTCTCGCGTCGTGTGTCGCCTCTAAAAACGAGGCCTGGTTCACCGGCTCTCCACTAAAACGCCGCCTCCGTAAGTCCGCAGGTAGATTGCTGCGAGAATGCGCCTATCTTATGGGCGACTGGCTAACGTGTCAAAGACATTGGCCATCGTGGTGATCCTGTAAGCTGATGCCCTGACCATATTCATTGACCATGTATTGCAACGATGATAACTTACAACTCGTCTCAGATATCCGCCTCCGGCGCCGAGTGATCGTGTCAGTTAGGGGCATCAAGTTTCAATCGAGCGGATTCGCCTATGATCGGGATAGGATACGATCAAAAGATGGAGTAGACAATATGGTAAAGCAAGGCATAGTGCCCGACGAGTTAACAAAACCCTTCTTTGACGCCGCCAACGATGAACGGTTGGTCATTCAGAACTGCACAGCCTGCGACCGGCTCCAGCATCCACCTGCGCCGGCGTGCAGCCAGTGTGGGTCCGGCGACGGCTTAGAATGGAAAGAGATGAGCGGGAGGGGCAAGATATACAACTACGGGGTCGTGTATGACACTCCGGTAAGATTGCTTCAGGTTACCCAACCCTTCAACGTTGCAGTGATTATGCTGGACGATGATCCGGGCATCCAGATGTACTCTCATCTGCCTGGGACACCTCCGGACGACGTTCCGGTGGGGGCCAGCGTCGAGGTGATTTTTGAAGCGACAGCAAACGATCAAAAAGTCCCAGAGTGGAGAGTGGTCGACTAGACCTCGTTTAACATTAATTGCACATCAATTCCTCGCAAAAAAAGGAGTCCATTGTGGCCACCCAATTAGCGCCAGAATCCATGTACAGGAACGACGAAGGAATGGGGATATGGGAACATAGAGGGAAAGTGGCGGCGGTGGGCGTCGGGCACTCTCCAACCGCCCGTCGTTGGGACGGGAAAGCAGAGACATCCGTTGGCGCCTGGAGCATTCTTGCGCTCAGAAGGGCCATCGAGGACGCCGGCGTCTCGCCAGACCAAGTTGACGGTCTGGTTATCGTTCCCGTCACCACAACCGGAGCTTTTTGGCCTGAGGACACGCCCGTTCCTATGGACATCGTTAACTCCTTCAACCGAACCGGCGACCCTCTGGACGGAATCGCTCAGCTGAGCGCCGAATGGCTCCTGAACAACATGCCGGAACTGACGAACGTGAACTTCACCATGTATGGCGCGGGTTGCATGTCCAACGCCCTGAATGTTGCCTCACAAGCGATTGGCGACGGTCTCACCCATACCTGCCTGGTGCTAAAAGCATGGCATAATCTCGAGGGCCGATACTATCAGTCAGGCGCGAATGCCCATGACGCCATCCCCGGAACTGCCGCATTGAAAAGCCTCTGGGGCGCTCCCGCCTGTTACGGAACGGCGTTGCAGTTTGCCGAGTACTGCCGAAAATACGGCAAGACCCACGACATGATGGCCCCGTTCATGACTAACTCAAGAAGGAACGGCCTGATGTTCCCAGAGGGATACTGGGCACAGCATCGGCCCGAGGAATTGACTGCCGAGGACTACGAGTACGCGAGGTGGATAGCCAAGCCCGCGAACCTGTTCGACAACGATATTCCAATCATGATGGCCGGCGCCTATCTGTTCACGACCGCCGAACGCGCCCAGGACATGAAGCAAAAACCTGTCTATATCCTCAACCACGCATCGAGCAATGCCATGCCTCGCAGCTTGACTCCAACCTTGGACGAGGTCGAGGCGGAAACCGCGAAAACAGGGAGAAAGATTTATGAGGGCGCAGGGATCACAGCAGCGGATCTGTCCTTTGAGAATATGTACGACGGCTTCACCGAGTTCCACCAGTTCCACATAGAAGGCCTGGGATATCGGGGCATCAAATTCGGGGAAGCTCTGGACTTTTATCAGACCGACATCAGCATCGAAGGGCCAAACCCGGTGTCTCCCAGCGGCGGCAACATCGGCAGCGGACGCAGCCGCGTATGGCTGCATACCGACAGCATCCAACAATTGCAGGGCCGCGCGGGAGCCCGACAGGTCACGGGCGTGAAACCCGAGATCGCAGTCTCCGGAGGCCCCATGCCGCTGGGCGGCAACTATACCGTATGGAGCGCAACTCCAGACTAAACCCTCCGGGTCGCTCAATAACAACGATGTCCACGCGCTCGCAACTCCCATTGGTTTGCCAGCGCGTGGACACTATTTGCAGGAAAGAGGAACCCAATCGGTGATACTCATAAGCTTTGACATAGACGGAACTCTCGAAGTGGGCGACCCGCCAGGAGTCCTCACGATGGACATGGTGAGAATGGTCGTAGGGGATGGGTTCTTGATCGGCAGCTGCTCTGACCGTCCAATGAGCGCACAGCGGGCCATATGGGAAGCGCACGATATCCCTTATGACTTCGTCATACCGAAACACATGCTCGCCGACGTCAAGGCGAAGTTCGAGGCGGATCGTTACTTTCACGTTGGAGATAGGGAAGACTTGGACAAGAAATACGCCCTTGAGGCGGGATTTGAGTTCCTCTGGCCCGACGAGGCCGCCGCAATGCCCTGGTTCGCCACAAAAGACAGTTCTGACGCCTAGTAGAATTTCTCTGGAACCTTGAGAATCAGAATTGAGGGCAGGTTTGACGGGCGACATTCCAGTGCACGGAACGTATGACCCCAAATTTGCACGGGTGGCGGAAGCGTTCGCTTCCAACTTCGAGGAAGGCGAGAACCAGGACATCGGTGCGTCCTTTGCGGCCACCATCGACGGTGAGATGGTCGTGGACATTTGGGCTGGTCACGCAGATGTCGCCAAGACTCGCCCGTCGGAACATGACACCATAGTCAACGTGTGGTCTACTGCCAAATAATGGGTATCCATATGCTGGTAGGTCGTTGCCTGCTGGACATCGAAGCTCCGGTGTCCGGTTATTGGCCGGAGTTCGCCCAGGGCGGCAAAGAGAATATGCCGGTAATGTGGCTCCTCACCCACCGGTCGGCGCTGTCACGGTTAATGGGTGACATGCTGTCTGTGAAGGCGTCTTACGACTGGGACTTGATCGTCGGAAAACTGGCCCAGCAAGAACCGCTTTGGGAGCCAGAAACACAGTCGGGCTATCACTCGGTTACATTCGGGTTTCTGGTGGGCGAGGTCATTCTTCTGGTTTCTGGCAAGACGGTAGGAACATTCCTCGGAGAGGAAGTGGCCGAACCGCTGGGCGCAGATTTCCGCATCGGTCTTGGCGATGAACATTTCGGGCGAGTCGCCGAATTGTCGGTCCCGACTCCTCGACCGTAGAGTCCCATTCGTCCATCGATTAACCCCGCGATGGCGCTTATTGCAGGCAACGAAGCCGGGTGGCGCAGGGCTGAAATCCTGGCGGCCAACGGGCACGGCAACGCTCGCTCTGTAGCGCAAGTGATGTCGGCCCTAGCCTGCGGAGGTGAGGTGGATGGAGTCCGCCTTTTGAGCGCGGAGGCCATCGACAACTTAATCCGGGAGCAAGTCTATGGCAAAGACCTGACGCTCAACGTTCCATTGCGTCTGGGCGCAGGCTTTATGCTCGTCTCCAAAGAACGCCCCTTGGGCCCGAATCCTCGCACTTTCGGGCACACCGGAGTGGGAGGCTACCTGGGCATGGCCGACCTAAACGCTCGTGTTTCCTGGAGCTACACCATGAACCGTCTGTCCATGCGCCCGAGCGATGACCGGGCCAGCCGCATTTCAAAAACTCTGTACACTACCGTCTAACTCAGGAGGAAACATGCCCGATTCAACCCCCGAAATCCTGCTCGGAGATCTGATGTTCCCAGAAGGCCCTCGTTGGCATGAGGGACGGCTTTGGTTCTCAGACATGCATGCCCACGAAGTGGTCTCGGTGGACATGGATGGCAACCGCGACACGATTGTCGAAGTTCCGACTTGGCCGTCTGGTCTGGGTTGGCTTCCCGATGGTCGGATGCTGGTGGTGTCGATGACCGACCGCAAACTGCTGCGTCTCGACCCCGATGGGCTGGTTGAAGCTGGAGACATGAGCGAGTTCGCAGCGTTTCACTGCAACGACATGGTCGTGGACAGGCACGGTAGGGCGTATATTGGCAACTTCGGAGCGGATATCTTCTCCGGCCAAGAGCCTCAGAACGCCAATCTGGTCATGGTCACGCCCGATGGAGAAGCGAGCGTAGGCGCCGGCGACCTGATGTTCCCCAACGGAACAGTTATCACTCCAGATGGCGGCACGCTGATCGTTGCTGAGACCAGAGGTAGGCGACTGACTGCGTTCGATGTTGCGAGCGACGGCTCGCTGTCCAACCGTCGCGTTTGGGCTGAATTGGATGTGCCACCGGACGGCATTTGTCTTGACGCCGAAAACTGCATATGGGTTGCCGCTCCCGGCAGTCCTGGCGCCTTCGTTCGCGTGTCCGAGGGCGGAGAGGTCCGAGACCGCGTCGATCTCGAAGACCGCGGCGGGTTCGCCTGTATGCTCGGCGGCCCGGAACGTCGAACGCTGTTCATGCTGGAAGCATTCGCCGCCAACCCAGAGCGCATTCGAGGCCGAGGCAACGGCCAGATTCGGATGGTGGAGGTCCAGGTTCCGGGCGTTGGGTGGCCATAGGTAGCGCTTGCACTATTTTGAACGGGACCGAATTGACGTGAAAAAGGAGACGGCATTTGCCAATCACAGAACATGTCGTGAAAAATAATTCGCACACGACCTTCTATCTTGCTGAAGGTCCTGAAGATGGCCCATTAGCCATCTTTATCCACGGCTGGCCTGAACTGTCAATTAGTTGGCGGCATCAGCTTCCCGTGCTTGGCGCTCTGGGTTTCCGCGTCATCGCGCCGGACATGCGCGGCTACGGACGCTCTTCAGTCTATGAAAACCACAACGACTACGCGCAGGAACTCATTGTGAGCGATATGCTTGACCTGTTGGACTCCCTGGGCAGAGAGAAAGCCATTTGGGTGGGACATGACTGGGGTAGTCCGGTCGTATGGAATCTGGCCAGTCACCACCCCGACCGCTGCCATGCAG
>Ga0066860_10001138_pt1 | contig 12014 bp, 12 predicted proteins | sample ETN07SmetaG_FD_65601 | JGI IMG/M metagenome (GOLD analysis project Ga0066860, IMG submission 65601) | Marine microbial and viral communities from oxygen minimum zone, Eastern Pacific Ocean - ETNP2014F14-07SV275 | ecosystem: Environmental > Aquatic > Marine > Oceanic ... | reverse complement strand
CAATACATCTGCTAGAATAATTAATACAATAGAAGGTGGGATGATTTGCCCTAAAGTACCAGAGGCACAAATAACACCAGTTGACAATGTTTTCTTATAATTGTGTTTGAGCATTACTGGCAAAGAGATAACACCCATAGCGATTACACTGGCACCAACGACACCTGTTGATGCAGCAAGTAAAGATCCTACCAAAATTGTAGAAATGGCCAAACCACCACGCATATTTCCAAACAAATCTCCCATGGCTTCAAGTAACTGCTCAGCAAGTTTAGTTTTTTGTAGAACAATACCCATAAAAATAAATAACGGGACCGCCATCAGAATTGTGTTCTCCATAACACTCATGATGCGATAAGGCATAAAGCCGAACAGATCAACACCCTGTGTTAGAATGCCGAAAATAACAGCCACACCAGCAAAGGTAAAGGCAACAGGAAAGCCAACCAATAATAGCATCAAAGTGGTGCCAAACATGATAAGTCCAATCATGACCGAGACTCTTTAAATAGTTTGTAATTATCTTGGGCAAAAAAGGCGCCAGAAATAATCACTAAAATGAAGCTGATAGGAATAATACTTTTAATGATAAAGCGATAAGTTAACCCACCTGGGTCTCCACTCTGTTCACTAATCTCATAAGCGTTATAAGTGAAATCAATGCCGTAATAGGCAATCAAAAGACTGATTGGTAAAATGAATAAGACAAAGCCAATAATATTAATTAAAGCCTGTTTTTTAGGTTTAAATTTGGCATAGAAAATATCGACTCTAACGTGTGCATCATTTTGTAATGTATAAGCAATACCTAATAGAAACATGGCAGAGAATAAGTGCCATTCCATTTCTTGTAGAGCGATAGATGAGTTGTTAAAAGCGTAGCGAAGTACAACATCAATAAAGACGTTAAAAATAGTAAGAAGCAACAACCCAATGATTAGAAATTCTAACCATTGGGTGTATTTACGTCGGAACAATCTTATTTAGACTGAGAGTTTAAGTAAGATTGATCAGAGATAGCCGTCCAAGCACGTGATTTTGCTAGATAGTTAGCTTGGGATTCGATGATTTCTTTTGACAATGGATTCTTAGCAGCTAGCTCTTTAAGTAACTTATCGTTAGCTGAGCGAAGTGCATCAAATACTGGTTTAGGGAATGTCTTAACTTTAATGTTAGGAAAATCCTTCTTCATACTTGCCCAATTCTTAGCACTTTCATGCTCAGATTGTACGTACATTTCATAAGCAGATAGTTTCATCGCTGTTATTAAGATGCTTCGTAAGTCAGCAGGTAATGAATTGTATTTTTCCAAGTTGATTAAGAATTGTAATTCAGTGCTAGGCTCGTGCCAACCAGTGTAGTAATATGGAGCCACTTTGTGGAAACCCATGCGTAAATCCAATGAAGGGCCTACCCATTCTAATGCATCAATTGTGCCACGATCAAGCGCAGTGTAGAGTTCTCCTGCAGGGATATTGGTTGGTTTGGCACCAACTTCTGCCATAATCTCACCCGCAAAACCAGGGATTCGCATCTTCAGACCTTGAAGGTCATTAACAGTATTAATTTCTTTTTGGAACCAGCCACCCATTTGGTTGCCAGTACTGCCACCAATAATAGACTTCATGCCATGCTTAGAATATACTTTATCCATAAGCTCTTGACCACCGCCGTATTCAAACCATGAGTGTTGCTCAGAAGTTGTCATACCAAACGGCATTGAAGTGAAGAATAAAGTGTTAATGTCTTTACCTTTCCAGTAGTAAGAAGCTGAATGACCTAAGTCGTACTGGCCAGATTTTACAAAGTCAAAAATACCCAGTGCTGATTTGTGTTTGTTTTTAGAATCAACTTTGATAACCAATCGTCCACCAGACATGTCATTGGCTAGTTTTGCAAAATTTTTCGTTGCATCACCAAAAATTGGAAAATTGCTTGGCCATGTTTCAGCCAGTTTTAGTGTGTAGACAGTATTGTCTTTTGTTACGTCTGCGCCTTTATCGTCGTCTCCAAACCAGCCAGCATTGGCGGTCGTAGAAATGAGTGCAGCTACTGCAAATAATTGCATGAATTTTTTCATTGTCTCTCCTTGTTGGTATTAATTAAACATCACTGTTTAAGCTGTGCCAAGACGGCACGATCTTTAGAATTATAGTCCATAAAAGTTTGTATATTGGTAAAATTAATTGACAATAATTCTACAATTTCAGTTTGTTGGTTGTAGCCGTGTTCTAAAAGTAAATAACCATCTTTATTTAAATATTCTGGCGCATTGTTAATAATAATGCGAATATCATCCAAGCCATCTATTCCAGACACCAATGCTGTTTGTGGCTCATAAGTTAGATCATCCAAATAAGCATCATTCTCTTCAATATATGGCGGGTTAGATACGATTAAATCAAAGGTTTGATCGGTAACAGCATCAAACCAACTGCCTTGAGTAAAATTAATGTTAGTCGTTGCATTGATTTTAGCCACATTAATTGCTGCTTGAGAAAAGTCTGTTGCACTAACTTTCCAACGCGGATTTATATCGGCTAAAGTGACGGCGATGATACCGCTACCGGTACCTAAATCTAATACTTGGTATTTTTGATTTTTTTTGAGCAAATCAAGTGTGATATCGATTAATAGTTCAGTTTCTGGGCGTGGAATTAGCGTGTCTTTTGTGACTTTAAAATCAAGATGGTAGAAGCCTTTTTTACCACTAAGATAGGCAAAGGGTATACCTTGTTCGCGTTGTTGAATAAAGTTTTCGAGTTGCTGTTGTTGTTTGTCACCTAAAGCGTAATCATTTTGCGCATAAAGCTGAGTATTGGATTTTCCCAACACTAAAGACAAAAGTGGCGCAATATCACATGCGCCACCGTTTAAATAATCTTGAACCGTCTTCAAGATTTATAAATTAACCGTTGTTAACCCTAAAGATTTCCAGGCGTTCATGCCACCGCGATAGTATTTGATTTTTGCAGCAGGGTAGCCATACTTAAGCAGTGCGTTAATTGCCGCCGGTGTTTGACCACACCAAATGCCATTACAATACATGACCAAGGTTTTGGCGTATGAGAAATCATAGACATCATCCGCCTGAACGCCAAGCTGATCTTCCATAATCTCTAACGCCTTTTCTTTATTTTTGAACCTTGTATAAGGGATGTTGATTGCTGTTGGAATACCGCCTGAAATCACTGGCCAGTTAGGTGTACGTGTGTCAATGATTAAAATAGTATCATCACCTGCAGACCTTTGTTTGGCATATTCGATGACATCAAGCTCACCAACTGTTTCAACTGCATGCGGTGCAAATGGATGCATTTTTTGAATTTTTCCACGCGTGGTTTTTACATAAAAACTTGAGATTTCATTGTCTCGATCTTGGTCTCTTTGTAACTTAACAGCTTCACCATGGTGAATCACATCTACTGAAACCACTCCAGGTGAAATGAACACCTCTTTGGTAACTTCTCCTTCGGCATTAACGCCCAGTGCCAACAAACTGGCAAACAATACGATTAGTTTTTTCATTTTCTCTCCTCTATTTATGAATGGTTACCAACAGCCACTAATGGTTCTTGATTAGATTGTACTGATTTTTCAGTTTCGGCAGTTTTTAAATCAATTAGATTTTTAACTGCGACAATTAACCCTAAACCAATAAATGCCCCCGGGGGTAAGATTGCCAATAACGTGCCTTGGTAATCTTCAAAGACTGTGATGCTCAGTGTATCACCTAAACTACCGAGTAGTAAACTAGATTGGTCGAACAAAGTACCAGAACCTATTAGCTCTCGCATTGCACCTAACATGACTAACACCACTGAAAAACCAATACCCATCATTAACCCATCAAGCGCTGATTTATCCCAAGTGTTCTTACTAGCAAAAGCTTCAGCTCTACCTAAGATGGCGCAGTTGGTTACAATTAAAGGTACAAAAATACCCAGTATTAAATACAAATCGTAAAAATAGGATTGCATTGTTAGTTCGACAATGGTGACAAAAGAAGCGATCAGTAAAACAAAGATTGGGATACGTACTTCTTTTGAAATATGATGACGAAAGATAGAAATCGTAGTGTTTGAGGCAATCAAGACAAAGGTTGTGGCTAAGCCAAGAGCGATAGAGTTAACTACATTGTTGGTTACTGCCAGTAGCGGGCATAGACCTAATAATGCAACTAAAGCTTGGTTGTTGTTCCACAAGCCATTTTTCGCAATTTTGATGTAATCGTCCATAGTGTTTGATTATATCAATCTCTATGGACGATAGGGGTTTGTCTACTTAAGAAAAGACAATCTCATTATTTTCAGTATTAGCGTGAATGGTTGCACCAGGCAAAAACTCGCCAGATAAAATCTTTTGAGAAAGTGGATTCTCTAACAATTGCTGGATGGTGCGTTTTAGTGGTCTTGCACCAAACACTGGATCGTAACCTCTATCTACAATTAGTGTCATAGTTTGATCACTCAATGTTAATTTAAGATCAAGATCGGATAGACGTGATTGCAGAATTTCAATTTGAATCTTGGCAATGCCTTTGATTTGGTCTTTCCCAAGACTGTTAAAAGTAACGATTTCATCAATACGATTAACAAACTCTGGCCTAAAGTGTTCACTAACAAGTTTGATTAACTCTGCACTCATGTCCTTTCCTGGGTTTTCTTGAATCAGGTGAGAGCCTAAATTCGAGGTCATCACAATCACGGTATTTTTAAAGTCAACCGTGCGACCTTGCCCGTCCGTTAGACGACCATCATCTAAAACTTGCAGAAGTACGTTAAATACATCTGGATGGGCTTTTTCGATTTCATCTAGCAGGATGATTGAATATGGCTTGCGCCGTACTGCTTCAGTTAATACACCACCTTGTTCGTAGCCTACATAACCCGGAGGTGCGCCAATCAAACGAGAAACAGAATGTTTTTCCATAAATTCACTCATATCAACACGCACTATTGCTTGTTCGGTATCAAATAAGAAGTCTGCCAAAGCTTTAGTTAGTTCGGTTTTACCCACACCGGTAGGGCCCATAAATAGGAAGGAACCATCAGGGCGATTAGGATCGCTCAAGCCTGCACGTGAACGACGTACTGCATCAGAAATTACCTTAACGGCTTTGTCTTGACCAACCAAGCGCTTGCGGATAATACTTTCCATTTGTAAGAGTTTGTCTTTTTCTCCTTCCATCATCTTATCCACAGGAATACCAGTCCATCTTGCAACAATATGGGCAATTTCATCTTCAGTGACTTTATTTCTAAGTAGCGTCATAGAGTCAGTATCCGCATTTTCAGCTTGGGTGATTTTTTGTTCTAATGTTGGAATAACACCATATTGGAGTTCACTCATTCTGGCGAGATCATTATTTCTATGTGCTGTTTCTAGTTCGGTTTTTGCTTGTTCTAGTTCTTCTTTTAAATGCTGCGCACCTTGAACTACCAGTTTTTCTTTTTTCCAGATTTCTTCCAGATCTGCATATTCTTTTTCTTGCGATTTAATGGTCTCTTTAAGGTCTTTAAGGCGCTCTTTTGAAGCCTTATCTTTTTCCTTTTTTAGCGCCATGCGCTCAATTTTCAGCTGCACTAATTTACGATCAAGCTTATCCATTGATTCGGGTTTCGAGTCAATTTCCATACGAATTTGTGAAGCCGCTTCATCAATCAGATCAATGGCTTTATCAGGCAGTTGTCTATCAGTAATGTAGCGAGTGGAATAGGTGACTGCTGCAATAATGGCTGGATCGGTGATTTCTACACCATGATGCACCTCGTATTTTTCTTTAAGCCCACGCAAAATAGCAATGGTATCTTCTTGTGTTGGCTCATCGACCAATACTTTTTGAAAGCGGCGCTCGAGTGCAGAGTCTTTTTCGATATATTCACGATATTCGTCTAAGGTGGTCGCACCCATACAGTGAAGATCTCCGCGAGCCAATGCTGGCTTAAGCATATTTCCAGCATCCATTGCACCATCACCTTTGCCCGCGCCAACCATAGTATGAAGCTCGTCAATAAATAAAATCACCTGCCCTTGTTCGGCTTCAAGCTCTTTTAATACCGCCTTTAAGCGCTCTTCAAATTCACCACGGTATTTAGCACCCGCTACCAATGAAGCCATATCGAGTGATAGTAATCGCTTACCTTTAACACCTTCAGGCACTTCATTGTTAATAATGCGTTGCGCCAAACCCTCGGCAATGGCGGTTTTTCCCACACCGGGCTCACCAATGAGTACTGGGTTGTTCTTGGTTCGGCGTTGCAGCACTTGAATAGCGCGACGGATTTCACCATCACGACCAATGACAGGATCAAGCTTGCCATCAATTGCCATTTGGGTTAAATCAGTTGTATATTTGTCTAAAGCATCTCTTTGTGTTTCTGCATTTTGATCGTTCACAGTTTCACCTCCTCTTAGGTTTTCAATCATGGTTGTGAGTTGTATTTCATTCACACCATGCTTTTTTAATAGTTGGGTTGTTGCATCATTGCCTTTGATAATAGCCAATAAAAATAACTCGGTAGTGAGATAGCTATCCCCTCGATCGATAGCCAATTTATCAGTCTGATTCAATAGACGTAATAAATTTTGTGAAATATTAATATCGCCTGTTGGATTGTCTAATGAAGGTAATTGATTTATTTGTGCTTCAATATCACCTCTTAATTTAGCAAAGTCTGTTGAACACTGAGACAATAGACTACTGACCGTGCTAGATGAATCACCAACCATTGCGCTCAACACGTGCAAGGCTTCAATCACACTGTGATTAAAGCCATTAGCAAGCGATTGAGCATTAGCTAAATCCTGCTGAAATTGAGCCGTTAATTTATTAATATCCATGTATTATCTTGATGTTTTTTGTTAAGTTGCTTACTATCTATGGGATGATATGACGATATTCAAGGTCATAAATAAAATATTATGTTAAATTTAGTATTGTTTGAACCAGAGATTCCTAACAACACCGGCAGTTTGATTCGCCTAAGTGCCAACATGGGCGCGAGTCTGCATTTAATTAAACCCTTTGGTTTTGAAATTACAGACAAACGCCTGAGACGAGCGGGGCTTGACTACAAAGAGTTAGCGCAAGTATATGAGTATGAGAATTTTGAAGATTATTTACTAAAGGCCAAGCCAAATCGACTATATGCAGTGAGCTCTAAAGTATCTACTAGTTATGCTGACGTTAATTATCAAAGTGGTGATTCGTTTTTATTTGGTCCGGAGACACGAGGCCTCCCTCAAGAAATATTGGATCAATATCCAGGCATTACTTTGCCAATGCAAGCAGGTTCTCGCAGTTTAAATTTATCTAATTGCGTTTCAATTGTGGCGTACGAGGCTTGGCGTCAGCTTAGCTTTGTTAAATTATAAGCGTTAGTAAAATCTTTAATATTGGCTATTTTCTTGCCGGCTAATTGTATTTGTTCTAGGCTTAATGCACCGTCACCCGTAGCAATGATGCAAACCCCCTTGCCGTATTCAATGACTTCGCCAGGTTCTGCATCATAGGCAAGGCTTATGACGGCAGCAGATAAAATACGCAAGACTTTGTCCTCAAATTTGTCACTTTGTGCATGCGCTTGAGCGACAGGGTAAGGGTTAAATGCCCTAATTTGTTGGTTGATTTGAACAGCGCTTTGTGACCAATCAATCCAAGCCTCTTCTTTGCTGAGTTTTTTGGCATAAGTTACGCCGTCTTCATTCTGCACAGTTGGTGACAAGTCATCAAGATGGGCCAGAGCCTCAACAATAGCCTGCGCACCGAGTATGGCTAATTTACCATGTAGAGAATGCGCTGTGTCGGACTCGGTAATGGCGCAAGTTTTTTCTAGCAGAATATCACCGGTATCTAGCCCTTCATTCATTTGCATGATACCTACACCCGTTTGCTTGTCACCTGCTAGAATTGCACGTTGAATAGGGGCCGCACCACGCCAGCGTGGTAATAGTGATGCATGAATATTGAGACAGCCATATTTAGGTGTTTCTAATACAACTTTAGGTAAGAGCTGCCCGTAGGCCACCACCACCATGATATCTGCATTAAGGCTGGCTAGAATTCGTTGTGTGGCTTCATCTTTTAAGCTTTCAGGTTGAAAGATAGCCAGATTGTGTTCTAGTGCTTTTTCTTTTACTGGGCAAGCGCTCAGCACACGACCACGACCTTTCGGGCGATCCGGTTGACAGTAAACACCTTTAATATCGTGCCCTGCATTAATGAGTGATTCTAGAACGCCAACAGAAAAATCAGGCGTGCCTGCAAATACAATACGCATACCTTTAGAATGCATTATTTTAGAGATTTTCGAGCAGTTTTAATCGCGGCTTTAACTTGATTGGGTGCAGTCGCACCCAAATGATCACGCGCACAAAGTGAACCCTCTAAAGAGAGTATATCAAACACATCGTTTTCAATACGATCATCAAAGGCTTGCAATTCTTCCAGACTTAACTCGCTAAGATCTTTTTGGTGTTCAATACCATAAGACACAGACTGCCCAACCACCTCATGTGCATCACGGAAGGGTAAGCCTTTCTTGACCAAATAGTCTGCCAGATCAGTCGCTGTGGTATAACCTTTTTTAGTTGAGTTATACATATTATCACGCTTGGTTTCAATGGTTGGCACCATGTCGGCAAACACACGCAAACAAGCCATAAGCGTATCAACTGTATCAAACAGCGGCTCTTTGTCTTCTTGGTTATCTTTATTGTAGGCGAGTGGCTGTGACTTCATAATGGTTAATAATGAAGTCAGGTTGCCATACACACGGCCAGTTTTTCCACGGACCAATTCTGGTACATCGGGATTTTTCTTCTGTGGCATAATCGATGAACCCGTACAGAAGCTATCCGGCAGTTCGATAAAATCAAACTGTGCACTTGACCAAAGAATCAACTCTTCTGAAAAACGAGACAAGTGCATCATAATAACGCTTGCCGCAGACAAGAACTCAATGGCAAAATCTCGATCACTAACACCGTCAAGCGAGTTGGTGCAAATACGCTCAAAACCTAATAGTTCCGCTGTACGTTCGCGATCAATTGGGTAAGTTGTGCCTGCTAATGCGGCACTTCCTAATGGCATTGAATTCATGCGTTTACGGCAATCAACTAGACGTTCAGCATCACGTGATAGCATTTCAAAATAGGCCATCATGTGGTGTCCAAAACTGACGGGTTGGGCGGCTTGTAAGTGAGTAAATCCAGGCAAAATAGTGCTTGCTTCTTTTTCAGATAAATCAAGTAGTGCTAATTGTAAGCGCTTAATTTCTACACTAATTGCATCCACTTGATCACGCAGATATAAACGAATATCAGTTGCTACTTGATCATTACGTGAACGACCTGTGTGTAGTTTTTTGCCGGCATCACCACAAATTTCAGTCAGACGAGATTCGATATTCATATGCACATCTTCTAGTGCAACTGACCATTCGAATTCCCCAGTATTAATTTCATCTGAAATTTGATTAAGGCCCTCAATGATTTGGTCTTTTTCATCTACCGTAAGTATGCCGACTTCACTAAGCATTGTTGCATGTGCGATTGAGCCTTGAATATCATACGGTGCAAGGATTTTATCAAAAAATACCGAGGCGCCAAAAATCTTAACGAATTCGTCAGTCGGTTCGCTAAAGCGTCCACCCCAAGATTGATTAGTTTTTTTAGTCATAATTCAGCACTCATTCGTTGATGTAATTTTTTAGTTGATTTTTCAATCACTTCATCTAGATCTGTCCAATAATACTCTTCACTAGGCACACCTACAATTTTACCCAGAATTGAGCCATAATTATCCACTAGCGCCACGGTTGGAAAAAAATTGACTGCACGCTTAAAAGCAAATTCATTGTGCGTAACTTCTTCATTATAAAAGTTGTTGATCTCGTCAAAGCTTTGCGCATCAATATGACGGATGATAATTTTTTTATTATATTCCTCCATTGTTGCCATTGGACTCAAAACCTCTTCTTTGATTATTTTGCAATATCCACAGTCAGGGATGGAAAACATTATTAAAATAGGTATCTTTTGTTTCCAAACTTTTTGAGCATCCATTAAGAAGTCTTTTGCAACTGGCAGGTTGAGCTCTTCAGCTATACTGACATTTGTAAACAATAGTAAAATAAGTAAACCGTATCGAATCATTTGTCCTATTTTAATACAAAGCATGAATAAAACTTTAAAAATTGCAACACGTAAAAGTCCACTAGCCTTATGGCAAGCTGAGCATGTTAAAGCCAGGTTAGAACACCACCACCCCGGTCTAAAGGTTGAGTTAGTTAAGATGACCACAAAAGGTGATCAGATACTCAATTCCCCGCTGTCTAAAATTGGCGGTAAAGGTCTATTTATTAAAGAACTTGAAGTCGGGATGATGGAAGGTGTTGCAGATATTGCTGTGCATTCAATGAAAGACGTGCCCTATGAAATCCCACCAGGATTTGAACTCGGTGCGATACTTAAACGTGAAAATCCATTTGATGCTTTTGTTTCTAATCATTATGAAAGTGTTAATGATTTACCTCAAGGTGCCAAGGTTGGTACTTGTTCTATGCGTCGTATTGTGCAGCTTAAAGCCATTCGACCTGATTTAGAAATATTGGATTTACGTGGCAACGTGAATACGCGACTACAAAAACTCGACAATGATGAATATGATGCGATTATTTTGGCTTGTGCTGGCTTAATTCGCCTAAAGTTTGAAGACCGTATTAAGCAACAAATTTCAGCTGAGCAGTCATTGCCAGCTGTTGGCCAAGGTGCAGTTGGTATTGAAATTCGTGAAAATGATCAAGAAATTCTAGATTTAATCGCCCCTTTAATTGACACCGAAACCTCTTATAGAATTACCTGTGAACGCGCTATGAATGCACGCCTTGAAGGCGGGTGTTCGGTGCCAATCGCAGGTTTTTCTACCATTGAAAATGACCAAATCACTCTAACGGGTTTGGTGGGTAATGTAGACACTGGCGTTATTTTAAAAGAACACGTTAGTGGGTCTATTAATGAGGCAGAACAGCTTGGTATAACATTGGCTGATAAGTTAATTTCATTAGGCGCTAAGGATATTTTAAAAGGATAGTGATGCCAACACCAATTGACCAGAAAGCTTTAAAACAATTACAAGATTGGACAATCCTTGATGAAAAACTACATAGAGTTTTTATCTTGGATAATTTTGTTCAAGCCTTTGGTTTTATGACACAAGCTGCAATTGTGGCTGAAAAAATGAATCATCATCCTGAGTGGTCTAATGTTTACAAAACTGTTACTGTTGATTTGACCACCCATAGCGAAGGCTGCATTACCCAACTAGATGCTGAATTAGCAGCGAAGATGGATGATATTTTTAATAAAATGAATAACAAAGGATAGTTAAATATGTTGAGATCAATCGAAAAAAACTTTTTTAAAATTGTACAACGTCTAGGCTTGTTATTTGCAATACTTTCATTTGCTGCTGTTGTGATATTAGGTATTACCAGTTATCAAAAAATTAACATTGAGGCGACTGACCAAATTGACACACCTGTGATTCATTTTGCAGATTATCAAAACCCTATTAGCGCTCAAGAGGTGGAAATCACCACAGACTTAAAAGAAAACGATGTTTTCAATCAAGAATTCGATGCACAGGTGGCAGACATTGTAGCTGCATTAGATACGTTGCCCGACACCTCGATTGATAAAACAGATTTAGCACAGAAAGTTAAAATTTTGGTCAAAATTAAGTCAAACGATTACCCGAAAAATTTACAATTGACTTACGCAAAATCTTTAGCCAAGCTCACCAAACAAATGGTTAATGTAGGTGGTGAAAAAACCAATGTTGATGAGTTTATTAGGTGGCATGATCAAGAATTTGTTAAGCAAGTTAACGCACAAACGCAAAACAACTTTTTACGTATGGGCTCTCTAAAAGCAGAGAAAGCAACTGGATTTGCCATGCTAGCAGCGGCAGCTGCTGCTTTAGGAATTTTCATTATGTTTGTGATGATGTT
>Ga0066860_10001135_pt1 | contig 12034 bp, 10 predicted proteins | sample ETN07SmetaG_FD_65601 | JGI IMG/M metagenome (GOLD analysis project Ga0066860, IMG submission 65601) | Marine microbial and viral communities from oxygen minimum zone, Eastern Pacific Ocean - ETNP2014F14-07SV275 | ecosystem: Environmental > Aquatic > Marine > Oceanic ... | reverse complement strand
CGACATGTCCGATCAGTACGGCGGGTAGGTCTTGTGCGATGCCCGGGAGGGTGTGACCCGCGTTCGGGCATCCCGTGGCGGATCACGGTCGGAGTCGGTGGAAGCGCGTGTTCTGTCTGAGGCCTTTGCCCAAATCGACCTCACGCTTCCGCCCCCACCGGTGCGCCCTTTGGCGGTGCCTGGTGTCCTGAAGCCCGCGATCGTGGGCACCGTGCTGGATCGAGAAAGTCGGCGGCCGCTGCGGGATGTCGCGGTCCAACTGCTCGACGAGGACGGCGAAGTCGTCGCCACCGACCTCTCAACCGCGGAGGGTGAGTTCCGCATGGTGCTCGACGATGGTGTGCCGGTCGCGTACTTGAGCGTCGAGCGCCTCGGATACACAGGCGCGGTGAGTGACGCGCTGGATCTGAGCGAGGGTACCAAGCGAGTGGAAGTCCTGCTCCCGTCCGAGGCCATCGAGATCGCACCCGTCTTGGTGGTCGTCGAGGGCCGCGTGCCTTCGCTCGAACGCGAAGGCTTCTACGCCAGGGCGATCTCGCGCCCGGGTCTCTTCCTGCGCAGGGACGACATCGACGCCGTCGCCGCCGCGAGAACGAGCGATTTGCTCGAGCGTGCACCCGGAGTGCGTAGCTTCACCGATCCGCTCCGCGGCGACCTCAGGAGGCGGATCGTCTTCACGCGCTTGACGCTCGGGAACGGCGAGCGTTGCTACCCGTCGTTATACGTAGACGGCCAGATGGTTCGGGTTGGGCGCGCGCGAGACACGCCTGATGCGCTCACCATCGAGGGCATCAAGCCGGAAGCGGGCGAGCAGGTCCCCTCTCTGGACGAACTGATCCCGCCGCACGAGATCGAGGCAGTCGAGATGTACCCGACGCCTGGCCAGGTGCCGCAACGATTCACCCGACTCGGAGCGCGCTGCGGCGTGATCGTAGTATGGACATGCAGGGGCGACGACGCGCGCTAGCTCGTGTCGGAAGGACCCCATCCATCCGCCGTCAACGCGACGGCGTACCCGCAGAGTTGATCGATCAGCGCAGCGGCTTACCCGCGACGTACACCTGTTCGAGGGTTTGGGTATTCGTGATGTCGTCCATCGGCGAAGAAGCGAGCACTAGAAAGTCAGCCCAATTGCCGACTTCGAGTGTGCCGACGTCCTCCAGACCGAGGCATGCTGCCGCCTGGCCCGTGGCCGCGTAAAGCGCCTGATCCGGCCTAATACCCGCGCGGACCATGACTGCCAGCTCGAGGTGCTCGAAGAACCCCGGGAAGCGAGCGGCCGGCCCGGCGTCGGTGCCGAACGTGACGGGTGCGCCGGCGTCGACGAGCGTTTTGAGATTCCTTAGAGCCTGCTGAAGCGCTACGCGATAGCCCGCAGCCGCCGGACTCTCCCTCATCCGCTCCATGAAGGCTGGCTCGCTAACCCGGGCGATTTCTCGCTGGTCCGACAGCTCGGTGAAGAAGTCGTTGTCGAAGAAGCCAGGCCGCTCCGCATATACGAACGTGCTGATTTCCCGCGTGAGCGTCGGCACGTAGCACACGTCGTTAGTGATCAGCGCGTTGATGAACGAGTCGTCCACGTCGGTGTCGCGCACCGAGTGCGCCACCATGCCGGTACCCATCTCGAGCAGCCGCTTCGCATCATCCAGATAGAACAGGTGCGTTGCGACACGCAGGCCTCTCTCTTCACCGACGTCGAGGACCGCCTGCACGGCGTCCCACGGCATCTTTTGGCTCGAGCCCAGATTGTCGTCGACGCGCAGCTTCAACCAGTCGACGCCGGCGTCGGCCCTCGAGATCGCCGCCGCGCGTACCGCGGCTGCTTCGTCCCCTGCGACTACGGCGCCCGATGCGAGCAGTCGCGCACGGGGGTCGGTCGGGGATGCGGCGTCGCGGACCGCGATGGCCGCTTCGCCATCGCCCAGGCTGTTCACCGTAGTGACACCGTACTTGGCGAAGAGCTCGAGGTCGCCGCGGATGCGGTCTGCCTCACCCGTGACCCCCTCAGGTGCCCAGCGGCCGCTCACGTGCGCGTGCACGTCGATGAGACCCGGGATTACGAACTTGCCCTCGAGGCTCACGACCTGCGTGCCGGAGGGCGCGCTGCCGGTCGAGATTGCGGTGATGCGACCGCCATCCACGACGATGGTGACGCCGGGAACCGGAGCCGACCCGGTGCCATCCCACACGGTCGCGCCGACGTAGGCGACGCCCTGAGAGTCAGGAGAAGCACAGCTCACCAACAGGGCGAGCGCGAGAGCCGGGAGAGATCGTCGAGTAGTCATGCCCGCACCTTAGGTCGCCCGCGCCGGGCACGCAAAGGGCTGGCTAGTCCCCTCTTAGGGCCCGTGCGGGGTCCAGCGTGGCGGCGCGCCTGGCCGGTAGGTAGTTGGCGACCCCGGAGACAACGACGAGCAGCAAGGTCACTCCGGCGTAGACGACAGGATCGGTGGCTTCCACGCCGACCAAGATGCCGGCTACGAGTCTCGCACCCGCCAGCGAGATCACGAGGCCTCCGACGACCCCCATGGCCACCAGAAGCATGCCCTGACGGACGATCTGGGCGAGCACATCACGTTCTTGGGCTCCCATAGCCAGTGGTGTTTCTTCGCATCTCTCGGGCCTCGAGAGGTCATGGTGTGGGAGTGCCGCGCCTGTCCTTCTTGGACGCAATACCGCCCGCTTCGAGTTGCTAGATAGGTACGTGACCCGCGCGCGTTCAAGATTCAGGTTCCTGTGGAGCCCTCAGACTTCTGACGCGTCGGTGTCACAACAACACCGGCGAGTACGTTATACAAGCACAACGTCCAACGGTGGTCTTACATGCTTCGTCCGATACGGCCCAAGGGTCTCCAACAGCTGTGTGCTGCGCTCGCCTTACTCGCCACCGCCGCGTGTGAGTCCCCGACGGCCCCCACCGGTCCCCAGACCGAGCTAGTGGACGAGTACCGGGCGGATGGCATTCTGATGACCGCGAGCGTGCGATTCCTCGGGGACCATGAAGTAGAAGTGACGCTCACCGTGATGAACGAGACGGACTTCGATGCCCAGACCGGCATCCTTGGCGGCAACTGCATGTTCCGGCCACGGGTCTACAGCGAACGCGGCGGGCCGCTGATATGGAGTGCGTTCGACCTCTTCGACGGGTGCCAGCGGCCGCTGCGCATCTTCCAGCTCGGAGGCGGTGCCGAGGAGTTGGTCTCGCAAGACTTCGAAATCGACGCCGATGACGGCGACTACTTCGTGACGCTCACCATCGAGCACCTGGGGCTGGTGGAGTTGGCGGCCGGGGAGATCACGCTGCGTTAGGCGGGGCCAAAGCAGCTGGACGCCCGCGGAACGCTGGCGCGGAGTGCGTATCTAGTACGCTGCCAACTCGATCATCGCGGCCAGCACGTCGGGGGTTTGCGGCAGGATGGCGTTCTCGACCTGTGGCGCGTAGGCGACCCACGTGTCCATCGACGCTACGCGCTTTATGGGCCCGTCGAGCCATGGGAAGAGCTCGTCTGCGATGCGGGCCGCGATCTCCGATCCGATGCCCCACGACAGACTGTCCTCGTGCACGATCATGACCTTGTTGGTCTTTTTCACCGAGTCGGCGATGCGCTCCATGTCGAGCGGCTTCACGGTGCGCAGATCGATCACTTCCGCCTCGATTCCGTTCTGCTCCGATGCCAATCTTGCGGCGTCGAGGCTACGTTTGACCAGCGCGCCACACGTGACCACGGTGATGTCCGAGCCCTCCCGTCGGACCTTCGCTTTTCCGAACGGGATCATGTACTCGGGTCCGGGATTGCGCCCCTTGTTGTAGACCTGGCGGTAGAGGTGCTTGTGCTCCAGGAAGAGCACCGGGTCGTCACAACGGATTGCGGTGCGCAGCAGACCGTTCGCGTCTTCCGCTGTGGCCGGCATGCAGACGTACAATCCCGGACAGTGCGTGAAGATCGTTTCGCCGGTTTGCGAGTGGTAGATAGCTCCACCCTTCAGGTAACCGCCGTACGTGGTGCGGATCACCATCGGAGCCGAGAACGTGCCGTTCGACCGGTAGCGCATGGTCGCGAGCTCGTTCCGGATCTGCATCATCGCGGTCCAGATGTAGTCGAAGAATTGGATCTCGACGACGGGCCTCAGGCCGCGCAGCGCAAGCCCGATCCCCCGCCCGACGATGTTCGCCTCCGCGAGCGGAGTGTTGTACACGCGCTCCGAGCCAAACTGCTGCTGAAGGCCATGCGTGACCTTGAAGACGCCACCTTTGCCTTTGACTTGGCCCAACGCCTCCTCACGCGAAACGTCCGCTACGTCCTCGCCGAAAAGGAGGATGCGTGGATCACGTTCCATCTCCTCGCGCAGGCACGAGTTCAGGAGGTCGACCATGGTAAGCAACTTGTCGCCGGCGTACTGCGGCTCGTCCTCGGTATCGAAGTCCGAGGAAGTCGGGTCCACATCCTCCGAATACAGATGGCGCATCGCCGTGCTGGGGTCCGGCTGCGGTGAAGCGAGCGCCTCGTCGGCCGCTGCGGCGACCTCGGCTTCGACCTCAGCTTCCATAGCATCGAGCTCCGCGCTGGTCGCGATACCCGCTGAGATGAGCAAAGCTCGCGTCACCGTGAGGGGGTCGCGGGCCTCCTGCACAGCCAGCTCTTCCTCCGTGCGGTAGGCGCGCTCGTCATCCGACATCGAGTGCGAATACGGCCTCGTGCAGTGCGCGTGAATGAAGGCTGGGCCTTTGCGCGCACGCGCGTAGGCGATGGCTTCACCTGCCGCCCGATACGAGTCGACGACATCGGTACCGTCACATTCGACGATGTGTAGACCTGGGAAGCTGGCCACTAGCTTCGAGATGCTGCCACCGGCTGTCTGCACCTCCACGGGTACCGAGATCGCGTAACCGTTGTCCTCGATCACGTAGACGATCGGCAGCTCGAGGTTGCACGCCGAGTTGAGCGACTCCCAGAACTCGCCTTCGGACGTCGCGCCGTCGCCGGCGCACACGATGACGATTTCGTCGTCCTCGAACTTCTCGATTCGCTCGCGCAGCCCCGGGATGCTCGGAATCTTGGTCGAGGCCTCGGCCGCGCCCACGGCCTGCAAGAACTGCGTACCCGTCGGTGACGAAGTGTTGGGGATGTTGTAGCGCACGTCGCCGTAGTGGTCTGGCATCTGCCGACCACCCGTGGACGGGTCGGCTTCCGCACCCACGGCTTGAAGCAAGTGGTCCAGGGGCTTTTGCCCCAGCGCCAACGTGACGGCGCGGTCCCGATAATAGAGGAAGAACCAGTCGTGTCCGGGCTTACAGTGCTCGGCAACCGCGACGCCGATGGCTTCGTGACCCGCGCTCGAGATTTGGAAAAAGATCTTGTTTTGGCGCTTGAGACTGATTTCTCGGTCGTCGAGGCGCCGCGACGTCACCATCGTGCGGTAGAAGCGCAGGAGCTGTTCGGAGGAGAGCCCTGCCAGATCGTGAGCTTCCAGAGCCTCTTTCTCTTGGGTCGCCATATCGTCCGAGTTGGGTGTTCCTTTCAACTCAGGAAGATAGCCGGCTGCGGGCCCACCGGCAGGGCTGACGAAGCCCCCACCCTGCTAGGCAAGTGATGCCATCTGATCCCGGACCTGTTCGGGCCTCGTCACCGGTTGCCGGCAACTGTAGCCGCGGCACACATAAGCGGTGGCAATACCGCCCACGAGGCCGCGCCCATCGTCGAGCAACGGCACGCCTGTGACGGACTCCTCGGGCGCGCGCCCGACGATGGTGAGGTTTCGCGCGAAACCTTCGTGTGCCGCTTGCACGAGCTCTCGGGTGGAGTCTGCCGCTCGGTCCCCGATGATCGCTACTTCGATGGGGTCCGCGACGGACCGGTCGGCGGTCGACAGCATCCTTCCAAAAGCGGTGCCGAAGCGCTTCAACACCGCGGCCTCCCCCCCGATGATCGCCAGCCCCAGATCGCGGTACCGCGCGTGGTCGAATACGTGCCCAGCGCGCAGCAGCAGCTCGGCGGCCAAGGAGACTCCAGACGGAGTAGCGTTGTCCATGGGGTCTCGCGGCCGGAAGATCAGGCGCTCACCGTCGTCGGGCGTATCGTAGAGCCGGCCGTCCTCGGCGCTCAAGAATCGGCCGAGGATGTCTTCGCAAAGCGTTCTGGTCGCAACGAGCCAACGCGGATCGAGCGAGGCCGCATGCAACGAGAGCAACGCGTTGCCCAGAGCGGCGAAGTCTTCCAGGAAGGCGGGAATCTTGCTCTCACCGTCCTTGAAGACGCGCCGGAGCTCACCCCCTGGGCGCAACTCGGTCCACAGGAAGTCGGCCGCCTGCGTAGCGATGTCCAGGTAATCCCAGCGGCCGAGCGTGGCACCCGCTTCCGCGAACGCTCGAATCGCCATCCCATTCCAGGAGACCAGGATTTTTTCGTCCCTGAACGGTGCCTCGCGGCTTGCACGGGCCCGCAGCAACGTCGTACGTGCGGCGCGCATTCGTTCAGCCAGATCCGACTCCTTGAGCTCCTCGGAGCGGGCTATGACGGCCAGGTCGTGCGGCAGATGCAGGATGTTCTGCCCCTCGAAGTTTCCGGACGGCGAGACGTCATAGGCACGGTTGAACAGCTCCGCGTCTTCCGCTTCGGGGGATCCGGCCAAAGCGTCTCGTATCTCCTCCACGGTCCATACGTAGAAGGCCCCCTCCACGCCTTCCGAGTCGGCGTCCCGCGCAGCGTAGAAGCCGCCTTCCGGCGCGCGTAGGTCCGTCGCCATGTAGTCCAGCGTGTGCTCCGCAACGTCGCGCAGATCTTCGGAAGCGGTGAGCCTGTACGCGTCGAGATAAGCTCGGGCCAGCAAGGCGTTGTCGTACAGCATCTTCTCGAAGTGAGGCACGAGCCAGCGCTCGTCGACCGAGTACCGGTGGAATCCACCACCCAGATGATCTCGCATCCCCCCAGCAGCCATGCGACGAAGCGTGTGCTCTGCCATTTCCAATGCCGCGGGCTCGCCTGTCCGCACGTGATGCCGCATCAGCAGCTCGAGCGTCACGGGTTGCGGAAACTTCGGCGCCCGGCCGAACCCGCCGTGCACGGAATCATATTGGCTCGCAAGCCCCCGGTATGCGCCTTCCAACACCTCTGTGCTACCGGTGTCGGACTCAGTCGTCGAGCCGGCGGCTTGCTTCAAAGCCTCGATCAGGCGGGTTCCCGCACTGCGCACTTGATCAGGGCGGTCGCGATACGCGTCCCCGGCCGCTCTCAGGACCTGCGTAAACGACGGCATGCCATGCCGAGGCACCGGCGGGAAGTAGGTGCCTCCGTAGTACGGTACACCCTCCGGTGTGAGGAACGCGGTGAGTGGCCATCCGCCGCTCCCGGTCATGGCCTGTACCGCCTTCATGTAGATCTGATCGATGTCCGGTCGCTCTTCCCGGTCGACCTTGATACTGATGAAGAGCTCCTTCATGAGCGCCGCCACCGTCTCGTCCTCGAACGACTCGCGCTCCATTACATGGCACCAGTGGCAGGCCGAGTAACCTATGGAGAGCAAGATTGGGCGGTTCTCCTCGAGGGCCCGCGATAGCGCCTCTTCCCCCCAGGCGTACCAATCGACTGGGTTTTCTGCGTGCTGCAGCAGGTACGGACTCGTTTCTTCGGATAGCCGGTTCGGCATGCATCAAGCCGGTTTGAAGGAGGCGCCAGGGTAGCGGCATGAACCGTGCACGGACAGCAAACATATGTAGCCAACAGCCTACATAATCGTTGTGGTGCCGCAACGGGCTACCTAGATTCGGGCATCGGCTTGCCTGCTGGGGGCCGATCTCCGCCGCGGAGGACTACGATCTGTCGCTGTACTCGAAGATGGCCGGCCTAGCGCTGAGGCGCCCCCGGACGATCCCCTACATGCTCAGCAACGCATGGGCGTTTCGTGCTCGTGATTGGTACCGTCGGCCTCCTTTTCTTCCGGTCCCCCCCCGCGCCTACATCCGCTGGCGCATGGAGACTGCGTACGGGGATGCCGGCGCGATCCCTAGCGACGAGGAACTCGAACGATACCTACGCTGGACGGCGGACATGAGAGGACAGATGAAGCGGAGGGTGAGTGGCTAGACTGCTCCTGCTCATCGTGCTCGGTGTCGTATCGGCGTACTACTTCCCGGACTCACGCCAGGCGATTGAGAATGCCGCACGGCCCATCATGGCTCCGATCGTCAAGTGGACTTCTAAGGGAGAAATGGCCCAGGTGGGATAGCACGTAGTGGAGCACGAGGCATTTGCGGGCAAGCTGCCAGACCGACGCGATTGGTCTGGATGGCTCGACTGGCGGTATCCGGTCGACGACTACAAGATGGATCCCTGGGGCTCGCGCTATCAGCTGCGCGTCTGGGCCGACTCGGTGGCGATCATCTCCTTGGGACCCGACCGAACACGCTCCACGGAAGACGACTTTTCAGTCGTGACGCCGCGACCGCGCAGACGCCGATAAACGACGCTCACTGGACCTCGTCGACTCGAGCCTCACACGACACATGCTGAGTGTCGCGTTGACCGGGAACGTTGCATCGGGCAAGTCGACGGTCGCGCAAGTCTGGCGGGCTGCGGGCGTGCCGGTGGTCAGCGCGGACGAGCTCTCTCGGCACGCCGTGGAGCCCGGTACGCCTGGTCTTCACGCCGTTCTGGAGGCGTTCGATGAGCAACTGCTGACCGCGGACGGCGAGCTCGACCGGCCGCGCCTGGGCGAACTGGTATTTTCGGACGCCGAGGCGCTGAAGCGGCTCGAGTCCATCCTGCACCCCATCATCTGGCAGCTACGCGATCAATGGCTGGCCGACCGGACCGCGGAGGGCGCGCCGCTCGTCGTATCTGAGATCCCGCTGCTTTTCGAGGTAGACCGGCAAGGCGATTTCGACCGCGTGGTGCTCGTCGATGCGCCGGACGACGAGCGACTTCGCCGCCTTGTGGAATTGCGAGGCGTCAGCTCAGACGATGCACGCCGGATGATGGCCGCGCAGATGGATCCCGTCGCGAAGCGAGCGAAGTCCGACTTCGTCATCAGCAACGACGGCGCGCCCGACGAACTGCACGCCGCGGCCGTCGAGGTCCTGCGGCAACTGCGCGACGGCTTGAACGAAGAGGCCACGATGCGCATCGACCTGCACTTGCACACCGAGGGCAGCTGGGACTGCCTTTCGGATCCCGAGGCAGTGCTGGAGCGCGCGCTCGCGAAGGGGCTCGGCCGGATTGCGATCACCGACCACAACCAATTGCACGTGGCGCTGCGCATGGCCGAGGCGCACCCGGATCGGATTATTCCAGGTGAAGAGGTGAAGACCGCAGAAGGCATCGACGTGATCGGGCTGTATCTGTCCGAACAGATCCCTAAGGGTACACCGGCTAGAGAGACCATCGAACGCATCCGCGATCAAGGCGGGATCCCATATCTTCCCCACCCTTACGCCGGCGGTAAGGGAGGAGAGGGGCGCTTGGCGGACACCTTGGCCCCCCTCTGTGACATCGTCGAGGTTTTCAACGCGCGCCTGCACAAACCGCGGCAGAACCAGCTCGCCGAGCAGTTGGCCGCGCGCCACGGACGGTTGATGGGAGCCGGCTCCGACGCGCACACATTAGGCGAGCTGGGTAGGGCGTACGCCGTAGTGCCGCCACACCCGAACCGACCAGAGGCACTGCTTGCGGCTCTCGAGGGCGGACAGATCGTGGGTACGGCCTCGTCGCATCTCGTGCACCTTGCGTCCACGTGGGCCAAGGTGCGAAGCCGGTGGCGGCGGTAGCGGCTTCCGGCGACTTGGAGGTAGCTTCTCTGATCTATTCCTCGAGGGTCAGGACACCATCTTGAGCTACCGGACGCCACGCGCGCGTGCGGCGATGGTCAACGAGGCCAGGGACGCTCTACTGGCTTCGCGTCGGGCGATACTCACGACCCACCTGAATGCGGACGGCGACGGGGCGGGTTCGGAAGCGGCTTTGGCCTCGTGGCTACACGCCAACGGGACCGAGGTCTGGATCATCAATCCTACGCTTTTCCCGGACTCGCTCAGCTTCCTGATCGAGCGCGAAGAATGGATCGTTCCAGCGGGCTCCCGCCGAGCGCGCGATCTATGCGACCAAGCCGACCTCGCCGTGGTGTTGGACACGGGTGAGGTGCCACGCATCGGTCGCGTGCGCGATCTCATCCGCGATCTTCCCACTCTGGTGATCGATCACCACCAAACCGGAGAGCACGCCATCGGGGGCACCTCGTTCCGCGACCCTGAAGCTTGTGCTACCGGGGAACTGGTATGTGATCTGGTGCACGCGGCGGGTGGTCCTTGGACCGACCACATCGCGCTCGGCATTTACGTAGCTGTCCTGACCGACACGGGGTCCTTTCGGTTCTCCAATTCTACATCCGCGAGCCACCGGATTGCCGCTGACATGATCGAGCGTGGGGTTGAGCCCGAGAGTGTGTACGCGCGCGTCTATGGTGCCGCGCCTTTGAAGAGATACCAGATTCTACGCCATGCGCTGGACACGCTGGAGTGCGACGCAGAGCACGGGATCTCGTGGATGACGGTGCCGTACGAGGTGGTCGACGAGCTCAATGCCACCGCCGACGACCTCGAGGGTATGGTTGATGTTCCTCGGTCGATTGAGGGGACCCAGGTCGGGCTGCTCTTCCGCAAGACCAGCAAAGGCGATATCAAGGTGTCGTTCCGCTCCAGTGGGCCGGTGGATGTAAACAAGCTCGCCCGCCGTTTCGGCGGTGGGGGTCATGTGAAGGCGTCTGGCGCGATGGTGCCGGGTCCGCTGGACGAGGCGATCGAAAAGGTGTTGGGGGCGACACGCAAGGCGGTGTTGCGGGACGCTGCCAAGGGAGAAAACGGGGACGGATGATGCAGTCTGGAGCGAAAGAGCGATCGACAGACCCGGGTGTTCCGGAGGCGCTGCCCCGGTTGCTCATCCGAGTGCGCGAGCGCCTCGGCGCGGACGCGGTCGACCGGCTGTGGATTTTTCCTCCGGTTCGGCGCGGACGACGGGAACAGGGCCTGGTAGCTGTGAGTACTTTTCTGGACGGTGAGGACCGGCGCGTGATAATCACCGCTGCGTACACCGCGGAGCAGACCGGAGGGGGCGTGACGTTCGAGGCGTCGTTCACTCAGGAAGGCGAGGCGCCGCCCGAGCGCTTTCCCAGCGTGATGGCGGGAGTCGTGCGCCGCAGCGGAGAGGGACTTGGGGAAGCCCGCGAAGTGGAGATCCTCGGCTCCGCCGAGAAGTTCGAGCAATTGCTGGAGGAGGTCGATATGGACTTTTTCGAGACGCCACACCCGTGAGTTCGCTGCTAGCGCCGCATCCGTTCATCCGGCTTTTCGGGCGCTTCCTACGCGAACAGGGCCTTCCAGTCACGCACCAGCGCGAAGCGGTCGCGGAAGTCGTGTTCGCCTCCGACGAGCACCTCTCGGTCGATGACATCGAGCAGGATCTGCGTGCGCGCGGTGAGCGGATCGGGAAGGCGACCATCTATCGGACCCTCGACCTGCTCGTCCGCAGCCGCCTGGTCGAGGAGCACGATTTCGGCGAGGGCTTCAAGCGGTATGAGCACCGTCTCTCGGTGCGCCCCATTCACGAGCACCTCATTTGCCTCAGTTGCGGAAGAGTTGACGAGTTCGAGAGCAATGAGCTCTACGGCGTGGAGAAACGTGTGCGGCGGGAGCATGGATTTGCCCCTGTGCGGCATCGGCTCGAGATCTACGGCCTCTGCCAGGAGTGCCGTGATGCTGGCGTCGAGCTTCCGGACGAAGGACTGACCTGCCCGATCGAGACGGTTTGACCGCAGAACTTCTAGCACGGGCAGCTTCGTAGTGCCGAATCGGCGAGACCCGGAAGCAGCCGGGCGTGGAAGTGAGGGCATGGGCCCGTCGGCTCCACCGGGCTTGCCACCGGAGTTGGCGGATCTGCCGTGGGAGCTGCCGTATTCCTTCCTGGGCCTCGACGAGGTCGGTGGTGCTTTCGAGTCGTCTGCCGGCGTCATACTTCCAGTGCCCTACGAGTCCACCACCTCATGGGGG
>Ga0066860_10001126_pt1 | contig 12080 bp, 8 predicted proteins | sample ETN07SmetaG_FD_65601 | JGI IMG/M metagenome (GOLD analysis project Ga0066860, IMG submission 65601) | Marine microbial and viral communities from oxygen minimum zone, Eastern Pacific Ocean - ETNP2014F14-07SV275 | ecosystem: Environmental > Aquatic > Marine > Oceanic ... | reverse complement strand
CATGTAGGCGCTGTCTTCCACCGTCCAGGTCATGGGCCCAACGTGGTCTTGTGACCAACTGAGGGTGACCACGCCCGCGCGGCTGACCCGGCCGTAGGTCGGCTTCAGGCCTACGATACCGCAGAGGGATGCGGGGCCACGGATGGAGCCGCCAGTGCAAGAACCAAGAGCGCCCATGGCCTGGCCCGAGGCGACCGATGATCCCGACCCGCTGCTGGACCCTCCGGTGATGTGGTCCAGGTTCCAGGGGTTGCAGGCGGGCTCGAAGGGAGTGGACCAGTCGGGGCCGCCCAGTGCGAATTCATGCATGGCCAGCTTGCCCAGCAAGATTGACCCGGCATCTTTAAGGCGGGCAGTAGGGGTCGAGTCCACGGTGGGAACGCGGTCGAAATCGACTCGCGATCCGGCGGTGGTGCGAATCCCCGCTGTGTCGTAGAGGTCTTTCAGGGCGATGGGTATCCCGTGGAGGGGGCCCCGGTAGCGGCCGCTGCGTATCTCCGCCTCGGCGGCGCGGGCCTCGCCCATGGCGTTCTCGTGCAACAGCGTGATGAACGAGTGCAGCCGGTCATCGGTATCGGCTATCCGGTCGAAGAAAGCCTGGGTCAATTCCACTGGAGAAAGCTCTCCTTCTTTCAGAAGCTTGCCCGCTTCGTGGATCGTCAGATGGTGTAGTTTCTTGTTGGTCTGCGCCATATCTCAACCGCCATTGTTCTGGATAATTTTCGCTCTGTCCCTTAAATATCCGTCGGCTGTTAGCTAATCCGGGTGGAACTCCACCACCATCTCTTCCGGTCCGAAGTCGATGGCGTGGAGCATCGCTGTGTACCCCAGGTACAGTTCATAGATGGGCTTGAGGTGGTCCAGTTCCGCCTGGTCCATGCCCAGTCCCGCCCGGTCGGCCATGAACTTGAATTCTTCCATCGAGATTTGTTCGTCTGCCATGAATGCCACTCCTGATGCCTGAATAACGGAGGCGGCCATGCCGGTGTTTCATGGCAGGGCCGCCTTCAGTTTCGCGGTGTCGGATAACGCCGGTTCGCTCCCTAGGAGTACTTTCCGCCGTCCTGGGGCACGGTGCCCTCTCTGCCGGAATCGGCCATCTCCAGCCGGGTGGTCCTGGGCCAGGTGCGCTTCAGGTTGTCCTGGACGCTGAAATGCAGTATGCCCAAGCCCTGCACTTCGAGCTCGATCTTGTCGTCGTTCTGGAACGCGCTCAGGCCGCGGTGGTTGGTGCCGGTGGCGATGACGTCTCCGGGCTCCAGCTCATGGATGGAGGTGACCCATTCGATGATCCTCGGAATCTTATGGGCCATGTCGTCGGAATTGAACGACTGCTTCAGGTCTTCATTGACCCAGAGGTTGATGGCCATATTCTGGGGGTCGTCGATCTCGTCGGCGGTGACCAGATAGGGGCCCATGGGAGCGAATGTGTCCCGGGACTTCATCTGATAGAAGGTATTGCCGCCGGCCTGCAGGCCCCGTGCGGAACCGTCGATGAAGTTCATGTATCCGAAGATATAGTCGTAGGCGTCTTCTTGTTTAACGTTGCTGGCATGTTTGCCGATGACCAACGCGAACTCGGCCTCGCCCTCAAAGATCGAGGCCGGGATGTCGGGAAGGACCATAGTGTCGCCGTCGCCGATCACCGAGTTGGGCGACTTCTGGAAGGCGTTGATGGGGGCCGGTTCGTCCCGCGTGCCGTCTTCCATGTAATTGACCGCCATGCAGATGATGTTGGGGGGCTTGGGCAGGGGCGAGCGCAACCGGACTTGGTCCAGGGGAGTGCCCTGGCCGCTGTCCGCTGCCTGCTGCAAAGCGGCACGGTACTGCGAGAAATTCTCGATGACCTTGCCGATAAGGTCTTGGGGTGAAGTGTGTTCGATGTCGCTGACAGCGCCGGAAACATCGACCACGGTGTCGTCTTTTACCACACCAAGCTTGAAGTCGTCGAAGAATACCAGTTTCATAGTTCTCCTTCCCTGATGGCGCCTTTACTGCCCCTGATTCATGTGGGCATGTAGCGGGCATGTTACTGAACCACTGGCCAGGTGGCAAGGGGAGCTACAAAATGCCGGTCTTTTGCTCCTGTTCCACGGCCCGGTTACTGGCGTATAGTATGGGCGGGTCAGCCATGAGCCTGGCTCCTGAAAGACCCGGCCCAAGAAAAGCCTCATTTAACGAAAAGTCCTGCTTATTAAGGAGATTAGGGACCCCATGACCAGCTATATCAGCCATCTGGAATGCACCATCTGCGGCAAAAGCTATCCCCACGAGCAGTTGATCGGCATCAGCCCCTGCTGCGAAAAGGTGCTGTTCGCCCGATACGACCTGGCGAAGTTGGGACGTGAAGTAGACCGCGATAGCCTGGTTAGCCGGCCCGACACCATGTGGCGGTACGCCGAGTTGCTTCCGGTGGACGACCCGGGCCACATCGTCACCCTGGGCGAAGGCGGCACACCGCTAATCAAATCGGTCAACCTGGCCGAAAAGCTGGGCATGTCCAGTCTCTACATCAAGGATGAAGGGCTGAACCCCACCGGTACCTTCAAGGCCCGTGGTATCTCCGCCGCGGTCTCCAAGGCTATGGAACTCAAGGTAAGCGGGTTTACGATGCCGTCGGCCGGAAACGCCGCCGGGGCCGCCGCCGCCTACGGGGCCAGGTCGGGAATGGAAACCAAGGTCTTCATGCCCGAGGACGCTCCCGACGCCAACAAGAAAGAAACTTTGGTGGCAGGGTCGGAATTAAACCTGGTGAAGGGTCTCATCAATGATGCGGGCCGCGAGGCGGTCGCCGTGGCCAAGGAACTTGGATTCTTCGACCTCTCCACCCTGAAAGAGCCGTACCGCGCCGAGGGTAAGAAGTCTATGGGCCTGGAGATGGTGCAGCAACTGGGCTGGAAGATGCCCGACGCCGTGATCTACCCCACCGGCGGCGGCACTGGAATCATCGGCATGTACAAGGGTTTCAAAGAATTGTTGGAGCTTGGCTGGATCGAGGGAAAGCAACCAAAATTCATCTCGGTGCAGGCCGATGGCTGCCAGCCCATAGTCAGGGCTTTCGACGCTGGGGCCGACACCTCAGAGATGTGGGAGAACGCCACCACCAAGGCCGACGGTCTGCGGGTACCCCATCCATTCGCCGACTACCTGATCTTGGAGGCCATACGGGCCACCGGCGGCACGGCTTTGGCGGTGTCGGACCAAGAGATGATCGACGGCATGTACGAGATGGCCTCCGCCGAGGGTATATTCCCGGCTCCGGAAGGCGCGGCGACGCTGGTTGGGCTGAAAAAACTGCTGGATCAGAAGTTCTTGGACCCCGATGAGTCGGTGGTCCTCTTCAACACCGGATCGGGTTACAAATACCTGGACCTGATCAGCGGCCAGAAACGCGGATAGAGCTGGATCTTCAGGAGTTGTAAGAAGCGGCTCAGGCGGGACCGGGAGTTGAGCCATTCGGTTCAGGTTCCAGTTTCACTACCCGTTCTTCTGCAGTTACCGGCACCGTGAAGTAGAAAGAACTGCCCTTGCCCGGCTTGCTTTCCACCCATATCTTTCCGCCGAAGTATTCCACGATCTCTTTGCAGATTGGCAGGCCCAAGCCGGTGCCTGTGAGCTTGTCGGTAATCGACTCTGCGACCTGCTTGAACTTCTGGAATATGTTTTCGTATTCCGATTTCTGAATCCCAATGCCGGTGTCGGAAACACATACCTGAAGTTTCTGACCCAGCCCATCCTTCTTGTCGGCGGCCAGCTTCTTCGCTTTGATTGCAATCATTCCGCCTTCCGGAGTAAATTTGATGGAGTTGCTCACCAGGTTGGTCACGATCTGGACGAGCCGGTCCCGGTCGTTCCAGAGTCCCGGCAGATCTGGGTCCAGGTCCACGTTGATGGCCAGGTCCTTCTGCATCCACAAAGACTGAGTCCCGTCGACCGCCGCCGCCACAACCTCCGGCAGATCAACATCCTCCCAAAACCAAGACGCCTGTCGGGATTCCATGCGCGAGAGGTCCAGGACGTCGGTCACCAGGCGGGTCAGACGGTCGCATTCTTTGTTGATGATGCGCAGAAATTCCAACTGGGTTTCCCGATCTGTATCATCAAAGGTCAACAAGATTTCGGCCGAGCCTTTTATGGAGGTCAGGGGCGTGCGCAACTCATGGGAAACCGTCGATATGAATTCGTCCTTCAACCGGTCAAGTTACTGTAGTTCCTCGTTGGCTTGTTCTAACGTCTTGGTGTACTGGGCGATCTCCTGTTCCAATTTTTGGCGTTCGGAGATATCCGTCACCACCGCGACTATGCCAATGGGATTACCCTCGTCGTCACGTTCTAGGCTGGCCCTGACCTCGGTGAAAACCGTCGTCCCGTCCTTTCGAATGTATTCTTTTTCATAGGGCGGGATGTCTTCTCCCTGGAGGGCGCGGGCATACATTTCATTTTCAATCTCTAAGTACTTCACATCGTAGAGTGTCCCGGGCTCACTCTCCAGCTCCCTGATTTCATCCATTGTGTAGCCGACCATGTTAAGGAAGGCAGGGTTCAGGTTCTTTGAAGTACCGTCAAGGGTACGGGTCCCTATCCCGTTAGCGGCGTTGTTGTAAACCGCCCGGAACCTTTCCTCAGACAGCCGTAACGCATCTTCGGATTCCTTGCGTTCGGTGATGTCACGTATGAACGCGTTGAAGATATGACGGTCACCCAATTTCAGAGGGGAAATGGTCAACTCCACCGGGAACTCGTGGCCGTCACGATGTTGGGCCACGATTTCGATACGTTGGTTAATGACGGGTCCTTTACCGGTGGCCAGGAAATTCTTTATCCCGCTCAGGTGTTGCCTGGCAAACCGGGGCGGGATGATCAGGTCGGAAAGTGTACGCTGCATCGCTTCCCCGGCAGCCCAGCCAAAGGTCACCTCCGCCTGGGAGTTCCACGCGATGACCTGCCCCTGGTCGTCGATACCCACAAATGCGTCGTGGGCGGTTTCCAGGATCATCTGATTGCGATTGACGCTATCGTTGAGGGCGGTTTCCACCTTCTTGAGGTCCTCATATAGCCGGACACTGTCGATCGCTCCGGCAATCTGGATGCCCACCCGCTGCGCCAATTCAGCGTCTCCTGTTGAAAACGCGTTCTCAGTGGTGGAAAGCATCAAGAGAGTCCCTACGAATTCCCCACCGTTGATCAGCGGGGTGCACAGCCAAGACCGTACGTCGCCTTGGTAGCTGAGGATGGTGGACGGGAATCTCTCTTTGAGTTTCTTCTGCGTAAGGCCCTGTACTATGATCGAATGTTCGAGTTTGGCGACCTCTCCGGCGATACTCCCGTTGATCGGAACCAGCGAGCCTGTCGAGTATCCGACACGGTCGTCTCCGACCCGGTGGGCTATACGGCCCATGCGGCCTTCGCGGTCCATAATGCAGAAGGCCAGAACATCGAAACCGATCAGTTTCCTCACCTGGTCAGCGAATGGCTCGAGGACTTCTTCAATGTTCAGCGTCGAACTGATGATGCGACCGATCTCCGCGATCACTTCGTTTTGAGATGCAGACTCGCTTCGTTCGATCATGCTGCCGGCTAGGTCCGTCTCGGCTTTCTTGAGGTCAGTGAAGAGGCGGGCACTGCCGATGGCGCCGGCGATCTGGTCGCCCACCCGCTGGGCCAGCCCAGCGTCGCGCTCCGTGAATGCTTCCTTTTTCATGGAATGGATCATCAATGTGCCGACAAACTCTCCGCTATTGACCAACGGTGCGCACAGCCAAGACCGTGCACCGGAACGGTAGCTAATGACCGCGACGGGGAATTCTTCTTTAAGCTCCGCCTCTGAAAGTCCTTGGACAGTGATGGAGTGTTTAAGTTTGCCCACTTCGCCAGTGATACTTCCCTCATTTGGAACTGGCGATCCGACGGATAACCCCAGCGTATCTGCGCCCGCGATATGGGCGATTCGGCTTGGCCCGCCGTAACGGTCGGCAGCACAGATAGACAGGCCGTCGAACTTGATCAGGTTCCTCACCTGGCCGACAAATGGCTCGTACACCTCTTCGATATCCAACGTCGAGCTGATGATGCGGCCAATTTCCGCAATCACTTCGTTTTGAGATGCGGCCTCGCTTCGTTCGATCACGCTGCTAGCCAGGTCGGCCTCCGCGATCTTCAATCCGTCGAACAGCCCGGCATTGTCGATAGCGCCGGCGATCTGATAACTAACCCAGCCCGCCAAGGCGATGTCTTGGTCTGAGAAGGCCTGCGGATCGGATGAAAACAGCAGCAAGGCCCCGATCGTTACCCCCCGGTTCACCATGGGAATACCGAGCCAGGAAAGAACTCCTCCCTGATGACTTTCGGACAGGAAAATGAACCTCTGGCGAATCTCCTCGTGGGAAGTTCCACGAACCAGCACCGGTTTGCCGCTGGCTACAACTTCACCGGTTACACTCCCCTTAAAAGGCACCGTAGATTGGAGATTCCTGCGGTACTCTTCCGGCCCCGCCCGGTACCTGAGCGTAGTAGTTCTCTGAGAATGATCGACGATGCTGGCCGCGATCATGTCGAAACTGATCAGACGGCTCACTTCGGTCGCGAACAACTCAAACACTTCTTCGATATTGAGCGTGGACCTGATGATTCGGCCCACTTCCGCGATAACTTCAGTTTCCTGAGCAGACCGGCGCTCCCGTACGGCCATTTGACGCATGGTCTCATTCGCCTGCCGGAGACCCGTCACATCTCTGGCGTTGACCACGATCCCCGGGGGTTCCGGGCCTTCCGGCAGCTTGGTGCTGACCGATTCAAGCACGACCCAATGACCGTCTTTGTGGCGGAAACGGAAGGAATGTGGCTCACCGACGGTATCTCGGCCAGGGTCAGAAACAACGGCTTTAAAAACCTCAAATTCCTGTCCAGTATCGTCCTCATGGATATAGGGGAAGGCATTCTCACCGAGCAACTCCATCGGAGAATAACCGGTGATGCGTTGGACAGAGGGACTGGTGTAGCGGATCGTGCCGTCATAGTTCAGCACGACCACAACGTCGAGGGCGGTCTCGATCAAGGACCGGAATTGTGACTCTCCGGCCGGTACCGCCTGGGGCTTGGAACGGGGTTTACGTGGTTTCTTGGCGACCATGTCTAATTGCCGTGGGTGATGGCTTAATTACCGAATCAGTGGTTTTTCGATCCGAAACAATTCCGAATAGATCAACGAAAGACTTCGAGGGATTATGCCATTTAAGCGCCTTTTCAATGCGATTTGCGAATGGGTAATAAGCAGGTGCGGCAGCTACTGACACAGGCCCGTTGCCTCTTGTAGCTGCCAGCCGGTAAGATGGTCTCCCCAAACCCCAATGAATCGGGCCCGTGTCTCTCTTCCCAATTTTTCTTGGCTAGGAGACTAGGCCCTTTTCTGTTGTATGCGACAGGGCCGTGCTTCGCTAGCCTCTCCACATTCCAGCCCCTATTAATACTGCAGTAATACTTCCGATGCGATTATGTCTACAAGAAGGCGGCCTGACCCAAGGCGGCCCGACGGGAGATAGGAGAATCGCGATGAACTGGGTTGATATCGTCCTCATCGGCACTCTAGCTGCAGGCGGACTGATCGGCATGTGGATCGGAATGGTCCGTGCCTCGTTCAGCGTTATCGGAGTCATTGCAGGATTCGCGGTGGTTGCCCAATTCAGGGGCGGCGCCGAATCCTGGTTGGCCACTTACCTGCCCGGCGAGTCTTTGGTGGTGGCATTGTCCTACGTCCTAGTGATATTCGCCACTGTTGTTGTCACGATCTTGGCCGCCCGCGTCGCCCGAAAGCTGGTCTACGGCCTGTTCATGGGATGGGCCGACCGGCTCGGTGGGATGACCGCAGGACTGGCGGTCGGCGCTGCTGTCGCTGGGGTCGTGGTTCTGGGAATGGCCGGGCTCTCCGACGGCAGATACTCTCTCGACGACGGTGTGGCCGGAAGAGTCCTGTCCATCACATCGTTCGACAGCACTGACGTGCCCGGGCTTGATGCCACACTCACCCAATCGACCGTGGTCTCGTCCCTGGTCAGCGCCGTGGACATCATCCCCGAGAAGGCCATAGAGCTTGCGCCAGACGATTGGCGTGAAACTCTGGATTTCCTAGAAAGCCGCCTGTCGGCCCTGGAGACAGCCCAGAGGTAACTTCTGCAAAAACAGACGGGAGCGGTAAGCAACATCTCCCAAGGGGGCCGGTGTAGGATCCACCGGCCCTTTTTGTTTGCCCGTTCTAATCTCTAAGTTTTTGCCCTTGCCATTCGACACACCCAAGCGAAAAACGTTATCATTACGGGAACAATTTCCAAGGGTGATTTAGGAGTGAACTATGCGACGCGTAGCCATCGTTTCACCGGTCCGGACCGCTGTGGGCAACTTCGGCGGTGCTCTGAAAGACATACCAGCGGAAGAGCTGGCCTGCACAGTGATCAAAGAGACTTTGGAGCGTAGCGGGCTGGACCCAGCCAAGGTGGACGACGTGATCCTGGGGCATGGGTATCCCAGCGGCGAGAACCCGGCCATCGGCCGCTTGGCCCTGCTCAAGGCCGGCCTCCCCATAGAGGTTCCCGGCTACCAGTTGGACCGCCGTTGCTCCTCGGGCCTTCAGGCCATCTTGAACGCCTGCATGATGGTCCAGACAGAGAATGCCGATGTGGTCATCGCCGGCGGCGTGGAGAGCATGAGCAACGCCGAATACTACGTGAACGAGTCCCGGTGGGGCGCCCGTTTTGGCTCCATAACCCTACATGACCGCCTGGCCCGCGCCCGAGAGACCATCTCCCCCGAGGACCGGTTCGGCGTGATCTCCGGCATGGTGGAGACGGCCGAGAACCTGGCCAAACAGTATGAGATCTCCAGGGAAGAACAGGACGAGTACTCCCTGCGCAGCCACCAACGCGCCGTCGCCGCCCAGGAGTCGGGCAAGTTCGACTCTCAGATCGTCCCCATCGAGATTCCCCAGCGCCGTGGCGACCCCGTGATCTTCAACAAGGATGAAGGTCCCCGCGGCGATAGTTCCATGGAAGTCTTGGGACGCCTTCGCCCGGTGATGAAAGACGGCACCGTTTCCGCCGGGAATGCCAGCAGCCAGAACGACGCCGCGTCGGTCTGCCTAGTGGTCGCCGAAGACAAACTAGAAGAATTTGGCCTTGAAGCCATGGGTTTCCTCAAGGGTTGGGTCGTGACCGGCTGTCACCCCGCCACCATGGGAATCGGCCCAGTGCCTGCCGTGAGCAAGCTGATGGAAAAGACCGGCATGTCTCTGGAAGACATGGATGTCATCGAACTCAACGAGGCCTTTGCCGCACAGGTGTTGGCCGTGCTCAGGGAGTGGAAACTTCCCAACCACGACAACCTGAACGTTAACGGCTCGGGCATCTCCCTGGGCCACCCCATCGCCGCCACCGGCGCCCGCATCCTGACCACGCTCCTGAACGAGATGGAGGCCCGTGACGCCCAGTTCGGCTTGGAGACCATGTGCGTGGGCGGAGGCCAAGGGGTCGCCGCAATGTTCGAACGCCGGTAGATAGCTACCAGCAAACAGCGATCAGCCCGTAGGGGTACGGCAATGCCGTGCCCCTACGCATTTGAGGGAGACCATCTTGGCCAATAACGAAGATATCGCCGACGTACTTGTCATTGGGGCAGGGGCGTCCGGCGCGGCGTTCACTTGGAGTCTGGCCCAGGCCGGGATCAACGTGATCTGCCTGGAGCAGGGCGGCTGGGTCCCGACCGACGCCTTTCCCACCTCGGATGCCGACGCGCAGATCCACCTTCAAACGGATTTCCACCCAGACCCCGGCTTCCGGGGCCTTCCGGCGGACTATCCCATCAACGAGGATGAGACTCCTATCGCCCCCCTCATGTACAACGCCGTCGGCGGCAGCCTGATTCACTGGGGCGCCCATTTCCCCCGGTTCCATCCCTCCGATTTCAAAGTCAGGACGCTCGAAGGCGTTGCAGATGACTGGCCCGTTACTTATGAAGAACTGGAGCCCTATTACGACGAGAACGACCGCATGATGGGCGTCTCCGGTCTTAAAGGAGACCCCGCATATCCGGAGAAACCGGAGCGGCCCTGCCCTCCTCTGTCCATTAGGGCCAGCGGCCGGCTATTGGCCAAGGCATTAGACAAGCTGTGTTGGCACTGGTGGGCCTCCGATACGGCAGTCTCATCGGTTGCCTACGACGGCCGGGACCCGGATATGGGTGGTCACCTCCGGTCGTTCGCCTCCGCTGACCTCAACTATTGGCCTGCGGCGCTGGAGTTGGGCGCGCGCCTGGAGATTCACGCCAGGGTGAGGGAAGTCACGGTAGATAGCTCGGGCAACGCCACAGGGGTCTTGTACTACCAAGACGGGGAATTGAAAGAGCAAAAAGCCAAGGCGGTGGTGTTGGCCTGTAACGGCATCGGCACGGCCCGGCTCCTACTTAATTCGACCTCGGCCTTATTTCCCAACGGCCTGGCCAACAGTAGCGGCCTAGTCGGCAAATGCCTGATGCACCACCCGGTCGGCGCCGTGCTGGGCGTGTTTGACGAGTGGTTCGGCACGGAAGACGGCGGCCCCAGGGGCAGCACCATGCTGAGCCAAGAGTTCTACGAGACCAACCCGGACCACGACTTCATCCGCGGCTACGACCTGCAGGTGCTGTCCTACGGCAATGCACCTCTCGCGGCAGCCGTCGGAGGGCTCACGGGCCACAAGGTTGCCTGGGGCGATGACCATCACGACGAGTTCAAGGAGCGGTTCGGCCACTCGGTCGGCATCGCCATAATGTCGGAGGACTTGCCCGAAGAACACAATATGGTCACCTTGGACCCCAGATTAACCGACAGCGACGGCATTCCCGCCCCCAAGATAAACTACGCCGTTAGCGAAAATACGGCCAAGATGCTGGAGCACGGGGTGGCCCGCGCTACCGAGATCATGGAGGCTGCCGGAGCCAATAAGGTCTTCTCTTCCACCCTGCGCCGAAACGCTGGCTGGCATCTATTGGGCACTGCACGGATGGGTGAAGACCCGGAGACCTCCGTGGTCGACCGCTGGGGCCGGACCCATGACGTCTCCAACCTATTCATCATCGACGGCAGCATCTTCACTACCAGCGCCTGCGTGAACCCCACGCCCACCATCCAGGCCCTGGCGCTGCGCACCGCCGACTACCTGAAGGGCGAGGGCGGGCAGGTCATCAAGTAGCTGTCAGCTTTCAGCGGTCAGCCTCTGAATTGAAAAGTGCTTGCCCAAATACTGTCATTCTGAGGAGCGCCGTAGGCCGACGAAGAATCTGCCAAGCATCACCTGGCAGACCCTTCGCTTCGCTCAGGGTGACATGTTGGGGAGCGGCGTTCGAGCCGGAAACAATTAGCGGGTAGGACAGCAGTCCCTTCCCCATCGCGAGCCGGAAGGTTAGGTCCGAAGAAGGCGTGACTCTCGATGGTTTCGGAGATTGAAGCGCTCCACCCCGGCCATTGACACCGGATTCGGCCAGACTTAGGATATCCATGCCTGTATCCAGGCTCGCAGGGCTTGGCTTTAAGCGGGCAAAACCGCAGCTAAAAATCAATAACAGAAGGTGCACACCATGCCAGAGGTCTACGGTATCGGCGATTTCCGCTATAACTTTGTTGAGAATTGGGCCAAATTGCCCAGCGGCATGACCTTCAAAGAGTGTCCGGGCGTCGCCATCGACTCCCAGGACAACGTATTTGTCCTCACTCGCGGCGAGGAACCGATCATCGTCCTAGACCGGGATGGCAACTACATCCGGTCATTTGGCAAAGGCCATTTCAGCGACGACCGGACCCACGGTCTGTACATCGCTCATGACGACTCCCTACTCTGCTCCGACGACGGCATCCACACCATCCAGAAGTTCAGCGCCGCCGGCGAGAAGCTGATGGAGATCGGCGAGCGGAACAACCCCAAGCCCCGCTGGAGCGGCGAGCCGTTCAACCGGCCGACCTCCGCCGCCATTCACCCAGGAAACGGCGACATCTACGTGTCAGACGGCTACGGCAACTCCCGCATCCACGTCTACACCGGCGAGGGCGAGTACAAGTTCTC
>Ga0066860_10001104_pt1 | contig 12188 bp, 11 predicted proteins | sample ETN07SmetaG_FD_65601 | JGI IMG/M metagenome (GOLD analysis project Ga0066860, IMG submission 65601) | Marine microbial and viral communities from oxygen minimum zone, Eastern Pacific Ocean - ETNP2014F14-07SV275 | ecosystem: Environmental > Aquatic > Marine > Oceanic ... | reverse complement strand
AATGCGGAGAGGTGGCAGAGAGGTCGAATGCGCCGCACTCGAAATGCGGTATACGGGCAACCGTATCGTGGGTTCGAATCCCACCCTCTCCGCCACGGGCTTGTAAGAGTTCGGTATGTTTCCCCGTCGCGGGCCTCCCCGTTTCTCTGCATATCGAGAGATCGAACAATGTATTCCGTGTTTCCGCACGGAGGTAGAGGAGCCAATTCATGGGCCCGCGAGTTCTCCGTCCTTTCGGGGGTGGCGTCAGTAATTTGCGCAATGAGGGCTGCAGGATGCGAACGGCAATTTCCGGGGGCTGCGGGGCCGGGCGTTCGCTTTAGCCGCCGCGCGCATCGCAGTGCCCCAAGAAAGCCCATTATCCAAGGGACTTTCTAGCTCTTTGTCGCCCACGTCTGTCGCCCGAGCTTATAGAAGCAAGATGCAGCACCTCGTATTCTGTACTAGGCTGGCAATCCGATCAACGCGCGCATGCTGGTGGCAGCGTACGCAATAATCTCCCGAGGGTAGCGCCGAAGGAACCGGCCTTCGAACCCAAACTTACTTTGCCCTTAATTGTTCTACATTGCTCAGAAACCAGTGATAGGTTTCGGCTATACCGCGTTCCAAAGATATGCTTGCGGTCCAACCTAAGCGCTCCAAGCGAGTTACGTCCATCAGCTTCCGCGGTGTGCCGTCCGGCTTGCTCGGGTCGGTTCCTATCTTTCCTTCGTAGCCCACAGCGTTTGCGACCAGCTGCGCGAGTTCCAAAATAGTCACGTCCGCACCAGAGCCTACGTTAATATGGCTCATCATGGGATCGGTTTCTCGGTCGTAAACATCTTTGGGTAGCCCGAGAACAAAGAGCGATGCCGAAGCCATATCGTTCACATGCAGGAATTCGCGGCGCGGCATGCCCGTGCCCCAAATGGTCACTTCCGGCAAATCGGCTCCCTTCGCCTCATGGAAGCGACGGATAAGGGCAGGTAGAACGTGAGAGTTCTCTGGATGGAAATTATCGCCTGGCCCATAAAGGTTCGTAGGCATGACCGAGCGGTAGTCGCGCCCATATTGTCGATTGTAGCTCTCGCACAGCTTGATCCCAGCAATCTTGGCTATGGCGTAAGGTTCGTTGGTCGGCTCAAGTGGGCCAGTGAGCAGCGCGTCTTCAGCCATAGGTTGCGGGGCCAACTTAGGATAAATGCATGATGAGCCGAGTTGCAGCAATGTCTGAACACCGGCCTCATGGGACTGATGGATAAGATTGGCCTCTATCATTAGGTTTTCGTAGATGAACTGGGCCGGATAGGCGTGGTTGGCGTGAATTCCGCCCACCTTAGCAGCGGCAAGGATCACTTGGTCTGGGCGCTCGCTCGCCATGAAGTCACGCACAGCCGCTTGATCTACGAGGTCAAGCTCCGCCCTTGTGCGGGTGATGATCTCTATGCCTCCACGTGCTAACAGAGCACGGCAAATCGCTTTGCCAACCATCCCACGATGACCTGCTACGTAGATCTTCATTCCGTTAGCCCTCGACGCTCACAGGAATCTCCATCCCGTGCTCCTTCAAGAGCGCGTAGCGCCGAGCAGCCTTCAGGTCCTCGGCGACCATTTCCGCGCACATTTCTCGGGCAGTGATTTCAGGCGTCCAGCCAAGTTTCTCCTTGGCTTTCGACGGGTCTCCTAACAGTGTATCTACTTCAGCAGGGCGGAAGTAGCGGGGGTCGATCCGCATGATCACATCACCCGCTTTCAAAGCGGGAGCCATATCGGAGTTTACGGCGACTACGGTGGCAATTTCGTCCACTCCTTCACCACTGAACTCGAGATCGATGCCCAATTCCTTCGCCGACCAGCAGATGAACTCACGAACGGAATACTGCACGCCCGTAGCGATCACGAAATCCTCGGCTGTGTCTTGTTGAAGCATCATCCACTGCATGCGTACATAGTCTTTCGCATGTCCCCAGTCGCGCAAACTGTCTATATTGCCCATGTAAAGGCAATCTTCGAGACCTTGCGCAATATTGCAAAGGCCGCGCGTTATTTTGCGGGTGACGAAAGTTTCACCGCGCCGAGGGCTCTCGTGATTAAATAAAATGCCGTTGCAAGCGTATATTCCGTAAGCCTCGCGGTAGTTAACAGCGATCCAATACGCGTACAGTTTGGCCACCGCATACGGCGAGCGTGGGTGAAAAGGGGTTGTCTCGCTCTGAGGGATCTCTTGTACGAGACCGTAAAGCTCAGACGTTGATGCTTGGTAGAACCGGGTCTTCTTCTCAAGCCCGAGAAACCGGATTGCCTCTAGCATACGCAGCGTGCCGATTGCATCCACATCGGCCGTATACTCGGGCGCTTCGAAACTGACCGCCACATGAGATTGAGCGCCGAGATTATATACCTCGTCGGGCTCCACCTCACGAAGAATACGCGTGAGGTTGGACGTATCTGTCAAATCACCATAGTGTAATTTGAACCGAGCATGATCGGTGTGCGGATCCTGGTAGATGTGGTCGACTCGGGCTGTGTTGAACAGCGACGTTCGTCGCTTGATTCCATGCACCTCGTAGCCCTTCTCAAGCAGTAATTCTGCAAGATAAGAGCCGTCTTGGCCTGTGATTCCTGAGATAAGCGCTTTTTTCATATCGTTTCCTAACCGTGCTCAGAACGACCGTGAGCCTCTAAACAGAAGGTTGTCCAACGACGAAAGGATTCGGTCATGCCGATCCTGCGTCACCGTATCTTGGTGGCAGCGCTAATTTGTGACAACGCTTCCATGGATTTGGGTTACTTCCTGGGTTCTAGCCCTCTGCCGAAATGTCGGTTCGGCTTGATGGGGGTGTGTTGTAAAGCGAGAGTGAGATCCCAATCAGATCATGTCACCTGCGGAGAACCGCCTCTTTGAAAGCCGACTACCCGGGAATTTCGAATGCGGCTATTGTCCGATGATCTCGATGTCCTCCTCTGATCAAAGTACATTACGAGGATCAGAAGCGTCATTGCGTTGCCACTGAATATGAGGCCTTTTACACCGAGCCCGATAAATATCGCCCCGAGCAACGCTCGAGTTACCCAGGAATTCGTGCAGCCGATGATTATCCGCGCTAGCAAAAGGACCCATGCGCCAAGGTAAATGATACCCCCAAACATTAGCGCAATGACGTATCCGATGTCAGACCTCATTATGGCAGTTTCTCCGTAGTAATAGGACTGACTACCAAATATCCATTCGATCGCAGTGCCGGGAAAAAATATATGGCTCTGTAAAATTTCGAGAGTGCGAGATTTGCCTCCAGAAAAATCTGAAAGAAGGTAATTCGAAATCTCGTAGAACTGCCCCGCATTGTTTGACAAAGTGAACGCCGCCCCCCCGCCGAAGGCTATTGCAATGAGCGCAGCTGAAACAGTGGCAATACCGCGGCCCTGCGAGAAGAACAGAATAATAGCTAAAGCTGCCACTCTAGCATTTAATATTGCGATGACGGCAACAATTGAAGTGGAAGAGACCCATTTAAAATATGAAGCTCGGTAAAATAAAATAACCGCCGATAGCATCATTGCGGGCGCCGCATAGAACAGTTCTTCCGACCAACCAAAAATGCGGACCGAAAAGAAGTAATCGCGAAATACTTTTTCGGACCCTGAATACCCGGATATAGTTTGAAAGAAAAAAAGCTTAACTCTCAAATCTATAAGCATTGCCAAAGCAATAGCAGATTGGACGGCTACAGCCCATAATATAATCTTTCTCAACTCGATGCGATCCTTGGTTAGGATCTCAACAATATAAAATGCAATATATATGTATAGTAAAAACCGAACTGAGGTTGCGAATTGCGACCGAAGTTGCATCGCCGACAGGCTTCCAGTGATGAGGTCTATTGCGAAAGACCATATCAATATGAACAACAAGGCAAATCCGGCAGCGCCAAGGCGCTGGAGCGGTTGGAAAAGGTTGTGTGGGTGACGCAGCGCCCAAAGAAAGACGCCAACGAGTACTAGTAAGGTCGAAGGAATGGACGGGTTAATCAGGGCGGGTCGAAAAAAAGCGAAGAAAACCAAGATAGTTTTTAGTGCGGCAATCATCGACTATCTTCATTTCGGACAATTTGTTGAGAGTATAATCGGTTTTTCAAGGTAATACCCTAAATTCGATTGCGACCCGAAATCCGTGGCCACACAAATGCTATTACAGTGACCGCTATATTGGCCATTGAACGTAGAATGCCCTTATCGAAAGCGCTCAGGCGTTCCTTTCTCAATTGCTCAGCAGCCCAGGAATACGCCGTCAGAAGTTCGCCTCGATATGCTCGGGATCTCGCTTCGGAGAAGATCGCGTTAAACAAAATCGCATTACGTTCGCTGTTCGAGAAGGTGATGCCGAACTCTGCAGCTTGGGCAATATTTTTCTTTCGATTGTCGAAGCTTGATGTTTTTCGCTCGAACGAATGCGACTGTGTGAAGTAGACGACCGATCGCGGAGAATGGATGATCTCTGCCTCGGGCTTCAGGCCCTGCGACGCGCGCCATATCTGGATATCGTTGAACCCTCGAACTTCACGCATAATAGGCAGTTGAGGGAAGGTAGATCTGTTTAGGGTCAACCCGCTGCATGTTGGTGGTGACCATGAAGCATCCTCAACGAGGCAACGGCCCTCGCATTCTGAATGTTGGCAAGGCGGATTGATTTTCTGCGTGGGAAGGGGGAGGTCTGGCCAAACCTTGTGGACGCTGGGCACAATCAGCGCCACTTTTTCCGGATGACGGTCCAACGAATTTCTTAACTCCTTCACGAACTCATTATCGAAGGCGTCGTCGTCATCAAGCAGTACGACGTAATCCGACTTTGCTTGTGAATACCCTTCGAATTGCGCGTATGGCCCGCCCAGTGATTTTCCACTACACATGAAGCTCACACCGGCTCGACGAAAATCTTCCTGCTTTTCGTCGAAGATCATTTGGCCATCGTAGACCACCAAAATTTCGGCAAACTCTGCACTTTGTTTCAGTGCGGACGGAAGCGCGGTCGTGAACAACGTATCTCGCCCATTCGACGCGATGACACAGGAAAAGCTCTTATCGTCCATAGTTTGCGCCCTGTGTGTGATTGCGAATGTATACCGGTGTTTCTATGGATATAGAATACGATAACCTTATCCAGATCTTTCTCAAGGGAGGTTGCCGGATAGTTCCGAACAGTAATAAATAGAAGGAATTTGTGATTATTGGAACCGATTCGGGATCCAGCCTAAGTAGTCTAGCGATTAAAGGTTTATTTCTTGTCGCAGCTTCAATTCTTTTTTTCATTTCTTCGATTTGGCGGGTCTTGTCTTTCTTTCTCCTGCTTTTTAGAAGTTCCCTATTTTTTGAAACCCCATCATCAAAGATTATCTGGAAATAATATAAGCGTTGTACGCAGTGAAACTTGTAGTGCTGGAGCATAGCTGACCATAGTGGCGCGCCTTGTCCAACAGTATAATTGACATCATATCCTCCGACTTCGTCGTAGACCGAACGGCGGTACATGAGTTCTCCGTGTGAGAATCCGAACAAGCTTATGGGCCCCGGCTTCAGGTTTGTCGGCTTGAACAGTTTTGTTTTATCAGATTTTATATCGTATTTGGCGAAATGGGTGCCAACGATGCCCAATTTGGTATCAGCCAAGAATGCCCTCACTTGTGCCGATAACCGCTGTGGCAGCGATAAATCGCCCGCCCCTTGGATCGCAATGTATTCACCGTCGCTCTCGGCGATTGCTCGGCGAATGGCGCGTGTAAAGCCGGTATTGCTTTGATGGATCACGCGAAGTCGGGAGTCGTCGTAGCTGTCGAGTATCTCGCGCACTCGAGCGTCCGGGCTCCCATCATTGACGATGGTGATGTCGAAATTCGGGTAATCCTGGGCCAGCAGGCTAGCAATTGTGCCGCGAATAAAGTCCGCCCTATTGTACCATGCACAGACTACGGACACTTTTGGGGCTTTCTCGATCAAGAGTTTTGCTCCAAAACCCGGTCGGCAGGTTGGAGGCGCCCGTCGGTATGCACGAAGATTGCCTCGGCTTCCATCCGGAAGCCTGTCTCAGCGTCAACAGCGTCGCTAACTTGTTTGATCAGATCCAGAACGTCGCGTGCGCTCGCTCCCCCGGTGTTGACGATAAAGTTCGCGTGGTGCGGTGAAACCAAGGCACCTCCAATGCGTCGGCCTTTGAACCCGAGTTTTTCGATCGCTTCACCGGGGGGACCTATCTCAGCATACATGGTCGGGTTAGACTTAAAGACAGAGCCGCAATTCGGTTCTTTGCGCGGGAACTTGCGGCGACGGTCGCCGAGGATCGTTCGCATCTCCGAACGGATCGCGTCCTTTGGGCGCGGGCTTAGGTGCAGGCGGCAAGAAGTAATGATCTCATCGTTCGACTGGAATATCGAACGGCGATAGGCGAAGTCGCAGTCTACCGCACTTCGTTGATGTGTGACGCCGGTCCTATCAACGCTATCCACTGTGACTACGAGGTCTCCGATACCTTTGCGTTGGCTGCCGCCGTTCATGCATACCAAGCCTCCCAATGTGCCAGGTATGCCACAGATGTGTTCGGCGCCCCCCAGACCAGCCCGCATAAGCCGCCGCGCCAAGCCTGGAACCCAGACCCCGGATCCGGCATATACATCTTGTCCATCGATACGAATATTGCCCATGCGTGGCCCAATTTGAACACATGGGGCGCGCAGGCCGGCATCCGCGAATAATAGGTTGCTGGTTAGACCGATCACCAACGGCGTGATATCGCGTGCGCCGAACCATCGCATCAAATTCGCGACCTGATTGGTATCCGCCGGTCTTATGATCAGATCAGCGGGGCCGCCAATCCGCCATTGACTAATCTGCGATAGTTCTATGCCATGGCTGATGCCATCCGGGCATATCGTCGAAAGTTCGGCTAGATCAGTGGCGCTTAGTCGATCCATTCAACTTGGGCCCCGAGTGTTTCAAGTTTGCCAGCAAAATCCACGTAGCCACGACCAATCTGCCACGCATCGTTAATTACCGTTTCACCTTCCGCTATCAAACCGCACAGCGCCAACGCCGCTCCGGCACGGAGGTCCAGCGCACGAACAGTGGCTCCTCTCAAATTGCCGCCATCGCCATGCACAATCAGCATATCGCCGCGAATTTCATGCCGCAGGCCCATGCGCGCCATCTCTTCGGCATAACCATAACGACCCGGAAATCGCAAATCGATGATGCGTGACTCGCCGCGCGTCTTTGCCGCCCAAGCCGCTAGGATAGGCTGGACATCGGAATTGATTCCAGGATGTGGGCCGGTGCTGATTTCCAGAGGGTAGCAGGTGCCGCCCCGCACGATAAGTGCATCCTGATGGCGATAGAGGCGCGCGCCCGCAGCTTTCAGGTGCGCGAGAACCACTTCGAGATCATCGTAGGGGAAATCAGCGATTTCCACATCGCCGTCAGTCATGACCGCACCCACGAGCCATGTAATGGCTTCCATATTGTCGGCGATAACGCGGTGTTCGGTGCCGCTTAGGCCCTCCGCGCCAACTATCTCAATATGCTCTTGGCCAAAGATTCGAATTTCGGCGCCCATCGACCTAAGAAGGGCTATAAGATCGATAATTTCCGGTCGGATGTGCGGGTTCCAGATCCGAGTGACACCTTTCGCCAGAGACCCGCAGATAAGCGCATTCTCGGTTGCTCCCGTAGAGCGTAATGAAAGGTGGATATCTGCGCCCACCAAACCGCCCGAGGGCGCTTCGGCGCACAGGTCGCCATCCTCTTCCCAGACCCTTGCCCCCAAACGTTCTAAAAGCATCACATGCAGATCGTACTTTCGTTCGCCGAGTTTGCAGCCGCCAGGCAATGGGACCTTTCCAGCGCCGCGTCTCGCAGTGAGGGCGCCGAGGATCAATAGCGTGTTGCGAATGGATCGACCCTGCCAATCAAGTACGGTTGCTGGTGGCCGATCCTCTTTGATTTCTATTCGGTTTTGCGTCACATGGACGCCCTTGCCGAGAGCCTGAAGCATTTCGACGTGCACCTGTGCGTCAAGCAGCTCGCTGGGATAGCGGTGTAGGGTAACTCGCTCGGAAGTGAGCAGGCTTGCAGCGAGCAGTCGAAGTGCCGAATTCTTCGCACCAGAAAGCGTAACTGAGCCCGTCAGGCGAGAAGAATTCATAATTCGTAGCGAACTACTAGTCATTGTTGTTTTCCGAATCGGATGGAGCGAGGGATTTTACGACGCGAGCGGGGGCCCCGACGGCGACAGAATTATTCGGGATGTCAGAAAGCACAACGGAATTTGCTCCGACAATGCAATTTCTTCCGATTTTAACTTTTCCGATAACGACAACACCCGCGAATAGGACCGTTCCAGATCCGATTATCGGATAGTTTCCTTCTTTCCAATCACCGATTACCCGCCCACCGAGCGTTACTGATTGGTAAAGCGTGACATCCGGGTGAATGACTACGCCTTCGCCTACGACGATGGCCGTAGGGTGAGGAAGTCTAAGGCCCTCACCTATCTCCGCTTTGCAAGAAACGTAAATTCCGCGCCGCTCAAGACTCCTAGAGCAAAGAGCAGCGATCTTCCGATACCCTCGTTTTCGCGCGACTTGCATCAACCTGACTAGGGCATTTATGCGAGATGAAGTCGGTCCGAGGATAAGGGGCTTAAAGTGGTTCATGTCGGCTTTCCGTTCCATGTCATTTAACGCTTTCCGAAACTGCATTCAGCACGAACAATGAAACGCCGATATAGAAAGCCGCAGAGTATAGCGACAGTACGAGAACTGTAGTGGTGGGTTGGAGGCTAAGGAAATATGCTGAACAAAATGTCACCAACAATCCCGATAATCTAATAAAATTGATTTGAAGAAAACTAGACTGCTTGGATAGAAGGTTCATGACTTGTATTAAGGGGGCGGACGTAAATTGGAACATGAGGCCTATAGATAGAAGGGATGCATATAGCCCAGCCTCAATCCAGCGGTCGCCAAACAGGAGGCCGAATATATATGGGCCCCCGAAAAAAACCAAGATAGTTGGTGCTATGGATAGCAGTAAAAGCCGGATCTGTGTTTCTTTACACATTCGTAAAACGAGAAATCTGTTTGTTTTTATGGCTGAAGAAGCTTCGCCATATAGAGCGCTGCCGGCGGATTTGCCGATCAGATTGACCGGCACAGTCAAGGCCATTACGGCCAAACTAAACTGTCCTGTTGTCTCTGCATCGTACACCGTAGCCATAAATAGTGTTGGTAGCTGCATCGAAAACGCCATCAAAAACTGAGACGGAACGCGCCAGGCCGGGAATCCTCGATGTCGCCACGCGACCTTTCGCATGCGACCAAAATGCACGTGGCGCCAGGTTGATCGGAGAGTCGGCCAAAAGCCCTTGACGAACCTGCCCACGCCGCTGGTTTGCGCCATTACTTGCCCAATAATCAGCCCCAACGCCTGGAGTCCTATCAGTCCGAGACCGATCTTGACCAGAGTTCCCGCGGCACTTTGGCTGACAGTGGTTTGCGCAATCAGCTTGTAATTTCGCTTTCGTGTCGCCCACATAGACAACAGTTCATATACGGCGGTTCCCAACACTCCCAACGCGATAAGCCACCACCACGGCGCGAGCACTTCCATCGATACGAGTTTGAATAGGGGTATGCTCCATAGCCAAAGCGCTAGCGCGAGAAAGCCTGTAAGCACCAGCATCAATCCTAGCGACAAGGCTAGCAGGTTCATTGCGACCCCATCATGACGTGGCAATGGGAGTGCGAGGACATAGCGTAACGTGACTAGCGGCGTAATGATGGTTACTACCGCCGTGAAAACGGCTAGGACCCCAAAACTTTCGGGACTGTAAAGGCGTGTCAAAACTGGGATCGCCGCGATTCCGATGATCCGACCAATACCGCTACCAAGCGTGAGGGTGAACATCCCCCGAAAAACCGCACCTGCTGCACCGCCGAAAAGGCGGCGGTCCAAACGCGAGCGTAGTGATGGGAAGTTAGGGATTTCAACCACGGCAATAGCCCCTTTGCCACTCTACAAGGCAATTGATACAATCTTCGTGCGGGCGCTAGCCAATAAGGCCGAATTTCGCCCACAAAGCGTGGGCATTGACCCACGTGGCAGTCACGTCATTTGGCTGCATAAAGTGTTGCTACGGGTAGCAGTCTCGTCTTTTGCGCGTGTGGTCGTATCGATCGGCCTTCCTGTTGGAACTTACGCGAGTAGCCCTAATTCAATAGGTCCAACCAGTGGCTGGATATTCGCCTGCGCTGGCGGGAGAACCATCTCGCGGCATGGGAGCGCTTCAGTACGTCCGCTGTTTGAGTTTCCCTAGAGAGAAGCGCAATTTAGTTCTGACATTCCGTATCTGCTCCTTCGGGGGGCTCGGGTTTGAGAGTCGACTGGCGCCTAGCGTGCCGTTCATGAGTTTCGATCAGCGGAGTCGATAGCATCACACTATCCGCATTTCGATCGCGAGAGCTTAAAAATGATAAATCTCGACCGATAGAGACCACTACAAAAACTGTCTTACCTTTGAGACATTCTTCATCAGCAGCGTCAGCAATCCTCCAATATTATTTGCCCGTATAGCGCGGTAGTCTTCCATGGATTTGCGAATGATGCGGCTGAGATTGCGGTTGCTCTCTCCTCCTAAGCGCATTTTGTAGAGAACTTCAGGTATATGAATGGGATCTGACTGAATTTGTCTAAAGTATCTTAAAATGAAATCGTAGTCCGCGGAAATTTGGAAGTCTGTGTCGAACATGCCGATACGTTCATAAACTGATCTGCGTAGATAGACTGTGGGATGCGCCGGCATCCAGCCCTTTTTCAGCCGATCCGGTGCGAACGGTCCGGTGGCCCATCGGCGAACAATACGTGATGTGTCTGCTTGCGAGACATAGTCGAGGTCACCGAAGACCGCCTCAACTCTGGGGTCGGCGAACTCCAAGGCTATACGCGACAGAACATCGCAATGGGCGAGATAGTCATCGCTGTGCAGAAACCCTACAACGTCACCGCTTGCACGAGAGATACCCTTGTTGAGCGCGTCGTATATACCTTCGTCAGGTTCACTGAAGACTGTCATTCGATCATGCGCGGCAGCGTCGATCGCGGCAAGCGAACCGTCTTTCGATTTCCCTTCGACAATCAGATGCTCGACGTTCGGGAAACTCTGCGCGGCCACGCTCGCGATAGCTTCAGAGACGGTGGCTTCGGAATTGTAAACGGCAGTAATGATTGTGATTTTCAATTCAGCATCCAGTACTATTAAGGTAATCTTTACTACAAAATTTGCTTAACATGTGCCGTGCAATGTGAAATGCCGGCAGATGTCGTTATTTTATAATAGAACGTGGCAAAGTAGCCTTATTGAAGGGGATTTGAACGACCAGTGGTGGAGGAGCGGCGTAGGGTGCGATTTCCAGCATTCTCCGCTCTGCAATCGTCCTATGGCTTAACGTATTAATGTTTTGAGCTGTTTATCAAACCCAATCCTTGTCTTCTGGCGCGAAGGATTTGAGCTGCGGAAGCTGAGAGCCTTTTTGTGTGGCGGGCCTTGAACCTAATTGAATTCGGCTGCTCTCTACACATTCGCGGTGAGGTTAACACAAATTTGCGCCGAACGAAGATTTCCGAGCCGCCTGGGGGCGGACCGCCGCGCTTGTGAACCGCTTTCGTCAACACAGTTGTCGCTGCTTTGTCGGAGATTGCCCATCGCTGCAACATTGTTTGCAGAGCGTTCAAGATGTAGCGACACGCCAGTTCGTTCATCAGTCAATGATGCAATCCGCTCGCCAACTTGATCGCAGATACCCTCGGATGGGTTGTAGGTCGGCTGCGTTTCTGAGGCATCGCGTCTTGAGCTGAATGAGGTGGGCAGTTCTGGGGGGCAGGATGGGCCGTCTACCCATTTTGCCGCATTGCAAACGCAAGCGTAGCACTCAAAATCTCCGGGCGGGTCGATAGGGCGGGGGCAATCATTCGGCATTTTCTGCGAGTTGGAGTGAGCAGCGGATCGAAACCCGCTCCCCCAACTCGCGTCGCGTCTCCGCTTTTGGCATGCGTTGCATAAAAGGACTCGACAACTTTCATAATCGAACCTAGCCTTTGTCCAACAGGAGAGGATGAGGTTCATGGTCACGATTATCGGCGGCTGGCAGAGCGATTTTTCGCGTAAT
>Ga0066860_10001100_pt1 | contig 12211 bp, 14 predicted proteins | sample ETN07SmetaG_FD_65601 | JGI IMG/M metagenome (GOLD analysis project Ga0066860, IMG submission 65601) | Marine microbial and viral communities from oxygen minimum zone, Eastern Pacific Ocean - ETNP2014F14-07SV275 | ecosystem: Environmental > Aquatic > Marine > Oceanic ... | reverse complement strand
CCTTCCCCACCGACGATGCCGAAGGCGCAGCCCAGGTCTGGCGGGAAGCCTCGGAAATGGTGGCTGAGAAGCTGAGAAAAGGTCAGGACGTGGCATTCCTCACTGAGGGCGACCCCATGCTGTTCAGCACCTTTTCTTATGTGCTGGCCGGGGTTCAAGAATTGTGTCAGGAGGCACCCGTGGTGATCATTCCCGGTGTATCATCGGTGATGGCTGCCGCGGCAAGTTCGGGGGTCCCCCTAGTAACCCACGGGCAGCGTCTGGCCATCCTACCGGCGGCCTACGGGCTGGACGACCTGTCCGAAGCCACATCGAATTTCGATACTGTAGTATTGATGAAAGTCAGCCCCAACATCGTGAAAACACTGGCTGACTTGGAAGGACTGGGGTTGACTGGGCAGAGCACCTACGTGAGCCGGGCCAGTACCGATCGCGAAAAGATTATCCGCGACATCACAAAAATCACTGATGAGGATATGGACTACTTCTCCCTTCTGATCGTGAAGGGAAACCCAAAGGACCACACTAAATGATTGATACCAAAGGCAAGGTCTATATAGTCGGCGGCGGACCCGGAGACCCGGAACTGCTGACACTGAAAGCCAAGCGGATAATCGAGTCGGCCGACCTAGTGATCTTCGCCGACTCTCTGGTGCCTCCGGAGATTGTGGAATTCGCCAAAGAGGGCGCCCAGGTCATCGGCAGTAAAGAGCTGAACCTGGACGAGATCATGGAACTCGAATTGACCGCCGTTCGCGAGGGCAAGACTGTCGCCAGAGTCCAAAGCGGCGACCCATCGATCTACGGGGCCATCCTGGAACAGATGCGCATCCTAGACAAAGAAGGCATCGATTTTGAGATCATCCCGGGTGTCAGCGCCGCCTTCGCCGCCGCCGCGGTGCTCCGGTCTGAATTAACGGTCCCGGAGAAATCCCAGACGGTGATCTTGACCCGCATGGAAGGCCGGGTCGCCATGCCCAAAGGCGAACAGCTAAAGGACCTGGCTGCCCACGGTTGCACGATGGTCATCTTCCTGAGCATCACCCGCATGACCAAGGTAGTACGCGAACTCACTTCCTCGGGCTACACCGAGGACACCCCAGTGGCGGTGGTCTACCGAGTGGGATGGCCCGATGAACTGGTTATTCGCAGCACGCTGAAAGACATCGCCGGCAAGGTGCGGGCGGCTAAGATCACCCTGCAGGCGCTGATCATCGTGGGCGACGCCGTGGACCCCGGATTGGACGCGGCGGGCGCGGTCTCCCACCTGTATTCCTCGGATTACACCCACCGATACCGGAAGGGCTCGGGGACCCAGGCCAGTGGCAACGGAAAGGAATAACGCCCCCGAAAAGACAGCGGTCATCGCGCTAACCCGCAACGGGGCCAGGATGGCGCGGACGCTGGCGGGGTCGTTGGACCGCGATCACATACTCTTTATCGACAGCCGATTTCGCAAAGATGACGATTCCGGCGAGACCTTTGACCTGCCCTTGAGGCCGGTGGTGGAACGGGCCTTCGCCGAGTATTCCAGCCTGGTCTTGTTCCTATCCGCCGGGGCTTCTATCCGGCTCTTGGCGCCGCTGTTGGAAAGCAAACAGGTAGACCCGGCAGTGGTCTGTGTCGATGACGCCGGCAGCTTCTGTGTCAGCCTTATCTCCGGACATGTGGGCGGGGCCGACCAGTTGGCCCAGGAAGTGGCCGTCTGTCTTGGGGCCAGAGCGGTTGTAACGTCGGCCTCCCATACCTCGGGCACCCTGGCCGTGGACCTGTTGGGCAGGGAGTTCGGCTGGCGGCTTAAAGCTGATTCAACAACTATCACCCGCGCCAGCGCCGCAGTGATCAACGGCCAGCCCGTCGGTATCTGGCAGGGGGCCGGAGAACCCGGTTGGTGGCCTGATGGAACGCCACTGCCGGAGAACATCACGGTCTACGCAACCTTGGAGGACCTGGCTGCCTCGGCCTGTGCCACGGCACTGATAATCAGCGATACAACCGGCGATCTTGAAACGCTGCTGGCGGACAAGATCACCGTGGTCTACCGGCCCCGGAGTTTGGTGATTGGCATGGGCTGCCGCAGAGGAGTGCCGGTCGAGGAACTAGAATCGCTGTTGGCAGAAGCCTTGCGGGAAAACGGACTGTCCGCGGAATGCCTGGCCGAGATCGCCACCGCCGAGATCAAGCGTGGAGAACTAGGGCTGGAGCAACTGGCCGAACGTCATGGGGTGCCATTGTCCTTCCTGCAGGCCGATGAACTGAACGGAGTATTTGAGACCAATCCCGGCGCCATCACCTCCAAGTCCAAGCGGGCTCACGGGCTGGTCGGTGTCTGGGGTGTGGCCGAGCCGGCGGCCCTGTTGACCGCCGGGGCCAACGAATTACTGGTGACCAGGGAAAAGACGACGCGGGCTACGATCGCCATCGCCCGAAAAGATTTCACAGGAAATCCCTAAAATAAGCGAGCACAATCCAATGACCAACCAACCGGCAAAAACCGGAAAGATATACCTGGTAGGCATCGGGCCTGGAGACGCCGAATACTTGGCTCCAGCCGCGAACAACGCCCTGGCCAAAAGCGATGTCATCGTCGGATTCCGAGCCTATATAGAGCAGATCGACGGCCTGATCGCTGGGAAAGATGTGGTCTCTATGGAATTGGGTCAAGAGTTGAAACGCGCGGCCGCGGCAGTGGACTCGGCCTACGCGGGAAAGACCGTGGCCGTTGTGTCTTCCGGCGACGCCGGTATCTACGGCATGTCCGGCCCGGTTTTCCGGGTGCTCACTGACCGGGACTGGGACGGCCAAAGTCCGGAAGTGGTGACAGTGCCCGGCGTTTCGGCCATGCAGGCGGCGGCGGCAGTCCTAGGATCGCCTTTGATGCAGGACTTCTGCGCCATCAGTCTCAGCGACTTGCTCACCCCTTGGGAGAAGATTCGGGGACGTTTGGAGGCGGCCGGCCAGGGCGATTTCGTGGTGGCGCTCTATAACCCGCGCAGCCAACGGCGGCAGAGCCAGCTCTTGGAAGCCAGGGAGATACTGCTAAAACACCGGCCCGGGACCACCCCGGTCGGCATCGTCGGTGACGCTTTCCGTCCCGGCCAGCGGGTCAAGATCACCAGCCTTCAGGACCTGGAGAAAGACGCGGAATCGGTGGACATGGTGACTATCGTAGTCATCGGCAACTCCACCACCTACCTCCACGGCGGAAAGGTGATTACTCCCAGAGGCTACGAAGAAAAGACAAAGAAGAGCTAGGCCTGTCCTTCTCCGGAATCGCTACATTGCGCCGGCGTTTCCCACACTTCAATGCTAATCAAATCGACTCCCTCACCCAATTCACACCTTTCTCCCACTGTATTCTCAGGCGGCCCTGATAATCTGAAGATGAATAAATGTAGCCCGAACTATATGCCGTGGCCTCGGATTCTCTTGGTTTTTTCAGTCTGGAGAATCGTGTCCTATCAGTCCTTCCGATGGGACCTGATCGGCATCTGGGGAGGAGGGGAACTTTGCTGGGTCAGAAAATATTGGTCGTCGACGACGAACCAAACATCGTCCAGTCCCTGGCCTTCGTCTTCAATCGAGAAGGTTTTGACGTAGCAACGGCGGGGGACGGGGTGCAGGCAATGTCGATGATCCGCGACTCCAAACCCAACCCTTTGATCCTGGATATCATGATGCCCAATAAAAACGGGTACGAGGTGTGTCAGGAGATAAAATCAGACCCTGAATTAAAGGACATCCAAGTGTTGATGTTGTCTTCGATAAGTAATGAAAACAGCCGCCGCCATGCAATGTCACAGGGCGCGGACGATTACATCAACAAGCCCTTTAGCCCGATGCAGGTTGTGACTAGAGTCAAAGAACTCCTCGCCTAGCCCGCCCCCCTCTACAACGGCTCCCCCTCCACCGAACGCCCCGACCATCCCTATCTTTTCCCAGACGTTTCCTTTCATCAGCGTTGCTTACGTGCGCTAAAAACAGAGACCATGTACAATCCGTGCACCTGCAGTGGCAGGCACGTATCAGGAGCGAAAACCCCAATGAAACGAAGCGAATCACGGATTCTTACGACCCACACCGGCAGCCTGCCCAGGTCGCCTGAACTACAGGAGATGCTACGCTCCAGACTGGACCCTAAGGCAGGTGAAGCGGAGGAGTTTCGCACCGGCGTGGATGAAGGTGTGGCTGATGTGGTCGCCAAACAAGCGGCCATCGGGGTCGATGTCATCAATGACGGAGAACAGGGCCGCGTCCAATACGCCACCTACGTGAAGGACCGGTTGACCGGCTTCGACGGCGAGCAGTTGCTACGGGCCCGTCCGCGGAAAGACATGTTGGACTTCCCTGAATTTGCCGCCCAGAGCGGCGTTTCCTCATCGGCCACCATACCCTGGCCAGCCTGCACCGGCCCCATCGAATGGAAAGACAAAGGCGCTGTGCAGCGGGACATCGAGCGGCTGAAGGCGGCCACCTCAGGCGTACAGTCCGAAGAGGTGTTCATGACCGCCGCATCGCCGGGAGTGATCGCCAACTTCCTAGTCAACGAGCATTACCCGTCAGACGAAGCCTACCTGTACGCGCTGGCCGAAGTCATGAAAGATGACTACAAAGCCATAGTCGACTCCGGCCTGTTGCTCCAGATCGATTGTCCCGACCTTGCGATGACCAGGATCACCCAGTTCTCGGACCTGAGTGAGGAAGAGTTCATCAAAGTAGTGGAGATGCATGTAGAAGTCCTGCAATACGCCCTGGCCGGCCTGGCGCCCGACCGCATGCGGCTTCATCTTTGTTGGGGGAACACCGAGGGGCCACACCATTACGATGTGCCCTTGAGGGAGATCGTAAACATTGTCTTGAAGGCGCCGCCCCAGGCAATTTCTTTCGAAGGCGCGAATCCACGCCACGCCCACGAGTGGAAAGTCTGGGAGAACGCGAAACTTCCCGATGGCAAGGTGATCATCCCCGGAGTCCTCGACACCACCACCAACTTCATCGAACACCCTGAACTAGTCGCCGAGCGGATCGTCCGCTACGCCGGAGTGGTTGGCAAAGAGAACATGATGGTGGGCAGCGACTGCGGATTCGGGACATCGGCCTGGGGACGGCGGGTGGAGTCCAGGATCGCCTGGGCCAAACTGGAAGCGATGGTCGAGGGAGCGCGCCTAGCCAGCAAGGTACTTTGGTAGGGGTAGCAACCCCTTCTCTGGCGTCAGGGGAAACAGAGCATCTCGGCTTCAGTCTTGCTGGGAAATTTTAAAACTAAAAGTCACGGTGCGGGTGATGGTCCCGTCGGAGTCACGCTCGGAGCCGTACTCCTCCGCAGATAACCGAAGTTCCATGCCTAGGCCGCGCATGTCATTAGCCAGGGCTTCCACCCTGCGGCGGACCTCGGCTATGTCTTGGTCAAGTTCTGATTGGTCGTTTGTCGCCATCGGTCAGTTGAACACCTAAAGAGGGCGCAGCGCTCCCATTTTCCAGCGCCGCACCCCAAGATTACAGGGCAGTATTTGGGGCCGTTAGTAGTAGACCGCGTTCCCGGTGCCGCCGCCGGCCATTATGACCTCTCCCGTCACGGCCCACGATTTGTCCGATGCCAGGTAGGCCGTCAGATAGCCGATCTCTGAAGCGTCGACCATCCGGTTGATGTGGTTGGTCCGGGGCGATCCATCAGCGAAATCGTGGGCCTCTGCGTCCGCGGGACTCATTCCCAATTCCTTTCCGCGGGCCTCCATCAAGCTGATTGTGCGCTCGGTGCGGGTCATTCCGGGGTGGATACAGTTAACGGTGATACCGAATTTGCCCACCTGGGTGGCCAGGGTCTTGGTCATGTGGACCAGCGATACGTTACGGGCGCCGCCGCTCAGGTTGCCTGCGTTCCGGGCATTGCCCCCGCTGATGTTGATGATCCGGCCCCAAGGCTGTTCTTTCAGGTAGGGAAGCGCCGCCCTGGCGCAGCGAAGCGCGCCGACATACTTAACATCAAAGTCGCCCAGCAACTCCTCATCTACTACGGTGTCGATGGGGCCGACCGCTCCCGGGGAGCCGCCGGGCAACGAAGCGCTGTTGACCAGGATATCCAGGCCGCCCAATTGCTTGACCGCCTCGGCCATCACCCGGTCAACGTCTTCCCGGGAGGTCACATCAAGGACCATGGGAATGACCCGCCGGCCGGTGATGTCTTCGATCTCTTTAGCCGCCTCATCCAACGCGGACTTGGTCCGGGATGCGATGACCACATCCACGCCCTCTCGAGCCAACTCTAGGGCGATAGCTTTGCCGATACCACGGCTGCCGCCGCCCACAAATGCGCGCTTGTCCTTCAGTCCTAGGTCCATGTTGTGTCTCCTCAATATCCGTTGAATGGCCCCTGAATTTGCGCCTCCGTGCTGGGCGCATTCTACACAACGTCCGAATCTGCGGCAATCGGACTGATGACTGTGCCTACGGCACTCGGGGCAACTCCCCCACCGGTTGCACCACAGGAGAGCTACCACCTGGCCTCGCCTTAACCAGCGCCAGCACCGACAGCACCGGCAAGGCCATCATCACCACCACGCCCAAGGTGTAGGTGCCGGTCAGGTCGTGGAAGATGGCCAGGGGCAGCGGTCCGATCGCCGATGCGCAGAAGTTGATGGTCATGGCCGACCCTTGGACCCGGCCTAGACCGTGGCGTCCGTAGTAATGGGCCCAGATGACACCCTGCACTATGTGGTGCGCACCTCCGGCAACTCCCATCACCAGCACGTAGACCACCGCCATGAATACGGAATCCACAGCCACCACCAGTACCAACGCGGCCAATAGCGACACCATGGAAAAGGCGTAAAGGTACTTGGGTCCGATGCGGTCCACCACGAATCCGGCCAGCAGCGAACTGACGGCCGACGAACCGGAAAAAATCACGAACACTCCAGCGGCCAGGGTGGCGCTCAGCCCCTTCTCTTCGAAGATCGAGGTCTGGTGGAAGACTAGCGCGGTGGAGACCAGGCCCGGCGTGCCCAGCGACACCGCCAATAACCAGAAATCCATCGAGTTGAAGACCCCTCGGTTCGTCACTAAACCGGAAGCCACCTGCCGCGTCTCGGAGACCGGAGGCTCGGATGAACCGTCCGGGTGCAGTCCCAGGTCTTCGGGACGGTTTCTGACCACCAAGAGAGTCACTGGGATGATCAAGGCGATAGCTACCACCCCGATCACGCCATAGGCCTCCCGCCAGCCGAAGTTCACAATCAGGTACCTGGCAAAGGGAGGGAATATGGCGCTGGACATGACCGCTCCCAGGCCCATCATGGCGATGGCCTTTCCCCGCCGCGAGACGAACCACTGGTTCACCAGCAGGATGGAGTTGATGTTCAGCGACCCTTGCCCCAGCGCGCGCAGACTGGCGAAGGCTATGTAGAACAGGACGATGTTGGTGGCGGTCGCCATGCCAAAACAGGCCACACCGAAGCCCAGACCCACAGCCACCAGCATCGTCCTAGGGCCATACAGGTCGGCCAACCGGCTCACGATGGCCACTAGGATAGCGCTCATGCCGGTGCTGGCCATGTACAACCCGGAGATACCGGGGCGCGACAGGCCGGTGTCCTCGATTATGGAATCGATGAAGATCGAGAACACATAAGACTGGCCGGGTCCGCTGCTGAAGACCACCAGGCCCGCCGCGCCCACGATGAACCATCCGTAGAACATGCGGCGGCCTGGTTTAGCTGGTTTCTCGGTAGGGGTTGCGATGGCTGGGTCCTTCGAATGCGGTCTGGTTCGGGCAACGCCTAATACTACGCCAGATGCCTTTCCCGTGTTCCCCGTTACGTCAACCTGGGATATAGTGTTTGCGGCAAGAATACCGACGACAGATGGGAGACAAAATGCCCGCCAAAAAAGGGACCGGACTGCTGATGGTCTGGTGCGACGTTCCCGGAGACCGGGAAGACGAGTTCAACCGCTGGTACAACGAAGAACACATCGCTGAGATCCTCACGGTTCCAGGCGTGCTTGATGCCGCCCGCTATGAGGCGGTGAAGGGTGGGCCCAAGCACCTGGCCTGCTACGAGTTGGAAAGCCCCGCCGCGGTCCTGGGTGACGGCTTTACCAAGCGTACCAAGTCCAAGTGGAGCGAGACCATGGGGCCGACGCTCATTGGCCAGAATTTCTTCAACCCGCTCTACCAGATGATCTTCCCAGACTCGGTCTCCGGTGAGATGGAGAACAGCGGCATGGCCCCGGCGCTACAGATCGGCCGCATGAACATCCCCGTCGAACGAACTGAGGAATGGAACCAGTGGTACAACTCGACCTTCGTGCCCAATTTCGAAAAGGTGCCTGGTTGCATCCGGGGCCGCAGATTCAAGACTGTGCGCGGCGAAGACCCCTTGTATTCGGTGGTCTACGAGTTTGAGAACGAGAACGTCTCTCAGACTCCAGAGTGGGAGGCCCAATTGGACGCCGACCCCAAGAACGCCAACATGCGCGCTCTGATCAGCCACGGCTCCGGCTCACCCAGTATCTTCAGAAAGACCTTCGAGCTTTAGATTTTACGACTGGCCCATACGGAGAGAAAAATGCCCAAACACATAGTCAACGTCGGCGACGTCGAACTGATCTCGCTCAATGACAACCTGCCCATCAGGTCGCCGTTCGTGGCCTTTCCCCATACCACGATCGAGCAATGGAACGAATACCCGGAACTGATGGCAGACCACGAAAACGGCTACCACCGCTGGGGCTCGCTGGCCATCCGCTCCTCTGGCAAGCTGATCTTGGTGGACACGGGTATGCAGGGCGAAGGTTGCTATCTCTTGGACGACATGAAAAGGAAAGGGATCGACCGCGAGGCGGTGGACATCGTGGTCTTCACCCACGTCCATCCCGACCACGTGGGCTGGAACTACACCGACGGAAAGCCCAACTTCCCCAACGCCAGGTTTCTGGTGCCTCAGAAAGATTGGGACTACTGGACCAAGCCTGAGAACATCAACACGGTTGAATACGTGGTCCCTCAGGTCCTGCCACTCAAAGAGAACGGAGTGATGGACCTGATTGACGGCGAGTACGAGATAACGCCAGAACTTACCACCTACCCGACCCCGGGCCATACGCCCGGTCACACGTCCATCCGAGTGACTTCCAAAGGTGAGCACGCATTCATTCTGGGCGATGTGGCCCACAGCCCGATCCAAGCCCACTACACCGATTGGTGTCCCGAGTTCGACATAATCCCAGACATGGCCCGCTCGACCAGGCACGCCGTCATCGACACGCTGGAAGCCGAAGGGACATTGGTCTCGGCCGGCCACTTCCCCGACCCCGGCTTTGGCCGTTTCGTCCGGGGCGAAGAGCGCCGCTTTTGGCAGGGGCTCTAGCGCACATCCATGACTTCAGAGCGAATTAGCGACGACTCCCCGGCAGTCCTATTATTTCCTCAGTTCGAGTCTGAACTGTACCGGACGGCCGCCTCTGAGGTGGCCGGACTGAGCGAGGATCAACTGGATTTCGAATCCGACAAGTGGGGCTGGAGCGAGTGGAGCATCCGCCGCCACCTTAGCCACATGGCGTCGGGCAACTTCCGCTGGTTCTGGCAGCGGTGGGGACTTCAAATGTTCCCAGACGGCGCCCCGCCAAACGCACCCAGCGATGAAGAGACCCGGTTGCTGACCCAGTCCAATTACGACCGGAGAATGGACGAGGACCTATACTGGGACATCGAAGTGATCCTGCAAAAACTTCACCAGGGGCTCGTCCTAGGACAGGCGATACTATCCCGAGAGACCGCCGGGTCCATGCAGAGCAAAGAGTTTGAGTTCTCCGACGATGGCAAGTGGCCCTGGTTCTACGAGATACATGGCGCCGGTCTGAGGCGTGACACTGAAGTGAATACTAGGATCTGGTTTTCTCTGGAGACCATCTTCCGCCACCGGTACTACGAGCACATCACCCACCTCTACAACATCCAGCGGATCAAGCTCGCCCAAGGCCTAGCGACCAAGTCAGAGGTCCCCATCGAAGGCTATATGGCGCTGGCCGGCTGGGACCTCAGCAAACCATAGGAGAACACGATGCCCAAAGCAAAGCTGGTCCGCTTCGACAGCGTGGAACATCAGAACAAACGGCCAGGGGTGCTCCTAACTAGCCTGGTTGACGGAGACACTGGAGCAACGAAAATATCCAGCGGAGTGGCCGAATTCGCGGTGGGGGCCTCGGCCCCGACCCACTACCACAACGCCGAGGAATCGGTGATCGTCATGGAGGGCAAAGGCCTGATGGTCATCAACGGCGAGAAACACATCGTTAAACCCAACGACGCAGCCTTCATCTCGCCCGGCGCCCACCACAGCATCGCCAACCACGGCGACCAGCCCTTCAAGATCAGTTGGACCTACGCCAGCATCAATTGGTCAACCACGCCGGTGGAGTAAGCACACCCGCTAGAGACAGCTAGAACGGCATTTCGAGGACTTAGTCCCGGTAGTTCACGAACTGGAGCGGCTGGGTGTTTTTCATGTCCTTAATGAAGGTGATGGTTGTTTGTAGGTCGTCCCGTTTCTTGGCCGTTATGCGGAGTTCGTTGCCCTGGATCGCCAGTTGGACCTTCATCTTGGCGGACTTTACTTCTTTGCTGATCTTACGGCCCAAGTCGGTGTCGATGCCCTGCTTGATGGACACCGTCTCCCGCAGGCTGCTGCCCGCTGCGTCCTGGGGTTTGCCGAAATCCAGCGCACCCAGTTCCACCTTGCGCATCGCCAAGTACTTCTTTAGCAGTTCCTCAACCTGAGTCATCTTCATGCTGTCGTCGGCCGTCAAAGTTAGCGTGTCGTCTGACCGTACGATGGCGCACTTGGTGTTGGCCAGGTCGAACCGCTGCTTGATCTCGCGCTCAACCCCGTTCAGGGCGTTGTCGACTTCCGCTATGTCGGTTCTGGAAACCACATCAAATGACGGCATGAGGAGGGGCTCCTTGGATTCTGTTGCTAACTAGTGAGAGTGCTTTCACCATGATACATGACGATTAGGCCTAGAGAATTACGAAGCATTTCCTGGGCATACATGGTTCACCACTGAGTTCGCCGGTTTATCAGGTCTCGTTATGGGTTGTAGTAGGTCAAGAACTCTCGGGTGTTTTGCACACGCCGGTCTAATTTTTCCAGCTCTCGTTGGTCGCCATTCAAATTAGCCCTGCCCCGGCGTTCACAGACCTCAAGGCTCTTCATGGCGTTGAAGTCCGCGTTTATATACTTTTGTCCGCCCAATTGATGCAATATGGCTTTTCATATGAATCGCGTAAAGGCGCCAAAGACCGAACGATGAAGCCAGGGTGTTCTTCGAGCGCTTTGGCGAATTGCGGGGTTGCCGTTAGGGAAGCATCCAGACTCAGTGCCAGCCAGCCCTGCTGTCCTTCCAGCCTATATCCGTCAATCAATGCTTGGCCCACGTATGCGCTCACTTCAGGATCTACGAAAAAATCTCCGTAGGCTATAGCTCCACGGACCATCCGCGAAAGGCCACAGATCACAGAGTCCAAGAATTCGCCGCAGACTGCAAGCATTGTCTTGAGGCATTCGTAGGAATCGTCTCTTGAATAGAAAACGATTGAATCTGAAAACATGACGTAACCAAGGTCGGAACCGGGCACATCCACCGACATATTAGGGTGGACAACGCTCCCAGGTAAGCTGGCCCGGACCATTAGATTCAGGAATCCTCGGACGTAGGTGAAAACCTCCATTGAGCCATCGTTCTCGACCCAGGAGCCAAAACCCAGGAGATCGAAGAATGCCACGAACCTCTTTCCATCGTCCAAAAGCATCTTTGTAGACTTCTCTTTTTCAGGTTTGGTGAAGGCTGAAAATGCGAGGAGCTCGGCTCGCCGGCCAAGGCCGGATTTGTTGATCAACCGCCATGGCGGTTAACCCAGACTCCGGACCACCACCCTGAAACGGCGCATGGCGCAAGTGGCGCGGAGCTCGTTAAGACTCACGAGCTGGATGGGCCCGGAATTCGGGCGGCCGTCGATGGTGGCGCCAACCTCTGGGATTGCGTTCCGATACAGGCTGCCCAAGGGCTCATCGTCTTCGGAATACAGATACCACTGGGTTATAGCTAAACAAGTCGTAGGAAGAAAGAGAGAAAAGCTGGCTCCCCGAGTAGGATTCGAACCTACGACCTAGCGGTTAACAGCCGCCCGCTCTACCGCTGAGCTATCGGGGAACGG
>Ga0066860_10001091_pt1 | contig 12245 bp, 8 predicted proteins | sample ETN07SmetaG_FD_65601 | JGI IMG/M metagenome (GOLD analysis project Ga0066860, IMG submission 65601) | Marine microbial and viral communities from oxygen minimum zone, Eastern Pacific Ocean - ETNP2014F14-07SV275 | ecosystem: Environmental > Aquatic > Marine > Oceanic ... | reverse complement strand
CCCCTCGATGAGCGCAACGACACCCGCCTCGTCCACCTGATTTGCGCTTACGTGCGCCGACACGATATCTGCGGTCAGCGTCACGAGTGTTTCGTTTTGCATTAGTCTACCCATTCATTCTTGATTTCGGGTGCCGAACCCCGTTCCGGATCTCATCTTCCCCAAATGCGAGGAAGAAATTGCCTCCCTCTATTTGACGCACAGCCTCAATTTCCGCTCAAAGATTTCGAACTTCAGCTTACTGGCCAGAACGGAGCAATTTCCATCTGCCGCCACAAGTTCGGCTTATCAAGGCATCGCTGAATGACGTGGATGCAGTCCATTTATTGGATTTCGAACGACCGGCCTTTCGAAACTCGGTCTTTAAGAGCCTCGAGATTTGAGTGAATGGTTGCGGCAGGGGCGCGGCATGCGCCTCTGCCGCTGTTTTCAAGAGGCGAAGCCTGCACCGGCAGCTACGCCACCTTTGCCTCGCGTATCGATGGTGCCCGAAACCTTGAGCACGCCGCTACCGTCGCCAAACGCTTGCGAGAGGCCGAAGCCGAATGCGGTCTGGCCGCGATAGTGGCCCACACCACCACCGATCATCGAACCTCCGGCATCCATCGCTTGGGGAATGCTGGCCATGGCCATGGCCGCTGCAGTCCCGGAGAACGATGCCTCTTGCAGTTCTGCGAGGTCGAATCCGATCTGGGCAAGGCGAGCATCGGTATAGGCGATCGCTTCGCCGAACTGCTGATCGGTATAGCCTATCGAACTGGCCATCACATCGCTCAGGCCATTCTGCAGTTGGCCCAGATTGACCGCATCGGTCGAGGCAATCGCATTGGCGACATTGTGCAGGCGAACCGGCGCGCTGGCATTCGCACCCACCAGTGTCACATCATTGGTGATCGTCCCGCCATTGCTCACATTGGGATTATCAGCGTCCGAATACTGGACCGCAACGCCTGTGCTGCCAACGAGGTTGTTATTGATCGTCTGGATGTCCGAAGCATTCTGCGAGACGGCAAGATTTGTAGCGTAGAGCTGGCGACCATTCACGGCGTCGGTGGATTCGGAGGTGAGCGTCGCGTCGGCGACGTTGGTGACGCGGACGGCACCGCCGTCAGCTCCTGCAAATGCCGCGGTGTTCGTCGTTACGCTGCTCGTCGTTCGACCGTCGGCATCGGAGACGTAGGTCACCGGCACGTTTGAGACCTGCAATTGCAGACTTTCGAGACTCGAGGAGTTGCTAGCCACCCGACCGTCGATGTCGATGATCTGATCCTCGGCAACAGCGACGCGAGCATCGATCTGAGAGATCTCGCCCTCCGCTTCCGTTACGCGGCCATCGAGGTTGTCGATTTCCGACGTGTTGGCGGCAACGCGCGTGTCCAGCGCAGAGATGTCTTCCGCATTGGTGGCAACGCGACCGTCGAGATCGGCGATATCGCTTTCATTGCTTGCTACTCGCCCATCGAGCTCGGCGATGTTGCCTTCATTCACCGCCACGCGGCCATCGATGTCGGCAATCGCGCCTTCGTTCACCGCTACGCGACCGTCGATATCCACGATGTCGTCTTCGTTCTTGGTGATACGATCGTCGAACTCGCCGACGGTGACCTGGATGTTTCCAATGTTGCTTTGCAGATCGCCGATAGCGGCCACATTGGCCCGGATGTCGGCCTCGTTCTGGCTCACCCGACCATCAATCACGGCAACGCGCTGATCGGTCGCGAAAAGTTGCGCACCGTTCACCGCATCGGTCGAAGTCGCGATTACCGCCCCTGCAGAAACGTTAGCGATACGCGTGCCGGCTGCACCCGCAAGCGTGACTGTCTCTTTTGACACATCGTGATATTGCAGCGTCACATTTTGCAATGCAGCGATTCAGTTTCGGCACTACCTACTCTTGCATCGAGACTAGTGATTGCCCCGGTATTTGCCGTCACGCGACCATCAACTTCCGCCAAACCGGCTCAGAAGGCACCACCCGGAATTAGTCGATCCGTCGGCGTTTAAGCGCATTATCATCGGCTACAACGAGGCAACAGGAACCGAAAACACAGATTCGAGCGGGTATCACCATACGATAACGGTTGCGTCGCTCCGCGCAGCTGCGTCTCATTTAGCCGCCTATCGATACGAGGTGTCGATTTGCGAAGTGCTGGGCGATCTAATGGCGTCTCGACTCGGAGGCTCAGCTTGGCTTTTGACATATTGGCACCGAGAAACGCTTTTCAGCGTTCATGCTCGACGAGATTGGGTGCAGCCTGATTAAGACGCTACCATTCTGATTGACGACACTCGCCCTGTATTCCCAGCCTCCGGGACGACGACATTTGGGGCCGGAGCGGAATGTCCGCTTTTCGAGATACCTTAGTTGCAAGCTGCCGTTCGGCTAACGGCCCCAAAAATCCGTCAGGCTGTTTTTGGTGAAAGCTGCAGGTCAACTTTGCGCCCTAGTCTCGGTCATTCGAGTGCTTGCCAACTGCTCCCGTAAGCTGCCGTTCGTTAGGACGGAAACAACCGTTCGTTAGGACGGAAACAACCGTTCGTTAGGACGGGAACAAGATGACACCGACCCCGCGCACACCGCCGTTCAGCGGGCGCTCGCGGGGCAAGAGGCCTATCTCGAAGGGCTCAACCCGATCGGAATTGTGCCGGAACTCCTTCCATCGAGAATTCGGTGGCGATGATTGCGTGACCTTCAATGGCAAACTTTCCAGTCGTCGCTACCCGCGCGGGTGCTCAGGCCGCATCCGAAACAGTCGAGGGAGGCCAAGGTGCCGCCCTCGCTGCCATAGATCTTGCATCGCTCAGTTCGTCTCGCGATCGATCTCGATGTCCGATTCAAGCGTGATCGCCGATCCGTCGGTGCGCAAAGTCGGATCGATAGTTGCGATCCGATAGGTGCGGATCTCGCCGTCGGGCATTTCGATGTTAAGGGTTTCTTGCGCAATCAGATCGAGCTCGCCGTCGGCCAAATTTCGAGGAAAACCATCGAAGGTAACCGTCCGGCGAATATCGATGTCACCAATATGCGGTACCTTAATTCCAGTGCGCAACTCGACATCGACTTCGTCGGGTGCGACGAGCACGAGCTCATAGCGAGGGTCCAAACCGTCGGCCTGGGCTAACCGCAAAGCGACTTCCGCGCTTGGCCGGGAAATGCCTCGAACTCCCACCGACACGGTCGGTGACCAGCCCCCGATGCAAGGTGGTCGGCCAGCCGCAGCGATCTGCGAACGAGCAATTACAACAAAGCCGCTTCGAAACTGAAGGCCATCCTCATCGGGAATAACCGCCAGAGGTCCCATGGAAAAGTCGACCTTGGTCGATTCGTCCTCGTGGATCCAGACACGGTATCCCGCCCGCTTCCTGCCAAAGACGCGGCATCTCGTGCTTTGCCGCGCTAGGTCGCCGCTTCGCGAAGTCTGGCGGAACGTTGCGGTTCGGGTGCCGAAATTCTCTGCCCAGCTCTGAAGTGGGCGATAGGCCAGTCGCGTGCGGATGTCTTTGCCTTCACCGCCGATTTGCGCCGTGCCCTCGGTTATCTCGCTCTCCACAAATGCCAGCCGGGTTTCAATCGAGGCGATCTCGCTGCGCAGTGCCTGGTTGTGAGAGCATCCGGCAGACAGGATCGCGGTCGAGACCACCAAAAGGGTCTTGATAGTCGGTTTCATGTTACACCCCTTCCACAGATGCGAAGATATGGACGCCATTTTCTAGGAACAGGACGTTATTGACGACGAACCGGCCGTTCACTTCAGTTGAAGGCAAGGTGATCTGACCCCGGATATGGCTTCCGTTCCCAGTATCGATATTCCCGCTATCCATGGACCTAGCAGGTTCGCCGAAGGTGAATTCGGAGGTGAGCGGAAGCCGGACTGCCGGGAACTGATCGGTCAATTTCGAGACTTCCAAGGCGAGCAGGGCGCGCGCAAACCTGTTCCGCGTGAAATTGAGCGGCCCCCATTTCAAGTCCGGCACGATCCGTGTGGCGTAAATGCGCGCGGTCATTTCGGCGGGATTGGCTGGGTCGCCGGTCAGGACGAGGCGGGCGTCGATATCGACGCCGGCTTCGATCCCGCTGCGCTTGTCGACCGCCGTTGCAGCGAGAGAGATGACCGGGCTGCCGGGCCGAAATTCCGTGGCGAACTTGTCGACACTGATGGCGATCGGTCGGGCTTTCGCCTCGACATCGAAAGTAAGGCCTTCGATCTCGGAGAATGCCCGCTGGAAGACATCGGCATCCATAGCGAAATAGACGTCATAGCGCTCTGGAACGTATGATTCTCGCGGGATCGCATCTCTGACGGTGATCGCATTGGCTTCGATTGCGAGCAGGCGATCGCGGTTGAGCTGAAGCAGCTCGCGTTCGGTCGAGCAGCCCCCCAAGGCCACGCATGCTAGAACTAGTGCCCCAAATCTCATCGTTTCTTCCCCTATTTTGAGTCCTGTCTCGGCTGCCCGACGCTCGGAGCGATCGCGGCTTCTGGTTCCGAGACTTCTGGTTGGCGGGCTTATTCGCTCCGGGCGTCGAGAAAGGATGGCAGCGCTTTCCGCTGGTGACGGCCATCGGCCACGCCGGTATCCGCGGTGCTCATCTCATGCCCGTCAGTGAGAAGGTCTTGCTGAAGACCAGCGACACCTTCGTCTTACTGTCCTTGTCGACGAGGGTCGCCGTCGCAGCGTCGAGCCTCGTCCCGCCCCAGGAATGATCGACCTTCAGGCCGAGCCCCGTGCTGAGCTTGTCGTCGACGAATACGAGCGCTGGGATCGAGAGCGTCCATCTTGCGGGATCGCCGGAGGGCGTTTCTTTTCCGAAGGTATAGGACAGCTTCGGCGAGACGGCCGTGGGCGGGAGCCAGCCGTCACCGCTGAAAAGGAAACGCAGCTCGCCCGATGGCGTGTAGACCATGCGGTCGGGCGGCGCGGACGTGAAGTACGACTTGCAATCGCCGAGCGAGAACGGTGTCGTGGTGTCGATGGCCGGGCAGAACGTGGTCTTCTCCGCTGAGTCGCTGAAGCCGAACTTGCGGGCAATCGAAAAACTGGCGGCCGCGACCGTCTGGGTCCGGGCTTGGTCGGAACCGAAGCGTTTGAAAAAGTACGGCTCGACGGACCATGCGACCTTCCTGTCCTTCTCGAGCGCGGCGTCTTCGAAATCCTCGTCGAACGATCCGGTAAAGAACGTCGCAAACGCGTCCTCGCGCAGATATTCCGCCGAAGGTCTCGAGATCGAACCTTCGATTCCGAAACCCCAGCGCGGAATAAGGTCTTCTGAGCCATAATAGAGCGCATTCGTCCGTTTAGCGATTTCTGGGTGCATCAAGCCACTTTTGCCCTTCTCCGGGGCATAGACCCAATCGGTGAGTGACTGGCGGGAGCAATTAGAGCGAACACTCGGTTCGGCTTTCGCCTGATCCGCAAGGCATGCGCTCTTCGCGTCGGCGGAAAGCTTTTCCGCTTCGGCTTCCCAGCTTTGCCGACGTTGCGTGCCGTAGAAATGCAGGAAGAGCCCCCCGCTCACGGTAACCTTGCTGTCGAACCGATCGAGAAAGTCCTTTTCATCATCTTGCTTGAATATCTCGCCGCCCCCGGAGGAAACGCCGAGCGAAAACCCAGGACGGATGAGCGCTTGCGCTGCAGTTTCGGTGGTAATCGGCAGGCGTCGCTTGACTTCTTTGGCAAAAGTGATGCCAATCGTGCCAGCGGAGTCGCTGCCGGAAAGCAGGGCGGAGAAGCCGCGGGGATTGAGGAAGCTTCCGGGGACCCGGACGGAGCCGCCGGCGAAACTTCCGATCGCGTCGGCCGCGCAGTCGCTAATGTCGAGAGATAGATCGGGCTCCTCCACCATCTGCGCGCAGGCTGCCGATCTCTTGCGTGACCGGGGTTCCTCGATCAGCACATCTTCTCGCGAGAGCGATATGGCAGCCACGTAATTCTCTGCTGGTGGGCGCGCCTTTTCCGCCGTCTTGCGAAAGCCCTCCTCTTTCGATTCAAGCTCTGTCAGCCTCGCTTCCTCGTGCAGCTTTATGGCCGCCAGCGTGGCCCGCTGGCCTGCAGGTGCTGCACTCGTGTATTTTGCCAGATCTTCGATACGAGCGGACAAATCCTCTTGGCTCTTGAGATTGGCACGAAGCGCAGCAACCGCGTCCGTATAGGACTTGACGGCGGCGAGTGCATAACCGGTCAATCTTCTTTCGTCCTTGAGAGACTCTCGTGGCGTGCCAGCGGATTGAGCAACACTTGCATCGAGAGAAACCACGCGCGCGTCGAGCGCTTTCAGGCAATCCTGCAAATCGGCGAATGCTTTCTCATCTTCCGGCGCCGGAACGGTACATCGGTCTGCCAGGTACGAATTCTGGGCGTTTGCCGGAACCCACGCGAGGCCTGCGATGATGGTGATGAACAACGCGGTGGTCACATCGAGTTTGCGCATTTCGTCTGCTCCAGATTATGTGGCGTCATGGCTCGAAATCTGAGTTGTCCGCACTCAGGTGTTGCGAGCATGATGCCGCTCTTCACGAGGAAGTGCGCGTGACGGCGATCACGGTTTTCTCCGGCGATCCCATTTCAGCGGGAAAAGCCCGCTCGCTGTTGCTTCAGGAGAACTCTTGATTTGGACCGGGAAGAACGACTGGCGGCGTTGTCATCATTCTTCGGCTGCAGCCCGGCCGAGGCAGAGCCGCTAAGCGATGCCATGACATTCGTGGTTTACCGCCACGACCAGGCACTGATCCAGCAAGGCGACCTGGGTGCAAAAGTATGGATCGTGCTCAAGGGCCAGGCTCAGCTGAAAATCATCGGCAGCGACGGGCAGGTCCAGCTGCTGATGACCCACGGCCCCGGCGAATTGTTCGGCGCGTTGCCGCATGAGCGCATTTTCGTGTCCGACGTGGTCGCCAGAGACAATATCGCAGTGTTGGAGATCTCCTCTAGAGAGATGAATGCTTTGGTACAGGATCGAACGCGGCTCGGCAGCGGTCTGGCGATGATCCTGGCCCGGCAATATCATGCTGCGCTCGATCGCATGGCTGCGCGCATTACCCTGTCGGCCTCGGGGAGAGTTTGTGCAGAACTGCTCAAAGCGGCGGGGAACGAGGATTTTATCTCACCGCCACCGGTCGTGGCGGCGATTGGTCTGATGGCGCAGACGACGCGAGAAACCGCATCGCGGACGATCAGCAGCCTTGAGCGCCGCGGTGTCGTGTCGCGCGAAGCAGACAGGCTTACGATCGTGTCGCGTCGGCTGCTGGAAGAGATGGTCCTTTAGGCGACGCTCCAGATCGGCTCGCGGCCCGAAGGAAGGCTCAATTCGCCAAGTTCCTCGATCGGCCCATTCCACCCGGCCTGTATCAATGCCATTGTCGTACCTTCGTCGGCGACGATCATCGCAGGCTCCGCAACGGCGGCGAGGCTCGCCACGCGCCCTAGGAGTGGTTCGTCCGGGCCATCCGGATCGCAATGGACGAGGGTTAGGGCAACCTGCGTGTCCTTGGCGGAATGGGCCAGCTCTTTCGCCAGCAGGCCTGCTTCCACAAGATCGTCATAAACGGACCAGCGACCTTCTATATAAGTGCGTTGGTTCTCGGTTGGGCCGCCCGAATTCCCGGATGCATGCGGCTCTGCTTGCCGCGCCCAGACCAGGGCCTGCAATTTTTGGTTCGGCGGGGCTGCTGGCGCAGAGTTAGACACCTTGCCGGAACGGACACCTTCGATGATCGTGAGTGGAAAGCCGCTTTCACGCCATGACGCCAATTGCGGGCGCAGCTCCTCACCCTTGATCGCGACCGTCACCGCGCAGGCTCGGCTCTGCAATGCCTGAGCCCTGCGCACCGCCCTGCCCATCGCGACCATGTCGGCATATTCGACTGCCAGCGAGAGTTCGGGATCGTCGAGCCCGTAAACCTTCAGACTGGTCGCTCGCTCAAGCGCCGTATCGAACCGCCCCAGCCAATGATCGCCGAAAGCCGCGACGGAAAGTTGGCGAAACCTGTCGACGGGAAGCGGCAGGACGACGTGCAACTCCGCAGCCGGGCAAGCTGCGTCTCGCCAGGCGAGGAAGGCCTCGGCGAACACCAGATCGGCCCCCGCGGCAAGCGCACCGAAGGCAAAGCCCGGCTGCGTTTTGAAAATGTAATCTTCGATCTCGTGCGTCACTTCGCGCGCATCTGGCGCGAGCCCGGCGATCCCGCTGAAATGAACGCTGGGAGGTGGTCGGTGCGCATCGAGCCACCGGTTCGCGAGGCCCTTTTCAGCGAGGATCAGCGCGAATTGCCCCAGCGTTGCGGCATGATCCTCCCACGCGAACGGCTGTATCGCGATCGCGCGGCGGAGCGCGGCGCGGGCTTCCACCTCTTGCCCAAGCACAAGCAGCGCTTCGGCCCGCGTCGCTTCACGCCAGTATGGCGTTTCGCCTTCGTCCGGATCCGCGTCTATCATGGAGAGAACCTGCCGGGCAAATCGTTCCGCCTGCGCCGCTTTGCCGGCGAACAGGGAAAGCGATGCGGCGTTGATCAGCGGATAGCTCTCTCCGGAAAGATGTCCGGCCTTGGCGTAGATCCGCGCGGACTGATCGAACAGCCGCGCCTGCTCCGCCCCCTTCGCCGCACGCTTGGCGCGATCCTTGACCAGCCGTGCCTGCAGGGTGAGAGCCCGGGCATCGCTGTCCGAATCGAGCAAACCATGTTGCGCCATCAACGACCACGCCCGCTCGTGCGAGCCGGAACGGGCGAGGCGCAGGATTTCGGTGAACGGAGCGGTCAAGCTTAGGGCGCCTGGCCTTCGATCAGCTCGATCATGGTGGTGGCCGTGGGCGGATGAATACCGCCATGGCTTATGATCGGATCATGGTGCGAACCTTTGAGCACCGGCGACAAGTCGGTATCCGTGTCGACATAGTCGAACATGATCGGCAACCTGCGCACGTTCTTCCTGCCAGAGCCCATGCTTGAAAGAACGTCGCAGAGCCTGATTTCGAAAGAGCAGAGTTGGACTGGCTTCGTACCGATTGGGTGAAGCTGGCTGTTTGCGACGATCATGGAACCTTTGCGTTCAATGTCGACGTCGGCCACCTTCTTTCGACCGAATACCGTTTTTGGTTTGTCGGTTGGCAATTGAACGAATATCAGGGCTTCCATATCGCGGGCGAACTTCATGTTCAGATCCCCCGCATCATGCTCGGACGTTTTGACCTCCCAGCCCTTCGTTGGCTTGCCGTCCTTAATTTCCTCGAACGCGGTTGGACAAGTCGCGGCTCCGACGCGCTTGAGTACCGATTCGAAGAAAGCAAAACCTTTATCTTCCTGTTTGATCGTGAAAAGGAAGATGTTCTGATGTACTTTTTGTTGCCCAGCCATTCTTCAGTCCTCCAACTTGCTGCGAAAATTGTCGAGGCTGGATTTCCAGCTAGCGCGTTCGGGATCAAGCTGAGTTAGCTCCTCGGCGATGCCTTTGGCGGTTTCGAGCATTGCCCGCGCGACAGGACGGGGCTCGAAACCCGCAAGGTAGCCATAGATTTCCATGCGCTGCGACACGATCTTGCGATTGTCGGGGTTCTGCGCCGCCAAGGTGTCGGTCAACCGCAGTGCCTTGGCTCGCATCTTCCGCGCCTCGTCCGGCTGCCCTGCCTGCTGCAATGCCACGCTGTACCACATCAGATTAAAGGCGAGATCATGGGGCGTGCGGGACGGGACGTCGTCGTGCGCGGCAAGCTCGCGCCCAAGGTCGACCGCTATCCGGCACTTCTCCAACGTCTGCTCATCGACCTTCGCGGTGAGCACATCGATTGCGCACAGGTTCCCAGCAACCAGTGCAGTCGTTCGTCGCCATTCTTCGTTCCCGCTTTCCCAAGATCGCAGGCTGGACAACAGTGCCCAGCTCGCGCGAAGATCGGATTCGGCCTGCCCTCCATTGCCTTCGGCCTCCGCCAGGATCGCCAGGCGGTTGAGGCTCGACGCATGATCGAACCGACGCTGCGGATCGGAGGGATCCTCATTCAACAGTCCCACCGTCGTGCGCGCCCGCTCCTCCAGATTACGCCGCGCGAGGCCGTAATCTTTGCGAAGGATTGCATCCTCACCCAGCCGGCCGATCACCCGCGCGCGGCGCTCGAGGCTTTCGGGGGAGAGCGATGCGAGACTTTGCTGGCCCTCATAATAAGAAAGGGCGCGCCGGTTTACGCGCGACATCACGGCCACGCCTGCGGCCCCATCGAGATCCTCGCGAAGGTCGGTGAGCATATACTCGATCAGCCCTTCGGCCTCGGCCTGCTGCCACCGCGCTTCACTGCGCGCTTCGAGTGCAAGTACTGTCATCACCGCCATGGCTAGCGCCACCATGGTCACAATGCCCGTGACGGCCGTCACGCGCCTCGCTTGTCTTTGACTGTCTCTTTGCACTAACGCATCAAGCGGTACGCCCACCAAGCCGGCTATCAGCTTGAGAAAGCCCAGCCGGTATCCATCGCCATCCCTGCGCAGGTCCGCTGCCAATGGCTCGCAAACTCTGCTCAGCCGATCGGGCAGGCTCGCTTCGGGCTCGCCGCGCAGCAGCGCCACGAGGATGGGCCGGTTGGGATGAATCTCGCGAAACAGCCCGATCTCTCGTGCGACCCATCGCGATGATTTGGCATCGGGTGAGCACAGCACGATCAACGCCTGCGAAGCGGCCAGCGCTTGTTGCACGCTAGCCGATAGATCCGCCGCAGCGGGAAGATCCTCGCGATCGCGAAAGACCTTTCCGATCCGCCCTTTCACCCCGGTCTTCCGCAAATGTCTCGGCAAGCGATAGCCTTCGAGCTTGCGATGCAGCCGCTGCGCTTCAGCCTTGTCGGCGTGGCAATAGCTGAGAAACGCCCGAAAGGACAACCCGTAGGGTTTTTCTGCTTCAATTTTCCTTACGCACAGAATTTCCGTCCCTTCCTTATCCGGATGCCTTGGTCGGATATTTGCCATCGCAGATTTATAAATACATTTTACAATGATTTTATAAATGGAGGCAATGAAGAATTCGAGCTCTGATGGACGGCTTTGATTCGTAAGATCTGTCATTTAGCGAAAGACTGGCATTGTTTGCCTCAGTTGCGAATGACCGCTTCGCAACTCTTCGAACGTCAAATCGGACTGACTGCTTCCGGTCCAATAGCTGCCGTTGAATTGCGTCGTTAAAGGGGGCGGGGTCTCGAGCTGCGCTTGATATCCTGCGTGGCCGTTCGACTGTCATTCGCGAAACGCGCCTTGTTGCGAACACTGTAAGCTGAATTTCTTCGAACGAATGGGCTTTCGATAGCTGGCGCGCTTGTTTACGCAGCTTGTCATGGCTGCCATCAAACGATCGCTCGGCTTGCTGGGCGCAATATTGCTCGCGAGTTGCGCGTCCGAAGAGGTGGGGCGTTCCGACGAACCGATCCCGGTGGTTGCCGAAACCGTGCAGTTCCTTCCCGACCAGACCGAGGTCGAGGCGATTGGCACGGCGCGCGCGATGACTTCGGCGGAAATCTATCCCGAGAGCGCGGGCCGCGTAACCCGGGTGATGTTCTCCGCGGGCGACTTCGTCCGCTCGGGCCAGCCGCTCCTCCAACTCGACGAACGGCAGGAGCGGCTCGCGGTCGATGCTGCGCGTGTGCAGGTGCTCGAAGCCGAGCAATTGCTTGGTCGCTACCGTCGGATCGAGGATACCGGCGCGATTTCCGAAAGCCAGATCGAGGCAGGCGAAACCGCGCTCGCCTCGGCGCGGGTTGCATTGCGGCAGGCGCAGGCCGAACTCGCCGACCGGGTCATCCGGGCCCCGTTCTCCGGCCATATCGGTCTGACCGATATCGATCCCGGCGACCGCGTGAGTGATGCTACCCCGATCGCGCAGGTCGACCAGCGCAGCCGGCTCTACATCGACTTTCCCGCCCCCGAGGAAGTGTTCACGACGCTGCGTGAAGGGCAGGTCGTGCAGGTGGCGGCCTTTTCCGATCCGGACAATCCGATCGACGCGCGCATCGTGTCGACCGATTCCCGCGTCGCCAGCGACAGCCGCAATTTCATCGTTCGCGCGGCAATCGCAAATTCGGGCGATCGTTTCCGTCCCGGCATGAGTTTCCGGGTGACCTTTACCCGCGACGACGTCACGCGTGCGGCGGTCGCCGAAGAGGCGATCGTATGGGGCGGGGAGGGCTCCCACCTGTTTGTCGTGCGCGAGAGCGAGGCGGCGCGAATGCCGGTTACGATCACTTCGCGTCGTGATGGCCTGGCATTGGTCGACGG